>Ga0114999_10005674_pt1 | contig 14628 bp, 12 predicted proteins | sample ArcticOcean_MG_C_3_FD_89820 | JGI IMG/M metagenome (GOLD analysis project Ga0114999, IMG submission 89820) | Marine microbial communities from western Arctic Ocean - ArcticOcean_MG_CB8_126 | ecosystem: Environmental > Aquatic > Marine > Oceanic | place: Arctic Ocean: Canada Basin | collected...
TGGCGGGTTCGGTTCTTTGGCGCAACTCAAGGTCTGATGCGTTGAGTTCCATCTTTAGGTTGTCCATTTGAACCATTGCGCGTCCAGAATGGGGAAGGGTCAGCAAGACCCCTTCACGTTCAAAAGTACGACTCCAAACACGGTCGCCTATCTGGAGTTTACCGTCTGACGGGGATCTGGGTTGATTGGGCTGAACTGGGGGAGATGGGGGGGGCAGTTCTTTTTGGGCTTTCTCTATGGTTCTGTGGGCTTCTTTAATGGTGTCTGGGTTGGCCTGTGATTCTCTAATTTCTCGAACTGTGCGTTCTATCATCGCTTTTGCATCATCAATGATACGTTTGGCTTCGCTTTTGGCGTTTTGTGTGAGGTGGCGTTCTCGGTCTTCTACCTCTTTGAGTCGTGCTTCAAAGTCTGCTTTTAAGGCATCTAATTCGGTTTGATGGTTCTGAACCTTTTCTAAGGCTTCAAGGTGCTGTTGGTAGGCCTCATCTAAGTCGATGATGAGCGATTCGACATGACGAACATCACTGCCAACACGTTCTCTGGCTTCTGCGATGCGAGCCGGATTAAGGCCCAAGCGTTCGGCAATTTCAAATGCGTAACTGCTGCCAGGAATGCCTGTTCGCAGGTGAAATGTTGGCGTCAATGTCTCGGCATCAAAGGCCATTGAACCATTGACCATGCCGGGTGTGCTGTGCGCAACGGCTTTGAGGGCACCATGATGCGTGGTGGCTATGGTTCGGCAACCGCGTTCGTTAAAGCTGTTTAAGAGTGCGATTCCTAAGGCAGAACCTTCATCCGGATCGGTACTGGCGCCTATTTCGTCGAGTAGGATGAGGGCATTGCCATCGGCATTTTGTTCAATGTTGATCAAATTGCGCATGTGAGATGAAAAGGTGCTGAGGTCGTTTTCGATAGATTGGGCGTCACCTATGTCAGCGAAAATGCCAGAAAAAATAGGCAACTCAGATTTTTCATCTGCCGGAATGGGCAAACCCGCTTGCGCCATGAGTGCGTGAAGGCCAACGGTTTTGAGCGAGACTGTTTTGCCGCCAGCGTTGGGTCCAGTGAGGATGAGTGTGTGGTGGTCTGTGCCCAGGGTGAGACTGAGCGGAACAATTTCTTCTTCAGAACCCTCTGTGCGCAGGCGATAGACCAAGAGGGGGTGCCTGGCATTGCGCAAAATGATGCGGCCTTCGGTATTAAAAATGGGTTCGGTTGCTTTGAGGTCACGAGCGAAGGAGGCTTTGGCATAAATGGCATCAAATTGGCAGAGGATTTCAAGATTGTCACGCAATGGGCCAGACGCTTGGCCAATCTGTGCGGTCAGTTGCATGAGAATGCGTTTGATTTCGCGCTGTTCGGCCATTTCTGCTTGGCGCAGGTCGTTGTTTGGTGCCACGGTGGCCATGGGTTCAATAAAGAGGGTGGCACCGCTTGCAGATTGGTCGTGAACCAGACCTTCTAATTTGCGTTTCTGGTTTTCGCGAATGGGAATAACAAATCGATCGCCCCTCATGGTGACGAGGCGGTCTTGTACCACATTGTCGGGCAATTGGGCCAAGATGCGTTCAACTTGCTCTCTGATGCGGGTGCGGGTTGTTTCTATGGTGCGGCGAATTTTGCGAAGCTCAGAGCTTGCACTGTCTTTGACGGTTTCTGTGGCGGGGTCAAGCGCGTGCTCTAAATTCTGCTCGATATCTGGAAAGGGTGTTAAGGGTGCAACAATTGTCCATAGGGCAGGGTATTTTGTTCGGCGGGAATCTAAATACTGGTGCAACCGTCTGCTGCTGTTTAGGATTTCGGCTACTTCGAGGAGTTCGACCACAGAGAGAATGGCGCCTTCTGGGGCACTGGATATGAGCGCACGGCGAATGTCTGGTAAGTGAGGGATGGAAATGGGGCTGTCATAAGCGATGAGGCTGCTGCATTCTAAGACGGGGCGTAGGCGGTGCTCGATTTGTATGGGGTCTGAAACGGGTGTCAGATGGGTTATCTCTTGACGGGCGAGGGGAGAGGCACACCGCTGGGAGATATGGTGGCGTACTTTATCAAATTCGAGCGTGATGAGGGTGTGATTTGAGAGATGCATAGGTCATTTGCCAAGTTTTTCGCGCGATTCGTCTATGAGTTCATCAATTCTTTTGCGGGCTTCGCCAGCACTTTTATTGAGTTTGTCCACCAGGGGCGGGGCTTTGTCTCCTTTGACGCCCATGCTTTCTAAAAAGTTTTTTGTTTTGGGAAAGATCGTTTTGACGACATTGGCAATGACCAATGCAGCGTCTTGTACGGGGGTACCAAGGGCAGATTGTTCGATGAGAGTCGGCACACGGCTGTGGATGGGGTATTGCTTAAAAAAGACAGTGAGCAAGCCCAAGATCAACAACCCCTTGGCCAGTCCCAAAGCGCCACCACCAACAGAGTCAACAATGCCAAGAGGTGAAGCTTGCAGGACTTTGTGGAGGGTTCGACCGATGAAATAGCAGGCTATGAGTACCACTACAAAAATGGCTAAAAAGCCCAAGAGCGCGGTCCCCCCGTCTAACTCTTCTGTGGTGTCAAGAAGTTGGCGGGCTGCATTTTCGCCATAAGCGAGTGCAAAACCATAGGCCAAAACAATGCTCAACAGACTTAAGAGGGTTTGGACAAGACCAATCTGCCAGCCTTTTCGTGCTGTCCAAAACAGACCGAGAGCGAGAACGATGTCGACAATATTCATGGCAACTCCTAAGATTGTTACCAAAAAAGCGACAACCTCTTTGTGAGATTATCGCTTTTTCGATATACATTGCCAACAAGGCTTAACTAAAATTTTCCATCTTGATACGTTTGCGCTTAGCAGCAGCAACTTTGCGTTTCCGACGCTCACTTGGTTTTTCAAAGTGTTGGTTTTTCTTCATATCGGAAATAATGCCAGCCTTTTCGCACGCTTTCTTAAATCGCTTCAACGCTCTTTCGAACGGTTCATCGTCGCGAACCATGATACCAGGCATACCTGGACTCACCCCTTTCTGTCGGTTTACAGCATGAGTGGAGTTCGTATAGTCAATATAGGAAAAAAATATATGATAAAGCCCTACTTTCTGCAACCTCTTTTTCCCGCATTGACTTTATGGGTGTTGCGGGCTTATTTATAGTATGATCGGGTGAATAAACGGATAAAGGCGTTTTTTATGTTGAGGTTGCATGATTGAGAGACTGAAGCGTAAGTTATTGTTTTCAATTGGCCTGTCGGCTGTTGTGTTTTTGGCTTTGAGTTTGTACGCCGATTGGGGCAATTTGTCCGATGCTTTGCTGCATTTAGACTGGATTTTTCTGCCACTTGCCCTATTCCTCGCGCTTGTGAACTATGGATTGCGATTTTTGAGGTGGCAGTATTATCTGCATCAATTGGACATTGCTTTGCACTGGCGCGAAAGCTTGGTGGTGTTTTTAGCGGGGTTGATTTTATCGGTCACACCTGGGAAAGCAGGCGAGTTACTGAAGGCGTATTTTATAAAAGAACGCCTTCAAACACCCATTAGCCAAAGTGTGCCGGCTGTGATTGGTGAACGCCTAACGGATGTGATTTCACTGATCTTTTTGGGGTTGATAGGTGTTTATTCGTTTCAGGTGGGCCTGATGCCGTTGCTTATTGCAAGTGCGGTGCTGTTACTGGGCGTTTTGGCTTTAGGTGTGCCCCGGTTGATGCACGGATGTATTGGGCTTTTTGCGCAACTGCCGATTTTAAATCGTTTTGGAAATGCGTTGCATCGGGGGTATGACTCTTTGGCCCGATTAATTACAATGCCCGCATTGTTTCGCGGTGTTGCATTGGGGCTTCTGGCTTGGTTTTCGGAATGTTTGGCATTTTATTTTGTGTTAAAGGGTTTTGGCGTTCAGAGTGTAGGCGTTGTTGCCGCAACCTTCATATATTGTTTTGCAACCCTTTTTGGTGCGGCAACCTTGTTACCGGGTGGTTTGGGGTCTACCGAAGGAAGTATGGTCGGGTTGTTGCTCTATATAGGTGTTGTGCGCCCCGATGCTGTGGGAGCGACACTTGTGGTTCGATTGTGTACCTTGTGGTTTGCTGTTGGCATTGGCGCTTATGTTTTGTTGCGTTATCGCCGATATTTTGAATGGGAGATGGAACCGGACGCCAAACCAGACGTTTTGGAAACAGAAACGGGGTAATATGTATGGTTAAGGGTGGAAGATGGTGGCAAATGGGTCGGAATGGAGGCACCTCCTTATCCCAACGATTCTTGAATGTTTACTTACCGGCTCGGTGAGGGTACCTCTTTTAGGATGGGCATCATAAGTTATGTCGATAACTACTGAAGACGTTCCGCGTGGTCGGAAAATGGGTTTGGCGCCTGATAATCGCTTTCGGATCTGGTTGGGCGACTTGCGTATTCGTATTGCCAGCCAACGGCAGTTTAGCGCTTATTTTTTCTTATCAGCAGTTGTGGTAATTCTCGTTTTTCTGTTATATGCCCATTTTTGGGTGGTGCGCCCGATGCGCAGTGAAGCCAATCGCATGGGGAAGCTTTATGCCTTTATGCACAGCATTGCTACGCTAGATAATATTGATATTTCTAAGGGCGGTTTCTATCAAGAAACAGTTTTTGAAACAGTTCAGTATCCCAATTTTCCTGTGGTTATTACCGATGCGAAGGGTGAACCGAGATATTGGAAAGCGATTGGTGTGGAGTGGGAAAATCCTACACCAGAGGTGGTTAAGAAAGTAAACGTGATTGTTAAAGACCTAGATTTGGAAACGCCGGCAATCCCTTTTGAGTTTCCGGGCGTAGAATGGGGACCAGACAACAAGCCCGTTGCAAAAGAACCCGAGATCTGGTATTTGCATTATGGTGAATCTGATTTGGTCAAACGGTTGTCTTGGTTGCCCTATGTGGCATTGGGAGTAACTGCACTTTTTGTGTCTGTGGGATATATTGGTTTTCGCCAGATTAAAAACAATGAACAGCGTTCTATTTGGGTGGGTATGGCGCGCGAAACAGCGCATCAATTGGGTACCCCGCTGTCTTCGTTGTATGGGTGGATGGAGTTGTTTAACGCCGAGGTCGAAGAAGTACAGGACGAGGGCGTGCGGCAGAAGTTTGAGAAGATATTGGCTGAGATGGCGCACGATACCAATCGGTTGACCAAAATCACATCGCGCTTCAGTTTGATTGGTTCTACACCCGAATTACGACCTCAGAATGTGCGAGATGCGGTTGCCGATACAGCTGCTTATTTGCGTGTGCGGTTGCCCCGGGGTGTGGAAATTATCGAAGCGATTGGAGAGGTGCCGGTTGTGCCGCTTAATCGCGAACTCTTGGGCTGGGCATTTGAGAATCTGTTTAAGAATGCCGCTGATGCGATGGAAGGTAAAGCTGGGCGCATTGATGTGTCGTCGGAAATCGATGAAGAGAATCGTCGGGTTGATATTATGGTCAGTGACAATGGCAAAGGTATTCCGCCGCATTTGGCGAAGCAAGTATTTTTCCCTGGTTATAGTACCAAAAAACGAGGTTGGGGGTTGGGCCTTGCGTTTGTGAAGCGCATTATTGAAGATTATCATCAGGGGCGTGTTTATATCAAAGACAGCACACCAGGTGAAGGTACAATTTTTGTGGTGTCTCTGCCTTATGAGGTACCATCGAGTTAGGTTGCAGAGCGCGAAGCGGGTGGCGCAGAGCGTTTGAAACGCCTTGCGCTTTGTACTCTGCACTACGTGCTTTTATTTTTAGGAGAGTTAAATTTGAATGCATCTGAAGTGAAAAAGCAAGTTCTGTGGGCAGATGATGAGATTGATTTGCTGCGCCCCCATGCGATGTTTTTGGGGGAACGCGGTTATGAAGTCACACCTGTGACCAATGGTGATGATGCTATCGAGATGGTGAAACAGAGAAGTTTTGACATTGTGCTCTTAGACGAAATGATGGCAGGTCGCGATGGTTTGTCAACACTTGCGGCTATTAAGGATATCAACCCCAATATTCCCGTGATTATGATTACGAAGAATGAGGAAGAGCGGTTGATGGAAGATGCAATCGGGCAACGTATTGATGATTATTTGACCAAACCCGTGAACCCGAGCCAAATATTGATGGCGTGTAAAAAGCAATTGGATGCTCGGCAAATTCAGAAAGATCGCATGGGGGTCGGTTATACATCGGCATCCAACCGGATACGCGACATGTTATCGGATGCAAACCACTGGCAAGATTGGATCGATTTGCATGTGCGTTTGTCTGAGTGGGATTTGGAATTGGATAAATACCAAGACCCAGGCTTGCGCGCTATGCACGACGACTTGCGCCGGGCTTGCAATTTGGAGTTTGGCAAGTTTATGGAAGCCAATTATGGGGGGTGGGTACACGACGATGAAGAGGATTCTCCCCTGTTGTCTGTTGATATTGTGTCAGAATTTGTTGCGCCGCGCATAAAGAATGGCGAACAGGTATTTTTGATCGTGATCGATTGTATGCGTTTGGACCACTGGTTTGCCATTTCCAGTGCATTGACCGATATATTTAATATCGAACAAAACTATTATTATTCGATTTTACCCACGGCAACACCCTATTCACGCAATGCCATATTTAGTGGTTTGTTTCCCATTGATGTGGCCAAGTTGTATCCGGATGAGTGGAAAGTTGCCCGTGATGACGATACGAGCCGCAACCGGCACGAGCACCAATTGTTAGACCGACAATTGGAAGAAATTGACCCCACCTTGAAGATTGAAACTCGGTATGTGAAAGTGCTCGATATTGCCGAAGGCACGCGAATGGCCAAGAAGGTTCACTCTTACCGTTCTTTTCCACTTATGTCGGTTGTTTACAACTTTTTAGACTTTTTAACGCATGGCCGGTCAGAGTCTGAGCTTTTGCAAGAAATAGCACCCAACGAGTCGGCCTATCGATCGCTCACGCGATCTTGGTTTATGCATTCGTCTTTGTTTGAGATGTTGCGCCGCCTTGCAGAGACTGATTCGACGGTGATTATTACCACAGATCACGGATGTGTGCTATCAAAACGCGCAACTTTAGCCCATGGCAACCGGGATACATCAACGGGGTTAAGGTTTAAATATGGCAAGAGCTTACGCGCGGATGATCGCCATGCGCACACGGTTCAAGACCCCGAGGCGTATGGTTTGCCTTCGACTGGGCCAGGTACCAACTATATTTTGAGCAAAGAAGACTATTTCTTTGTTTATCCAACCAACTTTAACGAATACCAAGCAAAGTACTCCGATAGTTTCCAACATGGCGGCATTTCACTTGAAGAGTGTATTTTGCCAGTTGCTGTGTTAAAAGGAAAGTGATCCTAATCGAAATCCAAATTCAAAAAATGTGGAATGATTGCTTTTCTATTTTTGGGTTTGGATTTATGATTAGGTGAGGGCCCGCCCCCTGGGTCCTTTGGATATTTCCAATGTACGTTTCCCCAAACAGACATTTGGTTTGCACGGTTAGGCTTTTTTCTTCGCCCATAGTGGGCATCCCCTACTTATCTCTTATATTATTTATGACACCTCAGGTAACCGAACGAATTACGCAGTCTCCCGAAGAGACGCAGCAATTGGGCATGGCGCTTGCACGCGTTTTGAAGCGTGGAGATTGTGTCGCGCTTTACGGGGACTTGGGCAGTGGTAAAACGTGTTTGACCCAGGGCATTTGCGATGGCCTCGGTGTGAAGGATTATGTGAGCAGCCCAACCTTTGTGTTGATCAATGAGTATGCCGGTGTGGGGCCAGATGGCATGGTTTTGCCCATTTACCATTTTGATTTATACCGGTTGGGGGAACCCGATGAGTTATATGCTTTGGGGTGTGATGATTTTTTTTATGGCGAGGGCGTGTGCATTATCGAATGGGCCGATTTGGGAGGGGATCTCATTCCGGCAGAAGCCATTGACATTCGTTTGGCACACGCAGGCCAAGCGTTGCGGAAAGTGATTATTTCAGGGAGTGTATTGTGATAAAAAAAGTGATTTGTCTTTTATTGATTTGGGGCTGTGTAAACACGGTGGGCGCACAACAAGAACTCGACCCCAGGCATTTGGTAGAAGCCCCGACGGCCGGTTTGTTGCCGCGGGGGAGCTTTGGCTTGGATTTTAGGTTTTATGGGGGCAATGGTATTTTGGGTGAGATTGATGTGGGCCTATTTGATCGGGGAATGATTGGGATTTCTTATGGCGCACGTGATTTATTGGGCAACGGATCTGTGATTTGGAACCCGCGTTTGGAGTTTTCTGCTCGGATCAGGATTGTGGAAGAAGGTCTTTCTGTACCGGCTTTGGCGGTTGGATATGTCTCCCAAGGTTATGGTGCGTATGATACCACATTGGCACGTTACCAGAGCAAGTCCAAGGGGGCGTATGTTGTTGCCAGCAAGAATTTTGATTCGCCCTTTGGGCAAGGTGGCCTCCACTTGGGTATGAATAAGACTTTTGAAGATGGCGATGGCGATGGGGATCTGTCGGGTTTTATTGGGGTAGACAAGTCTATTGGCAAAGATTTTCTGTTGGTGGCAGAGTATGATTTTGGGTTAAATGACAACAGTGATAATGCGTTGGGCTCTGGCAAGGGGTTTTTAAATGCGGGGGCAAGATGGATGGTGTCTAAGAGTTTGGCGGTGGAGTTTGATTTGAAGAACATTTTTCGGAATGGCACTCAAAACCCGCAGCCTGATCGAGAAATTAGGATTGTGTATTTTGAGAAATTTTAAGGATTGCGTTTTGATACAACGGATAAAAACCCCAAGCACAAGCTTGGGGTTTTTTTATGTATCCCCGAGAGGCAAGGTGGACCAAAATAGATGCGGCAAGCGCGTGTGGAGTGTCAATTGTGCGCCCTCTTGATCTACGATGCGAATGGTGTGTGTGCGCAAAAGGCGTTGGAGGAAGGGTTGTGTGTGTTCTACTTCAACGATGGTTTCAAGTGGAATTGTGAGGATGCCATCGGCGGGAAGGCCTGTGTGCAAGTTGAGATACAGGTCGGTTATGGTGAGGATGTTCAGTTGTGAAAAACTCCAGAGATGAAGCAAAAAGACGAGTCCATAAATGCTGAGTAATGCCCAATATATGTCCTGGAAAAAGTACGCGCAGACGATGCCTACCACAATATTCAAGAGCCCAAAAAGAAAAAAGAGAGGATGCTGGAAGAGCCAGTCTGGATGTGTATAGACTTGTAAGTTTCCTGGGTTTTTTTTCGCCTGTTGGCTTGTTCGTAAACAGAAAAGACTGAAAAATAAGTATAAAAAAACAAACCCGTAAGAAACAGGGACCCGACGATAATAAGCAGGAGAAATTGTGGGTTACGAAAGAGAATAGTACACACAAACCCCAAGAATGTGAGCAACCCGCCAATGGTGAACATGACAGATCCTTTGAACCAAAAGGAGGCTGGCTGGTGCACTTTGTGCACACGATATTTGGGTGTTGGAACGGGTTTGGGGGTGTTGAAGATGGTCTGTAAACTTTGCCAGAGTTTGAGTAACCACCAGGGCAACAATAAAATGCCCAAGCCAAGCAGCCAGTAGATCAGGGGGTTGTTTTGGTAGTCGTCGGTCACGGTTTAGGTATCGTCTTCTCTTTGAAGTTCTTGGGGTTCAACTGTAACGCTTTTTTCATTTCGGATGGTCACCAAACCCGGAGGTGCTCCTCTTGGTTTTTGAACGTAGCGCACTTCGGTATAACTCACAGGGGCCGATTTGGAACTGCGGGCTTTGCTCCAATAAGCGGCAAGACTTGCGGCTTCTCTTACCGTGCTTCTTGGCGGTTTCTCTGCGCGGCCTTCATGTTTAAGAATGACATGTGAACCGGGGCAGCCGTGTACGTGAAAAAAAATGTCATCACTCACCGAACCTTTTGTGAGTTTGTCGTTTTCTTGGTTGTTACGGCCTACCAAAACAAGCCACCCATCTCGTGTGCGATAACGACGTGGGTGAATTTCTCCTTCCGCGCGTTTTTTGTTTTTCTGCTGTTTTGGTTTGGTGGGTTTAATGAGTTTGTCTTGTTCTAGGTCTTTGCGCAAAAGTAAGAAGGCTTGGTCGGATGTTATGTTTTGAAGTCTGGTTTGATACTGTTTGATTTGCTCGATTTGCGTTTGGGTTTGCGCCAATCTTTTTTGCAAGATGGGCGCGCCTTTTCGTCCCTTTTTGCTTCGTGTTAGGTAGTTGTTTGCGTTTTCTACTCCTGTGCGGTTGGGGTTCAACGGGATGTTGACTTCGGCATTTTGGTCTTGACGCATATTGTTTAAGGTTACCTCGTTTGCATCTGCAGGGATGTGCTGTAAGTTGGCCAGGAGCAAATTTCCGAGTTCCTCATATTCATCGGCGCGGCCTGCATCTGTCAGGTCTACTTGAATGCGTTCTAATTTTCGGTGGTCATTTGCAAGCCTGCTGTTGAGGTCTTTTTCGAGGTTGGTTATTTGGCCTTTGAGTGTACTTTGAACCCCTTCTTTGGATAATAAGAATGCGATGCCTTCGTTGACTGTTGCAAATGTGTGGTCGGGGCGGGCATACGTAATTTGGAGGGGGCTGAGTTGCAAACGATTTTGCTTATCGGCGAGTACTGATACCCCTTCGATAAATGGCGGGGAAGCAAAAAAATATTGGATGCTCAAGGCGCATGCTTCGATATCCTTTGGCGCAAGGGTAAGAGGCGGCTGTATTCGATGCCAAAGTTCGCTGGCGGTAATCTCGTCAAGCCCAATGATGGCTTCTTGTAGGGCTTTTTCTGGCGTAGATGGAGACTGCTCTAAAGCTTCTTGAAGCGATTGGGTATCTAATTGAGCACCTGGTTTTCCGATTTGAGTTGGGGGAGGTTGGTAGGTCCTACCGGGAAGGATGTCACGGACGTGACTCTGTTTGGCCCTAACGTGACGCAAGGCCCCCAATATATTATTGTTTGTGGCATCCACCAATATGACATTGGCATGTCGACCAATGAGCTCACAGACGAGCTTGTATTGCGTTTCGGTGCCCAACCGATCCCGTTTGTTTAACGTAAATTGGACAATGCGCTCGCTAGGGATATGTGCAATCTCAACAATGCCCGACTTTAATATGTGATGCGTGAGCCAATGGGGCTGTTCTTGGAGCGGTTTTTCAACTGGGTCCAAAAGGCTGAGGTAACTTCTGGTGGGATGCGCAGAACAGCACAGATGACCGGTCTCACCCAAGTTGAGGTATAAGGTGTTGTTGTTGGTTAAAAAGGCTTCCCGTATGAGTCTGCGTGTGACTTGGGGCGCCAGTTCTTTGACCAGTTGTTGCAAAACCATTGGGCTAAGATTCATAGACTTGAACCGTCTCCAGTAAGATCTTCAAGCATGAAGAGTTGTTGTTCTATTAAAATGTTATTGTCGCGCAACCGATCACTCGGTTTCTGTCTTCGTTTAGGTTCCTTTGCTAAATGAAAACACCCGACACTGTCTTGACAAGGTCGATCAGACCCGGTATTCTTAAGCCTTAGGACTGAATCTACGACATTTTTGAGAAAGGTTTAACGTGTCAGAAAAACAACCCTTTAATCCTGCTGATTTGCAAAAAGATCTCAAAGATTTTATTGAAAACAAATATGGTGCCCAAGTTGTTTTTCCAGAGGGCCAAACTGCTGGTTTTGAAGCGGGCCCTCAAACGGAACCGCCCACAGACGAGACCATTGCGTTTGATCTCAAACCCAAAGAGTTGGAAGCCTATTTAGACGAATATGTGGTCAAACAGCACGATGCCAAAGAAGTGCTGGCAACAAAAATATGTACGCATTATAACCGCATGAAACTAGATATATCAGATCCTGGATTTGCACAACGCAATGTGGGCAATATTAAAAATAATATTCTGCTTGTTGGGCCAACTGGCGTTGGGAAAACGTACTTAATCAAACTCATCGCCGATCGCATAGGTGTGCCATTTGTTAAAGGGGATGCCACCAAATTTAGTGAAACAGGTTATGTGGGCGGTGATGTTGAAGATCTGATCCGCGAATTGGTGCGCGAGGCCGACGGCAGCATCGAAAGGGCCCAATATGGCATCGTCTATATTGACGAAATAGACAAAATTGCATCTACGCCCAACTTGACGGGGCCAGATGTGTCGCGCTCGGGCGTGCAACGCAATTTGCTCAAATTGATGGAAGAGACCGAAGTCGATCTCAAAGCGCCGCACGATATGGCATCTCAGATGGAAGCGATGATGCAATTTCAGCGCAGTGGCAAGATGGAACAGAAAAAGATTAACACGCGCAATATTCTGTTTATTGTCAGTGGTGCATTTGGTGGCTTAGAAGATATTGTAAGAAAACGACTGAATCAGGGCAAGGTAGGATTTCAAACCGAGTCTGAGCGCGCGCAAGAACGCGACACGGATCGAACAGGATCTTTGAAGCAAGTTAAGACCGAAGATTTGATCAATTATGGCTTTGAGTCGGAGTTTGTTGGGCGCTTACCGGTGATGGCTGTTTTGGAACCGTTGGTTGTTGAAGATTTATACGCCATCTTAAGAAGTCCTACAAGCTCTGTGGTGTTGGGGAAAAAACGTGACTTCCAGGCCTATGGTATCGCGCTAACGTTTGATGATGAAGCCCTTCTTCTTCTGGCCACAGAGGCGGCAAAAGAACAAACAGGGGCTCGTAGTTTGGTTGGGGCGACAGAGCGTGCGCTGCTCAAGTTTGAGAAAAATTTGCCATCAACCGATATTAAAACATTTCATGTGACAAGGCGTGTGATCGAAAATCCCGCACGCGCTTTGCAAGAACTGTTGATCGGTGAAGGTGTTGCGCTGTTCCTAGAGAAATTTAGGAATACATATGGGATTGTTTTGACGTTTGATCAAGATGCGTTGCTTGTTTTAGGCCAGCTTGCGACAGAAAAGGGTAAATCTGTAGATGTGTTATGCGGAGAATTGTTTGATGATTATGGCCATGGATTGAAACTGTTGGGGCATGCATCCTTTGCCATTTCGGTGGCTGCGGTTCAGGAACCCAAGGTTTTTCTGGATGGGTTGATCAAAGCTTTTTATAATCAACAAAAGAGTAAAGAAGGTTAAGCATCACTTTCTAAAGCATTTCTTACATTGCCCCGATGATGGGCCAACAACTGGCGGGCTGTTTCGTATGAGACAGCCCGCTTTGCCATGACAACAGCCGTTTTGAGATCCCCTTGTGCATCTTCGAGCTTTTGGATGCTGTCTTGGGGGGATAGGTCGGTGATGGCGCACAAAATTCGCTGTGCGCGGTCGATCAACTTTTGGCAACTTGGCGAGAGATCGACCATGAGGTTTTCGTAGACTGTGCCCAGTTTGATCATGGTTGTGGTTGTGATCATGTTGAGCACCAATTTTGTTGCGGTGCCTGCTTTCATTCGGGTGGATCCCGTAATCACCTCTGGGCCAACCTTGGGCGTGATATGTGCATCGGCAAACACTTTTTGGGCAGCTTGTGGGTTGCAGCTGAAAAAAATGGTTTTGGACCCGATGGTTTTGGCGTATTGCAAGGCACCAATGACAAAGGGTGTCATACCGCTTGCAGCAATGCCCATCACGATGTCGTTATCGCTACAATTTCTGTCCTTTAGCGCATTTGCCCCGTCTTCTGCTAAGTCTTCAGCACCTTCCTGTGAGCGCGTAAGCGCGGGCAGGCCACCAGCGATGATGCCCTGCACAAGGTCGGGGGATACGCCGTATGTGGGGGGGCATTCGGAGGCGTCTAAGACACCCAAGCGACCGCTGGTGCCTGCGCCGATATAAAACAAGCGCCCCCCATTGCTGAGCGCTGTGTAAACGAGATCTGTTGCTTTTGCAATGCTATCGAGTTGGGCTTCTACCGCTAACGCGACTGTTTTGTCTTGGTCGTTAATGATTTGTAGCGCGTCTCGTGTGCTCATGGCATCAATTTGCATGCTGGCTAGGTTGCGCTGCTCTGTGATGAGGGTGGCCCATTGAGAGTGTGTCGGCGCACTCATGGTGTTTCCTTTTGGTTCATGCGTTTGAGCGTTTGGTGCAGAGAATCGACTGCTTGGCCATATTGGCTGAATGCACCGTCTTTGAGGTGTTTTTGGGCCGTTTCAAATTGTTTGAATGCCTGTTTGGCCAGCATCTGTAGTGTTTGGGGCACAGCTGTTGGGGATTGGGGTGTGGACAATTGGGTTTTTGGGGGCAGATCTTTAAAGACTTTTTCCAATGCGTCTTGTAGGTCCAGACCCATAGCCAATTTTTCGCCATGAAGCACCAGTACGCGTTTCAGTTCTGGCATGCCACTTTGGGAAGCGCGCAAGTAAAGTGGTTCGACATAGATAAAGGAATTTTCGATGGGGATGACCAAGAGGTTGCCTCGTATCACATCGGAACCGCGCTGATCCCAAAGCGTGATTTCGCGAGAGACTTCGGTGTCTTGGTTGATGCGACGTTCAACGAGCATCGGGCCATAAATTAGTTTTTCTTTGGGCAATTTGTAAACGACAAGTTCACCATAGTTGGGCGCATCACAACGCGCAAAAACCCAACCTATCATATTGGCTCTGCCCGATGGTGTTGCTGGCAACATGAGTATGTATTCTTCTTTTGACTCTTCTGGTAACCTTACCATGGTATAATAAGGACTCATTTCTATGGGGCGATCCATTGTGCCATAGAA
>Ga0114999_10005677_pt1 | contig 14625 bp, 15 predicted proteins | sample ArcticOcean_MG_C_3_FD_89820 | JGI IMG/M metagenome (GOLD analysis project Ga0114999, IMG submission 89820) | Marine microbial communities from western Arctic Ocean - ArcticOcean_MG_CB8_126 | ecosystem: Environmental > Aquatic > Marine > Oceanic | place: Arctic Ocean: Canada Basin | collected...
AACATCAAAATTATTTATTTAACATGAAAAAACAAATTCTTGTCACTACTGGAACTAGAGCTGATTATGGTTTTTTAAGACCGTTATTAAAAAAAATTGAAAAAAGTTCCAAACTAGAATTAATTCTTGTTGTAACTGGTACTCATTTATCTAAAAAACACGGTTTTACTATAAATGAAATAATAAACGATGGATTCAAAATTTCTCAAAAAATTCACATGATGCCTAAAACTGATGATAATTTTGGAATGTCGATTGAATTAGGGAAAGGAATAATAGCATTTTCCAAGTGTTTTAAAAAATTTAATCCTGATATCAATATAATTTTGGGTGATAGGGATGAAATGCTTGCGTCCTCTCTTGCAGCATATCATATGAATATTATTAATGGACATATTCAAGGTGGAGATGTTTCAGGTGGTCTTGATGAATATACTCGGCATGCAATTACAAAGATTTCAAATATTCATTTTGCAGCTTCAAAAAAAAGTAAAAGACGTATAATAAAAATGGGAGAAAATCCTAAAAATATTTTTTTAACTGGTGCTCTTAGTATTGATGAAATAAAATCTAATTCAATTACTAAAAAAGAAGATTTAGAAAAAAAATATAAACTTAAACTAACTGGAGATGAAATACTACTAATTCAACATCCTGTAACTACTGAATCAAATATGGCTGAACAACAAATTTTGAATATTTTAAAATCCATTTTAAAACTTAAAAAACCCATCATTGCAATTTCTCCTAATTCTGATGCAGGATATGGAAAAATTTTTCAACAATTAGAACTATTTGCTAAAAAATATTCTAATCTTAAAGTATATCAAAATTTTCCACGTCAAGATTACTTAGGATTTTTAAAAAATGCATATGTTCTAATAGGAAATTCAAGTAGTGGATTAATCGAGGCATCATATTTTAATACACCTGTAATTAATATTGGAAATCGTCAAACAAATCGTGAAAGAGGTAGTAATGTTTTTGATGTTGACGATTATTCTATAAATTCAATTTACAAAATTTTACAAAAACTAAATTCATATAAATATAAAAAAAATACTGCCAATATTTTTGGAACTGGCGAAACATCATCAAAAATTATTAAAATTTTAGAAAAAATAACTATAGATAAAAATATGATTCAAAAATCTATGAGTTATTGAAATTATTTGAATTTTTTAATTACAACTTTTGTTCAAATATATTTAATATTGTTTCTTTGAATAATTCAAATAAAAAATAATGTGACACTGCACCTAATTCTTGTTCTGATATAGGAGGTTCATGTAATTCTATTTGTTTAATTTGTATTACTGAACCTGTATCATAATCTTCATCCATGTAATGAACCGTAACACCCCAATGAATCTCTTTATTTTTAATTGCATCTTTTAATTCAGTTGGTCCCTTGTATTTTGGTAGAGGTCCAGGATGATAATTTACAAATCCTTTATTTGATGTTATTAGTAAAGGGTTTAAAATTTTTCTTGGATAACAGTAAGATACACCCAACTCAAATTTTTCTGATGAAATTATGTTATCCTTAATTGTGTATATTTCATGTTCTAAATTTATTGAATTTAAAAAATCATTTATTTTTTTAATATGGCGAGTTTTTGTGAAAATTTTTATCATTTTATTCTTCTAATGTATTTTTAATAATCCTTTTTTTATATTTTTATATTGTATGTATAAAAAATATTACTCAAGCATACAATTTTAAATTCTAGCTAACATATTTTAAAACTACCTCTTGTATTAATCAGAATAATCAATTTTGTATATTACTGCCCCGGTACTATTTGAAACATAGATTAATTCAAAATCACTTTCAATGAACAAAACTAATCTTAGAATAAAAAATATTTATGGAAATGGAATGGCTGCAGAAAAAATTGTAAAATATTTAAAAAAAATAAACGTAGATCAAAGACTTCTTAAGAAAGAGATTAGCTATTAAGAATAAAAAATGGCTGAAAATAATTGGGAAAAACCCATAATCAAACATGCACAACTTACAAAATATAACTACATTGTACAATATCCAGAAAATTTAAAGATGGGAATGAATTTTGATATCGGTTCAAATAAAAGATAACCCTTTCTTCTATAAAATTATCGAGGAATTTAAAAAACTTACAACTATTCCAGTTGTATTGGATACTTCATTTAACATAAATGGTGAACCTATTGTATTATCTCCAGATGATGCACTAAATACATTTTTCAATAGTGGATTAGAATATTTATTTATGAACTCATTTCTTATAAAAAAATAATTAAAGTGTTATAGTAATAATATTAAAATCAGTTTAATCATTTTCATGATGAATTATGTATTTTCTTTAAATTTTATAAAATCTCTAACAGTATCTATAACATATTGCATCATTTCTATTGTTAATCCAGGATACACACCTACCCAAAATGTGTTTTCCATTATTTTGTCGCTATTTTTTAAGTCTCCCATAATTCTAAACTTTCTATTTTTAAAATAAGGCTGCTTTGTAATATTACCTGTAAAAATTGGTCTTGTGTCTACATAATGTGAAAATAAGTATCCGTTTAATTCAATTAATGTAAAATTAACATTATCTCTAATTGTAAGTGGAAAACCAAACCATGCCGGTTCACTATTTACTTCTGCTTCAGGTAAAATAAAATATTCTTCAAATTCTTTAAAATGTTCTTTTAGCCATTTGAAATTATTTTTTCTTTTTTCAATAAAAGATTCTACTTTCCCTAATTGAGCTACTCCTACTGCTGCTTGCATATCTGTAATTTTTAAATTATAACCCAAGTGAGAATAGATAAATTTATGATCATATCCTTCTGGAAGTCCATCAAAATTCCATTGAAATCTTTTTCCACAGGTATCATTTACTCCAGGTTCACAAAAACAATCTCTTCCCCAATCTCTAATTGAACCTATAACTCTATCAATAATTGGATTGTTAGTTAAAACAGCTCCCCCTTCACCCATAGTCATGTGATGTGCAGGATAGAAACTCAAAGTACTTACATCTCCAAATGTTCCCACCATTTTTCCATTGTATTTGGAACCTAATGCATCACAACAATCTTCAATAACCCATAAATTATGTGCTTTAGCTATTTCCATTATTTTTTCCAAATTAAATGGATTTCCTAGAGTATGTGCCAACATTATTGCTTTTGTTTTTTCAGTAATTGCATTTTCCATTAATTTAATATCAATATTATATGTTGGAATTTCTATATCTACAAAAACAGGTACCAAGTTATTTTGTAAAATTGGATTTACGGTAGTTGGAAATGATGCAGCAACTGTAATTACTTCATCACCCTCCTTCAAAGATCTATCACCTAATTTATCAGATGTAAGAGCTGATAATGCCAATAAGTTTGCGGATGAACCAGAGTTTGTAGTTGTAACAAATTTTACATTCATTAATTTTGATAATTTTTCTTCAAATTCATGATTAAATCTACCTGCAGTTAACCAAAAATCTAATGATGCTGAAGTTAACATTTGAATTTCATTATAATCGTATACTCTACCCGATGTTTGAACAAAAGATTTACCTGAAACATAGTCTTTCTTTTTATGTGAAATTTCTGCATACTCTTTGACTAATTGCATAATTTTACCCCTGATTTCTTTGGCAGATTCATCTGTATCTAAGTTAGTATTTGAATGAAAATTTTTTTCTGTAGTCAATTAATAATTATGAATATGAATAACGTTATTTATTAATAATGAATTTAATTAAACAGATGTTTTGGATCGAATTATTTCCATCTTTTTCTGATATTTATATAATTTCTATTTATGCTCTTCTTCATAAATTTCCTGATTTAATATACATAAATTAAAGTGATTATAGTTAAAAAAAAATAAGAAATTTTTTTATTTTAAAAGAAATTCATTTACTAAATAACTAGTTAAAGGTAGATTTTCAATTTTTTTTATTTCATTCTCGTTTATTTTTTTAGTTAATTCTTTTATAGAAAAATTTGTAAGATCAATAGTTAATTTATCATCCATATTAATTAAAGTAGCAACACCTAATTTTTTTCCATATTTAGAAAGAATTTTAGCCTCAGGATAATTTTTTTGTTGAATTACCAACATAGGGCATCTAGAATTAATACATTCAGAAAATATGCTGTAACCAGGTTTTGTTACAACTAATTTTGATTTAGAAATAATATTTTGAACATCAATAGAATTATTAATTTTTTTATTATTAATTTTAAGATATTTTGGATGAATATGAATTATGTTTGGAATTTTATTCTTTGTAATAAAATGAAGTTTGGAGTTATTTGTTCCTAAATAAACAGTAATAGGCTTGTCTTTAATACCTAAATTTTTTAAAATTGAATTTTTTGAGGAGGTAGTTTTTCTGCACAATAATGAAGAATTTTTTGGTTTTTTCAAACCTTTTAATTTCATATGTAATGGTACTCTTATTGAAAAAGTACTCATTTCAAATGAATCATATAACCAATCAATTATATTATTACGATGTTTATGGTATGGAAAATTTTCTAGAATATCAATCCAAGTAAAATTTGCTATAGTTATGCAAGGTATTCCCAATTTATTTGCAAGTTGAATACTAATAGGTGAAATATCAGATATTATTAGATCTATTTTTTTATTTTTAAAAAATTTAACTTCATCATCAATCCATTTTTTTGAGTCACATATCCAATTATGATATAATGAAAATGTTTTTTTATAATCTGGAGAATTAGAAAAAATATTAGTTATTGGACCAACATCAGTTTGTGTTTTAATAATATTGTATTCTGGTAGTTGTGATTTTAAAAAATTGTATGCATTTGAGTTTTTTATTATAATTTCATAATTATATTTTTTTAATTGTCTTACTAATGCAATAGTTCTAGTAGCATGGCCAAATCCATGATCAGAAACATAAACTACAATTTTTTTCATGATAATCATAAAATAAATTTCAAATAGAATAGTCTATTGATTAAATATGACATAGATTTTAACAATATAGGATGAAATGTGTACTATTAGCTGGCGGTAAAGGAACACGTTTAATGGAAGAAACTTTGGAAAAGCCAAAACCATTAGTGGAAATTGGAGGAAAGCCAATACTATGGCACATTATGAAGTCATATTCCAATTATGGAATAAATGAATTTGTAATTTGCCTAGGCTATAAAGGAAATATGATACAAGAATATTTTTCCAATCTAAATGAAGATTGGAATTGTACATTTGTGGATACGGGGCTAGAAACTATGACTGGCGGTAGACTAAAAAAAGTACAAAAATATGTGAATAATGAAACTTTTTGTTTTACTTATGGTGACACAGTAAATGATCTAGATATTTCCAAAGAGATAAAATTTCACAAAAAAATAGGATCACTAGCCACAGTTACAGCATGTATTCCTCCTGAGAAATATGGAATTTTACAACTTAATGGAGACATGGTAGAAGAATTTAAAGAAAAACCAAAAGAGGGAAAAAATTGGGTCAATGGAGGATATTTTGTATTAGAACCTAAAATTTTTGATTTTATTGATAATGATTCAGCAACAGTATGGGAAGAGAAACCATTGAAAAATCTTGCAATTAATGGAAAACTTGCAGCTTATAAACATCAGGGGTTTTATCAACCAATGGATACGTTACGAGACAAAATGAAATTAAATGAATTATGGAATTCTGGAAAAGCACCCTGGAAAATGTGGTAGTTTAAGAATTTAATTCTTTAAAATATATTTTATCATGTCAGGTAAATTAGAATTATTTTCAATTTTAATATTTTTACATCCAGCATTTTTTCCCGCTAATATATCAGAATCATTATCACCAATCATCCAGCTAGATTGTAAGTCAATATCAAAATCATTTGATGCTTGAATAATCATTTGAGAATGTGGTTTTCTACACAAACAATTTTCATCTGGACGGTGTGGGCAAATATAAAATGCGTCAATTTTTGTGTTAAATGTTTCCAAAAAAGTTTGAATTTTATTATGAATATCATTAATTTTTTGAAGGTTAGTTAAACCACGATTAATTGCAGATTGGTTTGTTATGACTATTACAAGATAATTATTTTTCTTTAATTCTTTTATACATTTAGATATATTTGGGAATATTTCTAATTCATTAATTGTTTTAACATAATCTTTTCTTTCTTTATTGATCACACCATCACGATCAAGAAATACAGCTTTATTCATATGAAAATTCAGGAGTACCAGTTTCTCTAATACAAGAAATAATTACATGACATAACATTAAATGAAATGATTCTATAGTTAACATGTTTGTGCTTGGAATTTTAATGCAAATATCACAAATTTTTGTAAAATCTCCTCCAGACATTCCTGTAAATCCAATTAAATACGCACCAGATTCTTTTGCCAATTCTAACGCTTTCATAACATTTTTTGATGTACCACTTCCACTAAAAGCAACAACCACATCATCTTTTTTAACAAAATTTCTTAATTGTTCTTTAAAAATTTCATCATACGAAGTATCATTAGACCATGCAGTCATAACAGGAATATTATCAGTTAGGCATAGTGAACAAAATCTTTTTTGATCTTGTATAATTGCAGTTTTCAATAGATCTGCAGTAAAATGGGAGGCAGTTGAAGCAGAACCCCCATTACCCATAGTAATTATTAACGAATTAGATGATTGTGCATCAAGTAATTTTTCTACGACTAATTCAAGTAATATAGTATTATTTATTAATTCTCTCAAACAAGAGGATTGTTCATTAAGATAATTAGTGAGAAATTCTTTATGGTGTGTCATATTATTTAGTACCCGTATGATCGTATAAGTTAAGTATTTTTGCACCATCATTAAAAAATGAGAATTTAACTTGGTTTAGTTTGTAGTCTTGCATTTTCTGAATAACTTTAGATTGTTTTAACTTTTCGCAATACAATAAGAGATGACCACCTCCACCAGCACCAGTTAATTTTCCACCTAGAGCACCAGAGTTTAATGCAGATTTATAAATTTTATCTATTTTTGGATTTGAAACATTATTTGCAAACTTTTTTTTTGATTCCCATCCTTTATCTAGTAATTCTCCAAATCCAGTTAAATTAGATTTTCTTAGACTGTCATAAGCATCATGAGCCAATGTAGTTACATTTGATAAAGAATCCATAGTTTGTGGATCATTTTTTTTAATGTTACGAATATGATTAGTCAATATACTAGAAGTTTGTCTGCTCCCCACAAAAAATAAGAGTAGATTTTGTTCAAGTTCTTTTAATGTTTTTTGAGAAGTTTTGATAGGAGAAACTTTAATTTTATCTTTTGTAAATTCAATTTTCTTAAAACCACCAAATGATACGATATATTCATCTTGTTTTCCAAATGGCCATTTTAAAATATTTCTTGAAACATGATGAGATAAATTAGCTTTTTCAGAATTAGATATTTTTGAACCTTTCAAAAATGATATAACATTAATCAAATTTACAGCTAAAGAACTAGAAGAACCTAATCCAGAACGTGGAGGAACATCACTGGATAACATTAAATTCATTCCTTTTTTATAATTAAGAAGTTTAATTATTGAAACAGGTAATTCTGTTCCTTTTTTTGGATTAAGTTTACTCATTTTTTCTGCAACGCTATGAGTTTCAAAATCTGGAGAAAATATTTGTAATTTATTATCTTTACGTTCATTCACAATTACATATGTGAAATGATTAATTGTACTAGTAATTACTATACCACCATGTTTGTCATAATATTCTGGCATGTCAGTTCCACCACCAGCAAAACTTATTCTAAGAGGGCTTAATCCTAATAACATTATTTACAGATTCAATTTGAGTGAATTTAAGGGTTAAAAAATGGATTTAGTAGTAATTATTTTTAACAAAATTTCGCCAATATTCTAAAGTATCATCCAGTATCGTATCTACACTAAGTTTTGGTGACCAATTAGTTAATTTATAAAATTTTGATGTATCGCCAATTAATCTTGGAACATTAGTAGGTCGGATATATTTACTATCTTGTTTTATTTCAATTTTCTCAACGGATGATTTTTTAATTAATATTTCAATAATTTCCCGGTATGAATAAATTTTCTGAGAATCATCTGAACCGATTAAATACAATTCTCCGGGTGGACAATTATCAATTGCTAACCAGTAAGCTTCAACCATATCACGAACATGGGTAAAATTTCTTCTATCTTCGATATGACCAGTCAAGATAACAGGGTCTTGAAGTCCTTGTTCAATTCTAGCTATTTGGTATGCAAACCAAGGAATACCAAAAGCATTATCTCTTCGTGGTCCTTCATGATTAAATGCTCTAACACGAATAATGTTTAGATCATATGTTCTTACATAAACATATGAAATCAAATCTTGCGCAATTTTAGTTACAGCATATGGATTTACAGGACGCAATAGTGTTTTTTCAGTTATAGGTAATTCGTCTTCAAAAATCTCCCCATATTCTTCACCTGAGCCAGGAATTAAAATTTTAGATTTTAGATTTAATTCCCTTACAGCTTCAAAAATATTTACTGTTCCTTTATAGTTAACATCCATGTAATGACTTGGGTGATCCCATGATGGACTTACAAAACTCTCGGCGGCTAGATGAAAAATTTTATCAGGTTTTGATTTTGATATAGCTTTTTTTACACTTACCGGATCAGTAATATCACAATCAATCCATTCTATTTTATCCATAATATGTCGAATATTTCTTAATCTAGATAGATTCCATCTTTTGAGGCCATAAACTTTACAATTTTTTTCAAGAGCTAAATCAGCTAAATGTGAACCTACAAAACCAGTTATTCCAGTAATTAAAATCGATTCAGACATGATGAAGTACAACTTAATTCGCTAATTAATCTTATGAAAATTTAAAAATCACCATAAAAGTTAACCAAATTGTAGCATGATTTTTTTCTCATAAATCTTTAATTATTTTAGATTCTATCTTACCACTACTACCAGTAATTAATATTTTCTTAGTTTTCAAATTCATTATAAAATTACTTATTTTTATTAAATTAAATTTTGATTTTTTATAAAATTTGGTAAATTTTCAATTAGATTTTCATTTATTTTCAATTAACTTTTTAATGTAAACCAAATAGTTTTTAATCCTATTTCCAAACCTCGGAGTTTTTTATTTGCTCCTGATTTTGATTTACCATTACGTTTGTTAAATGTGATAGGTATTTCAACACATTTGAGATCATTATCTATAGTTACCATGTGAAGATAAGGTAGAAACATCCATCCATCTTTATCTATTTTTTTATCATAATAATCTATTTTCATATTTTCTAACACTTTCTCTAACGACTTTCTCCTAAAACATCTATGTGCACATCCCATATCAGTGTATGACGCAATTCCCATATGAAGAAGACTAAAATATTTTGCTTGGATTAATTTTCCAATAAAAAAATTCCCCCATGTGTTAAACATTCCATTTTGATTTCCTTTCTCAGTTAAAACTTGAATTATTCTAGTTCCCACTACGGTATCACAATTATTTAAAAATGGTACCATTTTTTGAAGATCATATGCATTGTATGTTCCATCGCACTCTGTTAATGCTATAATATTTGCATCTGTTTTTAATGATTCAGTAAATCCTACTATGCATGAATCTCCAAATCCTTTGTTGACTTCTTTTGTGAAAACTTTTGCTCCACATTGTTTTGCAATTTCTACAGTTTTATCTGAACTGTTATTATCAATGACAAATACATGTTCCACATTACTTTGTGAAATATAATCCGTTACAATTTTTTCAACGTTTTCTTCTTCATTGTATGTAGGAATAACTACTGAAATTTTTGGATGTTCTATGGGTTTATTTTCTAAATAATATTTTTTGTCTGTTTTGTATTTTTTTCGTTTTAATACAAATGTAACAAGACAACCCATCCATACCAAATCTGCTAAAATTAACCATTTTAATAATATAGAAAAGTAAATCCTTTCAATAAAATTCATATCTTGAAACATTGATTGTAATCCAGTTATAATCCATAAGTATAGATTAATAATAATCCAGACTAAGTTAACAATAAATAAAATTATAAATGAAAATCCTAAAAATGCAAATAACTTTTTCATAATTCGACTCTAATTTTACAACAATAATAAATTTTCAGTTTGATTTAATGCCTGTTATTATAAAAATGATAAAAATTTTAAAATTGTTTTAAATACATAGATTTATGTTTTAATACGTAAATTTTTGATGAAGACTATGTCGTCTAATTCGGTTGTTAAAGATACTAACAAATCGTCATTTATTAGTAGAAATGAATTTTTGATTCCAATTATTATTACATTTGGATTTTTTTTATCTGCATCATATTTAGCTTTATTTCAAAATCTCGTATGGACCCAAACTGATGGACTATACTATCTTAATTTTGGTAGAGCCATTTTAGAGGGTAATGGACAAAATGTAATTATTGTCAATGGGCAAATTGGTACATCCGTACTTTTTGCATTTTTAGAATCTATTTTTCATGATGCATTTATTGTTGAAAAAATGATTGCTGTTTTAAGCGGAAGTGTAATTGTATTTTTATCCTTTCTTATAACTAGAAATATTTTTGATTTTAGAATAGCTGTTGTTGTTGCTCTCTTTTTTGCATTTCAGCCTAGATTGTATTTTGTATCCATTCAGGCATTAAACGAACTTTTACCCGTTGCAATGATAATGAGTTCTTTATTTGTTCTAACAAGAAAAAATCCAACAATCATTCATTATGTATTAATTGGAACAATACTGGGATTATCTTCAATTTTTCGACTTCAATCTGCTTTTATTTTATTAGCGATATTGGTTTTTATTTTACTTAGAAATAAAAATATACGGAAAAATATTTTTTCTGGCTTAATTGTATTTGTATTTTTTTTATTAGCTTTAAGTCCTCAACTTATCTATAATATTACTACTCATGGTGAGATTTGGGATGCTTTCCCTGGCTATTATATTGGAGATTTGTATTATTTTCAAACTCCAGAGTGGCATGATCAAGTAGTTAATACTCATGATATTAGTTTAACATCAATTATATCTCTAGATGTTGATTTATTTTTTAAAAATTATTTTTCTAATCTGTTTTTTTTTAATCCAGATAAATTATTAAATTTTGGATCTATGGATAATCTCTCTATTGTCCCTTTAGTTCCTTTCATTAGTATTCTTTTTATAATATTAGGAATTGTATATATGAAAACTTCATTATCACAATCTATACAAAATAATTTTCTACCTCTATTGATATTACCAATTATATTTTTCCCTTTAATTTCATTAATACCTGTATATCGTGCTTATCATCTCTTACCTATTTTATTACCTGTTATAATATTGAGTAGTGTATTTCTTGTTGATGCTGTTCCAAAAATTATTTCTAAATTTAAAAAACAATCATCTCCCAATGATTTTAAATTTGTTAGTATTACAATAATTATAGTTATTCTGTTCTTAAATTTTGGATTCACTTACAAGTTAATAGATGCATCATTATATGGAAATACATCTCAAAAAATTGATGCTGAAAATTTTCTAAACACTTTTTTCCAACACCGTGATATTTCTAAACAACCAGCAATGGAAATAAAACATATTGCTGAAATTTTATCCAAAGAACACAATATAGAAGATAAATACATTATGGCAAACTCTCCTAGTGTGCCATATTATACAAACAGTAATTTTATTTTGGCTATTTTTACTGAAGGAAATGAAGAAAATTCTATTGATGATTTTCTTCATAGAATTGGTTGGAATGAATCAGAAATTTTTCGATCAAATATACACAGTTATCCTCCCAATCGAATGAATAATGAACTACCTGTACCTGATTATTTGATATATCAACCTAGGGTTATTGATCCTTATTTTGCTAATTATGAAAAATTAAATAATAAGAATTTAGAAATTCTTTTAAATCCTAATAATCAAAACATTCCTAATAATTTTGAACTTCTTTACAAATCCAATCAAACTAATACTATTATTTATAAAATAATAAATAATGAAAAATGATGTTAAGAAATTACAAATTAAAGCTGTTATAGGTATAGTAATTGTAATTTTTGTTTATGTTATTTTTACAATTTTTTCTGATGTGGAAAAAATCTTTTCAAATTTTTCTAATGTTATGATTCATTCATTCATAATTCCTATTACAGTTTTATTTTCTATTACACTCACTGCACGTAGTTTTATTCAAAAACAAATTTTAAAACAATTAGATATTAAAATTACTTTAAAACAAAGTTTGTTATTATATTTTGCAGGCTTATCGATGTTAATTACCCCATTAGGGATCGGTCAAACAATAAAATCCTATTTTCTAAAAAAATATTTTGACATCCCATATGCTAAATCAGTTTCTCTAGTTTTAGCTGAAAGATTTTATGATTTTATTTCAATAATTATATTATTATGGATTAGCACAATTTTTGTTTTTAGAGATAATTTATTCATCATTACTATATTCTCTTCTTTTTTAATTTTTTGTATTTTATTATTTACAAAAAGTAAATTTATCAATAATTTTTTAAAACAAAAAATATCTAAAATAGAATTTTTTTCACAAAAAATATCTAACTTTGATGAATTAACTAAATCAATCAATCAAATAACTAAACTAAATAAAATTTTAAAAATTTTGCCAGTTATTTTCATTATAATTATTATTGAAAGTATAGTTATTCATTTAGGAATTATTTCATTCCAAGTCAATTTAAATTATTTTGATTCTATTCAACTATTTTATTCTTCATTATTATTAGGAATTTTCTCATTTTTACCAGGTGGGGTAGGTATTACTGAAGGTACTTTTGTAAATTTAATGCAAAATGAAGGATATTCTGCATCATTAGCTAGTTCAATAATCATATTTTTACGATTTATTACAATTTGGTCTGTTTCTATCATAGGTTTTATTTTTACATTTTATCTTTTAAGAAAACAAAATAATATCTAAATGTTAATTTCTAAATATCCTATTGCTCATACTCGTTATGCTTGGTTTTATTTATCAATAATTCAATACTTTTAGCAATTTTCTCATTTTTAAGTATGAAAAACAGGTACAAAAATGATTAATTATTGTTTAAAATTACTAATTAAATTTAATTTTTCTAGATCTTTTGTATTCAAAATTCTATTAGAATTTACAGTTTTATGTTTTGAAATTAAATAACCCATGTTAGAAAAAATCCAGAGTATACTTTTAAGAATTATACGAAAGTTTGGTTTTTGTGCAATGGTTTCTTCAAATTTTGTCGAGGTAATCATTGTATGGCCTTTAATTTTATAGTCAAACCAAATTTTTAATTCTCTACTTCCATAAATAATAAAAAATAATAATAAATTCTTTAAATTTAAAGGAAATTCATAATTTGTGATTTTCATAGATAATTGATTTTTAAACCCATGAAATGCCATACTTTCTTTTACTTTTTTATATGTCTGTCCTCCTAAATGATATACAATAGATTTAGGAATAACTAAGATTTTGTAACCTACAATCCAGCATCTCCAACTCAAATCAACATCTTCAAATGAAAAATAGAATTTTTTATCAAATCCTTTCAATTGATCAAAAATATTTTTTTTAATCATCATAGAAGCACCTCTGGCACTAGAAATTTCACGAATCTCAGAAATAGGAGTTTTAGAATTATAAACTATTCCTAAAGTATCAAGAAAATCACCACTAGAATCAATGCTTTCATCAGGTTTGAGTAAAAGACTTTGACATATTCCAACATCAGAATTCTGTTGAAATGATTTTATCAATTCAGAAATGAAAGGAGGAGTAACTATAGTATCATTATTTAAAAATAAAAGAAAATCTCCAATTGCTGTTTTAGATGCAATGTTATTAGGTTCAGCAAATCCTTTGTTTTCATTTAATTCAATTAAAATTAAATTTGGAAAATTTTTAGAAATGAAATCAACACTATCATCATTGGAATTATTATCAACAACAATGATTTCTATATTGGTATAATCAATTTTTGTTAGAGATTCTAAACATTTTTCAAGATGATGCTTTCCATTATAATTAATAATAATTACTGAAACTTTTGGTAATAACATATAGTTCAGATTAATTTTTAAGAATTAAAAGTGTTATCTACCTTGACGAATTTTGTTTAGATAGAAAATAAGAATTTTATCAGAAACCTGTGAAGGTAAAAATGAGAGTAATTTTATACCAAATATCATTGTTTTTTGTTTTAAAGATTTTGAATTTTGATAAAGTTCTAGTCCACTAAGGAATTTATTTTGAGAGGACTTGTCAAAATGTTGAAATATTTCATCTTTTATTTTAGATGTGTAATCTAATGTTTTTAAAATATTTTTGTGTGAAAGCTGTTTTGTATGAATTCTATATTTAATTAGTGATTTTTGAATCAAATAAAAATTTATGTCACATAATAGTGCAGCATGAAGAAAAAAATCATAATCAACTGCAACAGGATCATCAAGTTCCCTCATACTACATTTTTCAAATAGAGAAAATGGTATTAGTGAAGTGTTAACATTAATCTGTTGTCCATCTAATAATCTAACATTATATTCAAAAT
>Ga0114999_10005678_pt1 | contig 14622 bp, 10 predicted proteins | sample ArcticOcean_MG_C_3_FD_89820 | JGI IMG/M metagenome (GOLD analysis project Ga0114999, IMG submission 89820) | Marine microbial communities from western Arctic Ocean - ArcticOcean_MG_CB8_126 | ecosystem: Environmental > Aquatic > Marine > Oceanic | place: Arctic Ocean: Canada Basin | collected...
AGTGTTTCAATTAGAACAGCAGTTTGAATAGTCATATGAAGACATCCGGCAATTCTTGCACCTTCAAGAGGCTTTGATTCACCGTATTCTTCACGAATAGACATTAAACCAGGCATTTCAGCTTCAGCTAATTTTATTTCTTTACGCCCCCATTCTGCCAAAGAAATATCTTTAACTTTATATGGTAAACGTTCTGCTTGTGTCGTTTTTGCAAGTGACATATTTAAGCCCCCTTAATTAAGGTTGTTTTTAATTTTTCAACCATGTCAGTTTTTTCCCAAGTAAAAAGTTCGTCTTCACGTCCAAAATGTCCATTTGCCGCAGTTTGTCTATAACGTGGAAACTTAAGTTTTAAATGATCAATAATACCACTTGGACGTACTGGGAAAACTTTTTTAGCAACTTCTGTTAGTTCTTCATCAGTCAAATTACTAGTATCAAATGATTTTACATAAAAAGATATTGGTTCTGCTATGCCAATGCTATATGACAACTGCACTTCGCATTTATCGGCAAGCTTTGCAGCAACTATGTTTTTTGCTATATAGCGTGCCATGTAAGCAGCGGATCTATCTACTTTACTTGGATCTTTTCCGGAGAAAGCTCCACCACCATGGGGAGCATAACCACCGTAAGTATCAACTATAATTTTACGGCCCGTTAAGCCTGTATCAGCTTCAGGACCTCCAAAAACAAAACGTCCAGTACCATTAACAATAAAATCCATTTCGTAAGATAGTCCGCATTTATTCAATACTGGAATTATTACTTTTTCAATTATTTGAGATTCAACAAAAGCATGTTCAGCTTTTTCAGATTTAAATTGGTCCAACATATCATCATGTTGCGTTGCAATTACAACTTTAACAATAGAAGTAGGCTTCCCATTTTCATAGGCCACAGAAACTTGCGACTTACTATCAGGTCTTAACCAAGGGATAACGCCATTTTTTCGTAAATCTGTCATTCTTTCTACTAGTCTATGAGATAAATGAATAGGAATTGGCATCAGTTCCTTAGTTTCATTGCATGCAAAACCGAACATCAAACCTTGATCGCCAGCACCTTGTTCATTATGAAGACCAGATCCTTCATCTACACCTTGAGCAATTTCAGGACTTTGCTCATCAAGCATAGATAATATATTTACATTCTGATTATCCATGCCATATGCTTTATCAGTATAACCAATCTCACCTAAGGTTTGCTTTACAACTTTTTCAACATCAATGGTACCCTTGGAACGAATTTCTCCAGAGACCACAACTGTTCCAGTAGTGACTAAAGTTTCACATGCAACATGAGATTCTGGATCTTGTCCAAGAAGATCATCTAAAATAGCATCAGAAATAGCATCGCAAACTTTATCAGGATGTCCTTCTGATACAGACTCAGATGTAAAAACGAATTTACCCATATGACCCCAAACACATTTTAATTAGATAAATAAACAGCATTGAATTTAAAATATATATAGTTAATTAAGAAAAATAAATTATTATTTTATATTACTTGTTTTGGGCCGGCTTGTCTAATTTTAGGATCACCAAGGTCGTATTGATCAAAATTATTTTGAAATTTACTTACTAGCTCATTAGCTGTATTTCTATAAAGCATTTGATCTTTCCAAATTTTAGCAGGTGCCAGTAGTTTTGAATCAATATCGCCCAAAGTATTTGGAACCATAAAACCAAAATAAGGATCTTCTTCAAAAGTAGTATTTTTGATACTTCCATCAAGAATCATATGGATTATTGATCGAGTAACAGGTAATGATATCCTTTTTGCTCCAGATTGGGCCGTTGCACCAACCCATCCAGTATTTACTATAAATGCTGGTACAGAATGATTATTCATTTTTTCTCTTAAAAGTTTTGCATATCGCAATGGGTGCAAAGTAAGGAATGGACCTCCAAAACAAGGAGAGAAAGTTGCAATAGGTTCTTTAATTCCTCTTTCTGTACCAGCAATTTTGGCAGTATACCCACTGATAAAATGATACATTGCTTGTTCAGGCGTTAATTTTGCTACAGGTGGCAAAATACCATAGGCATCACATGTTAAAAATATAATTGTATTTGGATGATCTGCTATTGCTGGTTCTCCTTTGCCATATATTGAATTATCAATATAGTCCAATGGATAGGATACGCGAGTATTTTCTGTTTTTGAACTATCAGAATAATCAACTACTCCAGTATCTTTATTAAAAACAACATTTTCAAGAAGAGCTCCATGACGGATTGCATTGTATATGTCTGGTTCTTCTTTTGGATCTAAATTAATTGTCTTAGCATAGCATCCACCTTCAAAATTGAAAATTCCATCATCTGACCATCCATGTTCATCATCACCAATTAGTGGTCGCTTTGGATCAGTTGAAAGTGTTGTTTTACCCGTTCCACTAAGACCAAAGAAAATTGCTGAATTTTTCCCATCTTCGTCAACATTTGCCGAACAATGCATCGATAAGATTCCTTTAAGTGGGAGCATATAATGAAGTACTGAAAAAATACCCTTTTTCATTTCACCGGCATATTCAGTTCCTCCTATAATTGCAATACGCTTTCCCATATGAAATATGATAAATGTTTCGGAATTCATACCATGTTTTTTAAAATCTTCATTAAAAATGCTTGAAGCATTAATAATTGTAAAATCTGGCTTAAACATCTCAAGCTCTTCTACTTCTGGTCGAATAAACATGTTATTTACAAAGTGAGCCTGCCAAGCTTTTTTTGCTAAAATTCTTACATTTATACTATGATTCGGATCAAAACCTGCGAACCCATCAAACAAATAGGTTTTAGAATCGTCTGTATTATAATAATTAATTATTTTATTATAAAGTTCATCAAAAATACTTTCATCTAATTTTTGATTAACATCTCCCCACCAAATATTTTCTGTTGAAGTTGGTTCATCAATGATATATTTATCTTTTGGGGATCTACCTGTATACTTACCAGTATCAACAATAGTAGCACCACGAGGGCCTATAACACCTTCTCCGTTTGCAACAGTTTCTTTAATTAATTGTTCAACTGATAGATTCCGATGAACTTCTTTTACATTATTAATACCAAGTATATTTAAATCTAATTCTTTTCCAGTAACTAACATTTTCTCTCCTATTTTCCACCATGTGGGTGAGCTTGTTCATATACACTTTTCATTTTCTCAGGTTTTACATGAGTATAAATTTGTGTAGATGATAGACTCGAATGCCCTAACAAGTCTTTTACTGCTCTAATATCAGCTCCCATATCCATTAAATGAGTTGCAAATGAATGACGTAATATATGAGGTCCCAATCTTTTGCCTTCAGCTACAAGTTTGATATAATTCCGTATTCTTCTTTGAATTGTACTCGTTGGTACTCTTTTATTTTTTTTATTTACAAATAATGGGTCATTCTTAGGAGCTGCATTTAACGATAAAGCACGACTTTTTAAGTAATTTTCAATACAAAATTTTGCTCTATTTCCAAATGGAATCAACCTTTCTTTGTTACCTTTTCCATGTACTTTAATCAATTGATTTTCTGCATCAACTTCTCCAATATTAAGTGCAATTAATTCACTTAAGCGAATACCACTTGAGTAAAATAATTCTAAGATCGCTCGGTCACGTAAACCCTTAGTAGTTGAATCATCTGGACTTTCCATTAAAGATTTAATTACTTTTTGATCTATAAAATTTGGCAATGTTTTTGATACTTTTGGAGTTTTGACGAGGATTGCTTCATTATTACCAATCTGTTCTGATTGTAATAAATATTTGAATAATGATTTAATAGATGCCAAACGACGCGCAATTGTTTTACTTGATATTGGAGTTATTAAATCTTTTCTATCAATTTCTGATTCAAGGAACCCACGAATGGATTCTCGATTTACTTTATCAAATCCTGATATATTTGTAGGTAAAAAATCTACGAACCTAGACAAATCATTTTGATACGCTTTAATCGTATTATTAGAATAGTTTCTTTCCTTTTTTAAATAAAGATAAAAATCTGCTAATACTTTTTCTTTTTTATCCATTAGTGTTATCAATTTTACTTTCGATATTTTTTATATCTAAAGGAATTGGAGCTTCAATTGAAATTAATTCATCATTTTCTGGATGGTTAAATGTTATTTTTTTAGCATGCAATGCTTGTCTTCCAATACCATTTAATAACTTTATTAATTCTTTATTCACTTCCGGTATAAATCCTTTTACTTTTTGATCTCCACCACCATATTTATTATCACCAAAGATTGGGTGGCTCATACTTGAGGAATGTACACGTATTTGATGGGTTCTACCAGTTTTTGGATAGAAAGCAACTGAACTTAAATATTGACCCTGTTTTATTAATTCATAGTTTGTGATTGCCTCACGTCCTTCCTTGTCAATTTGATATGAAGTTGGATCTGATCTTTTTCTTTTAATTTGATTATCAATATTACCTTTAGGTTCATTCCAAACACCCCATGTAATTGCAAAATATTCTTTTTTTATTGTTCGATTTTGAAACTGTGAAGCAAGTTTTCTATGAGTGATATTATCTTTAGCAATAAGAATGACACCCGAAGTATCTTTATCTAAACGATGAACTATACCAGGACGTAAAAATCCATTAACATCCGATAATTTATTAAAATAGTGAATTAATCCATTCGCTAGTGTACCACCTGGATGACCATTGCCAGGATGCACTATTAACCCTGGCTGCTTATTTATTGCAATAAGCACTTTATCTTCATATAAAATTTCTAATGGTATTTCTTGAGCGTTAATATCTGTTATATCAATATTTAAATCTGGGATAGTATATGAAATAAGTTCACTACCTTCTAATATCAAGCTTGCTTTTGCATACGTATTATTGACATACACTAAGCCATCATTAATCATTTTTTTTATCTTTGTCCTACTTAATTCAGGAAGGTGATTTGATAAAAATTTATCTAACCGAATATTCTCTCCCCCAATTGCTGAAAGAGTTTTAGCAGTCAATCTGGTTTATTTTCTTTTTTTGGTTCAAGAAAGAATGAATCGTATAAAATAAAGCCCATACCAACTGTTACGTAAGAATCTGCAAAATTAAACACATACCAATGATAATTTCCAATCATAAAATCTAAAAAGTCTACAACTTCGCCAAGAAAAATTCGATCTATTAAATTGCCGACTGCGCCTGCAATGATAAGTGCAACTCCTGTGCGAATTACTATTCCAGAATCTTTTATTGTCCAAAGATACCAAAATAAAAAAATAGTAAAAATAAGTGATATAGTAGTGAAAATATATATACCAAAAGGAAAGTTTATTCCAAAAGCCATTCCATCATTTGTCACATGCGTTATATTAAAAAAATTGGTAATAACTGGTATTGATTCATATAAAGTCATATTTATACGAATCAATATTTTAGAAATTTGGTCTGTGAATACCAATAAGACACTCACAAACAGAATCTTCATTTTAACCCAAGTTTTTCTTTTTCTTTACAACCAACACATTTATTTGCATTGGGAACTTCCATCATTCGTTCTTCAGGAATAAGGCCTTCACATATATTACATACACCAAAAGATTCATTATCAATTCGTTCTAATGCTATTTCTAATTTTTTAAAATAATCACTTTCTCTGTTTAAAAGCATAAAACTCTTTTCTTGTTCATGAGAGTCTGTACCTGCATCTGCCATATGTAAACTAAATATTGAATCTGGAGTAACCCCACCCATTTTATTGGATGCTGTTCCTAAACCTTCTTTTAATGTATTTACTTCATCAGAAACACTGACCATTTTTTCTACAATAGATTTTCTAAAAAATTTTAATTTTGTTTTTGAATATTTTTCACTCAAAACTATAATCCTTTCAATAACTAAATTCGTTCAATAGCAAATTCTACATTTTGGTTTCCAATTTGGAAACTTTCACTATACTCCCCGGTTTTTGATTCTTTAATTAAATCAACTGCTAAAACTTCGTTTTTAAATAGCTTTTCAAATGAAGAAATAGCTTCACCAACGGGACCATCAAGTAACGCATAAATTTTAATTCTATCTTCGACCGCGAAATTAGCATTTTTTCTCATAGTTTGCACATGTCTAATTATATCTCTTACAATTCCTTCTTGAATGAGATCTGCAGTTAATTGCACAGTTAATCCTACAGTAAAATTATCGTCCCCTGATGATGTGTAACCATCTATTGATTCAGATACAAAAATTAAATCATCTCTACCTAAAAAAATCTCTTTACCTTTAAGTTCAATTTTATATTTATTTTTATTTCTAATTTGTTTTAAAAGCTTATTCTCGTCAACATTACTTAGCTTTTCTTTTATCATTTTTAATTCGCTTCCATATTTTTGGCCTAATAATGGAAGATTTGGTTTAACTGTATATTTTATAAGTTCTGTCTCATTTTCAACACGTTTAATCATTTTTATATTTAATTCATCCAAAACAACCTGCTGTTGATCCATAATAAAATTGGATACATCGTCATCTTTGATAAAGAAAGCTAATTCAGCTAAAGGTTGGCGAATTTTTATGTTTGCTTTATTTCTTGCTGATCTTCCTAACTCAATTATTCTTCGTAAAGCATCAACTTTATCTATTAAAGATAAATTAATCTTTGATTCGTCACTTTTTGGGTAATCACAAAGATGAACGCTTTCAGGCATTTCTGAATCAATATTTTTAACAAGATTTTGATACATATTTTCAGTTACGAATGGTAAAACAGGAGCTAATATTTTAATAATATTAGTTAAAACTTCATATAGTACAATATAAGCTGCTTGTTTATCACTATCATCTTCACTCTTCCAAAAGCGACGCCGACTACGACGTATGTACCAATTTGAAAGCTCATCAAGAAATAATTCAAAATTTTTCATCATTACTTCTGAAGAAAATCCATTTAAAGCTGTATTCGCATCTTTAATAAAAAGATGAAGTTTTGAGATTATCCATTTATCCATAATATTAAGATCAGCATCCGAAATATTAATTTTACTTGGATCAAAACCATCAACTTCTGCATAGGTTGCAAAAAAAGAATATGAATTCCAAAGTTGTATTAATTTTTTACGAATTCCATCTCCGTGACTATAGCCAAATAATAAATTATGTTCTGGGTTTTGTGAGGCATAAAGCCACCGCATAACATCGACTCCCATTTCTTCAGCTGCATCATCGAACCAAATTGCATTACCCCATGACTTATGCATCTCACGACCATCCTCAGCTTTTACTAAGGCATGACCTAATAAGTTTTTAAAGGGAGCTTTTTCTTCTAACATAGCTGCCATAGCTAAAAGTGAATAAAACCAGTTTCTAAATTGCCCTGGAAACGATTCAACAACAAAATCAGCAGGAAACCATTCATTCCAGTATTCTTTATCAGTATTATAGTTTAAAGTAGAGAATGGAACTATGCCTGCATCCAACCATGGGTTGCCGACATCTTCAACTCTTTTTCCAATAAGACCACTTTCTGGATGTTTAATTTTTACTTTATCTATCCATGGACGATGAGGACTATTACCTTCAAATTCATCCCAGCCTTCCACTGCTAGATCTTTTAATTCTTCTTTTGAGCCAACTACGTAATATGAATCATCTTCAAACGTCCAAATTGGAAGGGCTAAACCCCAAAACCTTTTCTTAGAAATCATCCAGTCACTCATATTATCTAACCATTCATGCTCTCTTTCTTGTCCCCATTCTGGAATCCAGTTTATATCGTCAACAATTTTTTTAATTTTTTCACGCCAATCCATATTGATATACCACTCATCAACTAAACGAAAAACTAATTCATCTCCAGAACGCCAGCAATGAGGATATATATGTGGATATTCTTCAACATATACTAAAAATCCTCGTTGTTTTAAATCACCTAAGATTTCTTCCACAGTCTCTTTATCTGTAGCGCTTTTTCCAGCTAACCAGCCAAATTTATCAGTGAATTTTGATTCTTCATCCAATGGAGCAATACTAACCAATCCTAACTTCTTGCCAATCTTGTTGTCAATATCTCCACAACCAGGAGCCATATGAACAATACCCGTTCCTTCCCCTGCAACAACTATATCATTACCTATATTATCTTTGCCAGGATTAACAACTTGATGTTGTGATTTACCGCTCACTCCTTGAATTTCTAAAGATTCATCAACGTAAGGATACCCTCCTGGAATATCTTGTGCTTCAAGATGATCATAAGGCCCTTCATAGGTCCAGCCTACCATTTCTTCACCTTTAATTGTACCCATGACTTCAAAACCACCTCTTTCTTTAAAGATCTGTGATATAGTCTTTAATTTTGGCACTCCATCAATCCATTGCTTCTTTTCTTTGAATTGTTTCTCTAATCTTTTAAAATTTAAATTTTCTTCTGCAAAATAATAAATAGAGTCATCTGATGCTTTTATTTTTACATAATCTAAATTCCCATTTATTCCTGCAATAACATTTGAGGTTAAAGTCCAAGGGGTTGTTGTCCAAACTAGTAAATATTCATCTTTTCTATCTTTAATAGGAAAACGTACAAATACCGATTTATGGGCAACTAACTTACGTCCTTCAATTATTTCCATCTGAGAATAAGAAGTTCCTGAGCGACCAGACCAAGGCACTACATCAGATCCTCGATAAATTTTCCCTTGTTCAGATAATTTCTTTAAAAACCCCCATATCGTATAATTATTTTCATCTGACATTGTATAATAGGAGTTATTCCAATCCATCCAATATCCAAGACGTTTAGACTGCTCTGTTTGAATCTGAGAATATTTTTGAACTCTCTCTTTACACATTTTTACAAACTTTTCTATGCCAAATTCTTCTACTTCCTTTTTTGATTTAAAGCCAAGTTCTTTTTCTACTTCTACTTCTACCCATAGACCTTGACAGTCAAAACCTTGTTGGTATCTTAGTTCATAACCATCCATAGATTTAAATCGATTATAAAGATCTTTTAAGGTTCTTCCCCATGCATGATGGACTCCCATTGGATTATTAGCCGTTATTGGACCATCGATAAATGACCATTTAGTATTACCTACATTAGCATCTCTTCTTTTTTGGAAAATATTATTTTCTTCCCAAAAAGCTAATACTTCATGCTCAATAGCAATAAAGTCAACTTGTGGATTGACGCGTTGTATCATATTTAAATTATATTCTATTCATTGTAATTAAGGGTGAAAAATTAACTTTTTTCTATAGTGCAAACAATGAGGAATAGATAATAAAAAAGGGCAGTAGAAATACTGCCCTTTTCAAATTAATAATTATTATTTATTTAGTCTTCTAATTCTAAAGTCATATAACGTGCCGCTCCATCCCTTTTTAAATGAAGCATGACCATATCACGTTTTCGAGTTTGTTCTAATAATCGTTTAAATTCTTGAGGTGTTTTACATTTTTTAGTACCTACACGCGTAATTAAATCCCCTACTTGTATACCTGCATTTGCAGAAACACTCCCATCTTTAACTGAAGTAACAATGACACCTTCTTCTCTTGAACCAATCCCATACTCTCTCCTAGAAGAACGTGTTAATTCAGACACTTGGATTCCCAGTTCATTTGTTGGCTCTGATCGATTACTTGATAAAAGGACTTCATCTCCAGGAAGCTCTTCAAGAGTAACTTTAATTATTTTTTTACGACCATCACGAATTACAACTAGGTCATAACGTTTATTTGGAGCAGATGAAGAAACTGTATTTCTTAAATGATCTACACTATTTACTTCAACCTCATTGAATTCAATAATAACATCCCCAGTTTCAACACCAGCTTTCTCTGCTGGGCCATCAGCTACAACATCTGCAACTAGAGCTCCACTTCGTTTTTTTAAATTGAGTGCTTGTGCAGATGTTTCATCGATTGGCTGTATTTGGACTCCAATCCATGAACGCAAAACTTTACCATGGTCTATTAGATCTGACATTACTTTTTTAACCATATTTGCAGGAATGGCAAAGCCTACACCTTTATTACTACGGTCAAAACCATTTGTGTAAATAGCAGTATTTATACCAATTAAATCACCTGCAGAATTAAGAAGCGCTCCTCCACTATTTCCGGGGTTAATAGCTGCGTCTGTTTGGATAAAATCTTCGTAGACATCGCCTTGGATAATATTACCTCTACCTTTAGCTGAAACTATTCCCGCGGTAACAGTATGACTTAAATTTGCAGAGAAGGGACTACCGACTGCGATAACCCATTCACCGACACGTAGTTCATCTGAATTTCCAAATGACATATCGGTTAATCCACGTGCCTCAATCTGGAGCACAGCTATATCTGATTTTGGATCTTTACCAACTATAGTTGCATTGTATTCCATTTTATTCAACAAGCGAATAGTAATTTCATCTACATCTTCCACTACATGATTATTAGTAATAATATAACCTTTGCGCCCATCTACGATAACCCCAGACCCTAATGCTGTCGATTTAAATTCACGCTGGCGAGGTTGATTAAAAAAGAAGCGAAACATATCATTATCTTGAGGAAGGTTTCTATGTGTTTGACTTAAATCAACTTTCTTTTCTGTAAGAATTGTAACCACTGCAGGATTTGCTTTTTCAGCAATATCCGCAAATTGGTCACTGAATTGTTTTAAAACACTATTTTGAGCATATAACCCACTAATTAAAAGAATAATAAAATATAATTTTTTCATAATTTTTCCTATTTTCATAATGTTAACTTTTATGCAGCAAAGTTATTTTAGTTCCAAATCAAATAGATTTTTGAAAACTAAAAATCCATTCATTCATTTTATCTATTGATTTACCATCTATAGTAGCATCAATAGGTTTATCAATTCTAAGATACAATGGTTGACCAAAAATATTAGTTGAGAGTCTTATTCCAAAACCATAATCCATTAAGGTACTATTATTAAAACCTTTATCTCCAACTATAAATTTTGAACCAGAAAGATTACCTTGATCAATAAAGCCTGCAAATTCAAAGTTAATCCCTAAAAGAGTTTTTGATAAGAAACCTTCTAAAGTTATTGCAAAGACCTGTTCAACACCTGATAAACCTTGATTCCCAAAAGCTCTTAAATTCGCATCTCCAGGTAGATGATAACTACCAAAAAAATCTTTATTACCATAGAAACTAGTATTATCTCTTAGATAACTTTTTGTGTATAGATCGCCTGAACCAGCGCCTTCAACATTAAATCTTTCTTGAAGTGGAACATCATTTTGGTTTGACCAAATGTGACCATATATCTGTCTAAAACGAGTGCCAAAGAGACCCAACTTTTTCTCGAAGGAATTAGTAACAGTAATTCGATTAAAAGACCAATCAGAGGATTTAAATGGCGTAAAGCTAAAATTTATCTGATTGTTTATTTTAGCAAAAACAGAGTGGATAGTTGTTGAGCTTACTAATAGTTTACCCTCATCAAATAAATGTGTGCGGCTCGTATCTTTAGCTTGATTTTCATAGTAACTAAATTCTATTCTTTTCAGACCATTGATAGAATAATTTTGATCAATTTCTTTTGTTAACTTCATTCCGCTACCTCTGACACCTTGAAGATCAAATATATAATAGTTGATTAGATTTATATCTTTGAAGGGTCTCTTTCTCCCGCCCCAAATTAAATAAAATGGTTTCTTTGTTTTCAGACCAATATTTAGATCAGCTTCAACATATTCCAACGTACTATATGAAATTTTAGTTCTAAAACCAGGTAGATAACCGTCCTTATCTAAATAATGAAGTGTCGGATGGTACTGAACAACATACCTATTACGCGGATGATAACGCATTCCAGGTCTATAAAACATCGACTCTTTTTTCATAGCACCCGTAAAATTATTTCTATAATCTAAATCCATTGTCTGAGCATCCGGATCTAAAGTTGCATATATAGGTTTTTTAGGGACATTATAAATAAATTTATCTTTTGTGCGAAATTTATGATTTTTCCACCAAATTCTATGAACAGAGCCATCTTTAAAAACAGTTTCAACAAGTTGAGGCATATCTCTATTTCCATAGCGTACTATTTCTAAAGTCACATCCCACGAGCCGTCTGGTTTTTGATTTCTTTCCCAACTTTTAATTCCATAATCAAGTAAACGTGTGTCATGAAGCCATGGTCTAAAAAACCAATCAAGATCTTCCTCGCTTACATCCTCCATAGCTTTTATAAAACGCCTCTCATTTGTATGCTTTAAGTTCCAACGTTTATAATATTCTTGCATTCCATTAGTGAAAGTTTCTTCCCCTAATATATATTTTAATTCATCAAGCATTAATGATGGTTTGGTATATGCATTCGCACCCGCAGCCCTGGGGCCTTTAAACATATAGGTTGAGCGACTTATTGGCTCATCTTGACCACTATTCATAAAATCAATCATACCCCATTGAGTATTCCCTAAACTACTTGCAAACTTCCAATGTTTTTTTTGCCAGTCTTTTAATCTACCTCCATTTATATCGAAGCCCTGCTCTCCGTAACGATTCATCATGTACCATCGAGTTTGGAAAGAGGTAAAACCTTCATCCATCCATGCTTCACGAACCTCATTATTTGCAAGTATCCCATAAAACCAAATATGCCCTACCTCATGTAGAATTAGGCCTTCTGACTCGCTTCCATCCATTACCAGCATTGGGTATTCCATTCCTCCACCAGCCAACCTATCTGTATTAGTAACTTGTGGATAAGGATACATACCAAATTTTGTACTTAACCATTCAATAGCACGCTCAGTTCTAGCGACAGCTTTCTTAGTCCACTTTTTTCCGTTCTTTTGATTAAATAATGCATGAACGTCAATATCATTCCAACTGCCACTTTCATAAAGAAAATTTGGTGTTGTGACCCATGCAAAATCATGAACTTTTTCTGCATGAAAAGTGACAATACGTCTTTCATTTTTGTTATAATTAGAACGAGCTTTTTTAAAACTTTTAAGCCATTGATTAAAATTTTGGCTAGTATCAACACGGACTTCTTCCCATCCTGGATCACCAGTTGTAACAATTCCTGTAGAGCCAATAATATATCCTTTGGGTACATCCATCGTGACATCATAGGTACCAAACTCTCCGTAAAATTCACCTTCGGCATGGAAAGGTTCATTAAACCATCCATTCTCATCATAAACCGCCACACGTGGGTACCATTGTGCAAAATTATATTGCTCCCCTACTCGCCCTGCTCTTTCTAAAAATTCTCCAACATGCTGAATCCAGTCTAAATCAATTATCATAGATGCACCCGGAACTAAACCTTTAGAAAGTTTAGCTGATAAAATTGTGTCATCAATTAGGAAGGTATCTGAGAGGGTTGAACCACCACTTTCAATGATAAGATTACTTATATCATATTCACTAAAGTATGGTTCCATCCCTTTTTTAAATCGAGCACCCCTAGATGCTCTACCTAATTGTGCTAAGTATTCTCTATATTTTACTGTTCCTTCTTGAAATGCATTTGCATAGAGGTTCAAATAAAAATGATGAAGCGTATCCGGTGAATTATTTTTATATGTTATTGTTGAATGGCCACTAATAGTATGTTCTATAGTATCCAATCGAACATTCATTTTATATGTTACAAATTGCTGCCAATACTCACTTGCATTTATAGAAGAAAGGGTTAGTGCTAATAATAGGGCAAATATTTTCATCAATGTTCCTAATTCATTTTCTTAAAAAGAAAGGTATGGCTTTAAATCTTGATAGAATATTTCTTCATTCCGTGGACCAATGTAGCCTTTAACAATATACCCTCCTCTATCAATGATTAATGTGGTTGGTAAACCTGTAATTGGTTGTCCTATTGCACGTCCATAATATGCAGTAACTCTTTGGGTTTCAGAATCTTCAATATCAGTTAGAACAGTATATTCAATATCCCATTCTTTCATAAAGTTATAAATATTTTTTGGTGAGCCAGAAGTAATGGTTATTCCAACAATTTCAAGCCCGTCTTTTTGATATTTAGCATGCAGTTTATTGAAATCAGGTATTTCTCTTCGGCATGGTCCACACCATGTTCCCCAAAAATTTAATAAAACAACTTTTCCTTTATAATCGCTCAAATTAAATAAATCACCTTGAACTGTCCTTAAAGTGAAGTCTGGCGCTTTAATTGCATAATCGGGACGTTCTTCTTGGCCTTGAGGAGATAGAGTGTTTTTAATATCCTTTGGCTTGGATGCAATTTTCATTCTATCTTTTTGTCCACAGCCAACAGCTAATAAAGTTGACATAATTAATATTATTTTCATTTTACTCATTTTTAATTATCCAGCTAATCCTTCATCTAAAAAGTCAAGAAAGTTATCCAAGTCTCTTGTCATACCTGGGAAAGTTGTTATTATTTCATCATAAGGACTAATTATCACATAAAATGGTAATGCAGCTGTACCAAATCTATCAATTTCATATTCTTGATTCTCTCGATGGTTTGGTCCACCATCGGTATATAACTGGACGAGAATCATTTCATCAAAACGGTCTTTGACTTCTCTTTTTGTAAATATATTGGCTTCCATCCAACGACAATTAGTGCAAGTATATCCGGTAAAGTCAATAAATACTGGTTTACC
>Ga0114999_10005685_pt1 | contig 14615 bp, 12 predicted proteins | sample ArcticOcean_MG_C_3_FD_89820 | JGI IMG/M metagenome (GOLD analysis project Ga0114999, IMG submission 89820) | Marine microbial communities from western Arctic Ocean - ArcticOcean_MG_CB8_126 | ecosystem: Environmental > Aquatic > Marine > Oceanic | place: Arctic Ocean: Canada Basin | collected...
AAGTTCTGACGAAAACGACCTTGTTTTCCTTTGAGCAAATCAGAAAGAGATTTAAGTGATCGATTACCATCACCACGCACAGCACGCGAACGACGGCCATTATCAAAGAGGGCATCCACTGCCTCTTGCAACATTCGTTTTTCGTTGCGCAAAATGACTTCTGGCGCTTTGATTTCGATCAATTTCTTCAACCGATTGTTGCGATTAATTACACGACGGTAAAGATCGTTCAAATCTGACGTCGCAAACCGACCACCCTCTAAGGGCACCAACGGACGCAAATCGGGTGGAATAACTGGAATGACGTCTAAGACCATCCAATCTGGATTGTTATCCGATTGCCGAAATGCTTCCACCACTTTCAATCGCTTCAGTGCTTCTTGCTTGCGCTGAACGGAAGTTTCCATGCGCGCTTGTGTTCGCAACTCTGCAGAGAGTTCTTCCACATCGATAGAAGTCAATAATTTTTTAATGGCTCCAGCGCCCATATCCACTTCGAGCTTATGTCCATTTTCTTCGAACTCTATAACTTCATCTTCAGTTAAGAGATCTTTGAACTTAAGATCTGGTGCGTCTCCTGGATCAAGAACCACATAAGATTCATAATAAATCACACGTTCCAAATTGCGAATGGACAAGTCGAGTAAATAACCCATCCGCGAGGGCAACGACTTGAAAAACCAAATGTGTGTAACTGGTACCGCCAAATCGATATGCCCTAAACGCTCACGCCTTACTTTAGACTGCGTGACCTCAACCCCACAACGATCGCAAACCACTCCGCGATAACGAATGCGTTTGTATTTTCCACAATGACATTCCCAGTCCTTAACAGGACCAAATATGCGCTCGCAGAACAAGCCATCTCGTTCGGGTTTGAACGATCGATAGTTAATGGTTTCTGGTTTGGTTACTTCACCTCGAGACCATCCGCGAATGGTGTCGGGCGAAGCTAACTGAATGCGAATAGAATTAAAATCTAAAGGTCGGTGAGAATGATTGGTATCGGCCATGGGAAGTACCCCCTTTTACGATCGAATGACAAAAACAAAATCTCAAAAGATGACATCACAAAAGATTAACCTTGTGTGTCTTCAAGAACCACGTCGAGGCAAAGACTTTGCAACTCTTTAACCAACACGTTGAAAGACTCGGGCACGCCAGGTTCAGGTGGGTTCTCTCCCTTCACGATCGCTTCATAAATTTTGGAACGTCCGGCCACATCGTCGGACTTAACGGTCAGCATCTCTTGCAACATGTATGCAGCACCATATGCTTCTAGAGCCCATACTTCCATTTCCCCAAATCGTTGGCCACCAAACTGTGCTTTACCACCCAAGGGTTGTTGTGTGACCAATGAATATGGACCAATAGACCGAGCATGAATTTTGTCACTTACTAAGTGCGACAATTTCAGCATATAAATGACGCCCACCAAAACTTCTTTATCAAATTTTTCACCAGTTTTACCGTCAAATAGCCTCGCTTTGCCACTTTCTGGCAAATTGGCTTCGCGCAACAAAGCCTGCACGTCTTGAAGCGTAGCACCATCAAAAACTGGCGTCGCCATATGAAGCCCTAACTTTTGTGCGGCCCAACCCAAATGGGTTTCTAAAATCTGCCCTAGGTTCATACGAGACGGAACACCCAGTGGGTTAAGAACCAAATCGATGGGGGTGCCATCCTCTAAATAGGGCATATCTTCTTCAGGGACAATGATGGAAACAACACCCTTATTTCCATGTCGCCCAGCCATTTTATCGCCCACCATCAACTTGCGTTTGCGAGCAACATAAACTTTGACCAACTGCACAATACCAGGAGGAAGTTCATCACCACGAGCGATTTTTTCAACTTCACGCTCGAGTTCTTCTTCTGCTTGGTAAATTAATTGCTCAGACAAATCAATGAGTCGGTCAACCTTCTGGTTGATAGCTGGGCTATCACACCAACCATCCTCGGATTGAAGTGTGCTAAAGTCGAGCTTCTCAACTACCTTTTCATTTAAAACGGTACCAGCTCGCACGACAATCGAGTCATCTTCATTGCTACGCAAGGTATTAACTTTTCGATCCTCCAATAAAGCGAGGATTTGTTGAATACGACTCTCTTTGATTGACGTGACTTTTTCCGTTGTTTGCTTTTTAGCCGCATTGGATTTTTCACGATCTTCTTTGCGCGTTTTTTCATCGCGTTCTTTGCGTGAAAAAACTTTGCGATCCATGACCACACCATCCATACCGGGTGGGGCTTTAAGCGACGCATCACGAACATCACCTGCTTTTTCACCAAATATGGCGCGCAACAATCGTTCCTCTGGTGACAACTCGGTTTCACCTTTAGGCGTCACCTTGCCCACCAATATGTCGCCTTGCCCAACTTCGGCACCAACACGAATAATACCGTGTTCATCTAAGTTGCGTACAGCTTGTTCACTCACATTGGGTATTTCTCGCGTAATCTCTTCAGTCCCACGCTTAGTATCGCGTACCTGAAGCTCAAATTCTTCAATATGAATGGAAGTGAAAATATCTTTCTTGATCAAACGCTCAGAAATGATAATCGCATCTTCAAAGTTGTATCCATTCCAAGACATAAAAGCAACTAATACATTGGCACCAAGTGCCAAATCGCCCCGATCAGTGGCACTGCCGTCGGCAAGCACTTGACCTTCCTCAACTTTATCACCAGCACGTACGAGTGGGCGTTGATTGATGCACATGTCTTGATTGGAACGCTTGAACTTCGTCAAACGATATATATCTTCATCTGAAAGGTCTATGGCCTCGACACTACGAGCCTTACGACGTTTGATAACAATTTTGTTGGCACTAACATAGGACACAGTACCTGCACTCTTGGCAGTGACAACAGCTTTGGAATCAATTGCTATTTTGCGCTCCATACCCGTACCAACAATTGGAGCATCGGTAATAAGCAAAGGGACGCCTTGCCGCTGCATATTGGATCCCATCAAAGCACGATTGGCATCATCATGCTCTAAAAATGGAATCAAACCTGCTGCGGCACTCACCATCTGGAATGGAGATACATCCATGTAGTCAATCTGCTCGGGGCCAACGACAGGAAAATCACCCCGGCGGCGTGCTTGATTAACACTGGTCTCAAATTTGCCACCATCAGCAATTGACACATTGGCCCGTGCTATGGTATGGCGATCTTCTTCATCGGCGGGTAAATACTTAACAGTATCGGTCACCTTACCATCCGTTACGACTCGGTATGGCGTTTCTAAAAACCCAAAAGGATTAACACGCGCATAGGTTGCTACAGAGGCAATCAGGCCAATGTTTGGACCTTCAGGCGTTTCAATAGGACAAATACGACCATAGTGTGTATGATGCACATCGCGCACTTCAAAACCTGCCCGATCACGCGTTAAACCACCCGGTCCTAAAGCTGACAAACGACGTTTATGCGTCAATTCATCCAAGGGATTGGTCTGTTGCAAAAACTGAGACAACTGGCTGCTGCCAAAAAAAGCTTGTACAACGGTTGACACTGTGCGTGCATTGACCACATCATGCGGCGTTAATTGGTCGGAATCTCGAAGGCTCATGCGCTCACGAATCGTGCGTGCCATGCGTGCCAAACCAATTGAAAACTGGTTCGAGAGTAACTCGCCCACAGACCGAACGCGGCGATTGCCCAAATGGTCAATATCGTCGGTAAACCCTTGCCCCATAGCCAAAATGAGCAAATATTCGATCACTTGAATAAAATCATCAACACACAGCGTTGTAAAATTTAGCGGAATATCCATATCCAAACGCTGATTGATACGATATCGGCCAACTTCACCCAAATGGTAGCGGCGAGGGCTAAAGAAATGCCGCTCAAGTAACCCACGCGCGGTTTCTATGTTGGGCGGATCGCCAGGACGCAAAAGGCTATAAATCCGTGACAAAGCTTCTTCTTCATTGTCACAAGGATCTTTTGCTAAAGTGTTGGCAACAATACCACCGTCATTGGTCGAATCGATATCAATTATTGTGACTTGCTTGATCTTTTTTTCTTGGAGTGCGACAACCAATTCCGCGGTTAAAGTGGTATAAGCCTCTACAACCACTTCACCCGTTTTTTTAATGATAACATCTTCACTTACTACGGCACCGATCAACTCTTCATCAACCTTTGCCTGGGCATCCGAGTGGAATATGCCCAAAATCTCCTCACCCTTGCCATAACCCAAGGCACGTAGAAATGTTGTAACAGGCAACTTCCGTTTCCGGTCGATATGGACATACATGATGTCATTGATATCGAGGCTAAATTCAAGCCAAGCACCTTTGTAGGGGATAATACGCGCAGAAAACAGCCGTTTGCCATTGGGATGAATCGTGTCATCAAAAAACACACCTGGAGATCGATGCAATTGACTCACAATCACACGCTCTGAACCATTGATGATGAATGTGCCTTCTTCGGCCATCAAAGGCAACTCGCCCAAAAACACGGTCTGTTCGACGATATCTTTTACACGAAAATCGTTATCGCTTTGTTTTTCTCGCGAAACTAAACGCAAAGTTGCCCGTAAAGGGGCTGCGTATGTTGTCCCTCGCTCAAGGCATTCGACAACACTGTATTTGGGTGTTCCAATAGAATAACCCACAAACTCCAAAGAATAAAGATTGTGGACATCGGTAATAGGGAAGACACTATGGAAGACCGCCTGGAGGCCTTGCTTTGTACGTTCCCCAGGCGGTACTTCTCGCTGCAAAAACCAGTTGTATGAATCAAGCTGAATATCAAGCAAATCTGGCATTTCAATCGCAGGTGTAATCTTTCCGTATGACTTCCTCTCAATAAAGCCTTTATCTGCCAAGGGCTCACGCTCCTGTGCTGAAGTAACGGTCGATGATGGGTTGGAGATCGATAGCTTTTTGTTCTTTAAGACTACTTAACTTCCACCACTGCCCCAGCCTCTTCCAACTCTGCCTTGATTGTAGCGGCTTCTTCAGAAGAAACAGCTTCTTTAACGGCATTGGGGGCATCATCAACAAGGGCTTTGGCTTCTTTCAAACCTAAGCCTGTAATGCTGCGAACAACCTTAATCACTTGAATTTTCTTATCACCTGCGGCAGATAAGATCACATCGAATTCGGTCTGTGCTTCTTCAGCAGGAGTCGCTACACCAGCAGGGGCAGCCACAACAGCAGCCTGTGCCGTCACGCCAAATTTTTCTTCCAGTGCCTTGACCAGCTCGGCCAACTCAAGCACAGAAAGTTTTTCAATTTCACCGATTATTGATTCAACAGCCATTTTTTGTCCTCCGTCCACCTTAGATAGGAATTGATGTGGCAACTTGAGTTTATAAATAAGGCTTTTTTAGCCTTCTTCACTTTTTTTATCTACAACAGCTTGCAACGTTCCAACCAACTTTTGGATGATACCATTGAGTGCGTAAACCAAACCCGCAATGGGGCTTTGCATCGCCGTAACCATCTGGCCAAGCAAAACTTCGCGGGAAGGCAGCTTAGCCAAAGCTTCAAGCTGAGCGTCAACATAAACATCACCTTCAATATAGCCAGCCTTGATGGCGGGTTTTCCATCACTGGTTTCAGCAAACTTGGTCAAAACCCGTGCAGGTGAAACTGGATCGCCTTCGGAGCAAACCAAACCGGTAGGCCCAGAAAATAATCCATCAAGCCCCTCTACGCCTGCTTCTTTCACAGCGAGCTTGGCCAAACGGTTTTTAACCACCAAAAAGGATATATCTTCTTCACGCAATTTCTTACGCAATTCAGTAAAAGTGGGCACATCAAGACCAGTAAAGTCTGCCAGATAAACCCCTTTGGATTGCTTAAGCAATGCTGTGAGGTTTTCTACTGTGGCCACCTTCTCGGCAGTAGGCATCTAAAATTCCTTCCTACACAAAAGATCAGTTGGCAAATGTCGACCGATCCAAACGAATGCCCGGCCCCATGGTTGTTGACAGGGTAACCGAACGCAGATATTGACCCTTAGCAGCCGATGGGCGCGCCCGCACAATGGCATCGATAATAGCCTGCGCATTATCAACAAGGCGCGCATTATCAAATGAGGCTTTGCCAATAGGTGAATGTACATTGGATGTTTTGTCTACACGAAACTCAACACGCCCAGCTTTGGCCTCTTCAACAGCCCGTGCAACATCGGGTGTCACAGTGCCGCTTTTGGGATTGGGCATCAAACCACGCGGCCCGAGCACACGCCCTAACCGCCCAACTTGCCCCATCATTTCAGGCGTGGAAATGGCAACGTCAAAATCAGTCCAGCCGCCATTCACTTTTTCGACTAAATCTTCTGCACCAACCACATCTGCACCCGCAGCTTCTGCGGCGGCGGCTTGGTCGCCCTTAGCAAAGACTGCAATACGAACATCTTTGCCCAACCCATGAGGCAGAGCAACAGTGCCACGCACTTGTTGGTCTGCATGACGTGGATCTACACCCAAGCGAAATGTCAATTCGACAGTTTCATCAAATTTTCGCAAGGGCATTGTTTTGAGAATTTCTACCGCATCGGCCAAAGGATAATTGTTTTGGCGCTCAAATAATGCAGCAGATTGTTGATAAACTTTCGATTTTCCGCGTGCCATTATATCTCCTTCGTCACTATTCGACGGTCAGGCCCATGCTGCGAGCCGTGCCGGCAATCATACGCATGGCAGATTCAACACTCGAAGCGTTCAAATCTACCATTTTCTGTTCAGCAATTTCTTTCAATTGATCTTCCGTCACCGTACCTACTTTTGTACGGTTCGACTCGGGAGACCCTTTTGGGATATTCGCTGCACGTTTAAGCAAGACGGCTGCGGGGGGGCTTTTCAGTTCAAATGAAAAACTCCGATCTGCATAGACCGTGATGACGGCTGGAATGATCAGACCCTGTCGGTCTTGAGTTTGTGCATTAAACGCTTTGCAAAATTCCATAATATTCAAACCATGTTGGCCCAGTGCTGGACCAACTGGAGGCGTTGGTGTTGCCTGCCCTGCTGGAATTTGCAACTTAACTGTTGTAATAATTTTTCGAGCCATCAAGCCCCTCTTAATTGTTTAGGCATCAACCGCTTCTTCAACCTGCAAAACGTCTAGTTCAACAGGTGTATTGCGGCCAAAGATGCTTACCATCACCTTAATTTTACTCTTTTCGGGGTTGACGTCGTCAACCAGACCAATAAAGTCGCTAAAAGGACCGTCTATCACTTTTACTCGGTCACCTACTTGATAAGGAATATCTTCCGATTCTTCAACCAAACGGCGTTCAATTTGCCCTAAAATGCGTTGCACTTCGTCATTGCGCAATGGTTGTGGCTTGCGCCCCGGCCCAACAAAGCTCGTCACACCCGGCACATTGGTTACAAAATGGAGCGATTCTTTGTCCATATCCATTTCTACCAATAAATAACTGGGTAAAAACTTTTTCATCGAAGTTGTTTTACGTCCATCTCGCATTTCAACAACTTCTTCTTGAGGCACCACAACTTGCGCAATCTGATCGCCAATCATAGAATTCTCTTTGGCGTTCTCGATATAGCTTTTGACTTTATTTTCGTGCCCAGAATATGTATGAACTACGTACCAACGTTGTGCCATTGGGCATCTCCAGTTATATCAACACCAAGTCCATAATGCCTGCTAGAATATAGTCTACGATAAAAATAAAGATCGCCAACGCAAAAGATAGACCCAGAACAATGGTCGTAGAAGACTTTAACTCTTCTTGGGTAGGCCAAGTCACTTTTCCCATCTCAACTTGAACTTCTTGAACAAACTGGGCAATTTTACCGAACATAGGATAAAGTCTCAAAAAGAACACCCCGAACCAAAAATAGCGTTCGAAGCAGTCAATAAAATGGCAGGCCAGCCAGGACTTGAACCCGGAACCACCGGTTTTGGAGACCGACGCTCTACCAGTTGAGCTACTGACCCTGACCAAGAAAAATAAAATAATGAATACTGTTACAATAAATGGAGCCCACGACCGGACTTGAACCGGTGACCTCCTCCTTACCAAGGAGGTGCTCTACCGACTGAGCTACATGGGCATGACAAGCTATTTTCTGGAGCGGGAAACGGGATTCGAACCCGCGACCCTCAGCTTGGAAGGCTGACGCTCTAGCCAGCTGAGCTATTCCCGCCAATAAAGCAATAAAAAACAACCCTTTTCGCTAAAAGGGTCCAAACTCTGTGTATTAAAATTTCTGCCGAAGAATGTTTAATATATGTTAAAGGGGAAGGTGCGTCAAGATTTTTTTGTCGTAAGTATACGGTAGGTAAGGAGTTTTGATAAACCATATCAAACTTTTAAACGTGGGTGAGAAATAAAAATGGTGGGGAGTGGCGGATTCGAACCACCGAAGGCATGAGCCAGCAGATTTACAGTCTGCCCCTGTTGACCGCTTAGGTAACTCCCCACCCATTTTTAACAGGCGTAGAAAATACACGAACCCAGGCATGGAGTCAAGCCCAAAATGCGATCACACACTTTGTAAATCCGTCAAATCAAGCCATTTGCACATTGACAAAGCCATGACCCTTTGCTATTTTTGCCGCCACTTCATACAATCTAAAAAATCCACCCCATAAGGAGTTCATTTTCTATGACCGAGCCTATTCAAAATTACGCCCGTATAGGCATTGTACATTTTATGGCTTACAAAGCGTGTATTGGTGGTGATGGACCCATTCTAGAAACGCTTGAAAAAATTGCAACAGATCCCTATTTCCAAGTTGTCGAAGTGACCCACATGAAAGACCCGACCGTTCGTGCTCAAGCACGCGACCTGCTCAAATCGGCACATATGGATGTTGCATTCGGCGCACAGCCTATCTTGTTGGTTAATCAACTCAACATCAACTCACCCGATGCAGTTCATCGACAAGAGGCAATTGATGCGGTAAAGGCAGGTATCGATCAAGGAGAAGAATTGGGTGCACCTGGTTGCGCCCTGCTTTCAGGTGCCGACCCCGGCAACGAATCCCGCGAGGAGGGCCTCGATCTTTTGGTAGATTCATTGCGTCAATTGTGTGACTATGCAGGTGGTAAAAGCATGGACATCGTCTTAGAAACTTTTGACCGCTTACCCTTTGGTAAAAACTGCATCATTGGTCCCAATGCATTAGCCGTTGAGGTGTCTAATCGCTTGCGTAGGGAATATCCTAACTTCGGCTTGATGCTTGATTTGAGCCATTTCCCCCTACAAGGCGAAGGAACAGCCTACTCCCTAAACATTGCGCGTGATCACATTGTTCATATGCATGTTGGAAACTGTGTCATGAACAATCCTGACCACCCTGCCTACGGCGACAACCACCCTCGTTTTGGATGCGAAGATGGTGAAAACGATGTGCCTGAAGTAGTCGAGTTCCTCAAAGAATTGCTCAATATTGGTTACCTCGATCCAGAAAAACGGCCCATTTTGAGCTTTGAAGTTGCACCGATGGCAGGTGAATCATCTGAGGTTATTATAGCCAACGCCAAGCGCGTTCTCGATGAAGCATGGGCTCAGGTATAAACCAAATCTAAAATATGTCCAAAAGCCGGAGTTTCCCCAAAGGAAATGTCCGGCTTTTTTTTGAGGAGCATTTGATGATTCGTGACAAACGCAAATTACAATTTTACACTTCGAGCGTACTGACAACCTTAATGGTTGTTATGGGACTTGCTTGGGCAACACATGCCCTTACCATTTATCGCACCACGCTCGAAAGACAAATGGCAGAAGACAATGAAATTGTTAAAGCCAACTTAAGCATCATCATTGACCAAGTGACCAAGCTATATGTGGAAAGATCTCAGGTTATTGACCTAATTCAAAATGTTTTGGACGCACTCGAAGCCAAAGGTTGGAAAGGTTTTGCCTGTGTTTTAGATGAACAAGGTCATGTACTTGCTCACCCTGACCGCAACATGGTAGGCACGCGCCCCCCCATCGAAACCTACGAACCCCAAAACCTTCTTGGACAACTCCCACCGCGAGTTACCCAACTGCCTCAAGTAGTACAACAAAGCTCTGCGATTTACCGTACTCAAGCAGACATTATTGCCATTGACTGGTTACCTGATTTGATGACCTATCTTTGTGTACATACTTCCCATCGCCCCATAACCGATCAAATTAACACCTTGCGAGAGCGCCTCATTGGTTTTGGGATGTTGATTATAGCCCTTGCAATTGCAGGTTCTTGGTTCTTTGTTGGTTGGTTGATCGTTATGAAAACCACCTGTCCCAATCAGAATATAGAAACAGAACCCTAGTACAAAACAGCGCCCCCATTGTCATCACAACCCCAGAGGGTATTATTCGTGACCTTACCCCCTCAGCAGAGCAACTCTTTGAATCAGACCGAGAGGCGCTTCTCAACACACCGCTGAACAGATTATGGCCCGAAAAGCACCAAGCAAAATACCAATCGCTCTTAGAGGTAAGATCGAGCCAAACAACTGAATATCATGACATAGATATCACGACAAGCCATAAACACTCAAGACCTGTAGACGTACGCGCCTGCCGCATAGAGTATGGTACCCAAGATGCCATTTATTTTTTAATTCGCGACGTGACAGAGAACAGACGCGCGAGAGAAGAGATGCTTGCAGCCAACCAACGGTTAAAAGACCTAGATCAACTTAAGACCGACTTTATCAATACAGTTTCTCATGAACTGCGAACCCCACTGACATCTATGCGTTGGTCAACGGAATCCTTATCGCAGCTGGTTGACCAACGTGATGAAACTGTTGCAAAATTGTTGCGAATTATTCGCGAAGACAACTATCGTTTGGCCAACATGATTGAAGAGCTTCTCGGATTTGCGCGTTTAGATGCGGGAAAACTACAGCCCAACATCACAAACGCCGACCTTGCCCAAATTCTGGATCGAGCAAGAGAAGAAATTTTTCCACTTGCCCAACAAAAAAATATCACTCTTGCCCAAATTGAAGGACCAGAAACACTTATGATTCAAGCCGACGCCGAGCAGATTCGCAGAATCGCAATCAATATCTTAGACAATGCCATTAAATATACGCCCAAAAATGGCCTCGTGTCAGTGTCTCTTAAACAAACAAAAGAAAATGCCATCATCCAAGTCACGGACACAGGTATTGGCATTTCGGAAAACGACCAAGCACACATTTTTGATAAATTCTACCGCACCAACCAAGCTGATGTTCAAAACGAGCGCGGCACGGGGCTTGGTTTGGCGATTGTCAAAGGTATTACGGAAGCACACGGGGGCACAGTTGTTGTGAATAGCCAGGTCGGGCGAGGCACTCTATTCCAGGTTACATTGCCAAGAAATAGATGACCCTGGAAATTTTATCAGTGGAGAAAATTGGGGATAAGCCGATAATTTTCTATAGATAACAGACTCCTATTACCTTCGATTGACCAACCATGAAAATGACTCCCCCCTACATAATCGTGCTTCTACTGGCGTTGGGATGTGCTCACAGCTTTCCACAACAAGGCCTAATGGATCCCATTTTGGCCCACCCAGCACCCGCACTTAAAGAAAATGCAACGGCTTTTGAAGCTGCGGCCTGGCATCTTTTCCGAAAAGCCGACTATGTCAGGGCGCTGAACCTTGCGTATCAGGCAACAGAAATTGAACCACAAGAACCCAGCGCCGCACTCTTGATAGGCCTTATCTATGACCACGGATTTAACCGACCAGATTTGGCACTGTCGGCGTATAACCATATTATGCTACAAGCATCAAACCACGAAGGAGTCAGAATCCTCCAACCTCGCCTTCCTTATCTCTTTCGCCGCACACAAGAACGAATTGCGCAGATCTCACTTGATCATAATGAAACACACCCGCTTGAGGGAACACCACTCGCACTCTTTCCGATTCTACCTTGGATCCCCAACAAAACAGATGCGGCATTTGCCCTTGGGCTTACAGACATTCTGTTTTCAGACCTACTCGATACAAACTCAAAGCTTCCCACTTTGCGCACGCACCTGCTTGCGCACGCATTCTTAGATGTCTTCCCCAACGCCGACGCCAAAGCTTTTGCCCAATGGGTCGGTGCCGACCAAACCCTTTCTGGCACGATGATACGAGGCCACAATCACCAAATTTCAATTGCCCTTACACTCACCAATGCACAGGGCCAAACGGTCAGAGATTTCCCCCCTGTTGTTGGAAAGATGGACGAGCTGGACCTATTTCGCGAGGCCATTTCACAAGCAGTCACTCAAGCCATAGATCTTACAACACCCGATTTCACTGGGCCAATGCCATCTTCCCTTGCCCTTACATTATTCGGTCGCGGTCTCGACGCCTATCTGGCAGCCGATCCAGAACAGGCTCGTATATATTTTTCTGGTGCCCGTGACCTCGCCCCAAAAGCAGAACGCATCACACAACTCCAAGAATGGGTTGAAGCCGACTATCTGGGCAGCCAAATAGGGCAAGATCTTTTAGGCCTCTATCGTTCAATAAGATCTCAACCCAATCCAGATGAAGCAGCTGCGAGACGCATTCTGGCAACCCAACACTTCTTAATGCCCAGCACAGGATTGGGTTCTGCCCAAGAACCCTTACAGCCCTTCAAATCCCCCAAACCGGAGACCGCACAATGAAGGCTTTGTGGTTCATAATATGGGCATTATGTGGCTCATCTGTATATGGGCTTGAAAAAATACATACGAATGTGAGTAGCTTTGTCCATCAGGTCACACTGAAACGCGACTCAACTCAAACAAGATTGACCCAATGGGTCACGCCCATTAGCCTACACTTACCCTTGGCAAATGGTGCCATCTATTTCCGTTCGGCTGCAATGCTCGTCCATCAAGATGCAACCACAGAGGATCACGTGTGGGGCGCAGTAAACACAGATATTCAGGGACAATGGTCACTTGGCAAAGCGGCACTCATCAGCTTAAACACATCCTTACCTTCAGGTAAACGCGCGTTGGCAACTTCAGATGCAAGCCTTGTACAAAATTTGGCGCGCAACGATCTCAACTTCCCGGTCAAAACATTTGGCCAAGGTCTTGATTTTGGTGGCGCATTGAGCTTCGTCCGCCATCGGGGGTTTTGGACTTGGAGTGCGGGTGCTGGTTATCAATACAAAGGTGCATATGAACCCATTTCGGGTAGTGTAGGTTATAAACCTGGCGACGAAATCTCTGGCTCATTGGGTTTTGATTATAGCCACAGTAGCTTTGTCTACCGTCTCAGCGCAGCAGGAACATATTACCTGACGGATCGCCAAAACAAAGTTGTGGTTTTCCAAAACGGTAAACAAATCTTGTTGCAAGGTGCCATCCTCTACACGGGTAATCGGTTTCAAGCCAAGGCAGAGATAACCGAAATTGTCCGATTCAAAAATCAAGAACTTATGAATGGGGCATTTCTATTTGAAATGAGAGACAGCAATGGAAATGACTTGCGGGCAAACCTTGAAGCGAGCTGGACACCTGCCCGTTTTTTGACCCTCTACGCAACAGGACAAAGCAAACATCTCACCGCCAATGCACACCCAATGGGAAGTGCGCTTTACCAAGGGGATGCCTACCTCGTTGAAGGGGGTGGAGGCATTGCCTTCTCGTTGGGCCCTTATCACCTCAACCTACGCGCCATCAAACTTGCGGGAAAAGCCGAAGACAAGGTAGTGGATCTTTCTGCGTTTAATGTCCGATGTGTGTTCACGGCCGAGTTTTAAGCAATACGGTAAAATTGAGTAATTATGTTTACTGGCAGCAATATATATCAAAAGAGAAGGCTCTGTCTATTTGACAGGGCCTTCTCTTTTGATATATATTGATTTTTTAGTTAAATGATGACACTGGTGATTGGGGCGGTGTGAGTGCTCGGCGAATCATTAGCCCAAAAATTCGCGCAAAAATAATCATAATCAAAAACCAGAAAAAAGAGGCCAAAGCAATGCCAATATGGGGCAAAAGGCCTAACACAATGTTGCCCATCATAGACACGCCAAACAAACCAAAACACGATTGAATGTAAGCACCAGAAATCACACGTCTCAAATCACGCCACAAAGGGCCCGGCTCAAAAGCAGCCCACAGCCGCCCTTCTGCAGCGTAGCGTGTAAACGCAACAGGGAAAAACCCGTAGAAAAAAACCATCGCCAGAATGAGTAAAAAAGAAAGTGGGCCCGCACTTTCAGGGTTATCCATACTGGGCGTCAACCCAAACATGGAGATGATTGCTCCTAAAAAAAACGCTGCTAAAACACAGTAACCCAGTGCTATTAGGAACAACCAAAAACCTGCGATTGCATAATCGCGCCAGCCCAACCAATCGTATACAACCAATTCTTCGGTTCCATTCAACCCATCAATGAACACCCGATACAAATACCCCCACGCGATCAAAAACACTGCCAAACCAGCCAAGGTTAACACCCCACCCATCACAGGATCAACCGCGCCCGTCAACACAGCGTTCAACGCCAAAGTAGGCAACAAGTTCATGATCCCACCCGGCAGTATCTTTCGCCACCATCCAGGCGTGTTCAAGATCAATTTAAAATGTTGAATTAAAAAAACGCCCAGCATACCCCATCCAGTCTTAGGCCAATGCCTGTGCAAAATCGGCGAGAATATCTTCTGTATCTTCAATGCCAAC
>Ga0114999_10005696_pt1 | contig 14597 bp, 12 predicted proteins | sample ArcticOcean_MG_C_3_FD_89820 | JGI IMG/M metagenome (GOLD analysis project Ga0114999, IMG submission 89820) | Marine microbial communities from western Arctic Ocean - ArcticOcean_MG_CB8_126 | ecosystem: Environmental > Aquatic > Marine > Oceanic | place: Arctic Ocean: Canada Basin | collected...
CGCGGTGGCGGCAGAGATTATGGAAGGCGCGCAACCCGCCCCCTTCGTTCCGCACCAGCAGAACGGGCGCGCCCGCCACCGTGATCGGCCGAGCGTCGCCCGCTTCGGCGATGTCGTGGGAGAAGCCGGCCAGCACCCAGCACTGCGCGAAGATCGCCTGCATTTCCGAGTCGAATCGGGCCGCGTCGGAATAGGCTCCCGCGGGCAGGGTGGTCAGGGCGCTGGCGCAGGGGCTGGTGGGGCTGTCCATGGCCGCGATCTTGCGGCCGGTCTCGGAGGCGGTCAATCCGCGCCGTCTCGCCCGGGCCCTGCCGACCGGCTAGACTTCACGCCGTCAGGAGAGGAAGCCATGCGCGCTCGATCTTTCGGTTCAGCGGTCGGCCATGCCGGCGCCCCACCTTGCGGCGGCGGTCGCTAGCCTGTGGCGCGCGCGGCGACGCCCCGGCCCGCCCAGCCCCCCGTCACCGAGGCGGAGCGGTTTCGCGCCCTGCGCACGGTCGCCGATCTGGTCAGCGCGGGCCGCGATCTGGAAGAGGTGCTGGAGCGGGTGGTGGTCGCCGTCTGCTCCAATTCCGCCTGGACCTCGGGCGGCATCATGGCGGCGGATTTCGAGGTCGGGCATTCCGTCCTGGTTACCGAATACGATTCCCGCGAGGGCCATGGCGCGACCAAGCGGCAATGGGAATTGGAGACCAGCCCGACCCTCGAGGTCGTGCGCAGCGGTCGTCCCCGGGTCATCGAGGATGCCCAGAACAACGCCCAATATCCCGGCTATATGCGCGATGCCCGGGCGCGCGGCCTGAACACCGCCGTCGTCCTGCCCTTGGGCGTGCGCGACCGGGTCGGGCGGGACATGGTCCTCTCCGTCCATTCCCAGGCCCATGTCCCGGTCACCGAAGCGGAATCGGCCTATCTCGAAACCGTCGCGGGCCTCGCCGCCATCGCCGTGCGCCGGGCCGGCGATCTGATCGAGGAGCGGGCCATGTCCCATAAGCTGCGCCAGGCGGTCGCGGCCCAGGCGCCGCTGATGCGCCGGGTGCTGGGCGGGGCCGGGCAGGCCGATGTGATCGATCTGGCGGAAACCCTGTTGCGCTGTCCGGTCGCCGTCGTCGATATCCTCTCCGGCCGGGTCCATCCTGGGCGCTCGCCGGTCCCCGGCCGCCTGTCCAATTCCGAATGGCGCGCGGCGGCGGCTGGACCCCTGCGGCCGCATCTGATGACTGTCGCGCGCCTCGCCGAGGATACCGGCTTCTTCGCGCGCCGCCCGGTGAACGGCGAGATCGGCGCGCAGTCCTTTTCGGTCGAGGCCCATGTCGAGCCGCTCTTCGCCGAGGGCGAGCGGGCCGGGGCGGTGGTCGCCTTCGCCAGCGAATCGGGTTTCGACGAGTTCGACCGCCTGATCGCCGAGCAGGTGCGCTTCGCCCTCAGCGTCCAACTGGTGCGCGATCATGCCAGGTCGCGCGCCGATGCCGCGGGCCAGGCCGAACTGCTGGACCGGCTGTTCCAGGCCGGGCCGCGCGATCGCGCCGCCCTGGTGCCGCTGGGCGCGCGCCTGGGCATCGACCTGGCCGGGCCCTGCCGTCTGGCCGCGATCGGTTCCGGTGCGGAGGAGGGGACCGCCGCGCCGGTCCGCGCCGCCGCCCTGCGCGCGGTCAACCGGGCGCTGGGCGAAACCGCGGCGGCCTTTCTCGCCGCCGCCCATGACGGCGATCTCGTCCTCATCGTCCCCGCCGGCCCGGAAGGCGACGAAGCGGCCTGGATCCGCGCGCTGGAGCGGATCGAGGCGGAGGTCGCCTGGGCGACCGGCGCGCCGCCCATCGTGGCCAGCGGAGCCGTCTGCACGGGCCCGGAACGCCTGGTCGCGACGCGGCGGAGCTGCGCAAGGGCGATCCGCGCCGCCCGCGCCCTGGGCCGCACCGGCCTGGTGCGGGAGACCGAATTCGGCGCCTTGGCCCTGCTGCTCTCGGCGGCGGATAGCGAGGCGGCGGGCGATCTGGTGCGCGAGGCGATCGGCCCGCTGCTCGATTACGACGCGGCCCATGGCGGGGTCATGGCGCCGACCCTGCGCGCCTATTGTCGCCATGGCGGCCGGCCCCAGGCGACGGCGGACGAGATGGGCATCCATGTCACCACCCTGCGCTACCGTCTGGGCCGGCTGCGCGAGCTTTTTGCCCTGGACCTGGGCGATCCGGACACCCGCTTCGCCCTCGACCTCGCCCTACGCCTGCACCGCCTCGGCGGCTCCGGGACGGTTTTCGACGAAAATTAGCTCCTAAGAATTCGAGGAATTAGAATCCAATTTACTCTATCTTTCATAGGATGATTGGAAGGCCGAATTGGACCATTATGTGGTCCTGGCGGCCTTCGGCGTCGCCGCGGCGTGGGTGACGGCGCCGGGCGCGGGGCCCGGCCCGGCCGGCGTATTGCTGGGAGGCCACGGCCATGAAATTCGCCCTTTCGCTCAATATGGAACGCCTGTCCTCCAGCGAGGACATGCGGGATGTCGTCCAACATGCCCTGACCATGGTGCAGATCGCCGAGGATGGCGGCTTCCATTCGGCCTGGTCGGCCGAGCATCACACGGTCGAACTGACCATCGGCCCCAACCCGCTATCCTTGTTGATCCATTGGGGCCAATACGCCAAGAAGATCCGCCTCGGAACGGCGATCCTGGTGGCGCCCTACTGGCATCCGATCCGCGCGGCAGGGGAAGCGGCGCTGACCGATCTCTATATCGACGGGCGGCTCGAATTCGGCATCGGCCGGGGCGCCTTCCAATGGGAATTCGACCGCCTCGCCGGCGGCATGCCCCAGGAGCAGGGCGGCGATCATATGCGTGAGATGCTGCCGGCGATCCTGGAGCTCTGGAAGGGCGACTATGCCCATGACGGCGAGATCTGGCAGTTCCCCAAGGCGACCTCGGTGCCCAAGCCGCTGCAGAAGCCCTATCCGCCGGTCTGGATCGCGGCGCGCGATCCGGCCAGCTTCGATTTTTCGATGAAGATGGGCGCCGACATCATGTCGACCCCGCTCTCTCGGCCTTTCGATGAGGTCGAACTCTATGCCGCGCGGCTGGCGACGGCGGTGCGCGAGAACCCGACCGTGCCTCGGCCGCGCTGGTGCGTGCTGCGCCGCGCCTTCGTCTACGAGGATGAGAAGGGGGCTGATATTCCGGTCCAGGCCTCGATCGATTACGGCCGCCGCTTCGAGAATCTGTTCGGCACCGGCGGCACGGTCGATAACGGTTTCCCGGAGCTGATTCCGCTGGACAAGGTGCGCGACGGGAAGAACTACGACCCCGATGTGATCCGCGACGCGATGATCTTCGGAACGCCCGATCAAGTCATCAAAAAATGCGAGTTATATGAGAATGTTGGTGTCGATATCTTAATGTTGGGTGTGAACTTTGGGCTCGATCCAGCCGATGAGCGCAAATCTTTGGAACTGTTTATTAAAGAGGTCGCACCGCATTTCGCCGAGCGTGAAGCGGAAAAGGCTAAGGCCGCTCAATAGCAGCGCGCGGAGAGGATCGGGCCATGGGTGATCGCAACGGTGGCGGCGAGGATCGCTTCTACGAAAAGGATAGCGGCCTTATCTTGCGCTACCGGATCGCGGGGGAGGGGCCAAGGGTCACCTTGAACCACGGCGTCGGCTCGGACCTGGAAAGCTGGGACGAGGTCGTGCCGATCCTCAGCCCGCATTTCACGTTGCTGCGCTACGACATGCGCGGCCATGGCGGCTCGACCAAGGTGCGTGCGCCCTTCGGGATCGACGCTTTCGTGGACGACTACCGCACCCTGCTCGACCATCTGGGCTGGGAGAGTTCCAGTTTCGTCGGCTTCTCCCTGGGCGGGCTGGTGGCCCAGGCCGTCGCCCTGGCGATGCCCGAGCGGATCGAGAAGCTGGCGATCGTCGCCTCGGTCGCCGGGCGCACGCCGGAGGAACGCAAGACGGTGCGCGAGCGCGCCGACAACCTGGCCTCCGGCAACAAGGTCGGCCATGCCGCCAAGGCCGCCGCCGAGCGCTGGTTCACGGACGAGTTCATCGCCGAGAATCCCGAATTGGTGGCCGAGCGGGTGCGCAAGGCGGAGGCCATGGACCCGGTCTGCTACAGCTATTCCTACGACGTCTTTGCGTCGAACGACTTCATCGACGAGTTGCACAAGATTCGCGCCGAGAAGACCCTTGTCGCGACGGGCGAGCAGGATCCGACCGGCACGGTCCGCATGGCCGATCTGATGGCCGAGCGGATCCCCAATGCGCGCCCCCATATTTTCCCCCGCTACCGCCACAGCATGCTGGGCGAGGCGCCGCGCGAGGTCGCCGGGGTGCTCCTCGATTTTCTCATAGGCTAGGCGCTCCAAGGAACTCCGACCGGGGTGGCCGTGTACCCGGCTATGATTTTGGAACGGAACGGAATCGCGTCGATTGCGTTGCAAATTCAAGACTTTGCGAGTCCCGATTCGAGTTCCGCAAGAATCGAAAAGAACATTTGACGAACAAGAACAAAGTGGGTACGTTCGGCTCAGGCTTTATTGACAAGATACCCCCTGGGGCCGATTGCGCGACCCCGCGGCAGATGGGATAAGAGGAGAGTTCCGATGGCGGAAGCAGCATTGCGCGTGGTGGGCGAGGGTATGGACAAACAAAAGGCGCTGGACGCCGCTCTGGGTCAGATCGAGCGGGCCTTCGGCAAGGGATCGATCATGAAGCTGGGTGCGGATCACGCGGTCGAGATCGAATCGATCTCGACCGGGTCCCTCGGCCTCGATATCGCCCTCGGCATCGGCGGCTTGCCCAAGGGCCGGGTGGTCGAGATCTATGGTCCGGAGAGTTCTGGCAAGACGACCCTGGCGCTCCATGTCGTCGCCGAGGCCCAGAAGAAGGGCGGCATCTGCGCCTTCGTCGATGCCGAACATGCCCTGGATCCCGGCTATGCCCGGAAGCTGGGCGTCGATATCGACGAATTGCTGATTTCCCAGCCCGATGCGGGCGAGCAGGCGCTTGAGATCGCCGATACCCTGGTCCGCTCCGGCGCGGTCGATGTCTTGGTGGTAGACAGCGTCGCCGCCTTGGTGCCGCGCGCCGAGCTCGAGGGCGAGATGGGCGACACCCATGTCGGCCTGCAGGCCCGGCTGATGAGCCAGGCCCTGCGCAAGCTGACCGGCTCCATCGCCCGCTCCAACACCATGGTCATCTTCATCAACCAGATCCGCATGAAAATCGGCGTGATGTTCGGCAGTCCCGAGACCACGTCCGGCGGCAACGCCCTCAAGTTCTACGCCTCGGTGCGCCTCGATATCCGCCGCATCGGCGCGATCAAGGACAAGGACGAGGTGGTGGGCAACCAGACCCGGGTGAAGGTGGTCAAGAACAAGGTCGCCCCACCCTTCAAGGTGGTCGAATTCGACATCATGTACGGCGAGGGCGTCTCGAAGATGGGCGAATTGATCGATCTCGGCGTGAAGGCCGGCGTGGTCGAGAAATCGGGCTCCTGGTTCTCCCATCAGGACCAGCGCATCGGCCAGGGCCGCGAGAACGCCAAGACCTTCCTGCGCGAGCATCCGGAAATCGCCCAGACGATTGAACAGGCGATCCGCCAGGATGCCGGCCTCGTGGCCGAAGCGATGATGGGCGGTCCGGGCGATGCCGACGCTATTGCTGACGATGACGACACGGTGGCGGAGGCTGCGGCCGACTGAGCGCGGCGCCCCTGCGGAGAAATCCGGCGGCCCGCTTCCTACCCGAAGCGGGCCGCTTTCACGTCCGCGCCACATCTCGAACCCGCCTCGCCCTGGACAGGCGGGCGGGGCGGGGTATAGAAGCGGCGCGACATTCAAGCCGGAGACGGTTTCCGGCAAGCTGGAGACGGGTTTCGGGCCCGGTGGAGATTGGCTCCGCGCGCCCGAACCCCATATGAAGCCCATGCCGACAGCCAACGACGTCCGTTCGACCTTCCTCGAATATTTTGCGGAGCATGGCCATACGGTGGTGCCCTCGGGTCCGCTCGTGCCGCGCAACGACCCGACCCTGATGTTCACCAGCGCCGGCATGGTGCCCTTCAAGAATCTCTTCACCGGGGCCGAGAAGCGCGACTATGTGCGCGCCACGACCTCGCAGAAATGTCTGCGCGCCGGGGGCAAGCACAACGATCTCGAGAATGTCGGCTACACCGCGCGGCATCACACCTTCTTCGAGATGCTCGGCAATTTCTCCTTCGGCGACTATTTCAAGGACCAGGCGATCGAACTGGCCTGGAACCTGGTGACGAAGGAGTTCGGTCTGCCCGCCGAGAAATTGATCGCGACCGTCTATGCCGAGGACGAGGAAGCTTTCGAGCTCTGGAAGAAGATCGCCGGCCTGCCCGAGTCCCGGATCATTCGCATCGCCACCGCCGACAATTTCTGGAGCATGGGCGATACCGGACCCTGCGGACCCTGTTCCGAAATTTTCTTTGATCACGGCGATCATGTCCCCGGTGGCCCGCCCGGCAGCCCGGACGAGGGCGGCGATCGTTTCATCGAGATCTGGAACCTGGTCTTCATGCAATACGAGCAGGTGGCGCCCGAGGAGCGGACCGATCTGCCGCGCCCCTCGATTGACACGGGCATGGGGCTGGAGCGGATCACGGCGGTCCTGCAGGGCACCCATGACAATTACGATATCGACCTGATGCGCGGGTTGATCGAGGCCTCCGCTGATGCCTTCGGCGTCGCGCCCGACGGCGCCCAGGCGGTCTCGCACCGGGTCATCGCCGACCATCTGCGCGCAACCTCCTTCCTGATTGCCGACGGCATTCTGCCTTCGAACGAGGGGCGCGGTTACGTCCTGCGCCGGATCATGCGCCGGGCCATGCGCCACGCCCATATCCTGGGCTGCCGCGAGCCGATGGTCTGGCGACTGGTGCCGGCTTTGGTGCGCGCGATGGGCCAGGCCTATCCGGAACTGGCACGCGCCGAGGCGCTGATTTCCGAGACCCTCAAGCTTGAGGAAACCCGCTTCAAGGAAACCCTGGAGCGCGGCTTGCGCCTGCTGGAGGACGAGACGGACAAGCTGGGCTCGGGCCAGGCCCTGCCCGGCGAGATAGCCTTCCGGCTTTACGACACTTTCGGCTTTCCGCTCGATCTGACCCAGGACGTGCTGCGCGGCCAGGGTCGAACGGTCGACCAGTCCGGCTTCAACACGGCGATGGAGCGCCAGCGGGCCGAGGCCCGCAAGGCCTGGTCCGGTTCCGGCGAGCAGGCGACCGAGGAGGTCTGGTTCGAATTGCGCGAGGAGGTCGGTGCGACCGATTTCCTTGGCTACGACACGAATGTTGCCGAAGGTCAGATTCGGGCCATCCTGGCCGACGGCAATCGGGTCGACTGGGCCTCGGAGGGCGAGGTGGTCGCCATCGTCGTGAACCAGTCGCCCTTCTATGGCGAATCGGGCGGCCAGATGGGCGATTCGGGCATCATGTTCAGCGCCGAGGGCGGCGAGTTCGCGGTGCGCGACACGGTCAAGCGCCTGGGCGATCTCCTTGTCCATCTCGGCAAGATCGGCCATCGCACGCTGACGGTCGGTGAGGCGGTCGAGATGCGCGTCGACCGCGAGCGGCGCGACGCCCTGCGCGCCAACCATTCGGCGACCCATCTGATGCATGCCGCCCTGCGCCGGATCCTGGGCGAGCATGTGACCCAGAAGGGCTCGCTCGTGGCGCCGGAGCGGCTGCGCTTCGACTTCTCGCACAACAAGGCGGTCTCGGCGGAGGAGTTGCGCCGGGTCGAGGCGGAGGTGAACCGCCAGGTTCGGGTCAACGAAGCCGTGCGCACCGGGCTGATGACCCCTGACCAGGCGATCGAGCAGGGGGCGCTTGCCCTGTTCGGCGAGAAATACGACGACGAGGTGCGCGTCCTGGCCATGGGCCGCGATCTGGAAACCGATGGCGAGAAGCCCTATTCGGTGGAACTGTGCGGCGGCACCCATGTCCGCTCGACCGGCGATATTGGGGTTTTCAAGATCGTCGGCGAATCGGCGGTCGCGGCGGGCGTGCGGCGGATCGAGGCCCTGACCGGCGAGGCGGCCGTGAATCACATGGACGCCCAGGAGGTCGCCCTGGCCGAGGCTGCGGCGGCCCTACGCGTGAACCCTGCCGAAGTGCCGGCCCGGGTCGCTGTGCTGGTCGAGGAAAGGCGCAAGCTGGAGCGCGAGATGAGCGATCTGCGCCGCCAGTTGGCGACCGGAGGCGGGGGTGGCGCGCCCGCGCCCGTGGCCAAGGATATCGCCGGGCTGAAATTCGCCGGACGGCGGATGGACGGCGTCCCGGCCAAGGAACTCAAGGCCATGGCCGATGCCATGAAGAAGCAGGTTGGCTCGGGCGTCGTCGCCGTCGTCGCGGTGGACGAGGGCAAGGCCTCGCTCGTGGTCGGCGTGACCGAGGACCTGACCGCGCGGATCAGCGCGGTCGATCTCGTGCGCGTCGGCTCGGCCGCCCTGGGCGGCAAGGGTGGCGGCGGCCGCCCTGATATGGCCCAGGCCGGCGGGCCGGACGGCGACAAGGCCGAAGAGGCTATCGCCGCCATCGAAGCGGCCCTGGCCGAGCGTACCGGGGCGGCCTAGACGGTTTCCGGTCCGGTCCTGCCGGATGGGACGCGATACCGCGACCGCCTGGACCGCTCCCTCCGTCGCCCTCATGCTGAGCCTGTCGAAGTATGAGGGCGTGGCAGGGTATTCGACTGTGCCAGCCTCTCCCTTCGACAGGCTCAGGGTGAGGGGATAGGGCGTGGCGACGACGATATTCGACCGATTCGCGACAATGCTGGCCAACACGCCCTTCATCCTGCGGGGCGGCTTTCATCCTGTCGATGGCGACGGCCTGCGCGCCTTGGTGGACGGCCGAGAAATCGGCACCGTGGCCATGATCGGCAATGCGGGCGGGGCGCTATGGGAGGCTTTCGCGGCGGCCGTGCCGAAGCCGGCCGGGCGCGATCCGCTCGACGATTGGACGAGATCGGTGCTGGCCCCGGTCGCAGCGGGGCTCGGCGCCCATCCCGTCTATCCGAGCGACGGTCCGCCCTATATGCCGTTTCAGCGCTGGGCGATGCGGGCGGAGCCGGTTTCGCCGTCACCCCTGGGGGTTCTGATTCATCCGGACTACGGGGTGTGGCATGCCTATCGCGCCGCCTTTCTCTTCGCCGAAAGGATGGACCTGCCGCCCTGCGCGGCGGCGGCGAGTCCCTGCAAGAACTGCTCGGAGCGGCCCTGTCTTTCGGCCTGCCCTGTCGGCGCCTTCAGCGAGGCGGGCTATGACGTGCCGGCCTGCGCTGGCGATGTCCGTGCGGCCGAAGGCCGGCGGTGCCGGGTGGGCGGCTGCCTCGCCCGCGCCGCCTGCCCGGTCGGGTCGAGCTGGCGCTATCCGGCCGAAGCCGGGGTCTTCCACCTGGCGGCTTTCGCGCGCAATCATCTTCCTTGAGGCGGGGCGCCGCGACCCCGCCTGCCTTGCCCATGCTTGATTGCCGCGCGGGCGCTTTCTAAGGTCCGCCCGCCCGTTTCCCCAGAGGAGCCCGTCATGCGTTTCGCCGGCACCGAGAGCTATGTCGCGACCGAGGATCTTCTGGTCGCGGTCAATGCCGCCATCACCCTGGAGCGGCCTCTGCTGATCAAGGGCGAGCCAGGGACGGGCAAGACGATCCTGGCCCATGAGATCGCGGCCTCCCTGGGGCGGCCGCTGATCGAATGGCATATCAAATCGACGACCAAGGCCCAGCACGGGCTCTACGAATACGATGCGGTGGCGCGGCTGCGCGATTCGCAGCTCGGCGACGAGCGGGTACACGATATCGGCAACTACATCATCCGGGGAAAGCTCTGGGAGGCCTTCACGGCCGAGGACCGGCCGGTCCTGCTGATCGACGAGATCGACAAGGCGGATATCGAATTCCCGAACGACCTGCTGCAGGAACTTGATCGCATGGCTTTCGACGTCCACGAGACCAAGGAGACGATCACGGCGGCCGAGCGGCCCATCGTGGTCATCACCTCGAACAACGAGAAAGAACTGCCCGACGCCTTCCTGCGGCGCTGCTTCTTCCACTACATCCGCTTTCCCGATCCGGACACGATGGCGGCGATCGTCCAGGTCCACTATCCCGATATCAAGAAACTGCTCCTGCGCGAGGCGCTGGGCGCCTTCTACGAGGTGCGCGAGGTGCCGGGGTTGAAGAAGAAGCCCTCGACCTCGGAACTGCTCGACTGGATCAAGCTGCTGGTCGCCGAGGATATTCCGCCCGAGGCCCTGCGCGCCAAGGAGGTGAAGGATTTTCTGCCGCCGCTGCACGGCGCCCTGGTGAAGAACGAGCAGGATGTCCACCAGCTCGAACGCCTGGCCTTCCTGGCCCGGCGCGAGCGGGGGAACTAGGGCGGGACGCGGCGTCGTGTTCGTCGATTTCTTCGTGACCCTGCGCGGGGCCGGGGTGCCGGTCTCGCTGATGGAATACCTCACATTGCTGGGCGCGGTGGAGAAGGGGCTGGCGAACGATTCGGTCGAGGATTTCTACTATCTTTCCCGCGCCGCCCTGGTGAAGGACGAGCGCAACCTGGACAAGTTCGACCAGGTCTTCGGCCACTGCTTCCGCGGTCTCGACATGAGCATCGAGGAGATCTTCGGCGAGGTGCCGGAGGAATGGCTCAGGCGCCTGACCGAGAAGACTTTGACCGAAGAGGAGAAGGCGCAGATCGAAGCCCTGGGCGGCTGGGACAAGCTGATGGAAACCCTGAAGCAGCGCCTGGCCGAGCAGAAGGGCCGCCACCAGGGCGGCTCCAAATGGATCGGCACGGCCGGCACCTCGCCTTTCGGCGCCTATGGCTACAATCCTGAGGGCATCCGCATCGGCCAGGACGAGAACCACAACAACCGGGCGGTCAAGGTCTGGGACAAGCGCGAGTTCAAGAATCTCGACGACACGGTCGAGATCGGCACGCGCAACATCAAGGTGGCGCTGCGTCGGTTGCGCCGCTTCGCCCGCGAGGGTGCGGCGACCGAGCTGGACCTGCCGGACACGATCCATTCGACGGCGGCCCAGGGCGGGTTGCTGGATATCAAGATGGTGCCCGAGCGGCACAACGCGGTGAAGATCCTGCTGGCCCTGGATGTGGGTGGCTCGATGAACCCCCATGTCCGGGTCTGCGAGGAGCTGTTCAGCGCGGCGCGGACCGAGTTCAAACATCTCGAATATGTCTATTTCCACAACTGCCCCTACGAAAGCCTGTGGCGCAACAACCGCCGCCGCCATGTCGAGCGCGAGGCGACCTGGGACGTGCTGCACACCTATCCGTCGGACTACAAGCTGATCTTCGTCGGCGACGCCTCGATGAGCCCCTACGAGATCGCCCAGCCGGGTGGCAGCGTCGAGTATTGGAACGAGGAGGCGGGGTTGGTCTGGCTCCAGCGCCTGCTGAACACCTATCCCAAGGCGGTCTGGCTCAACCCCGTGCGCGAGGACCGCTGGGCGTGGACGGCGTCGATCCAGATGATCCGCCAGCTCATGGGCGACCGCATGTACCCGCTGACCCTGGACGGCCTGGACCGCGCCATGCGGGCCCTGGGGCGCTAGGGGCGGAAGACCATCAGAGGGTAGATCCCAATCATCGCGGCGAAGGCCGGCCAGCCGAGGGTGAACCACAACCGCGCCAGGCGGGCATAGGCGGCGGGCAAGGCTTCGCCCCGGTCGCGCGTCGCCTCGGCCAGATCGCGCATGCGCATCTGCAGGCCGACCACGGGCAGCCAGCAGGCGAAAGCCAGAAGGAAGAGGGCGGCCAGCAGCCAAGCCTCGTCCCAGCCGTAGCCGGCGACCGAGACCAGGGCTATGCCGGAGGCGAGCTGCACGATGCCCGGCCCGGCGACGAAGAGCCAATCGGCCGTGACGACATGGCGCGCCGTGCGCGCGATCGCCGCGATATCGCCCGATCGGTTGGCCCGCCACAGGAAATAGGCGATGCCGGAGCCCGTGCCGAGGAGCAGGGTCGCGCTCAGGATGTGGTTCAGGCGGGGCAGGAGATAGAGGTCGCTCACCGTGGGTTCCGGATTGCCAGCGCAATCAGCGCGGCAACTGCGATGGCCATCAGACCGCATGACATGAACAACCACATTAACCAAGTGTCTTCGCCTCTGCCCAATCGCCCGGCGCCGCTCAGGCCGAACCAAACAAGCAGCGCCTCCAAGAAGCATAGGGGGCAGAGAAAGTAGAGACGCGCGTGCCAGCGGTCCTGGACCCGGCTCGGCATCCAGGCCAAGCCTTCCTCGAAACTTCGGGGCGTGAATCCGACGGCCGCTGCGAACGGCTCGACTGGAGCCGTGTTGTCCAACTCCATCTGCTTGAGGGCAGTAGGCCGGGTCGCGCCCCGCCCGGTGACGGCGCCGGTCGAATCGCTGAACCAGGAGACGATACGGAACACGGCTCGCGGCACATTGAGGATTGGGGCGTGCGCCAGGCCGAGCCAGGCGCGCAGGCCGAGGACGATTTCGCGCACCGTGCGCACCTGGGTGCCGACGGCTTCGAGCACTATCCGCCGGGGTGTGTCCGGTTCGATCAGGCGTAGGAGCGCGCGAGTTAGGTCGTCGATATGGAGCGGCTGGAAGCGCTGGCGGCCACCGCCGGGCAAGGGAATCGGCACCGGCAGCGCGGCGAGGCCGCGCAGCAGGGAGGTCCCGTCATAGGAACCCGCGCCGTATACGAGGGAGGGGCGCACGACGACCCAGTCGAGGGGAAGGCGCGGCCAAGCGTTGGTCCGCTTCGGCCTTACTGCGCGCAAAGGCCGTGTCGGCATTCACATCGGCACCGATGGCGGGAATCTGGATGACCTGACCTACGCCGGCGCAGGCCTCGAACAGGGCGACCGGTCCGTTGCGATGCACCCGTTCGAGAGATTGGTCGAACGAGCCTTGCAGAATGCCGGCGCAGTTGACGACGGCATCAAGACCTTTCATCCGCTGGAGCCAGTCCTCCATGCTCGTGTCGCGGTTGAAACCGCTCTTGAGCCAGTTGAGGCCGGGCAGGCGGCGCTTGCCGAACAACTTGTCCCGGGCGCGGGGGACGGGCTCATGCCCGGCGGCGAGAAGCGCTGCGACGACATGGGAGCCGATGAAGCCGGTCGCGCCTGTGACGAGCACACGCACGATCCGGCTCCCGTTTGGATTCTAAGCGCCCACCGCCTTCTTGAGGTTCGCGTCGAGGGTGCCCAGGAATTCCTCGCTGGTCTGCCAGGTCTGGTCCGGGCCGATCAGCAGGGCGAGGTCCTTGGTCATGGCACCGCTCTCGACCGTGTCGATGCAGACCTTCTCGAGGGTCTCCGCGAATTTCACGACCTCGGGCGTGCCGTCGAAGCGGCCGCGATAGGCGAGGGCGCGGGTCCAGGCGAAGATCGAGGCGATCGGGTTGGTCGAGGTCGCCTTGCCCTTCTGGTGCTCGCGGTAATGGCGGGTGACCGTGCCATGGGCGGCCTCGGCCTCCACGACCTTGCCGTCCGGGGTCAGCAGTACGCTGGTCATCAGGCCGAGCGAGCCGAAGCCCTGGGCCACTGTGTCGGACTGCACGTCGCCGTCGTAATTCTTGCAGGCCCAGACGAAATTGCCCGACCATTTGAGGGCCGCCGCGACCATGTCGTCGATCAGGCGATGCTCGTAGGAGATGCCCTTGGCGGCGAACTTGTCCTTGAACTCTGCGTCGAAGATCTCCTGGAACAGATCCTTGAAGCGGCCGTCATAGGCCTTGAGGATCGTGTTCTTGGTCGAGAGATAGACTGGCCAGCCGCGGTCGAGGCCGTAGTTCAGGCAGGCCCGGGCGAAATCCCGGATCGAATCGTCGAGGTTGTACATGCCCATGGCGACGCCGCCGCCGGGGAACTCGAAAATGTCGAATTCCATGGGTTTTCCACCGTCCGCAGGCTCGAATTTCATGGTCAGTTTGCCGGCGCTGGGCACGACGAAATCGGTCGCGCGGTACTGGTCGCCGAAGGCATGGCGGCCGATCACGATGGGGTCGGTCCAGCCTGGCACCAGGCGCGGAACGTTCTTGCAGATGATCGGCTCGCGGAAGACCGTGCCGCCCAGGATGTTGCGGATCGTGCCGTTGGGCGAGCGCCACATCTTCTTGAGGCCGAATTCCTCGACCCGGGCCTCGTCGGGCGTGATGGTCGCGCATTTGACGCCGACGCCATGTTTCTTGATCGCATTGGCGGCGTCGACGGTGATCTGATCGTCCGTGGCGTCGCGGTTTTCGACGCTGAGGTCGTAATAGAGCAGATCGACATTGAGATAGGGCAGGATCAAGCGGTCCTTGATCCAGGCCCAGAGGATGCGCGTCATCTCGTCCCCGTCGATCTCCACGACAGGATTCTTGACCTCGATCTTGGGCATCGTTAGGTCTCTCCGGCTGGCAGTTCAGGGGCCGCGGCGCGGCGGCGGGCGGACCATATCATCGCCCTCCAGCGCCGCAAAGCCTCGGTGCCGAAACCGGCCCGGCGGCGGTGCTACATCTGGATGACGGCGCCGGACAGGCGAGGAGTGGGCGCGCGGGCCAGAGCGGCCGGGACGTCCTCGACCGAGGCCAGCACGGTCAGCG
>Ga0114999_10005698_pt1 | contig 14594 bp, 12 predicted proteins | sample ArcticOcean_MG_C_3_FD_89820 | JGI IMG/M metagenome (GOLD analysis project Ga0114999, IMG submission 89820) | Marine microbial communities from western Arctic Ocean - ArcticOcean_MG_CB8_126 | ecosystem: Environmental > Aquatic > Marine > Oceanic | place: Arctic Ocean: Canada Basin | collected...
CCGCTAAGAAGACAGTGAAGAAGGCCGCTAAGAAGACAGTGAAGAAGGCCGCTAAGAAGACAGTGAAAAAGGCTGCTAAGAAGCCTGCCAAGAAGACAGTGAAAAAGGCTGCCAAGAAGAAGTAAGGCGCGTCACTGGTCTCGCCTTACGACGGGCCTTGTTCGAACGACGCGTGGGGCCGGCAGGGATATCCCTGTCGGCCCCGTGGTTTTCCCCCTCATTCCCCCACCGCAGTTACCTGCTCGCGGAGCACCTGTAGAGCCAGGCCTGTCATGCGCAGATGGGTGCGCAAGTGCAGGGACACCAGCCGCAGAGTGAAACGACCGCCGATCATGGTCGAGCTAAAAAACATCCGGCCATCACGCCGCACTCCTGTGACGATCGCCTCGTTTATACGACTGGTCAGCACCGGTAAGATCCGCCTGGATCGCGGCCGGCAATACCGAGAGGGCACGTACATTTCAGACGGTAGAATACGGGCGGAGCTGGTCGGTGTCGGAGACACCCGTCCTAGCCGGAAAAGGCGCAGGCCTCCCATCCGTGTCGATGGCGGAAGCGCGCGTTGGTACCGCGTTCGTAGGGAGCCTCCTGGTGAGTGATATCCACACAGACGATGTGGTGGGTACCGGTGTACGGCGGTACGCACGTGCCCGGAACGAACGGACAGGCGTTGGTCACCGTCGGACCTGGCGGCGCTGACATCTCTATGGACGGAGGCCAGAGCTGGAGCACCCTACACACCCGCGGCTGGTGAGGGATCGGGTCCGTAGGCGATGGCGCCACCTGGATCACCGGGCCCGGAGGTAGGGATAGCGCGAATCCGCTTCGCGAAGCGGCAAGCGACGCCGCTAGAGAGATTCCTCGTGCACTCCTCGCACCGCTCGCCCGGACGGATCCGCAGACGCTGCGAAGGCAGCGTCCCACGCCATTGCCTCAGGAGTACTACACGCGATGGAAGGACCCCCGGGCACACACGCCGCTGCGGATGGCAGCGGGAAGAAGCCCTCAAAAATGGCGCGGTAATGGTAGGCTTCCTTGGTCGTGGGCGGGCTGTGCGGGAAGCGGACGGCCGCGTTCTTCATCTCAGCGTCAGAAACCTGGCTGGACGCGTGGTCCTTGAGCGAATCGATCCAGCCGTAGCCTACGCCGTCGCTGAACTGTTCCTTTTGCCGCTTCACGACCTCTTCCGGGAGGATGTCAGCGAACGCGTCACGCAGTAATTGTTTCTCCATCGTCCCCTTCGACACCATCTTGGATGCTGGATCCACTGCCATTGATACGTCCAAAAACTCGACGTCTAGAAACGGCACCCGCGCCTCCACACCCCACGCCGCCATCGACTTGTTGGCCCGTAGACAATCGAACAGGTGAAGCCGCGATAGCTTACGCACGGTTTCATCGTGAAAAGCACGCGTATCGGGCGCCTTGTGGAAGTACAGGTAGCCACCAAATATCTCATCAGCACCCTCACCTGAGAGCACCATCTTGACCCCCGTCGCGCGGATTCTCCGAGCCATCAGGTACATCGGCGTCGCAGCCCGGATGGTGGTAACGTCATAGGTCTCGATGTGATGGATCACATCGGAGAGCGCGTCGAGCCCTTCCTGTACGGTGAACACGAATCCGTGATGAACCGTGCCTATATGCTTGGCCACACGCTCAGCGACAGCCAGGTCGGGCGAGCCCTCGAGCCCCACGCTGAACGAGTGGAGGCGGGGCCACCACGCCTCAGACTGATCTTCCTCCTCGACACGGCTTCTCGCGAAGCGCGCCGCCACAGCAGCGATGATCGAAGAGTCCAACCCACCCGAGAGTAGCACTCCGTACGGTACGTCGCTCATGAGTTGCCGGTGCACGGCCGCCTCGAGTTCGGGGCGCACCGCGGCAGGGTCCCCCGGCGCGGCCATCACCACGTCGTAGGAACCCCACTGGCGAACGCGGTATGGCTTAGGCTCCGCGTCTCCTGGCCCCACGAGCACGTGGCCAGGGGGGAACTCACGCACCGTGGTACACACCGGAACCAGCGCCTTCATCTCGGAAGCGATATGGAGCACGCCGTCGCTGTCCCACCCTATGTACAAGGGCACCACGCCGACCGGGTCCCGCGCCACTACATAGAGGCCCTGTTCCAGATCTCGGAGGACGAAGGCGAATATCCCGCTCAGGTGCTCGAGCAGCTCTATGCCGTGCTCTTGGTAGAGGGCAAGGATGATTTCGCAGTCCGACGCGGTCCGAAACTCATAGGGCTGCTTCAGCTGCTCCCGCAATTGAAGGTGGTTGTAGATCTCACCGTTCACGGCCAGTACGGAGCGCTCACCCGGACCGTACAGCGGCTGCGCGCCGCTGGCAGGGTCGACGATGGCCAGGCGCTCGTGCACCAGCACGCCACCTGCGCACACGTCGACGCCGGACCAGTCGGGGCCCCGGTGGCGCTGCAGCCGCGACAGGCGAAGCGCACGGGCACGGTATTTCTCTGGGTCGCCCGGAACGTCCAGGATGGCGAGAATCGAACACATGCAGGGTTCCTCTTTCGGTTACAGTTCGCTCTTCGACTTCATTCCGGGGGTCGACCCGGGCCGAGATAAGGAACGAGGCGGCTCCCGCCGGGGAGCCGCCTCGTGGCCACTGGAGCCGTTCCGCCCAACCCTACAGAACGAGTCCCGGCCGGCGACCCCGAGGGAGCCGACGGTTGGGATTATCGAGGTTCAGGGCGTGACAACTCATGGCTCCAGACATCTCCGATTACAGAAAAGTTCGCCTTGGCAGAAAGATCGGAGAGCCAGGTTGGGCGCGCAAGCACCCCACTGGGCTATCTTCTTTCCATGATCGACCAATTCATCGGAGGCACCCCAACGATTCGGCTCGAGCGCGTCGTCGAGCCCGACATGGCCGAGGTCTGGGTCAAGCTCGAGGGGATGAACCCCGGCGGCTCCATCAAGGATCGGCCAGCGCTGGCGATGATCCAGGACGCTGAAGCCAAGGGACTTCTCAAGGCTGGCAGCACGATCGTCGAGCCCACCTCGGGCAACACCGGAGTCGGGCTCGCACAGGTAGCCGCGTCGCGCGGCTATCACCTGATCCTGTGCATGCCGGAGCAGATGAGCCTCGAGCGGAGGCGCACGCTGGAGGCATACGGAGCAGAGATCGTGCTGACCGACCCTGAATTACGCATGATTGCCGCCATCGCAGAGGCGGAGCGGATCAGGGATGAGACCGGTGCATTCCTACCCAACCAGTTCGACAACCCGGCCAACCCGCGTGCTCACTATGAGACCACCGCGCCGGAGCTTTGGGGTGGAATGGACGGCCGTATCGACGCATTCGTGTACGGGTCCGGCACGGGCGGGACCATCAGCGGGGTCGGCCGTTATCTGAAGGAACGGCTCGACGACATCCTGGTCGCGGCCGTCGAGCCCGGGCGGAGTGCCGTGCTGTCAGGGCAGCCGCGCGGGCAGCACCAGTTCCAGGGAATGGGTCCTGGATTCGTGCCGCCCAACCTCGACCGGACACTGATCGACCGCGTGATGCTCGCCTGGGAGGAAACTGCCTTCCCGCTGGCGCGACGCCTCACGAAGGAGGAGGGGCTGTTCGTAGGAATGAGCAGCGGTGCCATCGTAGAGGCTGCACTCCAGGTGGCGCGCGAAATCGGTCCCGGGCACCGCGTGGTGTGCATCGCACCCGACTCGGGATCTCGCTACCTGACGACCAGCCTATACGAGGCAGCCGACGCGAAAGTCTAGGCGCCCGCCCGAGTCAGTCCCCATTCAATGCACTCCTGACCTCTGCTGACATGCGCGGCCAGGAGTCCCCGGCGCGCACCAGCACCGCGTGGTCAGCTCCCGACAGCAACGCCAGGTCACCCGGCTCGTTGCCGTAGACCACAACAGTGTATCCCTCCAGCGGTCCGACCTCATCGCGGAGCCGAATAAGTTTGGCCTCACCCCAGCACGGCTCGCCTTCTAAACCACCCTTGACCCTGGCCTGGCCGTCTACCGCCATCCGCGAGCCCAACACCTTGTCGAAGCCAACGCGGCGACCCCACGGCTCCACGTAGCAGTCGATGGACGCCGTAACCAGGATGCACTCGTGGCCCTTCGCCCGATGCCAAGCGAGCTGCTCGAGCCCGCCGGGCGAGACCATCGTGTCCATAACCTCATCGGCGAAGCGCCTCCCCAGCCCCACAAATTCCTCCTCTTCCATCCCCTGGAACATCGCGCGCAGCAAACGCTGATGAACCTCGACCCCCCACCTGCCCCACACGCGCCCCAGGCGATGGCCCCCGACGCCCACCTCGCGTTTGAACGCGACCAAAAAGTCCATCACCAGAAAAGGGAGCACTACTACCATCGATCGGACGAGGCGAGAACGCCCGCACGCAAACATGATAAATGGGAGGCTGGTGTCACGTGTAGTCAACGTGCCGTCCAGGTCGAACACCGCTAGGGTAGGACACGACAACGAACCCGCAGCCATAGCCGCCACCAGAACTACCGGTTCGTCTCGATTGGAGACCAATAGGTGCGGAGTACCGGTCCCCGTCCCCCGCCCGCCCGCCCAATCGGCCACGCCACTTCTACGTGTGTGATGGAGCCGGTGCCAGCAGGGAAGCCTATTCGTATCCCTCCACCAATAGATGCACGCCACCCTGTGTCTTGGCCGAAAGGAATGTCGTGAGCCCAACCCCGCCCGTAATCTGCAAACACGGTCAGGCCGAGGTCGACCACGGGACGGAGCCACTGCAGGTTCACCCGCTCCTCTACAAATCCTACCAGGGTACTACTGGTGGGAAGCTCATCGTCTCGGTATCCGCGTACACCCTCCTCTCCACCCAAGACCACCTGGTAGGGTTGGTCGATGTTGCCACGGACGTTGAAACGCACGCCGGTCGTGAACACCTGCGCAGTACTCAACGGGGGGCGCACGTAGAACAGCCCTCGTCCGCTCAGGCGCATATCCCGCCACCGGGACATCTCCGACTCAGATGTGTCCAGGTAGCGGCCTTCGCCGCGCACATTCGCGTTGGCTAACACGGGGCCCAGCTGACCGCTTGCGAACCCCTCGAACCAGCCGTACGTGTCGGCCACTGACGTGCCCCACGTACCCAAGGTGCGGCCGACGGCGAGTGTCAACTCGGTGCCCAAGGCAATGTCCTGTACACCACTCACTAGATCCAACCCCACCGCGGATGTGAACCTGATCCGCCGCAATCCAAGGGTCACACCCAGTCGAACGTAAGAATAGGGCGAAGCCTGTGGTCGTAGGAGTGCGGTGACGGAGTCGGAGGCCGTGGTAGGGGTCTCGAAGTTCTTGCTCATCACCTGTTGGACGGGTCCTGACACGGTACGCCTCAACACCTCCATCTCACCACCGACCAACGTGAGAGCGCCGGGCACTCCGAAGCGGCGCCGCGCCAACAGGCTCACTCTCCGATCGGTGAACGGGAACAACACGTTGGTGAGGTCCTGCTCGTTCCCGGTGAAGTAGGATTTCTCTCGATCTTCGTACTGTAAATTACTCTGGAGGTGCAGGCCTCCGGTCTCGCTCACGAACGGATACGCGAACTCCTGTCTGAAAAAACTGCCCGTGCGGGTCGCACCAGCGGCTACCGAAGCCCGAACCCGGGATCCCAGAAAGCGAGTCGATGCTAGCGTCAGGCTCCGGTCGTTCCTCTCGCGGAATTTTCGGTACCGAAAAGACATCCTGAGGCCGCGACCCAGGGCGTTGGTCTCAGTGACGTAGAAACCCTGGAACTGGAACTCACCCTCTACGTCGAAATACACTCCGGCCCCTAGGCTCCACTCGTCCCATGTCTCCAGTTGCACCACCCAGGTGGAATCCGCCTCCTGCCGCGAACCTACTTCGACCCGGGCAATGAAGGAGAGCTCCCTGATGTTGCGGACCGACGCCGCCAGCGCCTCTGCATCGTAACACCCCCCCTCGTCCAACAGCACCTGGTTCCTGAGATATTCGGCACGGGTCCGCAAGTGCATCGAGTTCACAACGCTCAGGGCCCAAGAAAACCTCCGGGTCCCAATGTCATCGGGCGAGAACAAGGAGTTGTTACGGATATCGATCTGGCTGAGCCTCCCTTGCTGGCACACTCCGATCTGCGCGGCAGCAGGTGCAGGCCCGGCGATCGCCGACACAACGACGACCACAACGAGCCACCCTGGGGCCAGGGCGGACCGGCTTGGACACCCCCTGCGGGCAACGGCTCGGAGCATCATTTCAGACTTCAGCTCATTGGCAGGTGGAGGGAGCAGGCTCGGGTTGGGTTGTTGACGGCACAGTATCGGTCAATAATAACCCACTCCGGGCTGCCGGATCTCGGCGTCCCACTCTTATAGCGGAAGGATTCTCCGTCATCGTCACCCTCCGAGGACGCCTGCCTGCCTGGGCGGCCTGGGGTCAGGCCAGCTGGTTCGCCCTGCTCGTTCTGGTCTGGTCCGGCCTGCTGCTCTCGTGGTCCCTCGACCCCGACTACACCGCTGGGGAGCTCCTTGATCATCTCCAGGCCTGGCGCGAGTCTGGTGTACTATATCCACCGTTGGGTTCCGAGCTGCCGGTCCGGGTCCTCAACTACCCTCCGCTGGTGCTCCTCCTGGCGCGCATCCTGACGGAGTTCGGAGCACCCGCACTACTGGCCGGGCGGCTGGTGAATGCTCTTGGACTTCTGGCTGTTGTCGCCGGCGTGGCGTGGTGGACACGGGGACGAGGGGCTCGCGGAGCAGCGCTCGCGGGCACCGTGGGTCTCATGGGTGCCAGCTTTCCGGTCCTCTACGGCGCAGGCCAATTTCACGTCGAGTTGTGGGCAGCGGCGGGTACCGTCTGGGGATTCGGACTACTCTTCCGTGCAAACTCGTGGAAGGGGGCAGCGCTAGGCGGGTTGGTGCTGGCGTTGGGATGCTTCGCGAAACAAACCCAGGTGGTGCCCTCGATGTTGGCACTCATCTGGATATGGGTCCACCGACGCCCCTTCGCTCCTGCGGCGCTTGCGGCGTACGCCGCTACCGGAGCCCTCGGCGCGTCGGCGATCACGGCCGCGTGGGGTGTCGAAGCCTGGCTTCATATGGTTTTGTACACGGTCGGGATGTATTCCGTGCCCAACCTGGGCCAGCAGGCTCTCAGTCACCTCGCGCCTTGGTCGATCCTGCTCGCGTTCACCGCGCACACAGCGTGGTTGAGGGGTAGGCAGGCCTGGAGCGATCCCGCCCTTTGGTATTGGGGGGGGGCATTGATATGGTCCCTTTCAGCGTCACGGATCGGCTCGGGTTACCCCTATTTCCTAGACGTCCACATAGCCACGGCGATCTGTGTGGGACCACGGATTTTCAGGACACCACCAGTCCGTTCCGGGGCCTGGGGATGGTTGCTGGCCATACAGATCGTGGGTGCCAATCTCGGGGCGGCTGGCGCTCTCACCGCCAACGCCATGAGGCTCGCACATACCGAGGCGGAGCTTCCGGCCCTCTGTGCACGACTCAGCGGGGAGCCCCGACTGATCGCCGAAGAGGCCGGGCTGACGCGGGCGTGCGGGCTACCAACGCTCATTCATCCGTTTATCACGACCTCCCTCGCGGCCCAGGGACGATGGAACCCGGCGCCATTCGAGCAAGCCCTCCGCGATGGGGATTACCCAATCGCAGTCCTACCGTTCGACCCTAGGGGCAAGGTCACCGGCGCCCACGCGCAGCGCTGGACGAAGGGCGAGCTGGCAGCGTTCCGGGACGCCCCCGTCGTGGAATTGATGCCGACGGGGCGGTGGGCCGCACGGTGGTGACGATTTCTCGAGTACGACGCTTCCTCTCCGGGGAGGCCGATGCCAACCGGGCGCACAATCGAATACCTACCCGATGATGCGATGGAGGACCTGATGGCAGGGGACGCACCCCACGCGGATCTCCTCGTCATGACCCGAAGCGCAGAGATCCCTACACTCGCGGGCGCGGAAGGCTAAAATCTTGCGTACGACACGGAGCCAGGATGGCGAGTTGGGTGGGAACCGAAGATGGCGGCTTCATCAAGCGCCTGGAGTCAGTGGGCTGATGGACGAATTCTTAGTGGATAAGGAGGGCCTGCTGCGTTGTGGGCCATGACCTATGAGCCGCCCCCTCGAGCCGGCTCGAGGAAGCGCCAGAAGCGGCTCTCCCAAGCAGCCAGCGCGGCGGCGGGATCCGGAGCCAGGTCGGAAGTCACGGGATTGTCCTCCGCATCGGTGGTCCGGGCTCGCACCAGGCTCAACCGCCCATCTTCGTCAGCAGGGCTAGCGTGGAACCAGTACTTGTGACCCTGGCTACGAACGAGGTTTATGCGGTCGGCCCACGGCCAGTACCTCCCCGCAAACGCGATGTCGCTTCGCTGGTCGAGGTCTTCTAAAGGGCGAGACAGGAGGGATGCACCGTCGGTGTAAGACGGCGACTCGGGAAGAGGCCGAGCGTCCATGTATTCGAGCAACGTCGGCCACAAGTCGCCATGCCACGCGAGGGATGGGCTCTTCCGCCCACCTGACAGATCCGCTCCCGGCAGACTGAGGGCGAACGGTACACGCACCTGTTCTTTCCACCAGGTAGAGCGTCCGTGACCAAAGAGCCCGTGTTCCCACAGCTCGGTCCCATGATCTGAGGTCACTAGCAGCAGCGTCTCCCCGGTGTCGATGTCGTCACTCACCCGTTCCATCAATTGCCCGAAGTAATCGTCGAACTGGATAACGGCGTTTCGCATTCCGTTCCGGAACGTCACCTGGACCTCTTCGGTCCCCGTGGGTGTGAAGGTGCTACGCGTGTCACCGTGGAAGGCCGGTTGAAACCGCATGTTCTGAGGCTCGACCAAATCGAAGGGATAGTGGGGCGTATAGAGGAAAACCATGAGGAAATAGGGACGACCGTCTGCTTCCCTTTCCGCTAGGAACTCGTCCACGACCGGGAAAGCGTCGCGGTCCTGATCAAGGAGGAAATTCTCATCGAAGCTATCCTGGAGCTGGCTGCTCGGATAGTGGAGTATCCGCGATCCCCAGGCCCCAGCGATGACGTAGCCGTTGGCCCGAAGCGTCTCGAGTGGAAAGGATGGCACACGGCCTTCAAGGAACGGATAGTAGTCCCACCCACCCAACCCGTATAGGAGTCCGAAGAGACCGACCTCCGTCGCATGGCTCGTGCTCAGGTGCACTTGTGGCACGAGGACGTCGGGACGGTTTCCGAACTCTGACAGGAGCGGCGCAAGTCCGCTCTCGGCACTGGCGTAATCAGCACGAATCCCGTCACCCATCATGAAGACGATGTTCGGCTTTTTGCCCAGGGTCGGATACCGCGGCTGATCCGTCGCGGTAGGGTATCCACCCTCACCCCGCCTGACGCGCACCGGGACATGAGGGCGCCGCGATGGATCCAGCAGAAAGACTCCCCGAAGGGGTAGCGCTCCGGAAAACTCCCGCGGGTCAGATACTATATCGTCCCGCGTCACCGACAATATGGTCAGTCCGACCACGGGCTGGATGCCGAGTACCAAGAGTCCACCGAGCCCCACGGCACCAGGAAGCCGGGCCCCAATGAATCGCATGACTGCGAACAGGCCCAGCTCGATTCCGGCCAGTGCGAGGCAACCCCCAACAGCGGCATACAAATCCTGGCGACGGATTCCGAGGTCACGCGCCGACGCCCAATCCGTGAGAATGCTCAACACATCGTACTCGTAGAAGTGGATGCCGTAGTCTCGGAAGACGATGATGTCTACCCAGGCGCACACGGTCGCCGCCGCTATCACCACGACCCCGACGCCAGCCGCCCACGGAACGGAGAGAGAAGGAGGGTCCGAAGCTCTTCTTCCGGTCCTGCGTCGGTCCCAGTAGTCCCATGTCAGGTAGAGGAGGAGGACCGCTATCCCGATGACTGCCGACGCATGGAGTGCATACGCAACCACGCCCAACTCCATAGCCCCCATGTCGGGAACACGGGGATCTACGACGATCCGGAGCAACTCATTCGCGTTCTTGGAGTAAACGCCCACGACCACGGCACAGTTGGCCAGAACGAAGAGCACGAACCCGATGATGTCCGCGCGGGCGGCGAACGTGCCCAGGGGGACTTTCCACGAGCGCAAGGGAGCCATTAGTCGTGGTCCGCCAGCAGAGGGGCAGCGCTCACAAAATCGTCGCCGCGTCGGGGTGAGAGGCAACATCATGCTACCGAACCCGCACGGCGGCGGGAAGACCGATCCGACTCACCCGAGAGCCCGCTGGCGCTTGTGGGCCGGGTGGGCTGTCCTCTCGGCCCTGGCCATCCTTATGGCGCGGGATTTCGACTGGCGGGAGACCGTAGCGGCCACAGCCGGGGCAGATCCCGCTTGGCTGATTCTCGCTGTCGCTGCCAACTGGATGATCCTCGTTCTCGCGACCGCCCAATGGCTGCTCTTTTTGCCCGAAGGAGCCCGTATCCCTCGCAGAACGATGTTCGGGATCGTCGCCGTTACCAGCGCGGTGTCCAACGGAGGACCACCGTTGGCTGGCCATGCTGCCGGCGCCCGCCTGCTCGCCACGCGCGGGGAGCTGGGCAACGTCGGAGGCGTCGCTGTAACCATTCTCGACCAGCTGGCGGAAGGCGTCACCAAGCTCATGGTCATTGCGGCGGCGGCACTATTCGTCCCAGGCTTCCGATACGGCCTTGCCGTAGCCTTGATCGTACTCATCCCAGTGCTCGTCGCGGGGCTCACACTCCTGGCTCATCGGCGCGACAGCCTCGAACACCTCGCAGCGCAGCACACAGGACACACTGGCAGTGTCCTCCGCTTCGTAGCCGCGACCGCACACCATTTGGGTCCACTGCTTCGGCCGGGGCGCTTCGCGGCGGGAGTGCTCCTCGGGGTCGCGCAGAAAATCGTCGAAGGCCTGGCCATAGCAGCTGTCGCGTTGGCGCTTGGGATCACGCTGCCGGCCTGGGCGGTGTTGGCTGCGGTCTTAGCCGTGAGCCTTTCCACGCTGGTCGCAGTGACTCCGGCCAACCTCGGCAGTTACGAAGGGACTGCGTTTCTCGTCTTCCGCTCAGCCGGCTTGGACGCCGACAGCGCGATCGCGTTGGCCGTCATCCAGCACGCCGCCTACCTAATCCCGCTTGCGGGGACCGGTTGGCTTTGGGAGTCGGCTCGGCTGTGGCGAAAGATACGCTCGGGGCCAGTGATGGCAGACACGTCCGAAGACGATTCGGTCAGATAGGATGCCAGTAAGGGAGCCCGCCGCCTGGACCTGGTCCGACAAGGTAGTAGTGACGACGCTAGCTCTCCTCGGCCTCTCCCTCCACGTATGGTTCGCCGCGGCGGCCGACGCCCTCGACTCCGATCGCGCACTCGTGCTCCTCATGGCACGACACTTCGCGCAAGGAGAGATTACCCTCTTCTTTTGGCAGCAGAACTACATGGGGGCCCTCGAGCCCCTGCTACTGACACCCCTCGCTCTGGTCGGCTGGGCCACACCAACGGCGGCAGGCCTAGTCGGTATCGCGGTAACGGCAAGCCTTGCCGCACTGTCGGTGGCGTTGTCCCGGCGGCTTGGCGCCCCGCCTTGGATGGCCCTCCTGTTTTGGGCCATCCCGCCAGCCGTAGTCGTCCACCATCACGTTGCGCTCTACGGCGCGCGGCTCGTGGCCACGCTTCTGGCAACGAGCGCCTTCACGGTGAGCCTGCGCGCCCGTTCCGCTGGAACCGTGGTCGCTCTCGGCGCGCTCACCGGACTGGCCTACTTCGGCGACCACCTCATGTTGCCGTGGGCGGCGGCCACGATGTACGTGATGGCCCGGCGCGGCCGCCTGCTGCTGTTCGCAGTCGGAGCGCTACCCCTGGTCACGCTCGATACGATCGCCGCGATGATGACGCCGGCTTTCCACTTGGCCGGACCGAACGACCCGACAACATGGCTCGGAAACCTGCCGCTCCTGTTGGGAAACTCACTGCCGCAACTCTTCGGTATCCTTCTGAGCCGCGCTCCCGGCCCACTCTTCGAACCGGCGACAGCTTTGGTTCCAGCCGGTTGGACATGGCTCCTCTTCACGGTCCCGGGAGGGTTCGTTCTCTGTGCACTATGTCTGTCCTTGGTCCGGAATCGACGTACCTGGTTCGGAACGCACGAAGTCGACTTCGGCATCGCCGCCCAAGGTCTCGTGCTGACATGTCTCGTGGGTCTGGGACTTTTCGTCCTCGTCGGCGGCGGCGGCGACCGCTGGCCGGTTCGCTATCTGGTGCCACTGTGGCCAGCGATCTCCGTGCTCGCGGCGCTCGCGGTAGCGAGGTGGCGACCTGCCATTCGCCCGGCAGCCGCTCTCGTTGCGCTCCCAGCAGTATTCACTCTGTATGCAGACCGAAGCTGGCCACGAGGGACAGACGGCGACCCATCCCGCGCGGAAGCCCTCACCGTGGCGCGGGTGGTGGATAATTCGGGCGTCCGAGCTGTATGGGCAGACTACTGGGATGTCTACAGGATGGCGCTCCTGACGGGGGAGTCCCTGCCGTGGGTTACGCTACGCATCATCGAACGACGTCCCGATTGGGCCAGGGAAGCAAGGTCGGCCAGCCCGGTCGCCTATCTCCTGCGCCGCGGAGACGTCGAGGTGCGGGATCGCATCCGGGACGCGGAGGAACGCAGCGTGATCCGCATAATCTCCACGCAGGACGTCGGCCCCTACCAGCTGGTCGTGACTGACCGCTCAGTCGCCGACTTGGCCCTAATGAACAGTCCTCCGTCGCGGACCTGGCAAAGGACATCTGCGCTCGCAGGGGGCCTGTTGTTTGGGGGGACACTCGTGGCACTGGGACTCTTCACCAGAGGTAGTCGAACTTCACCTGGGCTAGAAAGTTCGATCGCGCGCCGGTTGTGAACGCGGTACGAGTCACGTGCTCATAGCCTAGCCGCACCGAAGTGCCGAGGCGGTGCACTTCGGCATCCCTCGCCCAATTCGCCTCCACCCGGATGCGGATCTCATCCGGTCGATCCAGGGCTCGAACCCAGCCGAACCGTCCCTCCTCGTCCATGTTTCCGTATCGGTCGCCTCCGCTGTAGCGCTCAACCGCCCCTCGAAGGGCCACGACGTGCTTCGACCCCCGCCAGTCGACACCGGCCGCCAACCCCGTTCCCAAAGGACCCATGGCATCGCCAATCATGCGCCCGTCCAAGGTGAGTCCGCTGGTGAACTGGTGGTGGGTGTGTGGGCGGACCCCAGCACGGCGCCCCTCAACCCAAAGATCGGTCCTTCCTTCCTCGCCTAGGCCGATCCAGTTGGCTCCCACTATCCACACCGCCTCGTTCACCAACGCCTCGTCCGGACTCGAGAACAACTCGTGGTCGTCGGTCGTCAGGACCTCCATGTAAAGCTGCAACCCGTCGGCGGGAAACGTCAGGCGCACATCGGCCCCGAAAACCTTGTCCGAAATCGGCTTCCCTTGCGGATAGATGAGAAACACGTCTTGGAGGCGTTCGGCGAATGTCGCGGGAGGCCCACCATTCCCTCCTTGATGGTTCAGCAGGGTCGCCCCTATCTCAAGGTTGGGATGTGGCCTCAGGCTCCCTTGGAAGATCACGAGTTTGCTGTGGGGCGTGTCTGAATTCGCTCCCATGTCGGCGACGGACGCGCTGGCACCGACGGGACCGAGCACTCTCAGGACCCATGGAAGCAAAGCCGGGCGATCAAGTGAAATACGAACCAGGTCGAGGCCGCGGGCGTTGTGGGACAGGATCGGGCCCGACTCGCGCCCGTAGCCTCGCGAGACGTGATTGCGGCCCACCTCCACCGCCAGATTCCCCAGCAAAGCGCGCACGTACCCCTCGAGGAGAGTGATCCCGAGATCAGAGGCGTCACCGGATGGTGCCGTTGCCCAAATCCGCGGGCGGATCTGCACGGACAGCAGCGTGCCCAGACTGAGGTCCATCAAGGCTTCACCCCCGATGGTGCCCCCATCGGCCAAGACGCGGCCCTGATTCTTCTGGAGCAGGGGGTTCAGCTCGGCATCGATGTAGTCGGCCGCCAGATCGTCATACGACGTGGGAATCCCGCGACCAGGGCTGTCGGCCCATGTTGCGTCGGCGGTCGCAGAACGGAGCGTCGCAGGGCCATTAAGCGGTGTACACGGCTCCCCACCCCCCACACAGAGAGCCATTATCTCGGCCGCGAAGGCGTCTTCGAGCCGGTCCAACGCTTCCCGAAAACGCGGTCGTTGGAGGCCACCATCCCGGGCGACGTTGGCTCTGGCTTCGACCACCAGGCGCGCCACGGTCAATCGTGAGTATGGCCTCTGGCCGGCAATGGCAATCCTCACCCAACCCACCGCGATGAGGCCGTCGAGATCCCGGTAGACCGGATCGAGGTTCGGCACATACGGGGTGGCCTGAGCGCCACCTCGACCGGGTACCACTAGGCTCAACGCAAGCGCCAACAGTAGGCCAAGCCAGCAGGGTCGGGCGCAAGTGGTGGGAAGATGCATCGGCCAAATGTGGTTGAGTTCCCGAGGGAAATCCACGGAGGGCCGGTCCCCACTAGGATTCTTCCCGGCGCCCCGCCAGTTTCCTCCCGCCGGCGGGCACCCGAACGAGCACGCCTCTTCGACCTCCTAACACCCCG
>Ga0114999_10005699_pt1 | contig 14586 bp, 3 predicted proteins | sample ArcticOcean_MG_C_3_FD_89820 | JGI IMG/M metagenome (GOLD analysis project Ga0114999, IMG submission 89820) | Marine microbial communities from western Arctic Ocean - ArcticOcean_MG_CB8_126 | ecosystem: Environmental > Aquatic > Marine > Oceanic | place: Arctic Ocean: Canada Basin | collected...
TAGGCTGCGACCTTGTTGTAGTTGGGCCAGAAGGCCCTTTAGTGGATGGTTTGGCCGACAAATTAACTGCCGCAGGAATCCCCTGTTTTGGTCCTCACGCTGAGGGTGCTAAACTTGAAGGGAGTAAGTTGTACGCAAAACAGACAATGCAAAATCTCGGTATCCCTACTGCAGGGATTCACAACATTAATTCTCCCTCACAAATTGACTCTGCACTTGATGACTTCGCACCCCCTTGGGTAGTCAAGCGTGATGTTCTTGCCGGGGGGAAAGGTGTAGTCGTAACATCAGACCGGCAAGAAGCAAGTCAGGCGTTGTCTGACGGTTTGCAAGCAGATGGATTTGTGCTACTAGAAGAATTTCTCAGTGGTGAGGAAGCAAGTATGCTCATCATGCTCGATGAAAGTGGATGGGTTGCCTTGCCTGCAAGTCAGGACCATAAACGAGTTGGAGAGGGTGATACAGGTCCAAACACTGGGGGGATGGGTGCATACGCTCCAGCGCCTGTGGTTACAGATGAGGTGCGTGAGAAGGTTTACTCAAGAATTGTTGAGCCGATGCACGAATGGCTAAGGTCTCAAGATTCTCTTTACCGTGGTTGCCTCTATGTCGGGCTAATGATTGATGAGTTAGGTGACCCCTATGTTGTCGAGTATAATGTGCGGTTTGGTGATCCTGAAACTCAGGTGACGATACCTTTGATTTCTAGTGACCTTTACGAATTGCTGTTTTCTGTCGCATCTGGAACCGTAGGTTCCCACTCTCCTGAATTTACCGACGCATCAGCTTTGACAGTGGTTCTAGCAGCGGAAGGATATCCTGATTCTCCACGCAAAGGATTGCCAATTTCCATCGAAGTTTCGCTGATTGTAAACGGGGACGGCGGCGCGTTCATCCATCATGCGGGTACAAAGCATGAAAGTGGGGGTGAATTGGTCTCAAGTGGTGGCCGAGTTCTTGCTTGCACTGGCATCGGTCCAAACTTGGATGAAGCACGAAATCTTGCATATTCATTGATGAATGGCATCATTTTGGAAGGTTCTCACTATCGTTCGGACATCGGTTTTAGAGCGTTGTAGAGAATAAAATTCCAAGTGTTGGACTACGGCTTTACCCCCTACGTGCGGGTGGGTGTGCGTGCGTTCGTTTGGCAACGGTTAAAAAAAGGGGTCAGGTGGCGGCCACGCTGAAGGTCGTAAGACTGACAACAACCGAGGTAATGGAAATGAAAAATGAAGGAAACGCATCTGCGCTACGTAATGTAGTGTGGGGGCTTGCTAGAGCACCATTGGCAGCACTTATTCTGCTGCTAATGACGATGGCAATGTATCCACTGGGTGTGACCTATGATAAAGAGACAGCAATAATGACGCAAGTATTGCCGTTCGTGTTACTCACGATCGGCGCAATGTTCGGCAGTGTGCCACGAATCGTCTTCTCCAACCTCGGAGTGAAACCTGCACAGGTCACATTGCTAATCTTCGCGCCACTAGTAATCGCAGCAGCGATTCCGCAGTTGGTTTTAGGAAATACTCTACTTGGAGTGTTATTCCTGATTTTAGCATTCGGAGTACACATGTTTGACAGAGTAGGCCGTAACGATGAAGCAAACCTACTCATCTGGATTGTAATGGGCTTCTATGCTGCGCTATCATTTGCGGCTGTTGCTGCTCCTTCTTGGGACGGCACCCAGTTCGTGAATGGTGCTTGGCTACCTGACCTCACAGAGAACTACTGGGGAGCAATGGATGGGCACAGGGAAGCAACCGCTTTCCTGTTCTTTAACGGCTGGATGATATCTATCTTAACCGGTGTGCTCGTCACACTCGGTATTCGTGGTAGATTTGTTAAGCCTAGTACAAAGGGTTGGTTTTCCAGCCTGCCAGAGAAAATCAACGATAAAGCATTCATTCCATTGTTTGCTGCATTTGGTGTTTGGCTTCTAGCCCACCTGATTTCAGAGTCATTTTTCTTCTCAGTAACAGAAGTACAGAGAATATCAGGTGATACCATCGGAGTATGGTGGCCACTATTTACTGGTGTAATCTCATTATTCACTGCATATTGCTTTGCAGAAAATATGCGAACACGTGGCGGTTTAATCGCTATGAACTGGTTAATTTACTCAGCCGGTTCTTTCCACGAGAATGGAATCATAATGAATGGTTCACAAGAATGGCACTCATATTTCTCCGGGAATAATGGTCTGTTTGTTTGGTTCTTCATTTTCTTCTGGCTTAATGTGCTAGTTGTGATGCTAAGTGTCAAAGGAAAATTGGGTGATGGTTCACCAAGAAGAACACCAGGATTGGCTAAGCAGTTTTGGAAGGAGCATTGGTATGGTATTACCGTAGGTTCTGCTCTATTGTCTGGTTTGCTAGTTCGTGTGGTATGGAATGTACTTCCATTCATGAACGCTACTGGTACCCATGAATGGGACTTGACTGGTGGTTCTGACCCATGGTACATGATGCGTACGGTTGAATACATCCTTGCAGAGCACAACCACTTCCTCATCGACATGGATCGTTCTTACCCACTAGGTGCAATCAACCCTCGTCCACCTTTGTTTTCATGGAGTCTTGCTGTTGGTGGCATGATTCTAGCACCTTTGCTAGGTGTCCCAGCATCTGACGCTGTTTGGTGGTCTGTGGCAGCTCTTCCTGCAATTTATGGTGCACTAACTGTGCTACCTATTGCAGGAATTGGTAACCGATTCTTCGGTCGTGCTACTGGTGCAGTTGCGGCATGGTTGATTGCTCTGATGCCAGGGCACGTTGGTCACAGCACCTTTGCTTTGGCTGACCACGATGCATTTGCAATCTTGTTCCTATCACTAGGTTTCTACTTCTGGTTGAAAGCAGTAAAGGCAGCAGGGGACGATAAAATGGTGGCTAATGCAAATTGGTCACCTGCATATTTATTCAAAGGAATCAAAGCCACATTTGAAAAGCGACAGGGAGCAATTGCTAATGCTATTCTCTCAGGTGTTGCATTTTCTACTGTTGCTCTAGGATGGAAAGGGTTCGTTTATGGTCTTGGAATCGTTTTCTTGGCGTTCTTCGCTCAGATTGTGATGAATCAATTCCGCAGACGTGACAGCATGGCATTGTATGTTACTGCAATGACAATGATGTTGGTCACATTCTTACTTCCATTACCATTCTATGCTCATATGCAACTGGGACTGGTATTCGATGCGAGTGGTTTCCAACCAATGTTCTACATTGTCGGATTCACATTTATAGCAGGATGGGTCGCTGTTTCTTTCCGTGACAAACCATGGCTTCTGGTATTGGTTAGCGGAGGTGCGCTAGCGGGTGTAATCCTCGGTGCTCTTTGGTTGATTCAATTTATGGGGATATACAATGGTTGGGATGTTCTCTTTACTGGTGGTTTCTATCTATCAAAGAACAAAATTTTCGATACTATCGCTGAAGCACAGGCTCCAAGTCGAGCAATGCTATTCGCATCCTTTGGTCCAATAGTGGCATTGGCAGCATTATTTGCTGGATTCATTGCACTTTGGCAAGGCATGCGTAGTCGTGATAGTAGTAGGTTAGTTCTAGCAATCTGGATTTTGGTTGCAGGAGTGATGGCATGGCGCGCTGGTAGATTCATTTTCAACGCAACGCCTCCAGTTGCAGTGATGGGTGCTTGGGCATTTGTCATCATGTGGCAGTGGGTAGGTGGTACTGATTTCGCCAAGGCTTGGCGCAGACTCGGTATCGGCTCTCCTAGAGCTCGCTTTTCCTCAACTACCAAGACTGCTAGGAAATATCCTGGAGTGCTTGCAGTTCTGATGATTTTCATGTTAGTAGGTGCACAACACGCAACCTACGGATTAGACTCAGGGGTTCCATCAGGGAACTCAAAGGCAAAGGATATTGATTCAAATATTTACAATATAACACCTAATATTCTGCGTGCAGAAGATCCAATCTTTGGTTGGTCTTTCCTAGATTCTACTCAGTACAACCCAGCGAACCATTGCCGCGGTAGCGCAAAGGAAAGCAGTTGTTGGTACATGGGTGCCTTTGGACCTGGATTCAATGGTGAATCTTGGAATGAGGGATATCAATGGCTTGAAGAGCAGGACGCTGATGTACCGTTTGGACAAAGGCCAGCATTCGTATCATGGTGGGATTATGGATTCCAAGCATTGGCTCAAGGAAAGCATCCAACAGTCGCTGATAACTTCCAGTCCGGGATTCCTGCTGCTGGAAATATGTTGTTGGCACAAAGTGACCAAGATTTGCTTTCACTTTACACTATGACGATTGCAGAAGGTGATTTGAGATACAATGGTGGCACATTTACACCTGACTTCCAGCGCACTTTAGAGAAGCATTTTACTGACAGTCAAATTGAGGAGTTCCTACTTCTAAACACTCTAGGTGGAGATAATGGGGTTGATGACTTAAAATCACGTTCATTCTCAATTACTAAGAAAGCAGGTGCAATTGCACTTGGCGAGGGGCACGTGCTTGACTACAACGGAATGCCAACATCTGCTACAATCTATCGTGTGTATGATAGTGAGGAGCAAATAGGTGGCGATTTTAACAATAAAAATGATGCATTGATTCAGTTCAATCAATCAAAGGATCGTAACGATGAAGTTGTTAATGAGTTTAGTCACCAAGTAATTGGTAATTATTGGTACACAAAGGACATAGTTGAGGGTTTTGATGATGTATCATCTTCAATCCACAGGCAGAACGCCCGCTTAGCACTAGGTAGGGTTTTCTTGACTACTGTAATGGATATGCCTGAATTAGTTGATATTTATCATCAATTAACAAATGATGTCACCTACATTGTTGAAGATTCAGAGGGTAGCCCTGGAGATACTATTACTCGAAACCACGACATTCGTTATTTCGGAGTTGATAATCGTCTGTATCCAACAGGCGGCTCATACCAGAGTAGTGGTGGTAATCCAACGGGGATTTTCTATGCACCTACCACACTTGCTGGTCTTGACCCCGAGACATACATGAAGACGTGGTATGTTACTCAGAGAGGTAGTTCAAACTTCTTTGTTGACATGACTCAAGCTGAATATGAAGAGCAATACAAGAATGATCTCATACTCAGTCAATCACAGAACACAGGGGACATTATTCAAGCAGTTGACTTACGGGTTGATCAAGAGCCTGAATTCTTTGAAACTATGGTTGCCCGCGCTTATGTTGGCTACGGTAGTTCACAATTGGGTCTCCCTGGAAAGGTTGCTCAGCCAGGTCAGCACTTTGACCTAAGAGGTACTACAAACAGCAGTTTGCAGTATGCATACCCGCTTCCCGGTGCTATGATGCCTAACTTTGTTATCGCGAATTGGTATGATGATGAAGCTACCGAAACCACTCCTTGGTATGATGCGAACACAGGTGTGAAGATACTCAAGTACTACAGTGGTGCTACCCTAAGTGGTGAAGTCAAATTAGGTGACTTCGGAGTAGTCCCGAAGGCACGTCTATTGATTGAACGTGACGCTTACAGTGGCGAAGATATCTTTGATGAGGACCCAAGAGAATATTGGGTCCCAATTGGTTCAGTTGATGCAGACGAGAATGGACGGTTTGAATTCCGCGTTCCAGCAGGTCACATTCGCGTAACAGCATTCTCTGGATTTGCAGAAGATGCGCAGGTTTTGCGTAATCAAGACCGTGACGCAATCGTATCAGCACAAAACAACTTCCAAGAATGGCAAGGATGGTTTTCAGATATTTTAGGCCAAAGCACTGATGAAGATGGTAGTAGGTCAGTTAATCCAATCACTGGGATTTTGGCAAATGTTAGTGGTGGGAAGTTACTCGGAGAGATGGATTTCAATGTCACTGGTGCGCAAGCAGATACCAACGGTGGTGCAGTTATTTCGAAGTCATTGTCAATCGAAGCATCCAGTGCGACAGGAATTGTTACTTGGGAAGGGCACTCATCATTTGATGGGACACCTTTGAGTTCCCATGAATTGATTTTTACTGATATTTGGACAGAAGAAGAACTAGGGCATATCTGGACTACTAATGGTACAGTTGTGTCAACCGATGAATATCCACGTGTGTTCCGTGGTGAAGGTGAGGTGACCTTTACTGGTGCTGGTTTGGTAGTGACTGAAGGCGAGGTATTAGTGTCTGATTTCACTGGTAACTACACAAGACAGATTGCAAATAACCACTCATTTACAGGGGTTGGGAAATTCTCTGGTGCAGGTCAATTCGTTGGCGATATCACAAGTGGTGAAATAATTCCAACATGTGTTAATAACACAATCCCTGAACCCTCTGAAATATGTACATTGGCAGATTCAGATCCGGTTACATACTTGTTCTCAGGAATTTTTGACGGTACAGGTAAAGTAACTGCAAATGGTTCAGTTGATTACACTGCAACATTATACCGTGAAACACTTGTAGGTAACGGTATATTCTTCACAGATGGGACTGATGAGAGTCTTGAAACATACGGTACAATCAACGGTAGTGGCACATTCAGCGGTGCTGGTATTTTCAACGGCCCAATGGTTGAGCCCGGTACATTCCACTTAGTTGACGCATTACCTGGTTCATACCGAGTTTATGTTATTCTTCCAAATGGGAATATCACTAGATTGAGTACTCCACTTGAAGTTGATACGACTCCAACTAGTGGAGTTGAATTACGTCTACCGGGTTCTAGGCTCGATGGTGAACTAGTTTGGTTCAATGGTTCGCCAATTGCAAATACTGAATTGTACCTAACTGAAGTAAGCATTGATGAAGAGGCAACAGAACCTTGCACTGAGGCTATATTTGCTCCCTGTATCATCTATACTGATGAGAATGGTTCATTTGGTTATGGGCCTATTCCTGATGGTTCATACGAGATGGTTATGGATGCTGATGGCGATGGGTTCAACGAATGTATTCCTTGGAGAACTCCTGCTACAGCCAATTTCTGTGATGGTAGAGCTGCAGTCGCTGCTACAATCGACCCAACGAATTTCACAATGGCGAGCAGTGATGCTGCTGTTCCAATGCATTTTGACATGGAATTCACACTGATGAAGGATGCCGGTGGCGGTTCAGTCGAACCAGTTACTGATGCAGTTATCAATTTCCATGGTCCGGTATTATCAGACGACGAATATGTTGAAGCAATTTATGATAATGAAACAGGTACTTATCGGGTTGAATTACCAGAAGGCGAGTGGGTTGCCAACACATCTTCCGATGGTGATTTGTTGCTGTGGGAAGAATTTGAGTTGACGGAGGACATCACAGGCATCAATTGGATGCTGAGGAGAAGCATCAACGTCACCGGTAAAATCCTTGTTGAAACTGGGAAAGAGGAGTCACCCGATGAAGGTGTTCCAAATATTGAGGTAAAGTTCCAATGGGGCGGAATCACAACTTCAGTCCAAACAGGTTATGGGTCCGAAGCAGGTAATTTCTCAGTGTTCTTACCTGAAGGTGTAGATGTGAATATGACCACCACATCAATTGCAAATCAAATGTCAAATGGCACCAATTTCATGGTTTCTGATGGTATGGCACCAGTCATTCTTCACTTAGAAGAAGGGTTGTTGGTAGATGGTATGCTTTACCTATTTGAGAACCAAACTGCCTATACGCCGAATATCCCTGGGTTTACTGAAGTGCAATTGCATGCATATCAGGTTGATAGAGGTGTACATTGGTACTTTGATATTGATCCTGAAACAGGGCGATTTTCACAGAAGTTGATGCAGGGTAATTGGACATTTGATGTCTCAGATGAGAGACTAAATGTTGATGAATTACTATTAGAAGTATCAGATATAAACCTCGAAGAGCTTTCTCGTGTAGAGTTGATAGCAAACCCTGACAACATCACTGTGGACATTACTGCCTTCCTAGATCATTCACTTGATGGGAACAGTAGTAATGGCACATTTGTCAGTATTGATTTTGCATTCGTACCGATTTCTGGAGGAGGAGTTGGTACAAGATTGAACGTCACAGCAGATGAGATGTCAAATGGACATTACAACGCTTCATTGCAACCAGGTGTATACACAATCGCAATTGATGCACAAGACAAGGTAAATGGCTCTGACTTTGATACAGTTCTAATTGACAATGAATTAATTCTTGAATTAGGATTGGATAACACCACAACAGAGTATGCGGAATTGATACTTGAACCATTGTGGAAGTTAGAAGCAAATTTAACCAATCAATCAGGTGGTATTCTAGATAACATAACAGTCATCTTTAACTCGGTTGATTCTGAGGATACATTCCAAATATTAGCGGATGAAAACGGAACAATTTCAGATTACATACCTGAGGGTGATTGGGTAGCCATAGTTGACAGAACTTTGGTTACGGACACATATGAACAATTTAGAGTTGCACTTACAGCGAATGAAACATCATCTAGAACCGGTTTGATATGGCGCTCGTTGGAATCTGCTGAAGTAGCAATCCACCTTTCTGAAGGTGATACAGGTGACCCGTTGACCGGTTTCTCACTAATTGCAACTAGCTCAGATGGATATGGCGAGGTAGTACTGCCGTACACGGACGATCAAGGAGATATGGTTGGTTACCTATTCCCCGGTGATTGGGTTGTAGCGCTAAACCGCTCTGAATCAATGGATAGGTGGGTGTTGGATGATCAACAACTAGCAACATTATCTGCCGGTCAAAACCTTTCAATCATTAACTTCTCAGTAGAACATTGGGTTACCCTTGGAGGTAACTTGTTCTGGGACTTAGATTCTGATGACGAGTACGATTTCAACGAAGGTGTTGAAGGCGCAAACATCACCGTCTCGGGAGGAGGTCTTGATACACCTGTGAACTTGACTAGTTCTTCCTATGGTACATGGCAATTATTTGTGCCGTCACAAAACAATTACTCTATTGAGGCATCTCAACTTGGTTTCTCTTCAGTGTCGATTGTTGCTCAAGTGACAACAGTTTCTAACTCTACAGACCTTGAGTTATCAGCAGGTAATGTCACAATTTCTGGAATTGTTGATTATGTGCAAATGGAAGTTTGGGATGAGTTCTCAGATGATGTTGTCCTAACTCTAATACCTGCGTCAGGAATCGAGAGAGATTCCCGTACACCTACTAAGGTGATGGCTAACGATGGCTCTTGGGATGGTGAGTGGACTGCTGATGTTGAACCCGGTGATTGGATTCTTTCTGCAACAGTTGTTGATGAAGGAATTGTTGGGATTACAATTGTTGAGGCTGACGTCCACGATGGTGCGCAAATGAACTTGACTATGATTCAAGGAGGGACTTTGGTACTCAGCACAAACTGGATTGACTTTAATGGTGAGATCCATGATTTGAGTGAGACTAGTGTTTCTGGTGCTGAAATATTCGGTTCACCTGAAATTAAAGTGTCCATCTTAGGAATTAGTTGGAACGAAACAGTTGCCTCTAATGGACAAATCAACTTCTTATTACCTAGTGGAGACATTTACCTTGAGGGCGTATTTGAGACCAATGAGCGAGGGATGACAATGGTTTACCGAGCGGGGTTGACCAGTACTATTTCTGCTCAACAAGAAGCTCCTGCAGTGACCTTCAATTACAATCGTATCCTTGAACACTCGATTGACTTCAACATCACATCAATTAGTGGAGCGAATCAAACAGATGATAGTAATGAGGAAGTTAATGCATTATATGAGAATGAAACTGCTTACCAAGTGATAGAGTTCACTGTTAATTTGACTTACAACGGCAACGAAGCCTTTGATGAGTATACAGTCGGCACAGTCTTCGATGCAGAAGATGTTGATTACTGGAATATCGAGTTCTATAATGGGACAGATGAGAATGGTACAGAAATTTGGAGCGAGACAACACCCGTGACCCTTGGTTTGGATGGTGGAGCCTCATCTTCAATACGCATGCGTGTTACAACAGCCGATGTTGAGAACGCACAGTCAATTACTGGAGGGCACATCATCAAACTACGAACAACCCATTCAACAGGTACATTCAGCGAATATGTCCTGAAGATTCACATCCCTCAGACTTACTCTATTGAGATTATATCATCACCTGGAGATACTATTGGAGTATTCCCTGGGGAAGAGAAGCGTGTTGAATTCGTTATTCTGAATACAGGAAATGGCCAAGACATGCTTGGATTTGAGATTGACACTGCATGGTTACCAGATGGATGGAGTGCTACAGGACCTAGTGAATCGCCTTGGGCATATGGTGAAGAAAGAACATATTCGTTCACTATCTTTGCACCTGCTGATGCTGACACTACAGCGTTTACACTTGCTGTAAATATCAATAGCACTGATGGTACTGCCTATGACCCAATAGAATTACAGATTAAGTCTGCGAAGCCACTTCTGAACTTCATAAAAGACAATACTGGTACATTTAATGGTGAAGATGCAATTAGGGGCAAAAGCAACAAAATGATTGTTTCACTTGAAAATACTGGCCTTGTTGATGCAAAAAACATCAGAGTTAACATTTCAATTGAAGGGTATGATGACCTTTACATCCTTTCAGAATCACAGGATATAGCAATTGGAAATACGGCTGAATACATTCTCTTCATTGATTTAGATGGTGTCGGCATTGGTAAGCAGAATTTCGTGTTTACTTTACAGAGTGAGTTCGGACTTGATTTAGATGAAGATTCTGATGAAAGTATCACAAGATCGTTGAAGGTTGCCACACCACCTCCAGAATCGGTAAATATTTGGGTGCCGTTGTTAATCATAGCAGCTTTCATTATTGGATTCCTAGGATTCCGAAGAATCCGTGATTCCCTCAGCGGTCAGATGCCATTCTGATGAAATACAAAGTTATCCTTGGTTGCAAAACTAGGATGGATCGGGACCAAACGCCGAAGAGTGCATTTAGCATCGCCTTTACCGGATATTAGGTGAGACTGTGATACCGGGTTTGGAGGGTGTTGAATTTCTGCCAGAACCAGAGGACCCGCGGATGCTTTCCACAATTGATCCGGGTGCATCTGGATACCCAGCGGAGGCATATGGTATGCCTACTGAAATGGACCCCCAGGCATGGAAGGATGCAGATGCGGTTAAACCTAGGAAACGACCTCTGAACCTTCCTTGGGGGTTATGGATGTTAGTTGGATTAATTGTGGCCTTGGTAATTAGTTATAGTTCAATAATTGGTTACCTCGATGAGTTCATCCCTGAATCAGAATGGGCTTATGAGAATTCAGGAATACGCACCTTGAATGCTGATGGATATAGTGGCAAAGGAGTACGTGTTTGCATTGTTGACACCGGGATAGATATGACACATCCTGATTTGGTAGGGGTTAATCTTGTTGGTTTCAGAGATTTTATTCATGGGACTGATGGTAACCCCCATGACAATGATTTGACACAATCTCATGGGACAATGATGGCCGGTATTCTTGTTGCCAACGGATCATTCATTGGCGCTGCTCCAAACGTACAACTAATTGTTGCAGCAGCACTTGGCGCAGATGGTGGTTCAGGCTCAGAGGTTGCTGTTGCTGATGCGATTGAATGGTGTTGGACCGAAATGGATGCGGATATCATTAGTTTGAGTCTTGGTGGGAAACCGGATTTAGTTTCTACATTTGGTGGTAGGACAGAAGGCGCGGTTAGCGATGCACTCGATAATGGGGTATTTGTTGTGGCTGCTGCTGGTAATCACGGCGGCGCTGGTCAAGATTATCCTGATGTCACAGTACCAGCTAATGTTGATGGAGTAATTGCAGTCGGAGCGGTCCACCGCAATAATTCACTTTGGCAATTTTCAAGTTCAGGCTCGCCAACCAATGCATCAGGCGAATCTAGAATTTGGCCAAATCAGAAACCAGAAGTAGTTGCTCCCGGGGTTGAGATCCACTCAACTTTTGTTTCAGAAAGAACTGGGACTACATGGTCAAGAAGTGATGGTACCAGTGATTCTACAGTGTTTGTCACCGGTGCTCTTGCGTTGATACTTGAGAGATACAATGGCAACCCGGGACTTAGCCCCACACACCAAGGAGATCGTTCACCTATACAATTAGTGAAGTCTGCACTCGCCGATTCGTCTGAACCAGGGGTTTTCCAAGTACAAGGAGAGCACCATCTGAGATACGGGTATGGCTCTCTCAATGCTGATAGTTGGTCAGATGCTGTTGGAGCAAGACTTTGAGAATAATGTGGCTGTAAAACTCACTTATTTTTTGATATTTTTCTTATCAAATGATACAAATAGGTTGAAAGGCGGTAGATTTGCTGTGATACTTATGGTATCGTTTTGATATTTTTGCAATTGCAGCAAGGCGTTTTTTTATAACTGAGCAGCGTTCTCGGCTGTTTAACAAGGATTTGATGTCATGGAAACGAATAACCGAACCACAAGTCTTCTTCTAGTCGCTTTATTTGTGATTAGTTCGATGACTGCATTAGTCACTTTGACACCCACTGTAGTTGCAAGTAATGAAACTACAAGTGGTACGATTACAGGAACTGAAATTTGGCAGGGTGGACACACTCTGACAGGTGATGTTGAGATTGCACCGGGTGCGAAATTGATTATTCAGCCTGGGACAACAGTGACATTTCTCAATGGTACATACTTGGATGTGAAAGGTAATCTGTGTGCTGCAGATACCTCCTGTGGGGCAAATGGAATGGGTAGTAATTCAAGCAGAATTACTTTCAGATGGGGTAACCCAGCCAATGAATCAGCGACAGGTCGTTGTTACAAAATGATAAACCCATCAAGTGGTCAGCCACTGTGGAATGCTGACCCTTCTTGCTTTGAAGGTGTGCTAGTGCGTGATACAGTTGATATTGCTCAAACCCGTTTCAATCACGTTACAGTTGAGAATGCGTATGGTATGCCTCGATATGTTGCTGATTTGGGGGAGATTCGTGGGGCTGCATTTATTCTCGATGGTGCAAGTCCAACTCTTACTGAGATGGCATTTACCAGCATCAATACTTCTAGCGTTCTAGTTCTTGATTTAGCAGCACCAACATTCAATGGTGGCTCTTTTGAAGTAGGTTCAGATGAAGTAATTTCTAGCCTAGCTGGGAATGCGGTGCAAACATATGGTGCTGGAAGCCCGAGTGGTCCAGTGCGTTTCCTAAGCCCCGTTTTTACCGGTACTGAGAACGGTTGTTCATCCGAGGACAACGGACGTCACGTTCTTTGGGCTCAGAAGTCATTCACTAACATTGACCATGGGGTCGTAGCAAGTGGTGATTATGGATACAGATATACTGATTCAGCAGGTACTATTAATGGAAATACAATAGCAACAGATTGTACGGGGATTGATCTTAATGGCCGTAGGTCTATCTCAAACACAGACTACAAAGTCAATGTCATTAGTAACTCAATCATAACAGGCGACAATTCCCCATTAACTGTTTACGATGCTGCATATGCTCATGTTGAAGGAAATGTGATGAGTGGTGCAGCAGAAGGTTCAGGAATCCAAGTGGTTTCATCTTCTGGTGCAGCAGGTGTCGTTACTCAGGTTCGATTTACGAACAACGTTATTGGACCCATTACTGGATACAACGGGATTTGGGGTGTTGGTTACTTTGACATGGAAATTGACAATAATACATTCCTAGAAATTAATCGGGAGCCAATAGTTGTTGGTGAATACCACTTTCAAGATTCTGGTTGGTCAGTCAGTGGACCTGCTCCTGCTAGGGCTACTATCAATGACAATGTATTCAACAATGTATCAGGTACATGTTCCTCAGATACTGTTTGGGACGAAGAAGATTTTCCCTGCCCTGCTTTCCACGTTTTCCGAGCTAGCGCATCTATCAAGAGAAATATTGTGACAGGAGTTGCAGGTGATGCAATCCGTGCAATTGGCTCACTTCTAGATGTACAAGACAATGAATTCACTGTCGGTGGAGAAGGTGCAAAAATTGTTGACCATGATCATACATACGCTTCATTGGCATTCTTCTCAGGGAATCAATGGCTCGGTGTTTCAGATATTGTTTACAACATCACCAAGAGTTCTGTAACGGTTCAGTCAGAGACAATACCCTCAATTACTGGTGGGAATGCAAGCATGCCTATTCAGTTAGTGTGGGATCGTGGAGAGGCTTTCCAGTTCAATAATTGGGACAATCAGGTGATTCTTCCACCTACTACATCAATTCCTCCTGTGAATTTCCCATTATCGTTACAAGCGGTGAACAATTCTACAGTTTTCACCTATGCAAACATGTCTGGATTGTCCCTTCAAAAGATACAAATTGGCGCTTCTCCAAGTCCATGGTCGGTTCAAGTTCGTGAAGCAGCTTTAGTTCGTATTAGGGCTACTGTTGGAGGTGTAAGGGTACCAGGTGCAACAATTCTAATAGAGGATGCTCACGGTAATGATCTTTACAATATGCAAACAGATACTCAAGGATTTGCTCCTTGGGTTGCATTACCATCAGATTTCCATCTTGATATAAGAGGGAATGGAAATAATCCGGATGGATTTGCTGATGATGTTGGAGAAGATTCTTGTGCCGACGGAATTGATAATGATGGGGATTTATTGTATGATTTGAATGACCCCGATTGCAATGCTGGCGCAGGTACTAGA
>Ga0114999_10005702_pt1 | contig 14584 bp, 18 predicted proteins | sample ArcticOcean_MG_C_3_FD_89820 | JGI IMG/M metagenome (GOLD analysis project Ga0114999, IMG submission 89820) | Marine microbial communities from western Arctic Ocean - ArcticOcean_MG_CB8_126 | ecosystem: Environmental > Aquatic > Marine > Oceanic | place: Arctic Ocean: Canada Basin | collected...
CATAAATAAATAACAAAGGAAACTAATATGAGCCACTTCGCAGAAATTAATTCAGACAGTATCGTACAAAGAGTAATAGTAGCAGAGCAAAACTTCATCAATAGTGGTGCAGTAGGTGACAGCTTTAACTGGGTACAGACTAGCTATAACGGTAACTTCCGCAAGAACTATGCTGGCACTGGTTACTCATACGATAAAGCTAAAGATGCTTTCATAGCTCCTCAGCCTTATCCAAGTTGGACTTTAGTAGAAGCTACTTGTCAATGGGAATCTCCAGTTGTGTACCCTACTGATGGTAAAATGTACACATGGGATGAAGATACGACTGCATGGGTAGTAGTACCTGAGTAGCTATCCTTCTAAATTCGTAAATACTAGGACAACTAAATGACAACTAAAATACCAGATAACATGCGGGATACTACCGCAGTAGATGGCGCTAAAATTACTACTGGCACCATACCAGAAGCTAGAATTCCTACATTAGCAGCAAGTAAATTAACAGGGACTATAGCAAATGCTAGAATACCAGCAAGTGCGGTTACTCAGCACGTTGTTGCTACAGATACTACAAAAATAGAGAATGACATTTCAATCCTAGCTCTGCACAACGCTGTCAATTCCAATATGTCAGCGCATAACTTGTCGAATAATTTTATTGAGCAGTTTGAGGATAGCAATTCAATAACGACTACAAGTGCTGTTCGGTCATCTGATGAATATGTTAGTGCGGGGTCATTGACACCTACACTTTGGCCTTACACAAACTATGCAGATCAAGTGTTTAGTGCAGTAGGTGGTTCCTTCACAGACGTTGCTTATTGGAACGGTCAGGGGACTACTCACACCGTAGCGAAAAATAAAACTAGTACATATCTAGCGTATGCGGCATCCCCCTCAGGGTTCACTCACGCAGTTCAATTCGATTATTTAACACCGTATACTTGGACAGATCTTTACACTGGTTTTTGGAATACTTACGGAATGATTAAAACTTGGCGATTGGAAAAAAGCGACAATGGCACAGATTGGACAATCGTGGATCAAACAGGTACAACCTCATCTGCCGCTTCTGCTGGCGGTTACACGCTAACTAATGACAATAATTTTGCCGTAACACAGGATTCAACAGGACTTATTACGAATACAACTAATGGCGGTAACTTTACAAGTCATGGTGGTAAGTTGACTTTTGGTACAGCAGTTACAGCTAGACATCTTAGGATGATCATAGGGTCATTTGAATCAAACAGTAATTCAAATTGTGGATTTGATTTCTTCCAACCGATATATAATCTATCAGCAGTTACCGCAACTGGCTCATACACTTCAACAACAATCACACCACAAGATGCCTCAAGTAAAAGTTCAGTAGGTTTAGTTCTGCTTTACAAGAATAATGCTGGAACTAATACATTGAATACCGATATCATTGCGAAAGTATCCGCTAATAACGGTACTACTTATTCGACTTGTGTATTAGCCGCTCAAGGTACTTTCAGCACAGGTATCAACATAGCAGTTGCACCAGCTATAGCAGTGACGGCTGGCGCACAACTTAAATACAAAGTAGAGTTTGCTAATCAGGCAAGTGGATCTAAGGAAGCAAGGATTCATGGTGTTGCACTACAGTACTAAATGACCGGGTACACTTGAGTAAGGAATCACAATGTGGAAGCAGCGAATGAGATATCATCCTTGGTACAGGAAATTGGCATCCCAATGGTCACAGCCTTGCTTTTTGCTGCAGGTGGCTGGTGGTTAATTAGGTATATTCTTACATCTATTGTAACTAAGATCACAGAAGCACAGAGCCAGACAGAAGCAGATATTAAACAGCTTCATGGAATTGTAATAGCTTTGATAGATAAAACTACTGTTGCTCAATCAGATCTTATTCGACTAGATACGATGATTCGTGTAAGGTACGGACTAGCTCCGGATGAAAGACGTATTGGCAGAAACCCTGATGGAAAGGTCAAATAAAATTGGATAAGCTAAATGAACTCCTAATCTCCGCTGTAGGTATTATCAGTTTTATTTCAGCTTTTATCATTAGGAGACTCTTTAGTTCTGTTGATAAAGCTCATGCTAGGATCATAGTTTTAGAGAAGAACTTAGTAGATAGAGCTTATTTAGAGAGCCAGCTCGCTCCTATACGACAGGATTTGCACATGCTCCTTACCCACTTACTGGAACATAGAAATACAGAACTTACTAAAAAAGAAGACACACTAAATAAATAAGGAGAGTAATTATGGATTTATCAACTATGTTTGCAGGGCAAGGATGGTTTGAAATAGCAGGACAAGTAGTGCTTGTGTTTACAGCACTCACCGGAGCTTTACCTGATAAGTTTGTACAGAAGATACCAGTACTAGGAACTATATGGCCTATATTTAACTGGCTGGCTGGTAATGTATTTAATAACATTAACCATCCTAAAGGTATGGCTGCAAGTGCAGAAGTGGAGAAAGAAATTGACGAAGCTAAAGCTAAAGTTAGGAATCGTACTGATCTGCCCGATGTTCTTGATGGGGTGTAGTGTAGGTTTACTTACTGAATTAGTAGCTCCTATTACTAATTTTGGATTAAATCTATATAACGCAGATACCTATTACTCTAAAGAATGTGCCTGGTATGAAGAGATCAAGTTCACTTCTGCTACTAAGCAGTGGCTTACAGAGAATAGTCCACCTAAAGAGGTCATTAAAGATTTATCTAAAGTAGCTAGAAACAACGATATTTATAAAGAAGTTTGTGACGAGCGTACAGATGAAGATAAAGCTGACCAGGAAGGTGAGGATCCATTTTTTACAGAGGAGAAAGTAGCTAAATTAGATGAATGAATATAAAGCAAAAGTAATTAAGGTAGTTGATGGGGACACTATCGATGTTGATATAGATCTTGGGTTTAGTGTTATTTTATCTAAACAGCGAATAAGGCTATTTGGAATAGACACACCAGAGTCTAGAACTAGAGATTTAGAAGAGAAGTTCTACGGCAAACTGTCATCCCAGTATTTAAAGGACAGATGTAAAAAGGGGACCTATATTACATTACGGACTCATTTAGATAAGAAGGGTAAGTTTGGTAGGATCCTAGGTGAACTTATTGTTGATGGTATTAATCTTAATACACAGATGATTAAAGAGCACCTAGCTGTTGAGTACTTTGGTCAAAGCAAAGAAAGTATTGAAAAAGAGCACTTAGCTAACAGACTTAAACTTAATAAAAAAAAAGGAAATAGACTATGCCATATGAAGTAAAAAAACCAAATAAACAGCCTAATCCAATTACTCCTGTAAAAAAGAGAAAAGCTGTTCCTACTACGTCTACAAAGAAAAAGGTAAGAAAGTAATGTCAATTAATTTCTCTTTATCTGAACTAGAATGCTCTTGTGGGTGCCCTGAGAACCTTACTAAGGTAGAATTGTTAGATGCTCTACAGGCAGTAAGGGATATCTTAGATAAGCCAATGAAGATCACCTCAGGCTACAGGTGTGCATTCCATAATAAAGGTGTAGGGGGAAGTGAGAGTTCAAGTCACCTGTTTGGCACAGCAGCGGATATTTATGTACCTAGCTCTAATTATGGATACGAGATAATGAGGGCTATATTCCTATCTCAGAGCTTCTGTAGAGTAGGTTACGGGAAGATGAGTGGTACTTTAGTTCTGCACGTAGATATAGATTCTAATAAAGCAAGTCCTGTATTGTGGGGGTATTAGAGCAGGTAGGCTATAACGTAGTATCTCCTTTAATATAAGCTTTTTTAGGATCAGGGTATTTAATGAATAGATCATCTACAATAGTCTGTAAGCGTTTTTTATCGCCTTGTACATCTGAGGTAGGCGGTCGGTCATCTTCGCACATATCTCTCATCTGTGCGTCACGTAGGACAACTAGAGAGGCTATAGCCTTAGTTATATGATGCAATTTACTGTCTGGGTCAACAGTCTCACCTTCCCAAAAATCAAGTATATGACCTATCGTGGCATCTACATACACGCTTGTACGTACGCCAGCTACTCTATAGTTATGCCTGCCATACTTCATGGATCCTTCCATCATACCTACACTTACCTCTCTAAGTACATTAGCGGGTACGTTAGTGTATAATCTAGGCTTCTTAATGCTAATTGCATCTTTAGGATTTGTATTTTTCGCACTCATATTTTTTTCCCTTTTAATATCTGTTAATGTCGCTTATAGTGATATCTTAATAAAGTCGATAATAATAGCACTGGGGTTAGGTATTGTAAATCATAACGGAGCTTTATATGGTAGAAAAAGTCGATTATCGAAAATGTAAAGGTGAATACGTCTTTACAGATGACTTTGCTTTTACAGATGAAGAGTTTTTAGGCGTTGTTAATAGAATTATTAAAAACGAGCAGTCAGTAGATGGAGTGTTTATTCCTCTAACAAGCGTGGAAGATAGTTTCAATTTAAACGGGTTAGATAGTTTAAGTACTATGATGTTTTTCATATGGATTGCAGAATTCTTTGGTATAGAAGAAGCGAAGCTTCGAGAATTAGCAGATCATCCTAATTTTACTGTTAGCTTTTTAAAGGAGTTTGTAATGAAGAATGCGACTCGCACATTTACATATGAAGAAGCCCTAGCGTATGCTGAACGATGCTTGTAACTCATACAAATTCCGTCTATTCCGAAGAATTAACGTTATTGGATTACATTCCGTATCCTCAATATGTCCATCAAGTTGCTAATGGCGGAGGTTTAGTAGTCGAAAAAGGCGTTAAACTTATGCCAGGTGAATTAATTAACTATGTATTACAAGGTAAGCATGGGGCTTCTGCTGGTACATTTGATTTTATCAGAAAACTAGTAAAAACTCCTTCACTTAAGGTAGGCCTTATACTAGCTGCAGGCAATTCTATATGGAATGGATACACTTCCATTATGCCTAGAACAGAGAAGTATCTTCAATGCAAAGTAGTACCTATGCTAGTTACTCAGGTATACGCAGGGTATTTAGCTAATCAGATAGGAAACTTCGATTACATTTCTTCAGATAGTGTTAGTTGTGTTAGTGGGCATTCTGCATGGTATACGGCATCTAATTTACTCCAGTTAGGTCGTTTAGATGCAGTTGTAGTTGTTGCTGCAGATAATGGTTTAGCTGAAGAATACCTATATGTTTTCGGAGACCAGGGGTTAAGTAAACTGGCTACTGAAGAGGATGATCCTAATATTAAGAAAATGCATTTAGGGCATGGCTGCAATATATCTGTGTTTGAAAGTGAAGCATGTAATAAAATCACTAATAATAATACGATAGCTACTGTTAAAGATATGCATATAGCCTCGGAACAGCACACCTCTTCCTTAGGAATTTCAAGTGAAGGAATTGGGTATAACAAGGTGATGGATAGAGTTAATACAGATAATATTGATTTTATCAAAACACACAGTACGTTTTCTGAAAATAACCAAATAGAGGAAGTCCTTATAAACAGGAAGTTTGGAGATATTAAACTAGTTAATTATAAACTACGTTTGGGACACACTATGGGGGCATCTACAGCTATTGAAACAGCATTAGCAATACAGGAAGAATCTGGCACGTTTCTCAGTTTAGGAGCTGGGATGGGTAATGTATTTTCATCGGCAGTAGTGGAGATTGCAAAATGATATTTGCTAATTGTAACCTTATTCAACAGGGCGAAGCTGCACTGTTCTATAAGTTTAATCGATCTATAAAAGGATACATGATAACTGGTGTACTTATAGCTCCTGATCTAAAAGCTAAACTGGACTTTTCTAAGGTATGGATTTATTTCGTATCCGAAGTTGTACGTAACGATGATATCTATTGCTCTATTGTTATAGGTATTGCAGAAAACTCTATGTTTAGTAACTATATAGATTACCATAGTGAGATAGACGGTCTTAAGATATATAAAGTTGATAATTTTCTTAAGAACAAATACAGTAGTTATGTTAAACAAAAAGAAAGAACTGCTTTAGGTAATAATCTATGAGTGAGACGGACGAAATTCAGAAAGATGTTGTAGAAACCGATGCATCAACTTTAGTAGATTGGGAGAATCCTCCTAGTTTAGCTGATCTTAAGCAAGATCTGGAATCTGCTAATGTAGCCCATAATTCCCATACCACAGAAATAGATGGGTGGTTACGTGTACTAAATGGGGAGCAGGTTATTAAAGCAAAGCCAGGACGCTCTACATTAGTACCTAAGTTAGCACGTAAGCAAGCAGAGTGGCGTTACGCTGCTTTATCTGAGCCCTTCTTATCTACTGATGATTTGTACAATACATCTCCGGCGACATTTGAAGATAAGGACTCTGCAGAGCAGAATGGCTTAGTACTTAACTATCAGATTAACTGTAAGATAGATAAAGTAACCTTTATTGATAGCTATGTACGTACAGCTGTAGATGAAGGTACTGTACTAGTACGTGTAGGCTGGGAAATAGAAGAGGGCCCACGTAAAGTATATAAAGATATAACTGAAGTACAGGTAGTACAAGGTCCTGATGGCCAACCTGTAGAGCAAGAAGTTAAAGTAGGTGAAGAGTCATCTATAGAGACAGTTAAAATTAAGAATCAGCCAGTGCTAACGGTATGTGATTATAACAATGTAATTCTAGATCCTACTTGTGAAGGAGATATAGATAAAGCTAGTTTTGCTATTTATAGTTTTGAGACTTCCTTATCTGAACTAAAGAAAGATGGTAGGTATAAAAATTTAGATGATATTAATTTTGAGCAGGATTCTGTATTAGCTGAACCTGATCATAATATAAACTCTGATGATACTTCTTTTACTTTTAAAGATAAGGCACGTAAGAAAGTAATTGCACGGGAGTATTGGGGATATTGGGATATTGATGGTAATGATGTAGTTAAGCCGTTTATTGCTACATGGGTAGGATCTACTTTCATTCGAATGGAAGAGAATCCGTATCCAGATAAGAAGTTACCGTTTGTATTAATCCAGTACTTACCTCGCCGTAGGAATGTATACGGGGAACCTGATTCAGCTCTTATTGAAGATAACCAGAAGATTGTAGGAGCTGTTACGAGAGGCATCATCGATGTTATTGGTCGAAGTGCTAACGGACAGCAAGCTATTAGAAAAGATGCATTGGATGTTACTAACGCACGTAAGTTTGAACGAGGAGATGATTTCAAATTCAATCCTGGCGTGGATCCAAAACAAGCCTTCCATATGCAGACGTACCCTGAGATTCCTAGATCAGCCATAGAAGTACTCCAGATGCAGAATAACGATGCAGAAGCGCTTACAGGCGTTAAGGCATTTACTAATGGCATATCTGGTCAGGCACTAGGAGCTACAGCTACCGGTATTAGGTCAGCATTGGACGCTACATCTAAACGAGAGCTTGGTATTCTACGCCGTCTTTCAAATGGATTGACTCAAATTGGCCGTAAGATTATATCTATGAATGCAGAGTTCCTAGATGATACAGAAATTATTCGTATTACTAATGAAGAATTTGTTTCTATTAATAGAAATGATCTAGGTGGTAAATATGATATTAAGCTTAATATTTCTACTGCGGAAGCTGATGAGCAGAAAGCCAGTGAGTTAGCATTTATGATGCAGACCATGGGGAATACTCTTCCACCTGATATGAGTCAGATGATTTTAGCTGACTTGGCTAAGTTACGTAAAATGCCAGATCTAGCTAAACGTATTGCAGATTACCAACCACAGCCAGATCCGTTAGCAGAGCAGAGAGCTCAGTTAGAACTAGCTCTACTACAGGCTCGAGTAGCTAATGAGACTGCTAAAGGACGTGAGAATGAAGTAGATGTAGGTCTCAAAACAGCTAAAACAGCTACTGAACAAGCTAAAGCTAGAGATCTTAATAGTGGAGCTGATAGTAAAGATCTTACTTTTGTTGAGCAGGAATCTGGAGTACAGAATGCTAGAAATGTTCAGGCAGGGGAAGATAAGCACGAACAAGATATGGAGAAAAAAGAGCATGATAGATTAACTGCTCTTGACAAAGAAGCATTTACTGCGTTAAATAAAGGACAACAGGGGTAACACTTAGTAATTTAACCATAAGGGATACACATGAATCAGAGTGAAGAAATAGAAATTGACATTGAAGAGGCTAAATCAGTGCAGATACTACGAGACGAATGTCTTACTCTACTAAATAGTCCTGCATTTAAGTCTGTTGTCGAAAAAAGCTATTTTAAAGAAGAGGCTGCTAGGTTGACTATGGCCAAAAGTGCTAACTTAAATGCAGATCAATTAAAACAGATTGATGCTATGCAATATGGAGTTGGGGCCTTTAAAAATTACTTGACTGGCATTATCCGAAGAGGCGCTGCTGCAGATGATGGCATTAAAGATAATGAAGCAGCTCTTACAGCTGCACTTGCAGAGGAGGCAGCTGAATGAATGAGTCCACTGTAACTCCATTAGGGTTATCAGATGCGGAGTTTCTAGATCAAGGTCCTCCTGATCTGGATACTGCAGTACCTGAGGAAGATGCATCTCAAATAGAAACTACATCAGAATCAGAAGATTCTGATATAAACGATAATAGTGAAGCACAGGAGCAAACTGATACTATTGCTAGTGAGGAAGAAGTAGCCGACTCTAATGAGGATACTCAGAAGACGGATGAAACTTCTAATACTAGCGATGTAGAAGAATCTCTTGATACTAGTAAGAAAGACTCGACTGACACGAAAGAGGATACTCAGGATACAACAGAGTTTGATTACGAAAGTGCATTTAAGAAGGTGAGTGAACCTTTCAAAGCCAATGGCGTTGATATGCAGGTTAAAGATCCTAATGATATTGTCAAGCTCATGCAAATGGGCGCTAATTACCAGAAGAAGATGGCCCAGTTAAAGCCTAATCTGAAGTTAATTAAGATGCTGGAAAACAATGAGCTTCTAGATGAAGCAAAGTTGAATAACCTAATTGACTTATCTAAGAAGAATCCTGCTGCCATCTCTAAGCTAATTAAAGAAAGTGGAGTTGACCCTTTAGATATCGATACAGAAGCACCTGACGAATACAAGCCAACGAACTACTCTGTTGGTGAGAAGGAGTACAACTTAGATCAAGTCCTTGATGAAATCAAAGACACTCCTACTTTCAGTAGAACCATTGATATCTTAACTAAGCAATGGGACACGGAGAGTAAAACTATGATTTCCGATCACCCTGATATTATTAGTGTGATTAATGGTCATATGGGTAATGGAGTATTTGATAAAGTTAATACGGTACTGCAGCAAGAGAAGACGCTAGGTAAGTTAAGTGGCCTTTCTGATGTTGCAGCGTATAAACAAATTGCAGAACAAATGGCAGAGCAGGGAGATCTAACTGCACCCTCTACAGGTAGTTCTAATGCATCAAGTGAAACTGAGGCTAAAACAATAAAAGCTAATGCTGAACGAGATAAAAATCGTAAAGCAGTAGCACCGGTTAAGCAAACTACTTTAAAGAAAGATACAGCTGTTAAGAATTTTCTAAACTTATCAGATGAAGAATTTAATAAACAAAGTGCTGCCGGGTAATATAACTACTATTAAATAGGAACATATCATGGCTAACGAAAACGCATATAACAGTCCTTCCAGTACCGCCAGTGGGACAGCATCCCAAATTGGCGCTCAAGCAAGAACTGATTATTATTATAAGAAAGCTATTATCGCTGTACGGGATCAACAGTACTTTATGCCTTTGGCTGATGTACGTGCGATGCCTAAGAACATGGGTAAGAAAATTAAACAGGATGTTTATGTACCTCTGTTGGATGTATTGAATACTGGTGATCAGGGTATTGACGCTGATGGTACTATTATTCTTGCAGATACAGAATGGAGTGCTTGGAACTCTGCAGGTGTAGTTCAGGGCGTTAGTTACGCTAACGAAGGAGCTGCTCTAACAGGAGCTGGTTCTGGTGGATCATGGGCTATTAATGATCAAAACTTGTATGGTTCTTCTAAAGATACAGGTACGATCACAGCTAAAATTCCAGCATTGACTGAAAACGGTGGACGAGTTAACCGAGTTGGTTTTACACGTACACAGATCTCAGCTGACTTGCTTAAGCGTGGTTTTTTCACTGAGTACACTCAGGAATCAATGGACTTCGATTCTGATTCAGAATTGCTGTCTCACATTACTGAGGAAGCTCTCCAAGGTGCTAATGAGCTGACTGAAGCTGAGCTCCAGTCTGATCTTATTACCAGTGCAACTGCTAACGGTACTGCCTATTACATGGGTGGAACAAATAAGTTAACGGTTGATGAAATTGTTACATATACGGATTTGATGAATCTTTCTATCGCTTTGGATAACAATAAGACCCCAAAGAAGACGAAGATTATTAGTGGATCTCGTATGATTGATACAAGAACCATCAATGGTGGACGTGTCATGTACGTAGGTTCTGAGCTAATTCCAGTCCTAAAAGCTATGACTGACTTGCATAGTGCAGCTGCTTTCGTATCTGTTGAAAAGTATGCTGATGCTGGCAACGTTATGAATGGCGAGATTGGTTCAATTGACCAGTTCCGCATCATTGTTGTTCCTGAAATGCAGTTTGCTGAGAACGGTGGAGCATCTGCTGCTGATACTGCAGGTACTGGTGCTTTGACTGATACGGATATCTACCCAATGCTAGTTGTTGGAGATGGAGCATTTACGACTGTCGGCTTTCAGACAGATGGTAAGAGCGTTAAATTTTCGGTTAATCATAAGAAGCCTGGTAAAGAAATAGCTTCTCTTGACGATCCGTATGGTGAAGTTGGGTTCTATTCCATTAAGTGGTATTATGGCTTCATGGCGTTGCGTCCTGAACGTCTTGGTATTATCTGGACTGCCTTAGCTGCAGTTTAATCAAGACTTCTCCCGTCCCCTGGGAGCTTTGATGAGCTCTCGGGGGATTTTTTTTTATACACTAAGGAAAATACACATGAATTTTGATAAGGCAGAACCAATGGATATTAAAGATATGTCAGATGAAGATATTCACCAGGAACTAAAAGATAACGATGTTAATATGCACCACAAAACCGGTTCTAGTAAGTTACAATCAACCCTTGCATCTGTACGGGCTGGAACATATAAAGCATCAGAAGAAGTTAAGCCGGTAGAGAACGTAGAGGTTAAAGTAACACAACCTACTAAAGCAGCTTTAGACGCTAAAGCAAATCACCAGAAGATGACTAAAGGGCAAAGAGCGATGTTACTTACACGAGTTGTGGTAAGCCCTAATGATCCTAATATGAGCTCAACTCCTGGACTTATATTTACAGTAGGTAGTTCTTCAGTTAATAGTGGACGTATGATTAAGAAATTTGTACCGTTTAATAACGAGCAAGGTTGGCATGTCCCTCAGATTATTTTAGATCAGATTGAAGGTGCACAGATGCAGAAGTTTAAAGAGGTTACAATGCCTGATGGTAGAAAACAAGTGCAGCCATACCTAGCTAAGAAATTCAATGTACAGATATTACCTCCATTAGATAAAGGACAGATGCAGAAACTTGCAGATTCCCAACGAGCTAAAATAGGTATTGGGCAATGACTCTAACTGTTGCTAATTTAACTGCCAATGTTACTACTACCGATAATGTGGTAACAGGGACAGGTATATTTGATGATCTGATGGAGACGGTGAACACTCACCTAAACGCCCAATTTAATTTGAATAGGATTACCTCTACAGATTACGCTGAGGTGTATGTAACTGCTATGGCAGCTGCTATGCAGCAAGCTGTTGCCTATACAATTGGGCAGGAGAAACAGAATGCAGAGACTACTCTTCTATTCCAGAAAGAAGTAACTGAATTTGCTCAAACAGAGCAAAGTACTAAAGTAGCTGCTAGCTCAACTAGTGTCATGGGAGCACAAGCAACTGTGTCTGTCGAGCAAGCTAAAGGCTTTAAGTGGAATGCTGATCAGAAGTATCTAAAGACTATTTTAGACGCTTGGGCTATCAATATATCTACTTCAGGTATTGCTGCTACTGGTGTAGATGCTATTAATGAAACCGGTACGGGGAATGTTAACACCCAAATAACTAACGCTGAACCTTTGCCTAACTAGGATATTATAGTATGGGCTTTGTTTCGAATGTTATATCCTTTGTTGTAGATGTAGTAGTATCTTTTGTAGAATCTATTATTCAAGTAATAGAAGTAATTATTCAGTTAATTATGGTGATTCTTGGTCTGGCCGAAGGCACTAGCCAGACCATTGAATACTTTGAAGTCTTCAATTTCCCTCTCTACGATAATTTAGACCAAAAGAATCCCCTCCTAAATACGGTCTTATCTAGCATTTTAAAGAATGCTGATATATCTAAAAATTTACTATATTCAATAGCATTTAGTAGCCTGAAGATTGATATCCGTGAGTATATGGATTTTATTGATGATGGTAACTATTATGAGGGGTTCCCCACAATAGAATCCCACATTTTAGTTATTGATTACACTGAATTAGGAGATGCGCTAGCAACTCTAAATGGGGCTCCATGTACTCCAGAGAATTCATACCTCCGTGCGTTAAGTAATTCGGATTGGGTAGCTTACTGGCTTCAGGAGAATAAAGAATACGATGTAGGAGCTAATGTTATGGGGATAGGCTCTGCTTCTACAAGTACCACTGCTGCTACTCCTGCTGTTGATACCTTTCAGGTAACCCCATCTTTAAATCACTTTGATGTAGATATAACCAGTGCTACATCTACTGCAGATTCATTTAGTGCAGATCAACGCTGGCAAGTTGATCTTAGTAATATTACATATAATGCTACCCCAGATACGTACACAGTTACTGTGTACAATGCTGCTGGGTTTATATTGACTCTCCCATATACTGTACCGACAAAACCTTTGCAACTGCACTATGTATCTTGGTATTTCATAGACAGTGCCCCAAGCCGTCAGTATCTCTTTGTGTACATGGTAGGCGCAGGTACTTACCCAGATCTTGATGTAGTAGAGAATGCTATAGCTATGGATGGAACCATATTAGAAGTAATTCCAGATGTTCCTCTTAGACTAAGTAACGCAAATTACACAACTTTTGGAGCTACTAAAGCACAGCAGATAGAGGACTTGCTGGATATTATTGGGATAGATGCAGAAGCTGCTCTAGATGCTATTTTAACAGATGCAGATCTAGAGCCTGGAGACTTAGATCATATCTATATTAAGTTTGGGATAAAATTATGGGATACCTCGCAAACAGGTATGGGTTATCTATTTACCATGTGCCAGAACTTATTTCCAGCACAGGGAACTACACAGGGAACTTATAACGCTACTCCTACGCAAGATGATAAGCCGGCTAATACGATAATCGTAACCTCTGAGGATAGTAAATATGTCTTTCAATTTAACTACCTAACCTTTACACATACCTCACTTGCTGATATTGACTCCGATACTGGCAGTACTGAGAATGGTATTTACTATTCAGACCTGTCTAGATTTGGTGCGGATGGATTACTAGTTTACGTGTATTACAGCTCTTCTGGAAAGGGTACTTACAATGTTGGTTATGTAGCAGACAATCTTAGCGAAGTACAAGATTTTTTAGATGGCAATGGAATAGTAAACCCCGGCACTACTTCCACAGAAGGGGCTAATTGGCTGCAAACAACTGTTAGATTATCTTATAACAATCCCAGTCCTGTATTACAGGATCCAGATGGAACTGTAAGTGACATAATATATCTAACTCCTGATAGGGTATATGAGAATGACGGGACTGGTATTCTCCGAGCAGTAGAGCAGGCGGCAGATGAAACTACTTCCGGGCAATCTATTACGTATTATAGGATTACTAAAACTGGGTTAGATGCGTATACGATGGCAGGCCCAATTGGGGCACTAAAGGTGATAGATGGGGACAGTGGATTTTTTAGAACTGTAAGATTTAATTTAGGTAATAAAGCAGATATAATGGCTCCTTTTATCTACACCTTTATTAAAGACCTATCAAATAAAAACGTCAGTGAGTTATTTATAGCAGGTGCACATGCCTCTATTTATGTAGCCCACTACGAAGTTATTGAAACCTCCCCAATGGGATTCTTTGAAGCACTTGTGTTATTAGTAATTATTATAATAATAATCTATTTTGCATATCAAGCAGGGCTAGAACTGCTGGAAACCCTCGAAGCAGCCATCGCTCTAGCAGTGTATACAGCCACATCTGTTGCTGTAGCAGTAATATCGGTTTTATTGCCGGTCATCGTACAAGCAGTTGTAGTCCAATTGATAATACAGATTGTAATTACTGAAGTAGCTCAAGACAATGAAACCCTAGCCTTAATTCTTGGGCTGGTAGTTGCGGTAGCTGCAGGTTCCTATAAGGGAGGTTCATTTGATCTTAGGTTTGGTGGGTCAGTTGACTTTGGTAGTTTTAGTAGTTTTGGGGACCTTACTGCAATAGATTTTTCTAAAATAGCCGCAGTATTCTTGCAGATTTACAATACAGTACAAACTGTACAGCTTGAAAAGCTAGAAGATCAGTTAGAGTTAGTTAGGGGAGAATTTGCAATAGACTCTGCAAGAACGA
>Ga0114999_10005705_pt1 | contig 14579 bp, 12 predicted proteins | sample ArcticOcean_MG_C_3_FD_89820 | JGI IMG/M metagenome (GOLD analysis project Ga0114999, IMG submission 89820) | Marine microbial communities from western Arctic Ocean - ArcticOcean_MG_CB8_126 | ecosystem: Environmental > Aquatic > Marine > Oceanic | place: Arctic Ocean: Canada Basin | collected...
GCACCACTGGGAACAGCCTGCGGGCGGGATTTCGATACCGTCTGCCTTTGTGCCTTTTCGTTCACGCAATTGCTCCTTGAGCGGAAACAAGCTCTTGCTCGGCTGGCAATATCAGCCGAGCAAGCATATTAGGAGTCGCCATATCAATATCTCCGGGAATTCTCAGACCCGAGGTCAGATAGGCGACCGGCACCCCGAGGTCCAGATGCACCTCGAAGATTACACCAAATCGACTTGTTTCATCCAGCTTTGTAAAGATAAGTCCCTTCAGGGGAACACGGGAGAATTTCTCGCCAATTCGCTTCATGTCCTCAGAGTTCGTATTGGCGGCTAAAACAAGGTAATTCTCTCCTGGGCGGTCCTCTCCGAACAGGACCTCTAAATCGGCCATAGCAGCCTCATCCCCGGTGCTCCGACCCGGCGAGTCAACCAGAATCACATCGGCCCGCTTAAATTTAGCCAGCGCCTGATCGAGCTGTTGCCTTGAATTAACGGCCAGGAATGGGACACGCAGCAAGTCAGCCAGTTTTTCCATTTGCTCGGCGCCGCCCGCTCGCCGGGTATCGAGCGTAATGAGCCCTACTTTGAGGCGTCGTTTTTTACAAAGAGCCGCTATTTTTGCGATGGTCGTGGTCTTTCCCGCGCCCGCCGGGCCAATAAAGTTGCTGATGGCGGGTCCCTCCTCCCCTGGCTGGCGCATTCGGACGCCATTCTTCACATCAAAGAGCTGCGAGAGAATATTCATCACCTGCTCGCGGCCTGCCTCGACCGCATCGTAGCCCGAGGCATCCAGGTCCTTTTCGGCGCGAGAGAGAATTTCCTTCGCGGTTTCCTCGCCAAGCCCGCTTTCGGAAAGCTCAAAATATAAATCCGCGTATTCAGGAACCGGCGGCGCCGAGTCGTCGAGAGGCAATTCGCCACCCAGACTTTCTGGAATCTCTTCCATGTCATTGTCCAACTCTCCGGGCGTGACATCGCGAAATGCTGCTGTGTAGGAGAATTCGAGCTCTGGCGTCGTCGCCTCGACCTCGACATTCGAGCCAAATCCCTGGCCGAATTCTCTCCCATTCCGACTCACCTTGCGCGTCGATACGATAATGGCGTCATCGCCAAGCGCTGCTCTAACTTTATCCAGAGTTTCTCTCAGATCTTTACCACGGAATCTTCTTGTTTTCATGACACACTCACTGTCCCTAGGCTTTGGATGCGAACGCCCGCAGCAATTTCGTTATGGCTGAGAATTGCCAACTGCGGTACAAAACGTTCAGTAAACTTTCTCAGATGTCCTCTGATGGCCGGAGAAGCCAGCAAGACGGGCGCAGAGGTTGATGACTCGAATCTCTCCATTTGTCCTTGAATCGATCGCAGGAAACGATCCGCCTGTGTCGGGTCCATGGCCATGTAGCTCCCATGATCGGTGTGCTGGAGGGAGTCCACGAGGGCTTTTTCCGAATCGGCATCAAGAGTGATAACGTTGATCGTGCCTGTGTCACCTCCGAATTGTGCGGTCAAGCTCCGCGCCAGGCGGCTGCGGACATACTCGGTAAGAACGTCTGGGTCTTGAGACACGGGTGCGTAGTCCGCCAATGTCTCCAGGATGGTTACGAGGTCTCGAATGCTGACGCCCTCTCGGACAAGGTTTTGGAGCACTTTCTGGACACGGCCAAGTGGCAGGAGATTCGGAATAAGCTCCTCGACCACTTTCGGATGCGCTTCATTGACCTTATCCACCAAGCCTTGAACCTCGCTCCGTGTGATCAACTCGTTGCCGTTTTTCTTGATCAACTCTGTCACGTGAGTAGCCACGACCGTGGCAGGGTCCACAACCGTATATCCGGCGAACTGGGCTCGCTCCTTGTTGGTCGGCGTAATCCAGATGGCAGGCAGTTTGAAGGCCGGCTCCGTCGTGGGAATACCGGGAACGGAGGACTCGACCGTGCCGGTATCCATGGCGAGGAAGTGGTCCATCATGATTTCGCCGCGCGCGATCTCAACGCCCTTGAGCAAGATCACATACTCGCCCGGCTTGAGTTGAAGGTTGTCGCGAATATGGAGCGGGGGCACGACGAGGCCCATCTCCGTTGCGAACTGACGGCGTATCGATCTGATCCGATCGAGGAGCTCACCGTTCTGACGGGCATCTACAAGCGGTATGAGGCTGTAGCCTACGTCGAGCTCGAGGAGGTCAACTTGCAGGAATGGCTCCATGCTCTCGGGTGCTGTCGAAGGCGCCTCGGCAGGCGCTGCGAGAGCAGCCTGCTCCTCAAGCTCGACTTCGTTTTTCTTCGCCTGGGAGAGATAGTAGGCAAGTCCGCCGGTAACTCCAGCTAGCAGAAGGAACGGCAGCTGCGGGAGACCAGGAAACATACCCAGAATAAACAACATGGAGGCCGCCACTCCGATAGCGCGGGTGTGCCGGAGAATCTGATTGGCGATGGTGGCGCCGAGATGGCTTTGCTCGGCGGAGCGCGATACGACAATACCGGCGGCAGTCGAGATCAATAGCGAGGGAACCTGCGCCACCAGTCCATCGCCAACGGTAAGTATCGAGTAGGTGGCCGCGGCCTTGCCGATCGGCATGCCTTGCTGAAATACGCCTATCAACAGGCCGCCGAGCAGGTTGATGAACGTGATGATCAGACCGGCGATGGCGTCGCCCCGGACAAATTTACTCGCACCGTCCATGGCGCCGAAGAAGTCCGCCTCCTGACTGATGACCTCACGGCGGTGGCGGGCCTCGGACTCATTGACGAGCCCGGCATTCAGATCGGCGCCGATGGCCATCTGCTTGCCGGGGATGGCGTCGAGGGTGAAGCGAGCGGCCACCTCGGCGATACGGCCTGCGCCCTTTGTGATGACGACGAAATTGATGATAACGAGAATGATGAACACGATGAGACCGACGACGTAGTTGCCGCCCACGACAAAATTACCGAATGCCTGAATAACCTGTCCCGCGCCGGCCGAGCCCTCGTTGCCCCTCAAAAGAATCAAGCGGGTCGAGGCGACGTTTAGCGAAAGACGAAACAGGGTCGTCACCAGAAGAAGGGTCGGGAATACGCTGAATTCGAGCGGCTCGATCGTATAAAGGGAAACGAGCAGAATCACCAGCCCGAAGGTAATACTGAACGACAACAATGCGTCGAGAAACGATGGCGGGATCGGAAGGATCATTACCATCAGAATTCCGACGACACCCACGGCCATCGCCACGTCGCTGTTTTTTGTCAGATCAGTGAGTGCGGTTGATTCGTTCATGAAACTTTCCTTCCCTTTTCAGTAAAAGCTAGGCCGCTCTGCGGCTAAGCGTGTAGACGTAGGACAGAACCTCGGCCACTGCCTTGTAGAACTCGACCGGGACGACATCTCCCACCTGGACCGATTTGTAGAGTCCCCTGGCCAGCGGCTTGTTCTCGACGAGGGGCACATCGTTTTCGCCCGCGACCTCGCGAATCTTCTGGGCAATAAATCCCATGCCCTTCGCGACGACCAGGGGCGCTTCCATTTCCTCGCGGTCATATTTAATGGCGACGGCGTAATGCGTCGGGTTCGTGATGACGACATCCGCATCGGGCACGGAACTCATCATTCTCTTGCGGGACATCTCCCTTTGGACCTGGCGAACGCGCGCCCTCACCATTGGGTCACCCTCGCGCTGCTTGAACTCCTGCTTCACTTCATCCTTGGTCATTTTCATGTTCTGCTCATGGGAGTAGCGCTGGAAGCCATAGTCAAGCGCCGCGATCAGGACCAGCACCGCTGCGCAGCGGACGGCGATTTTCATGGCGATGTCCATGAAATGGCCCATGATTCCGGTAACTTCCATCTGAGTGAGCTGGGGCAAAATCTCCCAAGCCTCAATAATCGTGTAGTAGCCCACGTAGCCAACAAGGGCGATTTTGGCGAGCGATTTGACCAGTTCCATCCAGCCCTGTTTGCCGAGCAACCGTTTCGCCCCCTCAAGGGGGTTGAGCTTGCTGAATTTGGGAGTTAAGGCCTTGGGCGCGAATAAGAGCCCAAACTGAAGCACCTGGCTCCCGACCGAAAACACCAGCACAAAGAGCATCATCGGCATGATCACCAAGCCCAACCCCCATACCGCATCGAGGAAAATTTGGAGCATTTGAGCAGGTGTCTCGGGTCTTCTGTTCGCCTCTGAAAAGAAATATCGCGTCACACTCCTCAGCGATTCGCCCATCTTCGTGCCGAAGAACTCAAAATACGCGATGCCCGCAACGAGGACGGCCACTGATGTCGCCTCGCGGCTTTTAGCGACCTGCCCTTTCTCGCGAGTTTCCTCGCGGCGCTTGGATGTCGCTGATTCAGTTTTCTCGTCTTGCTCTGGAGGCATTTCCTAAGCTCCTAGAACGCCCGCGTGAAGCGGATCATGGTTGTCGCCATGTCTGTTAGAGTTTGTGCGTACAGGATTCCAATCATCGACGCCGAAAAAAGCAAAACGACGAAACCCACGACTATCTGCACCGACATTCCGACGATAAATACGTTCATCTGGGGCACGGTGCGCGCCACAATTCCCAGCGCGACGGATGTCAGCATCAAAACCACCATCGTGGGTGCGGCGAATTTGAGGGCGAGCGTAAACACCTTGCTCGAAGTCTCGATGAAGATTGCCCAGAGATTCCCAGTTGGCGAGAAACCCATCAGAGGGATTCTCGTGAAACTTTCCCTGATGGCTCGAAATATGATGTGATGGGTGTCCGTCGCCAAGATAATCAGGGCCGTAATCACACCCTGAAACTGAGAGAGCAAGGCGGTGCTGCCCCGGGTGGAGGGGTCGATGGCCGTGACGATGCCAAAGCCCATCTGAAAGCCCATGATCTCGGCTCCCATATCCACGGCCGCGATGAACAGGCGGGCAAGTAACCCCATCGAAACGCCGAGAAGAACCTCGCTCGTGCCGAGCGCGGCCAACTGGAGCATCGGTATTTCGGAAATAAGCATTCCGGGCCCGACCACGGGAAGCAGCGCCAGGCTCACCGCCACAGAAAGGCCCACTTTGACCATTTTTGGCACGGCCGATGCGCTAAACAGCGGAGCGGACATCAAAAGGGCGCCCACCCGCAAGAGAACAAGAACAAATCTCTCGAATTCGACCGTAGATACGTTGACGTAATCCATTTTCGCCGCTCTTTATTGAATCATATCCGGCAATGTGCCGTAGAGATCAGTTGTGAAGTCGACCATCGACTGCAACATCCAGGGAAACGAGTACATCAGGACCAACACCGTCACGATAATTTTCGGCACAAAGGTCAACGTCATCTCCTGAATCTGCGTAACGGCCTGAAGGATGCCGACCAAGACGCCGACCAGCAGGCCTGCTGCGAGAATGGGCCCCGATATCGTCAACATCATTTCCATGGCCCTCTGCATCAGTGTCATGACGGCTTCGGGTGTCATGAAGGCTCTCCCTTGCGATGCCGCATCAAACGAAACTATTCATGAGCGATCCAACGATCAGCGCCCACCCATCGACCATCACAAAAAGCATTAGCTTGAAAGGCATTGAAATCAGAATCGGCGGCAGCATCATCATGCCGAGAGACAAAAGAACCGACGCCACGACCATGTCCACAATAAGGAACGGAACAAAGAGCATGAATCCGATCTGAAAAGCCGTTTTCAGCTCACTAATTAAAAAAGCGGGAATGATGGTGGTGATGGCTACATCTTTAATAGTTTTCGGTTGCTTTGAGTTCGAGAGGCCGATAAACAGCGACAGATCCTTCTCGCGCGTCTGCTTGAGCATGAAGGCCCTGATCGGCGTGGCGGCCCGCTCGGCGGCGGTCACGAAATCAATCTGCTCTGCGAAATAAGGTTTCAGTGCCACGCTCTGAATCTGGTTGGCGATAGGCGCCATGGTGAACATCGTCAGAAACATCGCCATCCCAATCAGCACCTGGTTGGGCGGCGATTGTTGTGTGCCCAATGCCTGCCGAAGAAAAGCCAGAACAATCACTATTCGCGTGAACGAGGTCATCATGACGAGGATCGAGGGCGCCATCGTCAGAACCGTCATCAGGGCCAGAACCTGGAGCCCTGTCGCCACGTCCCCTGCCGAGCCGGGATTGCTGAAGCCAAGTTGAACTTGAGGCAGCACAAGGGGCACCGCCGCGGACGCATCTCCGGCTATTCCCAACACTCCCAGAAACGGGATAGCAATGAAGAGCAGAGCGAGAATCATAAAACGGCAACCCCATGCTCGAGAGGAGGTGTCAGGCGGTCAAGACGGCTGCGAAGCCGGGCGGCTGATCTTTCGGCGGTAGCAGTGCGCCTCTCCGAGGCGAGGGCTCGCTCATCAATAGCCTTCGCATCGGCGACCTGCTTCGAGTAGGCAATTAGCGCGGCCAGGCTTTTCTCCTTTGCCCCGCCTGCCGCCGGCTTGAGCACTTCCTCGGCTTTTTCAATCGCCGCGCCGTTCACCACTTCTTTTCCCTTGGCACCAGAGTCCCCGCCTGCATTTCCCATCATCTTGCTCAGCTGCTCAACGAAGCTCGATTCGCTCGATGCGCTCGATGCGCGGACACGCTCGAGCGCATCCGCGTTTTCGATTTTCGTGAGCATCGCAATGTTTTGACCGCTGATACCCAGCACGAGAACCTCGCCTGCGACTTCAACGACGGCAAGTGATTTTTTGGGGGCAAGCGTCGTCTTATGCAGTGTGCGTACGATGCTTCCGTTGCCACCGAAGCGCGAAACGGCGCTGGGAGCCACTTTTTTAAAGAACACAAGGGCGCCAAGAATAAGGCTCAAGATAACGCCCAAGGCGCCAGCAAATTTAAACGCTACGCTCGAAGCATCAGGGGCGGCCGAGCCAACGCCTAAATCTTTCGAGCTGAAGTCAATTTTTTTTCGTGTCTTTGAAATTTTTTGTGTTTCCGAGGAATTAAGAGAGGCAAGAAATTTACCGGACTTCTTGCTTGATCTGAGCATGGCTCTGAAGTCGCCGATTCCTTTTCCTTTGCTGGCAGCAGCGCTGCTGACGGCCGCCCCATTACGCCCGTAATCACCGGCCCCCTTCTGAAATCCCGACGTATCCGGGCTCTTGCGCGATACCCTTTCTGTCTTGCTTGAGGTGGATGTCGAAACGCGCCGAAACTTCGATGAGGCAAGCGCCTGGCTAAGCATGGCGTCTGCTGTCGTGCCGCCCAGCGGAGATGATTTCGAAACTGATTTTTTATAACCGGGTCTCGCTTTAGGGGAATTGAGGGGACGCCTAGATATGAGCGTAGCGGGTATGGACTTAGAGACTTGCGGCCCTACAACACCGGCGCTCACGCCGCCCTTGAGAGAGGGCAGTGTGAGGGTCAGACTTGATTTTCCAAATGAAATCATCGGTTGTGATTTTAGATTTGATGCACTGTCTTTCTTGAGGATAGACAGAAAAAGTCCATCTCCCCTCTCTCGTGCCTCGAGGCGCTCATAGCCGCCTTTATCCAAGGTGAATTTACGGAGAACCTTTCCGCCCTTGGCGCCACCAATAAACAATGAAAGCCCCCCGTTTTTAATCCGGGGGGTCGGCTTTGTGGCGCTGAGCGGGCCATCAAAGAGAACGACCAGACGAACCTGGCTTTCACCGCCATAAACAAACACTTTCTTCAGGGTTGGAGTCGTAGCGGCATGGGTGGCGTTTACGATTCCCGCAAGGAGGAGTGCAGCAAATAGAAACGCTCCAAACAAGCGAGAATTTCTTAATTTCAGCTTCTGACCGGGGAAATTGACCATATTGGCACCTGCCTTAGATTTTAAAGTCAAATATCTAACGTTCTTTTAATAAATTACCGAGACATTCCCAGTGTTTCCTGACTATAAAATGAATTCACGGCAACAACTCTCCCAGAATTTGCAAGGCCTATACCAATCTCTTGTTTTCACCTGCCAAATTGATGACGAGATGGTTAATTTCAGTATTTTAAATTTTAGTTATTGTTTATCAATCAGATAGAAATGTTTAAAAATACCTAGCTGGCATATTCCAACTTGTTTCGATCTAGAATTACGTGGATTCAAAACTGATTTTTGACTACCAGAGCGAGAAAGTCATAATTTTGGCAATGCGGATATCGTCAATTAATTGGCAAATCGTTCGTGTTTTAATTGTCAGTTAATTGAACAATCAAAGGTGATGATACAAAAAAACCAACACATCACCCCAGGGAGGGGTAACAAGACGGTTTCCTTAAAGCTATAAAGAGAAGAACGGGAAACTTGTCAGTTAAGCTGCTTGATGCGCTCGATCGTGCTCAACACCTCTGTGATCCGGACACCGAACTTATCTTTCACCACTACGACCTCGCCGCGTGCTACGAGTTTCCCGTTAACAAGGACATCGAGAGCCTCGCCCACCTGCTTATTCAACTCGATTACCGAGCCCTGGCCAATCTGGAGCAAATCGTTGATGAGCATCTTCGTGCGCCCAAGTTCAACCACTACCTGAAGAGGCAAATCCATAATGAGGTCAACGTTGATGTCACTATCATCGTCCTCTGATCTCCCTATGCCTTCCAATTCTTCCTGGGATATTACATCGGCGGCAATAGCGGAACCAGACTCTGCCACCCCTCCCAGGGGATTATCGTCTTGGGAAATGACATCTCCGCTCCCACCACCCCCAAGGGCATCCTCGCTTTCCGACATTAAATCTCCAACCTCATCGCCCGTCTGCTCTAAGTCATCATTGATTTCATCGACCATGACACAAACTCCAATATCTGGGCGGACCCTGAATTCAACTGGCAGTCAACTAGCGCTTAATCAGAATTACCCTGCAAACCCTGTTCTAAAGGATTGATAATGTCAGTCAAACGAATACCGAATTTGTCGTTAATCACGACTACTTCACCGCGGGCAACAAGCTGATTGTTAATCCGAATCTCCAGAGGCTCTCCCACCATCTTGTCCACTTCAACAATCTGATTTAATTTTACTCGGAGTAAATCCTTGACCACGACAGAAGCGCGGCCAAGTTCGACGGAAACCCGCATCGGGATATCCCGTATAAACGCAAGTTCGGGTGGAATTTCTTGTTTTTGATCTTCTTCGATTTCCTCAAATTCCGCGCCTTCTTCTTTCTCGATATCTCCAGCTTTCTCGATATCTCCAGTCTCGAGGCCACCCAGATCAGTATTGTCCATTACCTTCACATCCTTCCAGGCAAGCGAAATTCAATGCTGGAGTACTATTCATCCGAAATATGAGAAGCGAGATTCAGACTTGATACTTCAAGGGCGGTCTGCCCCCGGATAACGCCGGGGCGACCCTTAAATTTACTGATGCCCTCGACCATTATATCTAATTCTTCATCCTCCCCCGTTTCAAGAGGGATGATGTCGCCAACTTGCAGCCTCATCAAATCGCCTGCGTTGATCATTGATTTGCCCAGCATACTCACCAGACTGACCTCGGCACCCATGATCCGCTCCTGAAGGCGGTCCAACCAGGCATGGTCGACTTCCAGCCGGTCAGACTGAAAACCCGCGTGGAGCTTGCCCCTAATGGGCTCAATCATCGAATAAGGAATGCATAATGAAAGATTGCCTTGCTGCTCCTCGATTTGCATCTCGAATGTAACCACGACAACCAGATCACTCGGGGGAACGATACCGGCAAATTGCGGGTTTACCTCCGAGCGGGAATACTCGATGTTGAGTTCATGCACGGGCCGCCAGGCGGCATGCAGATCCTCAAGTAACTTCACAACGATTCGCTTGATAATGTAAGTTTCTATCGACGTAAAATCGCGGCCCTCGGCCTTCACATTCGTCCTGGCTGAGCCGCCGAACAATACGTCCACGAGGGCAAACACAAGTTTTGTCTCGAGAACAACCAGGGCAAACCCACGCAATGGCTCCATCTTGAAGATGTGTAAACTCGTAGGAACGGGAAGGGTTTTGAGAAATTCACCGAATTTAATCATGTCCGTGCTGACGAGACTCACCTCCACAACGCGTCGGAGCATTGAGCTGATGGCGCTGCGGAACGTTCTACTGAAGCGCTGATGGATGATCTCAAGCGTCGGCATCCGGCCACGGATGATGCGTTCTTGACTGGTCAGATCGTAGGCTTGAATTCCCCCGACGCCGGAGGCTTCTTCCTCGTCGTTGGCTCCGCTGGTATCGATTTCACCGCCACTAACACCCTGCAATAAAGCATCAACTTCATCTTGAGAAAGAATTTGATTCATGACTCAACTCCTTCGGGGCCTCGCCCCGCGTTGCCCTGTGCTACTGAACGACAAATTCTGTGAAAAACGTTTTTTTCACCTTCCCCTTTTTCAGGACGGCGTTGGCCCGCGCCATGAGTTCCTCGAGCAATACCGTTTTCCCGGCCACGCTTTGAATTTGTTGATACGTCTTGCTGCTAAGAACCATAATTATCTGATGCCTCACTTCCGAAATACGGGCTTCCAATTCCGTCTTCACTTCCTTGTTCGTCAGCTCGAGGTCCAGTTTAACCTTGAGATAACGCTTGCCCCCCGGCTCAGCCAGATTAACGATAAAAGGCTTCATCGATAATGTCGGGGCCACGAGTGGGGGTTGCGGGACCCCTTTAGCAGTCTGGGCGGCAGTCGGTTTTACCTTCTCATCATCAAACAAGAAAAACCAAGCACCAGCCGCCCCTCCAGCGATGACGACCACGGCGACGACGCCGATGATAATCCACTTCATCGAGCCGCCCTTTGATGATTCGTCTACATCTTCTTGATCATCGGGAGCGTCTGCCATTTTTCCCTCTACCGACGTTCAGTGTCGGTTTTGTTCGCAATAACAATTTCAACCCGGAGATTCGCCCGGCGGTGCAATTCCATTTTATTCGGCTTCACCGGCCTTGTCCCACCATATCCGGTGGCACAAAAGCGCTTACTTAGTATTTTACCCTTTTGATTCAAATACTTCAAGATAATCACCGTTCGAGCCGCCAAAAGATCCCAACTGTCTTTGTATCTCGGGTCAAGAAATATCTGCGCGTCATTAAAATGACTGTAAGCAGATAAATTACTGTCAAAAATACCCGAAACTTTGACGAATCGATAAAGAGCCAGCATTGCTCTTATCTTGATCTCGACGCTTCCCTCATCAAACAAAAAGAAGCACTAAAAATAATAGTTTTACCGTTTTTGTCACCTACTATACGAACTTCACCAGTATTATTCAATATTTTTCGTTGACCGAAGCACTCACACTTACTTCAGTTTGAAGTTCCTCGCTTACATTAAATGCAATCTCCATACCGCTATGAATCTAAGCTGAATTGTTTGTCCCGAAAAATGCCGCGCAAAAAAGAGGCGCAGCAGCTTCATGACAAAGGACGCGACCGCCTCAAAAGCTATCTCTTTTTGATTACCTTTGTAAATGAAAGGCTTAGATGGGCTGATCAATTTTGTTACGGGAGCTTCACGTTGGGAAATAATTTGGGAAACTTAAATATAAACGATTTTGGGGGGGAGAAAATCAGGATGAGCGATTCTTTCTTGGGGGGTTTGCGAAAAAAAATAGCCGGCGACGCGATCGCTCTCCGCTTCCGGGGGAAAGCGTCACGCGCCGCCGGCTGTTAAATCCGGTGATGCGGGACCAGAGGGGCTTATCTCGTCAGGTTAACAACCTCTTCGAGAAGTTTCTCCGTCGAGGAGATGATTCGCGCGTTGGCCTGGAAAGCCTGCTGGTCCTGAATGAGCTTCACGAACTCCTCGGCGATATCAACGTTCGACAGCTCGATCGAGTTCGAAAGAATCAAGCCGAAGCCCGCCGTCGTCGCCTGTCCAAGGATCGCCTGGCCTGAGTTCTGTGTTGCGGCGTAGAGGCTCGAGCCCCGGCTGCTCAACCCCTGAGGGGCGTTGAAGTTGCCGAGGACGATCCGCGCCAGGTTTGATGTCTGACCGTTGCTGAACGAGCCGGAGATGTTGCCGTTCCGGCCGACGGCGATGCCCTGGAGGGTGCCTGTCGTGAAGCCGTCCTGCGTCTGGTTGATGATCGCGGATTGCCCGGCGAACTGCGTCACGCCGTCGAGGCCGCCCGTCGCTGTGGAGTCGGTCGTGATCGAGGTGCCGAAATCGAAGCTTACTAACTGGTCCTGCGCCGCGCCGCCTTCAAAGTTAAAGCGGTTGAGCTTCGGGAAAGTGAAGCCATTGTTGCCGGGCGAGAAGGCGGTGTTGCCGTCCGAGAGATTGGTGGTGCCGTCCGGGTTGGTCGGGCCCACGAACTTGTCCTCAATGTCGAGCTTGCCCGATTCGGTGAACCAGAGGCGGCCATAGAGGACCTGCTCAAGCGCGGCGACCCCGGTCGGGCCGGCGATGTCCGAGCCCTTCATTGTCCCATTGTACTCCCAGATATTTTCGCCGATTTTCCGGAAGTAGATCAAAATCGAATGGGCGGTTCCCAGCGAGTCGTACATGGGGAGCGAGGTCGAGAAAGACGAGCTCGTAAGGTTCGCCGGGTCGGTCACGTCGAACCCGCCGGTGCCGTCCAGGATAACGTTGCTCCGCGCGTTAATCAGGGTCGTCAACGCGGTGCCCGTCACCGTGCCAGCGGCCGCGACGGTAGTTGTGGTTGTGAATCCCAGGTCCACCTCGGCGGTGGTAGTGCCGTCTGCCCAGAGTATATCGACGGATTCGCCGTTGCCGCCGCCCGCCGTGATTTTAAATGTGTTCGCGGTGGTGTCATACGCCACGGTGAAGGTGCCATTCGGGTCGGTAGAGAGAGCGGTCGAAAGCGCGGTGGCGACCTGCTGGCCGGTGACAACGGCGCCGTTTGTCAGGCCTCCGGTCGCGATGAGGGAAATACTCGATGCCGCTCCGCCGCCTCCGGAGTCGAAGTCCACCCTGATACTGTCGTTGAATCCGGTGGCGAACGAGAAGGTGTCGGCATCGTTCATGTTGGTCGTGCCGAGAACGCCGAGAAGGGACTCCTTCAACCGGACCGAACTGGGTGGTATCGTGATTGAGTTCGAGTCCGAGGGAACGCTAATCGTCCGCTCTGCGCCTGAGGTCTGCGATGAAATTGTAAACTTCTCTTTGGTCGAGTCGTAGGTCACCCTGACGGCGCGCACCCGGTCGATCGCGGAGCCCGAGTCGTCGGCTTTGTTCATCTGGACTTCGATTTCCTGGGCAAGCTCGTCCGCCGTGTAGGCGCCCGCCGTCAGCGTCGCTGTGAGCGCACCGGAGTCGCTGGGAAGCCCCGTTCCCACGTAGTAGCCACCGTCAATGGAAAATGTAAATGAATTGCGACTGCCCAGCACGTTGAACTGGACCTGACTGTCGCTCGACACCGTGGCACCGGTAGCGAGCGTGTCATCTGTATTGCTAAAGCCCAGATGCGCCGACGCCGTGCTGCCCGCTGCCGAGTGCGAAAGCGTAACTGCGTTCGAGTTTGTCGCCGGGCTCGTGATGTCGAATTTTTTCGTCGCGGTATTATAGGCAACGGTGTAAGTGTCGGCGCCGGCGTTGGTCGCCTCCATCGCTGTCTTGATGGCCGTAGCCACCTGGGCGCCCGTATACTGCACCCCGTCCACAAGCGCGCCGTTGGTTATCAGGTTTGCCGTTCTGGCGCTGCCATCATTAAACAGGATTGTATTGTTAGCGCTCCCCCCCACGGCTGAGAACTGAAAGCGGCTAGCGACGGCCCCGCCGCTTGTGTTGTTGCCCTTCGAGCCGAGTACGGGTTCGCTCGCATTCAGGTTGGCAATGAAATCTACTTTCGCGGTTTTCTTGGGGGGCGAGTTCGTGACCTGGAGGTTCAAGTCCCCGTTCGCGCCACTCGGATTGCCCGAGGCGTCGAGGACGACGCCCTGCACCCTGTCGCCCCGCGCGTTGACCAGAAGACCCTTGGCGTTGATGTTGAACTGCCCGGCGCGGGAGTAGAATGTACCGTCGTTGTTCTTGACGATGAAGAAGCCTTTGCCGTCGATGGCGAGGTCGGTGCCGCTTGAGGTGCTCTCAAAAGAGCCCTGGGTGAACTTGGCTGATACGGCTGAAAGCTGGACACCACGACCGATCTGACTGCCCGAGGACGAGCCCGAAAGGCTCGACGCCAGGATGTCCGAGAACTCGGCCCGGCTGGCCTTGAAGCCAGAGGTGTTCGCGTTGGCGATGTTATTACCCACAACTTCAATGGAATTCGAGTAGACGTCCAGTCCACTAACGCCCGCAAAAAGTGCTCCCAATATACCCATTCTGAATTCTCCTTATACCTTCTTCGTGTGACGGGGCCCTGCCCGATACCATCGGAAGCCAGTCGCCCTCGCCAAGGAAATTAGATTTTCGTCTCCACTACGGTGTCGATATTCGTGTTCGGTGCGCTACCGGCCTGTCCCCTGCGGGCGACGTCCGTGATCTTTCCCTTGGTGACGTCCACCGTGAATGCCATGCCGTCCATCATAACGAGGGAGTTTTTCCCTCCTTTTGAGGCGGCCTCCTTTACCCCTTCCATGAGCCGATCATACTGAGCCTGGGTGAGGCTGACGCCGAGCTGTTCGAGTTTTTGCGATGCATCTTTTGTGAAGCTGAGCGCCGTTGGCGACTGGCTCTGCTTGCCGAGCTCGTCCCGGAGAACGCTGGCGAATCC
>Ga0114999_10005707_pt1 | contig 14575 bp, 6 predicted proteins | sample ArcticOcean_MG_C_3_FD_89820 | JGI IMG/M metagenome (GOLD analysis project Ga0114999, IMG submission 89820) | Marine microbial communities from western Arctic Ocean - ArcticOcean_MG_CB8_126 | ecosystem: Environmental > Aquatic > Marine > Oceanic | place: Arctic Ocean: Canada Basin | collected...
GAGGAGGCTATGAGCGACGTGGGGTCGGCCTTTCTGGGTGCGACGGAAGCGGTCCAAAGAGACTACACACGGTCGTGGGTACGGACGTTTGCGGCTGTTGCAGCAGGGGCGAAGATGAGTTTGGAGACTCTAAAGGGAGTTTTGAGCGACCCGTTCTTTGCGGCACAGCCTGTGGCGACTATAAATCGCCACCTCATGCACGGTCTGGTAGACGTTAGCAATGCCATGCAAGATGCTTTGTACCCTGATGCTAACGCATTCGTAGGGCCACCGGAGAAGATTAAGGAGGGGGCGAAGAAAACCCTAGACGACCTACGTGCCGAGATGGCTAGTGGTGGCTTGGATTTCGACAGCCTTTTTGGCTCGGCAAAAGGTGGTGGCAAGGCGGCCATTAACAAAATCTTGAGCTTCTTTGGGTTTGGGCCGGGGCAATTGCCGGATGCTTTGAAGGAGGCGTTTGCCCAAGCGAGCGTAGAAATAGCTGTGGGGATGGAGTCGGTTGCGTTTGTTGGGGAGTCGTCGTCGGGTAAACAGTTGTTCACTTTGAAGTGGGCGTGGGAGGACCCGGAGGGCAAGATGCAAACCGGCTTCTCCACCCGCACGTATTTTGCTAACGAATTGGAGGCGGCGAAGGCGGCTATTCAAGCTGGGAACTCGTCTATTCGAGGTGAGGTGGTTGAGGTCCCCTTAGCCCAAGTTGGCTACGACGCGACGTTAGCCCCACGGGATTCTCCTTGGTATGAGAACTTAACAGCTATACGTGCAGAAGCTATGAAGCTACAAGAGTCGTTGCCGGGGGCGGTGGCTCTACGGGAAGAGTACGACAAAACTATAAGACTGTTGGATGCGGCGTTAAGTGGCAATGAGCACTTGACGCAAGGTATCGGTGAACTGAGAGATGCGGCGCTAGTAGCCTAAGACGAAGGTTTGTCTCAGCTTTACGATTTAGAAGAGCCTATTCAATCTATGGAGGATTTCATAGGGGCATGGAAAATGTCGTTCAAGCAGATTGGTGACGAGAGCCAGATTACAGGCACGAATATAAAAGACATTATGGGGGATGCTATGGAGGGGATGGCCGCCTCCCTGACTGATTTTGTGATGACCGGTAAATCAAACTTTGCTGATTTTGCCAAGTCCCTTATCAAGGACATCGCAAGGATAATAATTAAAGCTAAAATGCTCCAGTTCCTCAAGGCCATGATGCCGGGGACATTTGGTGAGGGTGGGACGGTCGGTGCCGAAGTGGATGCCCTTGGTGGGATGGTGGGGCGTACCGGTGCCCCTCGCGCCCGCGTGCCTGCGAGCATGTTCGCGGGCGCGGGCTCATACGCGATGGGCGGAGCCGTTCCCGTTATAGCCCACAAGGGGGAGGGGATATTTACCCCTAAGCAAATGAATAACGCTGATATGCTGTTTGCCAAACTTCAGCAGAACTCATCCCCTTCGGTAACCGTTAACATATCAACTCCGCCGGGTACGTCTGCGACGGTTCAGGAAAAGCGCGGTGGTGGTGCGGGCGGTCAGGATGTGCAGATGGAGGTGTTGGTTGAGATGGTCGAATCTAAGATGAGTTCTAGGCTACAGAGCGGTGGGGGTTTGGCCCCCGCACTAGAGCAACAATATGGGCTTGACCGTAGCCGTGGGCAATACCGATGAGTCAAATACTGCCATCTACTTTACCTGCTCCAGACGAGTTAGGGTACTCCATTGATTCAGGTAAATCGTTTATCCGCACCCAAATGGATTCTGGTCGAGCGCGGCAGCGGCGAGTTAACACGCGCCCCATAGTTAAACTGGAAATAACTTGGCGAATGGATGGGACTCAATACAACACGTTTAAGGCGTGGTGGGAGTCCGCTCTTAAAGAGGGCGCAGAGTCTTTTTTTATGGAGGTCTGGAGGGGGTCGGAATTCAGGCATTCCGAAGTAAGATTTACCGGCCCTTACCGTGCAATGTTGGGCTCCGGTGCATCAACTGAGTGGCAGGTTGAAGGTCAACTGGAGCTACTAGATGCAACTGATTTCATTATGTCTAGTGAGAAGTCGGCGGTTGTACATTCGATTAGCGGAAGGCTCCCGTACTACAGGAAAGATGAGTCAGTAATACTTGGCGATTTGCCCGCGAATAACACCGTAACCGAAGTACTTGTTATTGGGCGTGGAGACATAGGGAATCTTACAGCATCAGCAAATATAACTATCGGGTACACGGGTGATACAAACGCCTATGTAAATGATAGTTCCATAACTGACGTGGCTGATAACACAACCCAAACGTTTACGCCGGGTACGGGCGCGGATTCAACTGCACGAGAAGTAGTTGCTAAGTTTACGTTTACGGGGACAGCACCTGCATCTGGAGAGTATCTAGTAATAATCCAGTATACGGTTTGATTGAATGCCAAATACAACGCTCAGTGAGGCCATTAAGGAAGCATACAGCACCGCACCTACGGACGTGGTTATGTTGCATACGATTGAACTTAGGCACCCATCGTTTTCCTTCGTAGCAGATAAGGAGCGTGGGGCTGGTACAGCAGTCCGTATTGTAAGGGATACGCAAAACCTATGGGCTACGCTTGAGACTGATAGCTCAGATACGTATGCATATTTTGATTCAGGGACTGACAAACTCGTAGCCGCTGCTGCCGCTAGTTCTCAGGTAGTTGGGTATGCCGGTAATTCGGATGGGTACTATTCTGAAAGTGCTACCGTAAACGCAGGGCAGAAGGTTTTGTTTGTAGGACTGCCTTTCGATTTCACGCTACCGATTACGAAAGACCGTCAATTGCCTCAGTTGAGGTTAAAGATAGACAACGTTGGAAGAGAGATATGCCAGCACATAGAGGCGGCAATCGAAAACCCAGAGTCCATAGCAATGACGTATAGGGTCTTTCTCAGCTCAAACATAGACGGGATTAAAGGGACGACTGGTGAGGCGTATGAGGCTGGCGGGACTGGGACACCATTGCCAGAAATGGACCCACAGATAACCATGACGCTCAGTAACGTGAAGGTTGACCCATTCAAGATTGAAGCGACTGCAACCTATGACGACGTACTGCAAAGGCTGTTCCCAGCGGAGATGTATACGACGAAGAGATTCCCGTATCTGGACACCACGTCTTAGAATTATCATGCATTGGGCGACACAGTACATTACGTGTGGATGGAAGTCTGGAGCCACAGGCCCGGATTACTATGATTGCTGGAGCTTTTTTCGTCACGTTCAGAAGGAGCACTTTGGCCGGGATGTGCCAGAGATAGGTATTAACGCCGAAGATTTACGAGAATTGACAGCAGCCTTTAAGGTCGGTGTTCCAGAGGTTACCGACAAGCACGGGTGGGAAGAGGTGCCAGTGCCGCACAATGGCGATGCAGTTTTATTGGGCAATGGTCCGGTTGGGCAGCATGTGGGGATAGTGTTAATGATAGACGGAACGATAGGGGTTTTGCACTGTGCCCGGAAGGGTGGCGTGTTGTTTAGTCGAATAGAGGCGTTGCCGTACAAACGTGTGAGGTTTTTCAGGCATGCATAACGACTTCGCCAGTATCGTATACGTACCGAATCCGCTCCAGCCACAGAAAGACCGGGTTATCGAGCAGCTTGGTTTTGCTGATTCAACGACTGTAAGTATACGGGGCTTTCTTGATGCCAGAGAAGACCTGAAGTTTACCCTGCCAACCATATGTTTGCATAACGGGGAGCCGGTATTGCGAACCGAGTGGGCTGACACCCAGATACATCCAAATGATGTTGTTATGTTCTTGACGCTGCCACAGGGGGGAGGTGGAGATGAGGGCGGCAAAGACATCATGCGAATGGTGTTGATGGTGGGCCTAATGCTTGCCGCACCGCATATGGCAATTGCTATGTCGTCTGCGCTTGGTTCTGCGGCGGTAACGGCTGTTACCATTGAGGCGGGCACTATGATGGCTATGGCGGCGCAGGGGGCCGTCATAATCGGTGGAACACTGATTATTAACGCCGTACTGCCCCCGGCAACCCCAGCAGCAGCAGACCATACAGATATATCGCCCACGTATACGTTGGGGGCGCGCAATAATGCCGTCCGAACAAATAGCCCAATACCAGTAATATATGGGAAGCACAGGGTGTGGCCAGATTACATTGCCCATCCGTACACCACTTACAGGGGCCAGCAGCCACTTGGCAGCGGGGGGCGTCTCAACTCATCAGAGGTGCCACTTGACGGGGCCGCAGCCGCCACTCAGGAATTGTTCCAAATGATGTGTATTGGGCAAGGTACCTACGTGATTAACGAGGTGTTAATTGGGGGGTCGGTGGTTGGGCATACGGTCGGTAACACACTAACCAGTACTCACAGTGAGGTTAAGCTAAGGGTATATGGCCCCACCGACTCGATAGTAGGTAACGAACTGTTTCCCCAGAATCGGGTACCTGTTAGCGGTATTTCAAGAAACGAACTTGAGGCTCCTGATGTCGGGTGGGATGATGGTGATGGGGTCGGGGTGGTTGGGCATGTAGCGCCGCGTAACCTAATAACGCTAAAGCCACATTTTAATAAGTATTTTACCATCAGGGCAATTGGGGTACCGGATGGTGTTACCGGAGAACAAGAGATAACAGTTGCGCAGTTTGATGATGATGGTGCAACCCCCTTAGAGCTGCAATGGGTACAAGATGAATTCGTTGGCATGCAGGTGTTTTTTGGTGGGGGACAAGAGAAGGTTGCCAGCGCCACCGATAAGCCGCGCAGAGTCCGCTATCGGGTTGACCCACGCGACTCAGTTGACGATTGGATTACGGCTTCCAATCATAACGCATGGCATGAGTTGATGACGCAGGACACACGGCTGCGGACCATAGTGGCTAACTCTCCGACAACAGGAACTGGAAACGGGACCATACGGTTCTCCGAGGGGTACGAGTCCGCCTCTTCTCAGTTGTCTCAACCGCCTACGACAGGGAGTGCAATAAGCCCAGCCGTGACGCTAGGCAACCATCCGATTAACTGCATAGGGGGGAGTAATGCCAGTGGGCCTCCGGGCTGCGGGACTGGCGGGCCTGATTACCCCGGAAACATCGCGTGTTCCGCTACGGGACAAAACGAATGGGGTAACACACAAGACCATTATGTTGTCGCCGCCGACAATCACGGTTTAGTACACGGACAGACGTTTACACTTGCTGGTGCTGAAGGAAGTGGACCCGGACCGCCCTCCACCACCGCGCTAACGAATGAGGAGGCGGCTATTGTAAATCAGACGCATGTAGTAACCAACATATCTGATGACGGTAATAGATTTGAGTTTTATGTCGGTGATACTCCCCTCGGCCTCGCTGACCCCCAGTCCCTGTCCCAAAACACCACCAACTGGGTAGGGGTGGGCGGTAATTCAGTTACCTTGGAAGCCGATGGGTATTGGGAGACTAGGGAGTACTGGAGGCCCACCGTAGCAAGTGGGCAACAAACTAATGGCATCAATAGCAACAGGTGTCATATACGAAACGATTACATCGGGCCGTTTAATGTATCCGCCCCAAATCATCCAATTTTTGGACTGTCTGTTGATTACGGGGGTGCCCCGATGGAGTTCTCTAGGAAAGGGGGCCGGTTTGCCCTTGGGGTGGGCGTTAGGTTTGAGATTCAGCGCATAGACGAGAACGGGAATATCTACAACTCAAGTTCTCCAGATTGGCTGGATGACATGCAGACCTTTAATACGGTTAGCGGGTTATGGGAAAACCCAGATGGTACAAGTCCGTATGCTACGTGGGGAGGGGTTACAAGAGAGCAGGCTTATGCGTTTGAAAAAGGCTCGCCACCACGTGTTGGCCAATGGATTACTGTTGGTAGGACATTTCAAGGATACACTTCCTCACATATCTCCACCCCCCAAGGAACGCACAGCGACCGGTTTTGGATACACATGCACGGGGCTGCACGGGTCGCATCACGGAATGCTACCATTGGTATGTATGGCCCGACAATTAGAGATACTCCGGTTCTTTTAACAAGCGAGTACGATTTTAGGGGCGTGGGTTCTGCTGGCCCAGAAAGCTGGGGAATGGCCCCATCTAGTCTGAGTAACGCCAACAATGAGGATTTAATGGGGTATGGTTACTTAATTCCAGAAGGGAGGTACCGAATTAGGGGGAGGCGGACGACCCACGGGTTTGGACCCGATGTAAGTACTGCTGGCAGTGATAATGATGGTACTCTGGTTAGCGATAAAGTTTACTGGCTTGGCGCGGTTGGGTACATCCTTGGCAGTGTCAAGGCATACGCCGGGGTTACTACGTTAGCAACCAAGGTTATTGCATCTAGGCAGTTTAATCAGAACGCTGATACTGACCTCAGTGTACTCGTTAGTCGCAAGTTGCCAATGTGGGGGAACGCGATAAGCCCCGCGACTACTATTGGCAGTAACCCGATTACGACCGCAGGGGGTTCGACCACAGCCACGGTTACGTATGACAGCCATGGTTTAGTGGTAGGGCAATCCGTGACTATAGCTGGCGTGTCTGGGACAGGGGCACCGGCTGTTATTAACGGTGTACCCATTACAGACATTAACGGGGCGCGTACTATCACGACAGTAACTGCCGATACGTTTGGGTTTACGACATTGACTACAGCTAATGCAACGTCAACGGATGGAGCTGGCGGGAGTTCTGTGACCTTAGCTGCCAGTGCTTTTTGGTCTGATGACCTAGTAACAAGTAACCCAGCGTGGGCATTTTACGATGCGGCAACGAACACAGATTACGGTGGTGGGGTGTCCCCAAGCCTACTCAACCTGCCAGATTTACGTAGATTAGCGACACTATGGGACCGTAGGGGGGATGAGTTTAATGGTGTTTTCGATACCACCAGAACGTTGTGGGATGCTCTGAACTCTATTGCGAGGGCCGGTAGGGGGAGGGCACTGTTTGTTGGCGGTAAGCTAACGATAGTGCGAGACGAAGACCAAAGCGTCTACACTGCTATGTACTCGATGGAGAATATCAAGCAGGGTAGTTTCTCGATAGATTACGCATTCCAGACTCCACAGTCGCCAGATTTTATCGAAGTGGAATACATGTCCGATGTGACGTGGAAGCCGACGAGTGTTGAGTGTTATCTGAATATCGCAGGAGAAACGTCAGCTGGGCAAGTCTGGTTACTAGCAACGAATGCAAAAGCCAAAAATGTCGTTCTGGGTAATGGGACCACCTTTACGTCGGATATGCTTGGCGGTGTTATTAGGCTCACAGATGAGGCTTTGTATGTGTACTTAGAGATAACGGAGATAGTAAGTGCCACAGAGTTGCACGTGGCCAAGCCGTATCTTGATGGCAATAACCTCTCAAGAAGTCTTGGGACATCTACAGCCGCAGTGGGGTACACGATTTATAAGCCCAAGAAAGACCGGGCTGCGAAGGTAAAGATGTTTGGTATTACTGACAGGGACCAAGCGTGGAGGGAGGGTATTTATCAAGCGGCGGTGAATCGCTATCAGCGAAAGATGATTTCCTTTACGACGGACTTTGAAGGGCACCTGCCAATCGTTGGGGACAAGATACTAATACAGCATGAGCAGCCGGGTGTCTGGGGGCAGACCGGGGAGTTAATAGATTACGATACAACAGAGGCTGGAACTTTTGTTGTACGTACTGACCCGGCAATAGACTGGGGTATAGGCAATGATTTGTTTGCCGCTGTTACAGGAGATGGGGACTTCGAGTCGGATATTATTGGGGAAATTCCAAGTGGGTGGCTAAGGTCCGGTGCTGGGTCAGCAATAAGTGTTACAGAGGATGACGCTTACAAGGGGACTAGGTGTGTCAAAATATCCTATACTGATAACGCCCAGACATGGGCGTACTTAATGCAACACGACGTAATGGCTTCATTGGCGCAGGGGACACAGTATACAGTAAGTGCGTGGATGAAAGCCGCAAATACGGAGGCCGAGGGGCAAACGGTATCTATTGGTCTAAAAGAGAATGGTTCCGGGGCGTTCACTGGTACAGTGGGGATGGCTGTCGCAAGTCTTACCGAATGGAAGAAGATAACGTGGACCGGGGCGTTAGAAGTTAGTGGGGCCACTACTCTACCGGTATTACACGTAGGTGTTTCTGAGGCTTTCGGGGCGTCTCTGGTAGACGGGCAGGCGGTTTATGTTGACGATGTGCAGGTTTACTACTCTGGTGGAAGCGCCAAGTTTGATACGGGCTATGCTATTGCTTTCAAGAAGCCGAATGGGGAGGTAGCTGGACCGTTCTTTTCAAGTAATGCAGGCATAGAGAGGGGGGCGACAGATAACGAGGTTATAGTTACCGGGGATGGGTTTGTGGGCTGGACGCCAATTACACAGCAAGGCCCAAAAGAACGGACGCAGTGGGTGTTCGGTACGACAGAGGAGTTTGCATTAGATGCAAAGGTAACCGAGATTCAGCCACGTGGTATCAACGAAGTTACAGTAAAGGCGGCGAATGATAGTCCACTTGTGTATACGGCTGATACTGAAGTCACGCACGTAGCCCCTATTGAAGACGCTGACTTGCAGGATACAACGCCTGCGGTTCCAGTTATCCCAGAAAACACCCTGTCGGTAACGGTTGTGGAAACGAACACGGTGCCACCTGTAAGAACTGTGTCTGCGACATGGGGTCACGCCCCCGGTGCGGAGGAGTACATTGTCGAAATGGGCACAGGGAGGCCGGATGAGATTACGATAGGTACTCAGGCGGATGCAGGGACATTCGTTGAAGACCAGACCGTATACATCTACGGGGAAAAGTACGCGACCAGCATGACAGTAGGTGTAGGTTGGGATGATACTAACGACAGGATTTTATTGTTCAACGCACCCGGTACGGCTGCTGTTACTAGGTTTGAGAACATGGGGTTTCGTGTTGGGGATTACATATGGATGACAGGGTTTTCGTCTTACACTCTTAGCCCGCTTGACCCACCAGTAGCGTCCAATTCAGTAATCAACAGCAGGCGTTTACGCATAGTAGAAATAGATGGGGCAGGAGGGGTAGCCATAAACAGAAGTACCACTCATGGGGAGAAGGCGACCAACGTCACGACTACGTTATACGTCCAGTTGGGTACCGGAGAGGTGTTGCAGCCACAGGGTGATGGTGAGCAGCAAAACCTTCGTATTAGACGGGCTAACCCAATAGCTGTTACATCTAGTATCGATGCAGATGCTAATAAGTTCACGGTAACAGGTGGACACAACTTGTTTAATGACACTACCGTGTATGTACATTCTACTGCTACATTGCCGGGTGGAGTGAGTTCTGGGGTTACGTACTACGTAGTGAATGCTGATAATACCACGTTTAAGTTATCGACTAGTATTGGTGGAGGGGCACTGTCGATTAGTTCAACCGGGAGTGGGATTATAACTGTTGGTGACTTATTGCTAGTTGCAAAAGACACTGACCCCGACACAGCATGGCAGTACACCCTAAATGCTGGTGATTGGCCGACGTACACAGGGTATGGGGAAGGGGCGACAGTCAGAGCTACCGACCTTCTTGCCGGAGCCTACGTAGCTGACATGATTATTTCCCAGTCCAACACCGTATGGCTGCAAACCAATACGGCACCGATACACGATGTAACATTTAGGTTTGTGGACAAAATACAGACCACCACGATTGCGTTTCCTATGGTCGAAGAGGTGGATGTACTCGCCGCTATATTAACCGGGACGGCCACTGTTGCTTTTGGAGACGCAGAGATTACAGGGGTAGGCACTTCGTTTACGGAAGAGCTGGCTGTTGGGGACGAGGTGCTTATTGGTGGGGAGGTTTATACGGTTAGTGCGATTGGGAGTGATACTACACTTACTCTGTCAGAACCGTATGAAGCAGAGCATAGTACGGGGTCAGAGTTTACCCCCGTAGCAGCCAACAGTGGGATATCTATTCGCGCATTTACAGCAGCTAACAAAAGTTTTAATGCCACGTCTATCAGAGCAGAGGTGATAACCTTGCGCGTCACCCCGGTTGGCCAGCTATTTGGCGTTGCTAGGTATGCTGATGCACAGGTGATAGTGGAGAAGGTATCCGGGGCGTTAGTGTTTGATTCTAGTACTGGGGCGTTGTCCACGACTGATACTGCTACCGTAGATGCTATATTTGATGGTGGGTCTTACTGATGTCCAATCGGCTGTTAATGAAACGGTCGGCGGTGCAGGGGAGAGTACCATTGTCAGGTGACTTAGTGGCCGGTGAGTTAGCGGTTAATAGCGTAGACGGAAAACTGTTTATGAGGACAGACGCCGGGGACGTAGTTGAATTAGTAGCAACGATAGCTACGGCTTCGACATCTAGGCAAGTGGTAGATGAGTTCAGTAACCAAACTGGTACTGGGTATACGTTATCGCAAACTCCGATATCGAACGATGCAGTAAATGTATACCTGAACGGTCAACGCTTGATGGATGTTGCATCGAGAAATACCGTTACGAATCCGAGTTTTGAAACAGACATGGCGGGTTGGTTTGAGAGTGACGAGGATGTCATCAATGCGTCCTCATCGATAGAACAGGCCAAGGTAGGGGCGGCTTCTGCAAAGCTGGTTTACGTGGGCGGGGGGCCAGCGAATGGCAGAATATACCAGAGCGGTGACGCCACGCTAGATGTGTCTAACGGAACCGAAATTACTGGTAGTTGCTGGTACAAGGGGTCTGGTAGCGCGATAGGGAAAACTGGTCTTGCTACGTTGTGGCAGCTAGTTAGTACGCACCCAAGCCCGCCGCACAACAGCCCGGCAGCAGTGAGTTCAAGTTTGCCCACTTTAGATGGGGCATGGCAGTTCGCTACGGCGACCGCGACAATAGACGATTCTAATACGACTGTTGCCCAGATATATGTAGGGATAGGTAACTTTGACTCTGGAGATGTGCTGTATATTGACGACGTAAAACTGTATAATTCGACCCCATCGTTGCTACAATACAAGCTGATAGGGGCCACGCTTACACTGGGGATATCGAAAAACGCTGGAGACATATTGGTGGTTACTTATGAAAAGTCTTAGGTACATAGTCGCATCCATGGTGCTGTTAATTGCAACAGTAGCTGGTGCCCAGCAATCCCGGTTAGAGCAGGGCGGTACGGAGGCAGATTTATCTGGCACTGGTCCGGGGCCAATTATTCAAGGTACTGTGGGGGCACCGTTAGCTCCGGGGTCAGTGGACCTTGAGTACGGCGGTACGGAGGCAGATTTATCGAGCACTGGTCCGGGTCTTGTTAAGCAGGGAACGGTAGGGGCGGCTATTTCGGTTGGCCCGCCTTACGATTTTACAGGGGCTGGGTCTTGGGGTGGAGGGGTTACCGAGGTAGATTTGCTTAACCACCCGCCGTTAGAGGCACAGCAGCAAAGACTTAAAGCGTGTGAGCTGGACTACGGTACAGCGGTCGGAGGTGGTGTAGCGGGCGGTACAATGGGCCACTGTATGGTTCATATTTACAACGGGTCTAGTGGGAGCCTAACGACTGGTGTTGAGGAGTTCTATATTTCAGCGAGGGACGCCTTACGGGTTTCTAGGACACGGAGAGGAGGTTCTGCCACCACGCAACACCAAGGTGACGTAGCCCCAGAAGGCATAGGATTATGCACCACCGATGCCCAGTGTAGTGGTTCCAACACGTGTGTAATTGGTAATAAAGGAAGGTCCATTTGCAGTCATTATGTATACGCCGACCTTCGCATTCTCGATGACGTATTAAACGATAAGTACATTGTATACGTTGAACCAAGGTCGAGGTACCCAAACTATGTTGTGCGGGCGTGGGAGATATCTGAAGATGGTACGGTAGATACGTGGGAGGAGCTTCCAATTACGGCCTACACGATTCCAGCCGTTAATGATTACGCCATTGTGTATTCGTCGAACTACCGGTTTGACCGGGATGACGTGGGGGTTTTGTACACCTGTACTGCAAATGTATGTGAGTACAACGGTGCCTGTGTGGGGGTGCAGTGTGATAATACCCCGTGTGATACTGTTTCCGATTGCAGGGTTATTGAAGACGTAGGAATAATGGAGTCACGTAACCAGACACTTGGTATTGGGGCGGTAAACCCAGAAGCAAGGTTGCACATTCACACCGACTTATCAGACAACACGATATATGCGCCACGAACTATCAAGGAGTCGGTGTGGGTAGACTCTGAAGATAACACCTTCAACGACAATATAGGGGCGACGAGTTCTGTATACGTAGAGGATTCAGAGGGCAATGAGATAGAGGTGTATCGAAGAACGGTGATGTATGATGGGTACCACCCCAATAACAGTACCCCGGTTGGAGCCACTTGGCCCATCTGCCTGTCGGGGGACAATGTTGGTGAAATATGCCATGAGCATGCGGAGTGTCCGAATGCTACTGTTGGCGCAGAGTGTAGTGGATTAGGGCATGAGTCGTACATAGATTGGTTTGCAAGGGACGAAGATGTACTGACGCACTTTATGCGTTACGCACCCGCGCAGGCAGACAACGGGCAGTTACAGTTTTACACGTATGCAAGGAAGCAGACATTACCGAATCCAGCGACCGGGGTACTATCAGTAGGGGGGTGGCTTGGTGCAGCTAGTGCCACGTCTAATTTTAGTCCCCACACAGTGGACGATGGGTTCGGCATACAAACGTACATGAGGGCCGAGGTACACTCGGCACCGGCTGACAACTGGATGGGAACCCAAGCTACCTTCCAAACTAGGTGGCTTGACGCAGAGTATGGAACACTGGATTCCGAACTCAATTTTCAGGTGGCTAATAGTGGGTCTGGAAGCGCCACAACCGAGGTTTTTTCGCTTAAGGGTAAGCATGACCAGCCGGAGCCAAGGGTAGTAATACCGGCTAATGGCCGTCTTGGATTATTTACAGAGACACCGGAGTACCCAATACATATACAAAGAGATAGCACCGCTACTATTGACCTTCTGGGATTCACAAGTCCGACAAACTGGACAACCGCTTCTTGGGCTAGGACGTTACGCATTGGACAGAGCCAAGCAATTAGATTTGATAACCCGAATAGTAGTACTCCCGGAGCGTGGTTATTTGGACCTAAACCAAACGGTATAAGTGGGCGTCTGTTTATGGGGTCAGCAGATTGTAATGATGGGGGTTGCAACGCAACCTATAATTTCGTTATAGACCATGAGACTGGAGCAATATCTCTTGGGGCCGGTAATTTCTTGAACGGAGAGGACCTTCAGCTTGATATTGGTGGGGGTGGAATACGGATAGGCGGTGGTGCTCCTGTACTAACAGCAAACAAGATGTATAGCGACGGAACGGATTTGTTCTGGGATGTTGTAAACATATCTGGAAGTATCGGCTTAATCACGGAGAGGTTTGGATACCCCACCGAAACGTCTCTTATTAGCGCCCCAGAGGGTGAAATACCGCCCTATAACAGCAATATCTCTGGGTGTAGCGCGTTGGGGTGCACACTGGGAACAGACTGTTGCGCAGGTTTGGTAACCTTTGCTGGCATAGGTTGGCAGGGCGGCTTAAATTTGGACAGCGGTAAAACCACTAACATGGCAGACGCGGCTATGCCAGTTGCGCGAGATATGACAATTAAAAGGACGTGTTGTAGAAACCGCGCCCTTATCCCAAACCATTGGACTACTATGTCTCTGTACAAGGCCGATTGTAGTACGTCCAACTTAGCTGTAGACGATAGTGAGTTTTCGATAACTAGCGCCCAGCATAACTGGACTCCACTTACGGACAACATAAACGGTAATATCACGGAGATACGGTGTACCGACCATCCCGATACATACTTAGCTGCTACAGACTGTGCGGTTTGGCGGGGGCAACGACAAGCAAGTACGGCAAGCGGTGGAGGTAATGTAGTATGCCATTTTGAATGGGCACCGGGTAATATAGCTGACCCAATAACAGCCCTTGCACCGTACTACTGGTTTGCAGCGGATAACATTATGACTGTTGCCGATGGGTGGTCAGTTGGGGACACAGTAACCCCGTGGCCAAACATTGGTGCGTTTGGGTTCCTAGGCAGCTCTACAGCTTTTTGGGGTTTTCAGACTACCTCCGCATTTGAGCCAACGTTTGAAAGTAACGGGACCAACTTCAAAGGAACTTTGGTATTTGATGGGGTAGACGACTACTTAGACGCTGGCGACCTGTTCCACATGTCGTCGGGCACGATGACAGTACTAGTTGTGGCGAGGGACGACTTTGTGGGGGCTTCTACACAAACCATGCTATCACAGTACAAAAACGGGTCTGCTACTGGTGACAGGGTGTTCCATATGTCTACGAATGGCTCCAATAGGAGATTGCAAGTTTCCATAGGTAACGCCACTGCAACTGCTGATTCCCGTAGGTATAAGTCTGCGACAAGTACCCCGTTAATTGGTGAGCTAGGCATATACGGGTTCAGGTATGACAAGAACGGAACGTCCATTTGTCCAGCTGTTTTACCCGCTGTTGTTTCACAGCCCGGTAAGTTGGAGTTGATTCACAGGAACAAGGTATTGAGTATCACCGATACAACATGCAGCGTTGAGGAGGATGCGTCCATTCCACCATCCTC
>Ga0114999_10005708_pt1 | contig 14572 bp, 11 predicted proteins | sample ArcticOcean_MG_C_3_FD_89820 | JGI IMG/M metagenome (GOLD analysis project Ga0114999, IMG submission 89820) | Marine microbial communities from western Arctic Ocean - ArcticOcean_MG_CB8_126 | ecosystem: Environmental > Aquatic > Marine > Oceanic | place: Arctic Ocean: Canada Basin | collected...
ACAGCGGGAATACTCACTCCATTTCGAGTCCATGAAAGACCGTTATCGCCTCCACCTACATTCAACTGCATGGATTGGTAGCGCGTCGCAGTTCCTACAAATTCAGCCGCTTTCTGGTCCATGGAAATATTTCCTTCAGGCATCGACTTAGCCATATCTGCGCGCACTCCTGACAAGTAGGTGTGCGTGGCTTCATGCCCACCTTTCATCCCTGGATGATCGAGGTGGGAAAAAATAGTGAAATCGTTCTTCAAGTCTTCAAGCGGCTCGAGCAAGTACGACAGCTTATAATTGCGCCCCGTTTTTTTAGGGAAAAACCCTTGAGGATGCATCCCATAGTTGAGGCCGATGCAAACCATTCGCATAGGGTCTATCATTTTCCCAGCAGCTGTTACCGCCGACAACGGCCTGGCAAGCGACTCCAAAAATGGCAGAGCCACGAATGCTCCTGCTCCTCTTAGAAACGTTCTGCGTTCTAAGTGTGATTGGGGGATTTTCATGGGGAGATAAATTATTTCCTGTAATAGGCCAGATGGTCAAGTTTTCAATATCAGCGTAAAAAAGCAGTGAGTTGAGCGCTATCCGCCTTGGCGGAAATGACATCGTCGACTTCGAACTCGATGCGGAAACGGGTGAGATTTTAGTTCTTGAGCACAGCGCGTCCGGTCGTGTTATGCGCATCACTGAAGAAACCAATCCGCCAGCCAACTACCCGCTCACGCTTTCGGAGACAGGCGTCTTTGCAGATTTAAGCGACCTGTCACCCAATCCCGGTGTAGTCCCCTACACTCCCAATCTAAAATTCTGGTCCGACGATGCAGACAAATCCCGTTGGTTTGTCATTCCCAATCTCATCGATACCATCGGTTATCCTTTGAACGACCCTTGGACGTTTCCCGAGGGAATGGTTTGGATCAAACATTTTGACTTCGATCTGGATCGGAGCCCCCGATCTTCTTTGGTTTCGACCTATCGATATTGTCCACCTCAACTTTACTTGAAGAGTCCTTTAAATGCCAAGTATGACCCAAGTGCCATTTTCCGACATAACCGGTGTAGTAACCTTCCTGCTGCAAAAGATCTCCTACCGTCATTCGTTCCAGATTGATCAAAGGAGGCGACGCTGCATTAAGCTCGCCTTTCTTTAACGTTGTTCTCCAACAATACTGGCCCGTCAATACCGCGTAGCGCGTAGGCGAACAGACTCCTGAAGGACTGTGGGCATCGGTAAATCGTATACCTTCACTGGCGAGGCGATCCAGGTGAGGTGTAGGTATTTTAGAATCCGCACTGTAACACTGCAGATCTCCATAGCCCAGATCATCGGCTAGAAAAAAGATGATATTCGGCGGGTCTGCGGACCACAACTGAACTGAGAAAATAAAGCAAAAATAGGTCAGGGAATATTTGAGCAAAAATCGAGTCATAGTTCCTGAAACTAAATTTAGTTTCCACAACAGCACAAGTCTTCTTGCTAGTTTACGTTACAAATCTCGCGGAAAGGACCAAGAGAGATAACCACTTCCCCTAAGCCAAGACCTGTTTAATTATGTGTCCATGAACGTCAGTTAATCGCCGATCAAGTCCATTGTGATACCAGGAGAGTTGTTTGTAATCTAAACCGAGAATGTGTAGAACGGTTGAATAAAATTCCCAGATCGAAGTGGGATTGACTTCGACTCGACGACCAAAGTCATCCGTTGCACCATAGCTGGTACCGCCCTTTACGCCGCCACCCATCATCCAGAGAGTAAAACCATCAGGATTGTGATCACGTCCCACCGTACCATTTTGACGAGTGGGCATACGACCAAATTCAGTGGTCCAAATCACAAGCGTATCTTCCATTAGACCACGTTGCTTTAGATCCGTTAACAATGCCGCAGTGGGTTGATCAAAAACAGGGGCATGACGTTCATAATCATCTTTTAAGGTTTTATGAGCGTCCCAATTTAACAAGCCATCCACGCCGCTGGCTCGGGATGCGCAGTAGAGATTTACATAACGAACTCCTCGTTCAAGAAGCCTACGAGCTAATAGGCAATTATTTGCATAGGAAGCTTTTAAATTGTTCTGAGAATCTGTCCCGTAAAGTTGATGGATATGCTGCGGCTCACTTTTGAAGTCACTTACCTCAGGAGCTGAGAGCTGCATTTTTGCCGCCAGCTCATAGGCACCCATACGAGCTTGTAATTCGCTTTCCTCGGGTCGCATCGAAGCATGCTGTTCATTAAAATACTTCAGCATCTCACGCGTTTTTTGTTCCTCAGCATCACTGACTTGTTCTGGCTGACGAATATTACGGATGGGTCGATGGGCTGCCATGGTAATAGCCTGATGTTTGGCTGGCAAAAATCCATTACTCCAATTGGCTTTACCATTTGGTGGTTCCCCACGAATATCAGGAATAGCGACATAGGTCGGCAGGTCATCTGCGGTACTTCCCAACGCGTAACTCACCCAAGCTCCGGCACTCGGAAATCCTTCAGTCGGATGTCCTGTGTTTACGAATACACAACCAGGCCCATGCGTATTGGTCTTGGACTGCATTCCATGAAAGAACGCAATATCATCCACGTGTTTCGCCATGTGAGGCAGTAAAGAGGTAATCATCTTTCCACTCTGCCCGGCTGGCACAAAATCCCAGGGACTACGCATGAGCGGTCCGTTCTTTCCTTGAAAAGAGAAAAAGTTCTCCTCGCCTGGAAGCGGTTTATCATGAAATTTTTCCAACATGGGTTTATGTTCCCATAAATCCATATGCGAAGCCGCCCCTGGGCAGAATATCTGCAAGACACGTTTTGCTCTTGGCTCCAAATGCGTCATTCCCTGACCAGGCTTCCAATTTGCCTGCACAGGTGATTGACCTCCCAGGGAATCTACTCCCAACAAGTGACTAAGACCAACCCCCATTAGCCCGGAAGTCACATTACCCAGGAAGCGGCGGCGGGAGTATTTATTTAAGGAATCTTGCATTACAAAAACTTATTGGCCGGTTTTCTCACGGAGTTGAGTTGTCGAGCTTGACGAATGAGGAGCAAGGGCGCGCACGTTTGTGCGTAACCGAGCAATGAATGAGGAACACTGGACAAGTCGGACCGAAGATAGACATAAACGTATTTCTGTGAGTATGATTCGATTACTAGCTTCAATCGTATTTAAGATATTAATCATTCTTTATGCCTATCTGGTGAGTAATTTCGGCTAGTCTAGATAGATGAGTTCACTGGAGTTCAAAATGACCCTTGCCAACGCACGAAGACCATACTCGGAAACAAATTCCTGCGTTTGTTGAATTTCATCACGGCTTGGAGTCCTCTGATATGCCATTTGAAACAGATCTTCCATCTGGCTTTCAAATGAGGCTCCCGATCCGGAATCCACACGCTCGGCCAGGTTCTCTGCCATATCCATGGTAAAACTATGATTCATCATGGTTAATGCTTGCAGCGGTGTCGTTGTCTGAGACCTGCGAGGTGTAGACAAGGTACAATCGGCCTGATCAAAATCAGTCATAAGATCTATCACCGAAGCACGCGCATTCTGATGATAAACCGCACGACGATAGGTTTCCGGAGCATGCTTATCGAGCGGCTCGTAAGTCGAAACATTATCTCGCATATAATTATACAGTCTAAAGCCAGGCCCACCCATCGAGGAATCCAGTTTTCCTGTCACTGCGAGTATGGTATCACGAATTTCTTCAGCAGATAAACGCCGAGGAGGGAAACGCCAAAGAAGCCGGCTATCAGCATCTACTCTTCCGCCACCATCGTTCCACGATGATGATTGGGTATATGTCCGGGATGTCATGATCATCCGATGCAGTGCTTTCAACTGCCAGTTGTTTTCCTTCAACTTAACAGTCAGAAAATCCAGTAACTCAGGATGACTTGGTCGCCCTCCCATATACCCCAAATCATTTGGTGTATCAACGATTCCAGTACCAAAATGATAATGCCAAAGGCGGTTAGCCAGCACTCGTGGAGTAATCGGATTGTCAGGATGCGTTATCCATTGTGCTAATTCAAGACGTCGGTCTCCCTCTTTTGATTCCGACGAAAGTTCAAAACCTGGTGTAACTTCACTCAGTGTCGACAAACTCGCCGGAACTACCTCAGCACCGAGTCTTTGAGGACTACCTCCGATAAACACATGAAAAGGTCCGGAGGCATCTTCCTCGCTATGTTTACCCATCCAGGCATTTGGTAAGGAAGGAAGCTTCGCAATGTCCCTTTTAAGACGAGTAACTTCCTCTTGCAAATAAGTCTTTCGAGCACGCTCCTCCTCCATCATCCCCAACTCAATTAAACGGTGATCCAGGTGCGTGGGCGCCGCGACCACGGGAGGTCTGGCCGGGTTGGGAAGTTTCCGGCTAACAGGCTGTCGATCATGCCCGTTGGCAACTTCGATCCAGTTCTCACCCTCTAAAGATACCTCAATCCGATAGTCGGCAACGAATGCAAACTTAAATAACTCGGGAACCTGCTCCTCTTGAGCACTTGAAAAGAACACTCGGTTAACTTCAGTAATTTCTGGAAATTCAATGGTCAGGTAATTCGACATCGAAATAAAGCGGTTCCCTATTTTCCCATCGTTTACGTGATGAGTCCCGTAGGTTCCTGGGAAGTCTTCATTTATGCGAGCTTCTCCATGGGCGAATCCTCCATTGGACGACAAAGCAACATTCCGTGGTTTATCAACAGCTGACCATACTTCAAATTCGTCGACCCGAAATCCAACGTCTGACGAAAGATTCAAATCCTGAGCTTCACAAATGAGCCTAACATATTTTGCATTTACCGGTGCGAAAGTATCTTCTGTGCCCGTTCGTTGAACAGCCGGCCGAGTCCATTGAGATTCAAAACTAGCTAAATTATTGAGGGAACGCTGACGCACCATTTCTTCCAAATCTTCAAGCTCTGTCTCCTGTTGCTTTTTACTTTGATTGAGTGGTTGCAACAATCCTGCACGTTCCTGCTTCTGCTCTTTGGTCGCCCATGGAACGTCCCCATGCCGAATTCCAGCGAACGCCGTATATACTCGATAATAATCGGCCTGGGCAATCGGATCAAATTTGTGATCGTGGCAGCGCGCACAACTCAGGGTCATGCCGAGAAAAGCTTCTCCGGTGGCGTTGATCATTTCGTCAATGGTATTAGCGCGAGTTTGGGCGATCTGCACTTTGTCTTGATTGCCGACACTATCGTGTGGTCCAACAACAATAAAGGCGCTGCCGATTTCAATTTCCGGAGTCCCCTTACCTATTATATCTCCGGCTAAGTGTTCCTCTATAAACACATCGAAAGGCTTATCCTCGTTAATGGAACGGATAACATAATCTCGAAACGGCCAGACATTATCCATAATCCAGTTTTGCTCAAATCCTACACTCTCGCCAAAACGAACCACATCCAACCAATGACGTCCCCAACGCTCTCCGTAATGGGGCGAGTCTAATAAACGGTCGATGAGCTTCTCATAGGAGAGGGGATCCTTGTCATCGACAAACGCTGCTACCTCCTCGATGGTAGGAGGAAGCCCGGTCAAATCGTAGGTAGCTCGGCGAATTAATGAACGACGATCAGCCAGCGGATTCATGGACAAGCCATTTTCGGAAAGGGCTGCGTTTACGTAGGCATCTATAGAATCAAGTTCAGGCTCGGGAATCGGCTGATAAGCCCACCAGGATTTGTCTGACTTGGAAGCTTCTTTAAGAACCATACCCTCAGGCCATTCTGCACCCGCATCAATCCAGGCCGCCAGGTTCTGAGCTTCTTCTTCAGTTAGCGGATCACCCTCTTCTGGCATATCAGGTGGCTCATCTTCATCCAAAGGCACCGTAATCCAATGCAGCATGCTGTCACTTGAATTTCCTGGAATTAGAAAATCATCTCCGGCGGCCAGAATATCGGCCTTGGTGGCCATGGAGAAATCGCCCTTGAGGATATTGGGATTGTGACAACTCAGGCACTTGGCCTCGAGAACGGGAGCTACATCAGAAGCGAAATCTACCGCGTTTACGCTGGAATACGCAACAAACAGCCATCCCAACAAAGAGGTAATGAGGGGGAATCGATTAGGGATAAACAAAGGCATAAAAGATAACGTCTTAAGGACATGAAAGGTAACGCCATAAAGACCTTTCCCTTGATATCCTTGAAGAACAGGTTTCTTCAAGGTAAATTAACAAGCGATTATACACCAACCCAAATGAAATGAGCCTATCGGTTAATAAACCGAAGCATCTTTTAAATTTATTCTCATTTAGGGAATCGACCATATCTATTCCCATCAAAAACAAAAGTTAAGCTCCATGCTTAATACCCTGACGTAATTTCTATTTCTCGTCGGCTGAATACCATTCGATCTGCTGCATATTAGAGGCAGGCGGTGGTGGCCAATGAGCTCCTCGTTGGCTGGTCAATCCTCGATTGGGACCAGGTGAATAATTCTCATTCGGAAGTCCAACCAACTCACCATCTTTCATCCAGGATAAATCTTCACCATAAAGCTCAGTTACCAGCTTGCCTTTTAAGTCCTTCAACACATCAGCGTGCTCAGAAGAGTCAGCCAGGTTATTCATTTCGTTTGGATCTTCTTCCAAATCAAAAAGAAGACTGAAGTTACCAACGCCATAATAAATCAGTTTATACCGATCATCACGAATCATGCGGGTAGCTCGAAGTCCTTCATCGCATTCACCATAGAAATAGTCACGTTTTTCATCCCCTACCATAGAGACACCTTCAACGGTATCTGGAATATCAATACCAGCAAGATCTAGTAAGGTAGGCATGACATCTTGCCAACCAACCAATCGCTTATCTTCACGATGGTGACCTACTCGCTTATCTCCTTTCACTCCCATAAGCAGCATGGGAATATTTGCCGAATTTTCATAAAAAGTCCGCTTGGCCCAAATATTATGATTCCCCAGCATGTCACCGTGATCGGACGTAAAACAAATAATCGTGTTATCTAACAAACCTTCTTCACGTAGCGTTCCAATCACGACTCTCAACTGATGATCAATTTGAGTGCAAAGCGCATAAAAAGCTAGTCGGGCGCCTCGAATCTGCTCCTTTGTAAACTTACTACTTCGGTCAAAATCTACCTGCAAACTGAAGCACGGGTCATCCATATCGGTCCAATCGCCAACATAAGGCATATCTATCTCAATACCCATATCGCGATACATTTCCAAATAATCTTGAACAGGTAACAATGGCGGATGGGGATGACGAAATGATAAATACCAAAATGCAGGACGGTTAGGATCCTTGCGTTTGATCACGCGACACATTTGATTTGCAGCCCAATTCGTTGGATGGGTCTCTTCCGGGAAAAACCAAGGGCGATAACTGTATTCATTATTACTCATGCCGTGCTCAAAGTACCGACCGGCATAGCCTTCGTTTCCCAGAAATAATTCGTAGTCATCCACAACACCGTAGATCTGTCGACCCTCCTCATCCAGAATCACATCATCGAAACCAATCCGATCCCGTTGAGGATACACGTGAAGTTTACCAACAGCATACGCTTGATATCCAGCATCCCTGAATGTCCCAGCCATGGTCGGAATATCGGGCATCGGCATTGTTTCCTGAAAAACTCTATCACCGTGTGTTTTCGGTGTAGTACCCGTCATCAGTGTTCGCCGAGCCGGGATGCATACAGGACATTCCGCATAAGTATTAGAAAACCTGGTACCGTTCGCCGCAAATTGATCTAGCGTTGGGGTTTGAATAGCACTATGTCCAGCGCAACCCAGGAGGGAAGCTGACCAGTGATCAGTGGAAATGAGTAGTACATTGGGTTTTTCCGACATTCAGTTATATGGGGTTTTAGATATAGTAGCGTCCACTTTGCTCATGCCTTGTCAAATATACTGTAGACCGGGTTTATTTCCGGTGGCCCAACTGATTGATCAGCAGCCAGGCGATAAATCAAGGTTTGCCCTGGATTCACAAAAGTCCCAGTCGCCGTTATAGCATTGTTCTCCACTTTTCCCGTTTCAAAAAAGAATCCGTTCAGATTGAATGCGATGTTGCCCTGAGCATCGACCTGTCCGGTTAGAAACGCCACCCCCTGAGATACCAGGTTGCCCTGGGAACGATCGTCAGGTTCACATCTCCCTGCTTAATCTCATCACTCTCAATACCACTGGTGATCGTGCGAAGAAACACCTCCCCGACATAGAATCCTGCGAATTGAGCCTGGGAATAGAGCACTTGTGCCGCAAACAAGAACGAGGAAACAATGAAGATTTTTTTGATCATAGTAACTCGACCGGAATCTTCAAAAGAATGAAGCCTCCAAACCTAGGGGTTAGGCAATTAAGAGAGAAAAAATAAGATAATGACTTATTTTGTCTCGAAATGGCAAATGCATTTATCAGCGCCTAGTACACCTGGGTCAAAATACCAAGAGTCCGCTGATTTAGAATTAGTACGACAGCTCTAACCCTTTTTAACATCAACTACTCACTACAGAAGGCAGATTGCGATCGATCTCTTTCCCCCGGTAACCATAGCCCACTGAACCTAGCGTCGACCAATCGAGGATTCCGTCATTCCGCTTGTATAGTCCTGGATGGATGGTGGCCTCGGGTGTGGAGGCTTCAGGATAAAATTGCATGCCGTTACTTTCGACTCCCATAATCGTACCGGCGTGGGCAGCGAGAAGAACGTGAGGCACCTGAGCGAGCATTGGATTTGTAAGGTCCTGAACCATAAGCGTCATACCATGGGCCTTGGCCCAGCATAGGCTGAGGATGGCGCCAGTTTGAGTCTTACAAGTTTTGAGAGCAACACCCGTCCAACCGAGTTCGCGACCCATTTTCACAAAGCGCCAGTCGTGAGCACTCTCATCCATAAAAAGTGGTTTGCGAGCACTCAAGCTATGAACATCGATGGGGTTAGCTTCGAGGTCGTAGGGAAAGGGTTGCTCAACGTACAAGATTCGTTGATACGTACGTGGGTGTTCATCGCAGAGTCGATCAAGAATGTCATTCACGTAGTCTACTTTCGTGACCGTGCAATTAAAGTCGGTGGTTAACCAATCGACATTTTCATCTTCGCAGATTTGGCCAATGGCTACCAGGCGATCATAATCCCAGACAGCATCATTGCCCCGCAGTTTTATCTTAAGACAATTCAGGCCATCTGTTTTAATCCAGTCGCGTAACAAGACAGGATAGCCGTCATCCGGTTCATTACCAGTAAGCTCTTCTTCTGAGATAGAATCCAGTCCACCCACCAAGTGCCAAACCGGGAGCTTCTTACTCTCAGGCTTGATCAGATAATCAGCAGGATACTGTCCCTTGAATTTGTCGTCTCCAAAAAACTGGGACAAGTCGCGCGACATAAACTCGGAAGTATAAAGATCATACACCCCTACTTCCTTCGCTTTGGCGTAAGCATCGTGTGTAGCTATATCAAATAGAGAGAAACAAACAAAGGCCGCCAAGTGAGGCATATGGGCCACAGCTTCACGATCGGCGTTTACGGCATTCAGCATCGCGTGCATAGGACCTTCAATGAAATCGTATCCTATTTCCATGGGATGACCTGAAAGACCAGAACCCGGAAGTTCCTTGGCTAGCTGAAGACAAAAATCCTTTAGAACCTCTTCCCGTTCAGAATAACTGATATTCGATGGCCACACCCACGGAACAGATAGCGGAGTTTCTCCCCAGCCCTCGGAGGTCGTACCGTCCTCATTCTTCAAAGTCACCTTTGCACGAGCACAGGTGACATTTTCAAGGACCTGAGCACCGAATTTAAGCGGCACACGCAAAATTACGGGGAGGAAGTAAAGTTGGACGTTTGAGATTTGCATATAACCGAAAAATACGTGGCGGCAGAGCTGGAAGCTCTTGCCCGACCTTTCCGACTCAAGATGGTAGGGCTATTGCGTCCCCGCAATGCCGAAAGAACTATTTCTTAGAATCCATATACTGTTTCAATCGTTTGCCGTATTCTGGACGCTTCACCCAATCCTTGAAGTAAGGTTCGTACGCCTCCATCTCCCACCAGAATACGCGTGGAGGTTGATTTGGATTAACCCGGCCTTCCGGATAATCTTCACCGCGAATACTTGCCTGGACCGAATCATTGAAAGCAATGTACTTCTGCATCATATCAGAGGCTACTTCTGTTTTCTCGTAAAAGATGTTTTTTGATTCCTTGGGATCCTTTATCAAATCGAAGAGCAGAGGGATTCCATTTTCGATATTTTCCATGACCAACTTATAATCGTTGTCGACGATAGCAGCTCGGCCATCAGAGTGGAATCCGAGAGGTCTTGGGCGCACATTAGAATCATCACCCTGAATGATGTGTAAAATACTCATACCATCGTTTGGTTGAAGCATAGGCGATAGATCCACACCTAGAATATCGAGAACCGTTGGAAAAATATCCACAACACCAGCCGGGTGTTTGATCACTCGCCCTTCTTTGATTTCGGAAGGCCATTCGATGATTCCCGGAACCCGCAATCCTCCTTCCCACATGGAACTTTTAAATCCACGAAGGCCTCCCACCGTTGCGGGACCAAACGGAGGTAGTCCGCCATTGTCACTGCAATACCAAACCAGAGTATTATCGGCGATTCCCATGTCGCGAAGCCCTTTTCTTAAAGTGCCTACACTACGATCGAGGGCAACCAGCTCGCCATAATGATTTTGTTCCAATTCTGAAAGATGAGCAAAGGGCGCACGATCGGCTTCACTAGCCACCATCGGGTCGTGAGGTGAACCATACCAGATCACGGTGAAGAAAGGACGATCCTTTTGCTGCTTCATATACTTCAAAGCCTCACCAACAATGACCTCGGACGAGTCTCCTTCAAATTCCTCAAACTCTCCCATCCGACTCAGCACCGGATTGATGTCGAAAAAGTTAGTGACGGTTAACCAATGCTCGAAACCAAGCGCACCTGGACTCGTAACATCATCTCCAAGAACAGGAACCCCGGGTCCACGAATGCCGTTTAAATGCCATTTCCCAAAATGCCCGGTTGCATAGCCCAGGTTCTTGAGCGCATGAGCAATGGTTGTTTCCTGTAGGCGAAATGGGGCGCCATGATTCCAGACCCCGGTTCTATTGTGGGTGCGCCCAGACATCACACTTGCACGTGTAGGTGAACACACGGGTCCGCCCGCATAGAAACGATCGAAACGTAGACCATTACTGGCCATGTCGTCGAGGTTTGGCGTTTTAAGATATGGGTGATTATAGTAACCCATTTGCCCCCAACCCTGGTCGTCAGCCATGACTAGGACGATGTTCGGGCGGTCGTCGGCAGATAGAACCGAAAACGATAGGATGAATAAAAGCAGAGTGTTTAGTGTGGTTCTGAGGTGCATAAAACTAGAGTCATTGTCATTGTTGTTACTGTAGGAGGGGCTTTATGCCCCGATTTCACGGTAGTTTTTCGAGCGATCGGGGCATAAAGCCCCTCCTATAAGTCAAATTACATTATTTGTTAGTTAGAAATCCAGGTTAGGTCCTGCCACCAGGACACATCATTCTTTTGATTGGAGCCAGGGGTGGTTCGTCCGTTTTGAACCATCGCTGTAATTCGTTTCTCCAGGCGATTCTGTATGTTTTTATGTTTTCCATACTGATTGGTATCTTCACCCGGATCACGCTTCAGGTTGTAGAGCTCGTAACCCAACTTGCCGTGAGGCATGATTAGTTTCCATTGACCATCACTGATTGCGAAACGTCCGTTGATGGAGTGACTGATGATGGCTGAACGTTTTAAATTTTTCGAGGGGTCCTCCAATACGGGTAACAGGCTGGCAGAGTCTTCACCGGCATTGTCCGAAAGCTTCACATTTAACATATCGGCGAAAGTCGCCAAGAGATCTGTTTGGCTTGCTACCCCGTTATAGGAGGAGCCAGCTGGAATCTTAGCAGGCCAACGCATGAAGAATGGAACTCGATGACCACCTTCATAGATGGATCGTTTTCCTTCTTTATAAATATGCGAGCTGTCGTGATCGAATTCCTCGATGCGTTGCTCCCAGGTACGCTCGGGACCATTATCACTGGAAAAAATAACCAGAGTGTTCTCGGCAAGTCCTTTGTCATCGAGAAAATCCAATATCCGCCCAACATGAAAATCGGTTTCGATCATGAACTCACCATAACCACCAGCATCACCTTCTCCCCAGAAACGTTCTAGGGGAGCGACTGGATAGTGCGGTGAAGTATAGGGTAGATAGACAAAGAACGGTTGATCTTTATTTTCCTGTGTCTGACGGCCAATCCAGTTAATCGCCTTGTCGGTAAAACGTGTCAGGCATTCGCTATCTACAAAGTCAGGGGCGATTTCGATGGGTTTGGTTTTCTGTGGAGTCGGAACTTCCTCTACCTTATTTTGATACGGCGGCATAATCCGATAATCTGGATGCCGGTCATTGTTTTTCTTGGCCGTATAAAGCGTCGGAGGAACCGCCGCATAACGTCCATCGAACCAGGCGAGAATTCCATAGTTCAATGAAGCAGGTATTCCCCAAAAGTAATCAAAACCCTTGTCCAGAGGCATGTCCGTCACCGGCTGCGACCAATCGCGATCACCAAACTCACCGGGAAATTCCATACCCAGGTGCCATTTGCCGACCATGGCAGTTGCATAGCCATTGTCTCGCAATAAAGAAGCCAGAGTGGTTCGTCCATCCTCGATCAAACAAGCACGCTCGGCCTGAAACACGCCTCGTTTTAAATGAGTGCGCCAGCTGTAACGGCCCGTGAGTAATCCGTAACGTGAGGGAGTGCAAACCGTGTCTGAACAATGTCCGTCGGTAAAAGTTAGTCCTTCTTCGGCCAATCGATCCAAAGCGGGCGTCTTGAACTTCGCATCTGGATTCAGATTACTGGCATCCCCATATCCCTGGTCATCCGTGTAAATGACTATGATATTGGGAGTGTCAGCTGCAATAATTGAAGGTAGGGCGAGGGCGCCGGAAATTAGGAATAAGAGTAAGAATCGTTTCATAGGGTAGAAATGAAAAGTGACACAGAAAAGTTACGATAAGCAATTACAGATTCCGTTCGTCATTTCGGATTGAATCCGTTTTCTAAACTACATGCATAGAATAGCGATTGGAACAGACCACGCCGGGTACGAATTGAAAGAGATATTGAAAACTCACCTGGAGGACCAGGGACACGAAGTGGACGACTTTGGGACGGATAGTCCGGAATCGGTTGATTACCCTGATTTTATTCGCCCAACTGCAGAGAGCGTAGCATCAGGAGAGAATGAACTGGGGATCGTTCTAGGAGGCAGTGGCAATGGAGAAGCAATCGTAGCCAATAAGGTCGCTGGCATTCGCTGTGGATTGTGTTGGAATGAAACCAGTGCCCGACTGACCAAAGAGCACAACAACGCCAACGTCATCTCCATGGGCGCCCGCATGGTTACTCCGGAAGCAGCCAAGAGCATCGTGGATACCTGGCTGGGTGCCATATATGAAGGAGGCCGCCATCAAACCCGGCTCGATAAGATTGAGTAGCTCAAGCTAACGGAGAAAAGCCAAGAGCCTGTAAAGCTCAACCTATCTTCCTCGTCCTCCTACTCGTGCTCTTACTTTGAGCCCCTTAACTTTAATTTCGTTCGAGAACGAAGACGAGTAGGAGGACGAGGAAGATTATTGGACAGCTAACGCCCGTCTTTACCTTCAATTAACCTATTTCTTATTATTTTGCCAAACTAGTGTAATATTTTCCATTCTTCTGCTATATACCCCATACAGACCAGTTACCTTTTGAGCAAAAACGAACAACCTATCCCCTTCCATGAGGAGCTTTTGGTGCAATTGCAGCCGAGGCTGAATGGTTACATACTCGGACTACTTGCCAGCCCAAGGGACGCCCAGGATGTGCTACAGGAAACCAATAAAGCTATTCTAGCCAAGCTGGATGAATTTCAGCAACCAGGGAGCTTTAGTGCTTGGGCACACAAGTTCGCCTATTTTCAATGCCTCGCGTATCGGAAAACAAACCAGCGTAATAAACTCAGCTTCGAAACCGAACTGATAGAAAAGCTGGCTGAAGTATCCGAACCTGTTGATGAAGTAGCTGAGAAACATCTTCCACTGCTATCAATTTGCCTTGAAAAGTTGCAGCCCAAGTCCCGAGCTATAATAGCCGACTATTACTACGACAATATACCAATCAACGACATTGCTACAGACAGGAAACTCAAACCCAATCACGTAGCCCAAATTTTATTCCGTGCCCGCAAGGCACTGTTCGAATGCATCCAAAAAGAAGCGAACGTTAAACCTATTTAGCCATGAATGAACTAGAGATTCTAATTCAACGCATGCTCGATGATGAGCTTAGTTCGTCCGATCACGCAAAACTTTCACAGCTCCTAAAAGATAATCATGAAGCTCAGGCCTTTTACGCCCAGCAATGCCAGTTACATGCAGAGCTTTTGTTAAATGAAGAGCTACGCGGATGCCTACCAGTGGACCCACCGATAGATGAAGAGCTTGATCAACCAGTTGTTGCTTCCAGCGGAATCGGAAAAGAAACTAGTTGGTTGC
>Ga0114999_10005709_pt1 | contig 14572 bp, 14 predicted proteins | sample ArcticOcean_MG_C_3_FD_89820 | JGI IMG/M metagenome (GOLD analysis project Ga0114999, IMG submission 89820) | Marine microbial communities from western Arctic Ocean - ArcticOcean_MG_CB8_126 | ecosystem: Environmental > Aquatic > Marine > Oceanic | place: Arctic Ocean: Canada Basin | collected...
AAACTACTTTATACCGCCCAATTTTTTTTTGCAACAGTTTTGTTACAACTTCCTTACATCTAATGATTAATTAATCTTTAAACCCCATTTGCCCACTTAATTATCTAGGGCAAATAAGTGAAAATCGTGAGTTTTTGAAACACAACCGTATATCACTGTCGGAATCTCATACCTAAAACTTCTCTATGACTTAATATTTACTGTTTTTCAACCAAAATTAGCATGTTTCAAGACACTGAATACATTAAAATAGTAATATATTTTATTATGTCAAAATATTTTATTATGTCAAAATATTTAAATATGTATAAATCAAAAATATTTCAATTATTTATCGCCATTACTGTAGCAGTTCTGACTACTGGATTTTTACGGCTCCAACTTTTTTCAAGTGTGCCCGAATCAGATGGTGGGTTTTACACATTTATTAACCAATATATTTATTATGCTTTAACTCACGGCCAAGATTTAAACACTATGACGCTTCATCTTTATCAATTCATGACCGCTTGGGTTTATGGTCTTGATGTGAATCAATACATATCGTTAAGATTGATTGATGGGCTCGTTGCTGTTGCTGCTTCTGTTGTATTTTTCAAAGTTATTTTAAAGGAAAGTGGTAGCACCTTGTTTACGGTTATTCTAGCTACTGCCCTATTCATTTTGATGAATAATGTTGAAGTTATTTTATTCGGATTTAGGAATAGTATTTGGGTTGCCTGCCTGCCCTTATTTACAGCGCTACTAGTTTGGCAAAATGCTTCAAAAGAAGATAAATATTCATTTTACTTAATTGGCGGGCTGGTCTCTTTGGGAATTTTATTAAGAGAACCACTTCTCCCTTTCTTTCTGTTGGCAGGTATTGCCATAATCATTGGTTATGGATGGCGAGCGCTTGTTAAATACTTAATAGGTTCTGCAGTAGTCGGCTTTAGTGTGCTGGGTGTAATTCTGATGTTCAGAGGTTGGGACTTACTTGATCTGATTAATTCATATATTGATTATTCTACGTTAGTCAATACCCTCGGAAAAGCTGGGATATCTGCATTGTACTTAGCTTCAATAAAAACCAATTGCTTTGTTTATATCACTGCTTCGTTATCCATTATTTATATTATTAAATTATATTTTACTGGCAAAGATTCAGTGAATATTAATCGTGCTTATTTTTGGTTAGCAGTTGCTTTAGTGCCCCTTATTGAGCCAATGTTTAAAATTGGATGGTCTTATACTTATGCACAGTGCCTCCCCGGGTTAGCTGGACTCACTGCAATGGGTTGGAAATATATGAGCAATCAAGCATCTAAAAAAATAAATGCATCGATGATGATGGGTGTTGGACTAATGAGTCTATTTGTGATTTTACCAACTATAGATCGAACGCTTATAAAGAGTTCATATATATTCGGTCCAACAGATGCAATCCCATGGGTAAAAAAAGATCTATTCAGGACGGCACAAATGATTGAGAGAAGCCAATATTTGCTTGTGGCAGCTAAAATTTACGGTTACTCTAGAAATAATTCAACGTTAGCTACTAGTGGATTAATGTCAGTTTTATATCCACTTACAGGATTATTGCCGACATCATACGAATCGCATGATTTGGGTAAATTATTTATTAGACTAAATTATGATGAAAATAAATTAATGGGAGTTTTAGAGAAATCTCGCCCTACTTTAATAATAATTTCAGGAGCTGGGTTCTTATATGAAAAGAATCTTCCTAAAGTAATAGAAAAGACAAATCTTTATAATAAAATAGAAATTGTGAAAGGAAATCAAAATATTAGCTATGGTTGGAAATTCAAACAACCTGGCATAATCTATAGATTGAAAAATTTTGAATAAAAACTATGTATAAATTTAATAAACCATTTATTGTTGATAAAAGTTTCTCAAATATTAAACAAGCTGTAACTAGATTTAATATTTCGGGAGATGGGATATTTACACAAAAATGTAATGATTTTTTCAAAAAAAAATATAAATTTAGTAATAATTTCTTAACCCCTTCATGTACAGCTGCTTTAGAAATGATTGCTCTTTTAATTAATATAAAGCCTGGTGATGAAGTAATAATGCCTACATATACTTTCGTTTCATGTGCAAATGCATTTGTTCTTCGTGGAGCAACAATCAGATTTGTAGATTCAAATCAGAACGAACCAAATATTGACGTATCTAAAATTGAACCATTAATAAACAAAAAAACTAAAGCAATATTAGTTGTTCATTATGCAGGCCTCCCCTGTGATATGGATGAATTATCAAGAATACAAAAAAAACATTCACTTATGCTGATAGAAGATTGTGCTCATTCAATAGATTCTTATTTTAAGACTAAACCGCTAGGCTCTTTTGGAGATTTTTCAACTTTTTCTTTTCACGATACCAAGAATATTACATGTGGTGAGGGAGGATTGTTAGTAATAAATAATAAAAAATATTGTAAAAGAGCAGAAATTATAAGAGAGAAAGGTACAGATAGATCTGCGTTCTTTAGAGGTGAAGTGAAAAAATATAGTTGGATTGATATTGGTTCATCATTTCTAACATCAGATATAACTGCAGCTTATTTATATGGACAATTAGCTAATCTTGATTCAATTCAATCAAAAAGAATAACGATATTTAATAGATATACTGATAATTTAAAAAATTATAGTAAATACTTTAAAATTCCTGAAATTATTTTAGGTAAAAAATATAATGGACATATGTTTTACATTCTATTAAAAACAAAAAAACAAAGAAGTGAATTAAATAAACACTTAAAAGATAAAAAAATTCAAGCTGTAAGTCATTACATTCTTCTGCATAACAGCAAATTTTACAAAGGAAAACACGATGGGCGCTCTTGTGATAATGCAGAATTATTTTCTAGGCGTATTTTGAGGCTTCCTTTGCATCCATATTTAAAAATCAAAGATATTGACTATATTTGTAAAAATATTTTAAATTTCTTTGAAAGTTAAATATTTAATTTTTCGAGCTGGTATATATTTTTTTAATAATGGTCAGTGGACGGTTTTTTGTCTCTATAAATACCTTAGATAGATAAATTGCGATTATTCCCATAAAAGTAATTATAAGTCCGCCAAAAAACCAAATTGATGCAAGCTGTGAAGTCCAGCCTTCAATCGATACACTATGCATAAAGTAGTTATATAAGATTATCAAGATAATAATTGTTGAGATTAGTAAAATAAGTAGTCCTATATAAAAAATTGCAATTAATGGTTGGTCAGAGAATGAGGTAATTGAAGTGAGGAGTAGAGGAATTCTCTTTACAAAAGTATATGTAGTAGGACTACCAGTTCCTTTGTCAATTAAATGTGGCTTCTGAACAAACCCTGTAATTGCCCAAATACCATAAAGGAAAATATCGTTTTCTTTATGAAGAATTAATGCATCAACATACCTACGAGTCATTATCCTGATTGTCGAAGGATTAACGTCTGATGATAGTCCGGAAATAAGCTGAAAAAATTTCCAAAAAAGAGTGCCTGAAATATTTTCGAACCAATTTCCCCTTCTTTTTTTTTGTTTTCCATAAACTACATCGCAATCTTCTTTTTTTATCTGATCAAAAAAACTGCCTAGGTATCTTGGGTCCTCTTCTAAATCAACATCGAGTAAAAAAATAAATTCACCACGAGCATGATTCAGGCCTGTCATCATTGCCTTATGATGACCAAAATTTCTAGATAAATCTATTATTTTTGCATGCTTATCTTTTTTAAAAATAGCAATAGATTTTTCTAAGCTCTTATCAGGGGAGCAATCATTGACATATATCACTTCATAATTATCGTTAAAAAGGTTTTTTGCCTCTTTAGATATAAGCGAGTGGAACTCATTTATAGTTTTTTCAGAGTGATAAAGGGTGGTGACTATTGATAATTTCATATTTTTTTACTTTTTAATTAATTATAAAGATTTATTTGAGTAGCGACGAATTTTATTATTTTCATAAATAACCCAAAGCTCATCAATGCAATTATTTTTCAACGAATTTAAACCTTCTGTTTCGTCACATATAATTGGCTCCTCATGAGCATTAAAGGAAGTGTTGACTAAAGCTAACTCACCACTCAAATCTTCCCACTCTTTTAATACATGCCATATAAATAAATTTGATTTTTTGCTTACAATTTGGGGGCGTGCAGTGCCATCAATATGAACAGTTGCAGGCGAGTTCAGAATGAAAGAATCTGTACATCGAACTGTGGAAGTCATAAATTTTAAGGATACATCTGAATGGTCAAATTCTTTTATCACATCATTTACAACTTCCTCTCTTATCACAGGTGCAAAAGGCATGAATTCCTCCCTTCTTAATCTCTTATTAAGCCAATCGTTAATTTGTGAATCAGAAGTTTTATATAAAATACTTCTATTACATAGCGCTCTTGGACCAAATTCCATTCTGCCTTGAATAATCCCAACAACTGTATTGTTATTAATTACGCTAGCTAATTTTTTAGGTGCACTTTTAAACTCTATGTCCTCAAAGTGAAAATCAGATTTATTTTTCGAAGGGATTGAGCTTATATTAGGACCTAAAAACATTGATTTAAGCTCTTGAGTAAGCCTTTTGTTACCGTTGCTTTGAGATTTTGTAAAGAACTCCTCATTGGCTAATGCAGCAGCACCTAAACACAAACCTCCATCACCCATTTGTGGTTGAACATAAATTGATTTCACCCTTTTTAATTCTTTTAACTTTTGTGTAACCTTTACATTAGAAAAAACGCCACCTGCTAGCATTAAATTTACATTTGAATAATTACCTTTCTCGAGATAAAAATCTAAGAGACTACACATCATATTTTCAATATGGTATTGTGCAGATGCAGCAACATCTTCTCTTTTATAATTCTTAATTTCCTCTTCAAGGGTTGAGGAATATGGTTGAAAAAATGGACTATAAAATTCTCCTAAAGATGATCTAATAATTCCATTTTCAACATCGATCATTTTTTTACAAAGATCTAAAGCAGCTTTTCTATCCCCATATGCAGCAAGCCCAGTAATTTTTCCCTCATGTCGGCCAGGCATAAACCCTAATAAACCTGTTATACGACCATAAAAGTAACCTATAGAATCAATTGATAATGCTGAATAAATTTTAGTTAAAGGTTTAAGTGCAAATCGGTCATAATCCGAAATAGTAGCGGATTCAAAATCTCCACGTCCATCGCAAGTCATAACAACTCCATTATTAAATTGTGAAAAATATGCTGCGCTAGCTGCGTGTGCTTCATGATGATAATAATCTTTAACTATAGTTTTAGTTATATCTATATTTTTATCAACCCAATCTTCAAATCCTTTTCTATTCTTTTTATCTTGAAAGATTTCCCATTTTTTTCTATCTGCTACAATTTTTTTTGCATCTGGATTATTTTTGAGTTGATTAATTCTATCTAGGTACTGCTGAAGGAGATCTTGCTGGAAACCCTTAGCCCAAGAGTATGATACGACATCAATATCTTTGTGTAACAAGGATGAGTTATTAAGACAAAATTGAATACTTTTTAAAGGAAAAGATTTGTCCATTTTTATTCGCGAAAATCGTTCCTCACTTGCAGCTGATATAATTTTACCTTCAATCATCAAACAAGCTGAGGATGTTTCGCCATTACAAATCCCGAGTATATTCATATTTCACCTTATATATTTCTGCTTAAAAAAACTGTGACCTTGCCATGGCTAATATTTTGCAAATCTTTGAATCTTTGAATATGATACACTTTGAATCGATTTATTATAAAACATTAAAGAATATTATCAACTAACCTAAGCCTTTATAAAGCTATGAGCATGATCATAAATGGAAATCAAAATATTCAATATGGCTGGAAATTTAAACAGCCTGGAATAATTTATAGATTAAAAAATTTTGAATAAGATAGTTACAGAATATAAGTTTCCTCAAAAAATTTACTTTAATGCAATTCTAAAAAAAATTGCCAAAATAATTACAACTAATAGAAAAAATGCAACAGTTTTAGACTATGGCTGTGGGGCTGGACTACTAAAAAAATTTGTAAAAGAAATAGACTCATCAATTAATGTAATTGGTTACGACATTGATCCAAATATTTCTGAGATTGGAAGTCCGTTCTCAAGGCCCTATGATATATATGTTTTTAATCATGTCTTGATGTATATCAATAAAAAAGAGATACTTATATTGATAAAAAAAATAAAATCAATGAACAAAAAAGCATTAATAATAATTGGAGCTGGTAAACAAAATTATTTGAGTAAATTTGGTTCTATTATACTAAATCAAAATGCTCATGATAAAACTATATCTTCACTGGAATCTCAAATAAAAATTATTAAAACTCAAGCAAATATTGTTTCTAGAGAAAATATTTATCTAATGACTGAAATTATATCTTGTAAACTTAAATAAATATTGGAGCTAAGTAAATGTTTAAGAAGTTAAATAAAGTTCCAAGAGGGTCGATTAATCACACATTGCTTGAATCATTCTATTATTTAATTTCATCACCTTTTGCTAGCCTTACAAATTCAAAAAAAATAATTGAGTTTGAGGATTTATTCGCAAAAAATAGTAATAGAAAATACTGCGTCAGTTTTCCATTTGCTAGGACGGCAATATATTTCGCACTCAAAGCCAAAAATTTTCCTAAAGGGTCTGAAATAATTATGCCCCCAATAAGTATAAAAGGTATATTGGATGTAGTAATTTCTTTAGGCTTAATTCCTAAATATGTTGATTTAGATTTAGAAAATTTCTGTTTTGATAAAAATCAACTGAAGAATGCAATAAATGAAAATACAAGTGCAATCATCATTACCTATTTATTTGGAACAGCACCCGATGTGAAAGAGCTAGTTGATATTTGCAAATCTAAAAATATTTATATAATCGAAGATTTTTCACAAGGATTGAATGCTATTTCAGACACTAAAAAACTTGGGTCATTTGGAGATGTTTCTATTTATAGTTCTTCAACCATAAAGCAAATTGATACCTTTGGGGGCGGCCATCTCATAGCAGACAATGAAGATTTAATCTCAATTATAAGAAAGGAACAAGAGAGCTTACCAAATAGTAAGAGAATATTTTTAATAAAAAAAATAATTATCAATCTCATATACAATCTTGCCACAAACCAATTTATATTTAATATTGCAGTAAATCCTTTATTAAATATCTTAAAAAGACTTGGTAGCAATGTCAATAAAATGACTGGTGTTAGGGATAAAGCTCCAATAAAAAAACTTCCGAAGGAATGGTTTGGTTCCTACACATCTTTTCAAGCTAAAATTGGAATTGCTGCAATTAAAAATCTCAAATTTTATGACGAAAAAAGAATTCTACATGCACATAAAGTTTTAGAATTGGCTCCTTTAATGAATTTTGGTCAAAGAAAAAATAAGGATAACCATGTATTTTGGCAATTAGTTACATACACGAACAACTCAAAATTATTAATTGAAACCCTTGGTGAATATGGAGTTGACGCATGCACTTCTAGTTTAGAATTATTATCAGAATTATCACATTACCCTGGTTCTAAAGCTATGCCTAACGCATTAAAAATTCATACCCAAGCTATTTTTATACCCTGCTTTGCAAGGTTATCTAATCAGCAAAAAGATAAGGTTTATAAGGCTATTAGTAAAATTAATGAAGTAAGCCTGTGAAAGTTATTGTTATCGGATCTGGTATGGCATCTCTTGGAGCAATCAAAGCTCTAATTGAAAGAGGTGTTAAACCCATCGTTTTAGATATTGGTTTAATTCCAGCACAAAATACATCAAAGCAAAAAAACGAGCTTAGAGAGCGCGTTCTTAAGAAAAGAAAAGATCCAGAACTTCAATGGAGTAATGAAAAAGGGGGCTTTTCAAATGTTTGGGGAGCTAGTGTTTTGTGTCCTCCAGCATCAGAATTTATTAATTGGGATAAAGACGCTGTACCAACCTCTTTACATTACAAAAAATGTAGCGAAGGAATATTTTATACAGCGGCAGAAGATGGCCTTAGTTTCTTATTCAAACATCCGCACTCAAAACTTAAAGTACCACCTGAAGATAAGTCTGCAGAATATCTTTTAAATAAATTTAATAAAATAAAAGAAAATAAAAAATTGTCATGGTGTGTTGGGAGAGCAAGGCAATTTATAGACTATGAAAGTAACTCAATTTACTCAGCAAAAATTGAAATAGAAAATATGGAGAAAAATAAAAAGATTATTTATATGCCAGGATCTTTTGTGAAAAATATAACTGAACAGAAAGACAAAGTATTTGTTGAGTATGTTTCTAATGGCAAAGAAAGCACACTGGAAGGGACATCTTTATTTATTGGTGCGGGGGCTGTAAATACAACAAAACTTCTAGCTAAGTTGTGTAAACTTTATGAGACGAAACTTCAGTTAAAATATGTGGATAGCACTGTGTTACCTTTTTTTACATTTAAGAACATTTCTTATAATAAAAATAAAACTCTATCTAATATATTTTTTGAACTAAAAGATTCAGAAAAATCAAATACTTATTCACATATACAAATTAGTCGCCCAAATGAGATTATTTTTGATTTATTAAAATATAACCGCCTCCCAAATCTTTTAAAAAAATTTGTTAATTATGGCTTAGGTCATCTTTACACTGCACTTATAAGTAATCATTCTGAAATTTGTGGATCATATGAAATTATCCTAAAAAAAATAAAAAATACAGATGATTTTGTTATTAAAAATTATCCTAAACCTGTTAATCAAAAAAGAATTTTAAAAAATTTATCTAATATTTTAAATTCTATTGGGGCTTATAACTTACCTCAGGCTAGTAAAAATTTTGATACTCATTATTACATCGGAGGATCTTTTCCTATGACTAAAACTCCACAAAAAGTAACGGATACTGATATTTTTGGAAGGCCTCGAGGAATTAAAAGAATACATGCAATTGACTCTTCAATATTCCCATCAATACCTTCTTCTACTATAGGGTTGCTTGCAATGGCTAATGCATACAGAATTGCAAAATTATCAAAATTATAAAAAATTTAATGGTAGATGATGTATGAATACGCTATATTACAGAACATAATTATGTCTCACAAAAAGTCTGGTAGTTAGGATTCGGTTGTATGGTTGGATTGCGATAAGCTACATTTGACAATAATGGCGGAAGAGGTGAAGTCCGAAGTCAAACTTAATACAGTCTAACAACATCTTGCAATGCCCTTTCTAACGCCTGTTAGTAAAGCTTCTTACTCTTGTACAGTCTAACATAGTCTAGTATAATCTAGTTCTTTATCGTATATAAGTCCGTATATAAATGAAGACTAAACTAAATCTACTTACAAATCTTATGGTAAAGAATGCCACTTGTCCAACAGGAAAAGCACACAAGATGTTTGCAGATGGTGGTGGGTTAAATCTTCGGGTATATCCAACTGGTACAAAGAACTGGATTGTCCGCTTATATAATGGAACAGTTGAGGTTTCTAGGGGCATAGGTGCTTATCCTACTGTATCTTTAGTTGAAGCTAGGCAAACTAGAGAGAGTTATCAGAAGATGTGGTCGCAAGGTATAGACCCAATGATTCAGAGAAAGAAAGCCAAACATAGTATTACCAATCAGAAAGACCTCACCTTTGAGAAAGCATATCAAATGTATTTAGAGAATAAGGTAGTCCCTAACCTATCTGATAAGACTGTTAAGCGTACAAAAGAATTTTATGAGAAGTACTTAAAGATTCCATTAGGAAGACTTCCATTAGTAGATGTAGATGATGAGATCCTTTTAACAGTTCTAGAGAATGTTCATAGCAAAGCACCTAGTTCAGCTATGAAAGTTAAGAGTTTAGTTAATCAAATATTTATACATATGAAAGAGAAAAGAATATTTAAGGGTTCTAATCCAACTCTTGAGTTAGCGGGTAATAGCTTGATTAAACCACCTAAAAGAAAACACTTCTCTCACCTTGAAGAGCATAGAGTTGGTGAATTCCTAGATATGTTAGAACAAGATGGAACTTCAGGATTAACCATTAAAACATTTGTATATGTTGTTATGCTTACCGCATTAAGAACTGGGTCATTAGCTAACGCCAAATGGTCATGGCTAGATCTCAAGACTAATACATTAAGTATTCCCTCATTACATATGAAAGGTAGAGTTGGTTTTAGATGTCCTATGCCTAAACAATGTATGAAAAAACTAAACGCCTTAAAGACTTTACTTAATGGTAAGCCTAACGGTTATATCTTTGAGGGGTTAAAGAATAAGCCAATATCAGACGCTTCTGCTAGATTATTAGTACAAAGACTAACTATGGATAAGACAACGGTACATGGTTTTAGAACACTCTTTAATATAGTAGTATCAAAAATGAATAAGTTTGAAATAGAGAAAATTGAAGCACAATTAACTCATGCATTTACTTCAACTGATATAAGGAAAGTTTATATGGGTAAAGAAGATTTCTTGGAAGATAGGCGAAAGATTGTCCAAGCCTATGCAGATTGGACTGATAAACAAGTTAAAGAGAATGGTCTTTAATGCCTACTAAAAATAAATTAGGTATTTTAGATTTAGAAACCCTTGATGATAATTGGACAAAGTCTGCGGAAGTAGGAATGCTTCATTGGATATTAAAGCTTATAAATGAAGCACAGCAAAAGAAACTCACATCAGGATTAACCAATCTAGATAAGAAAAAATCAGAAAAAGAGAGTGAGGAATTGTATGAACAGTTTCAATCCTTTGGATCTGCATTAAGTCTTAATGAAGATGACGACTACACCCTTGATGATGTAGAACAAGTTATGCGACATTTTATATTGGCACATGACAAATCAATTAATGCAAAAGGTATTAAGAGTTTAGATAGAGGTAAGTATGAAATAGATGATGCGGTGGCTTATTATATTAAGGAATCATTCTTGAGGTATCTTGATAGTCCTCAAAAGAAAGGTGATTTAGATAAAGCATTTAAGACAGTTAAATTAGGTGGTGTTAAGAAACCATTCCCAAGTGCTAAAAAAGGATATTTACCTGATGATATAAAAGAAATGACAGGGATAATAATGAACCCACCATACCCTACTTTAAACTCTGCTCTGGAAATAGTAAGTGGTGGTGATAAAGCTAAAATCTCTAATTTAAAAAGATGGTGGAAAGAATATAAAAGAAATTCAATAATCATGTTTGAGATAGGATTAGGAACAAAAGACCTAGATTTTTCAGATGAGATGGTAGAACAAATTAGAAAGTATTATATAAAAGATTTCCGTAAGTAAGTCATAGCAATAAAGACCGAATGGGTGGCTACCCATTTGACCTATAAAGCCCTATTTATAAGGCTTTTAAAGGATTTCTCACTTGAAATAACTACTCCTGAAGCGTAAAATTACTCCATAACATTGCATTAAATGTTATTGAATACATATTAATAAATGGAGTACTTATAGATGGAAGATGGATATTTAAGAGTTGATGATGTAGCAAGTTTTTTAAGTATGGGTGTCAGTACCATATGGACTAAAAGTAAAAAGAATGAAGATGGTTTCCCAAGTGGTAGAAAAATAACAGATCGGATTACTGTTTGGAAAAAGTCTGAATTAGAAGATTGGGTGAATAGAAATACTGTTGATGTAACGGAGTAACCCACTATGGAATTAACAAAAGTAAGTGGGCATAAACACCCTCAAGGTGTTGCATGGAATCCTAGCTTAAAGGAGTTACTAACACCTAAACTTCAGGTAGTAGATAAGAAAGAATTTGCTAGTGGAACACTCTATGCAAAGGCAAAAGACAATTATAGAAAGAAAGAAAACATAGAGGAAATGTATGGCGTTGTTCTAGATATAGATAAGAGTCCAACTGATGTATTACCTATGCTTATAGAAGCTTTACAGGGTTATCAGGGGTACATTAATACCACTTTTAGTCATGACCCAAGACATGAGAAGTATTGTTATAGAGCCTTTATTAATTCTGAATCACCAATTAAACCTGAAGACTATGAAGCTGGATTTGTAAATCTAGTTAATAGCAATCCAATATTATGTGAGTTGAAAGAGAAAGGAATTCTAGACATGTCTGCTAAAGATGTAGGTAGGTTTTTCTATGACTTCTCTTGTTCACCTGATAGAGAAGATGACGCCTATTTTCATGCACTAGGGGGTATGCCTTTAATACCCGATACCCAAAATAGAGTAACTAATAAAGATGATAGTAGTAGTGAGTCAGGTGTAGTTCAAAGGAACATATCCTTAACAAAAGAAGTAGGAAGATTAGTACAAGAACATAAACATAAACCAACAGTAATTAGAGAAGCTTTAGCATTTAATGAGAAGTTTAATCCGCCACTAGATACCCAAGAAGCAATGGCGGTAATCAATAGTATTTGGAAAAAACACTTTAAAGATAATCCTGAAGATACACCTATAAAAGAAATCACATCAGGGCGTAAGAGTTACAAACTTAAAGACCTAAAGAACCTACCTAAAGTTGATTGGTTAGTAGAGGGTGTTTTAGCTAATAAAGGTATAACAAGTATCTATGGTGCTTCAGGCTCTTCAAAGTCATTCCTTGCAATAGACCTATGTATGAATCTAGCTTTAGGAAAGACATGGTTTGATATACCAGTTACTAAAGCCCCAGTTGTGTATACCGCACTAGAGGGATTTACTGGAGTTGTTAAAAGACTTCAAGGGTGGAGTAATCATAATGGGTGGTATCCAAATAATCTAGAGATAACTAAAGATGAATTACTACTAGCAGAGAATAGATCTGTTGATGAGTTTATTAATTTTTATAAAGGCAAAGAGTTTACTAATGGAATAGTTGTTATTGATACTTTAAATAATGCTTGTCCAAACATAGATGAAAACCATGCAGGTGCAATGAGTGGTGTTATTTATAACCTTAAAAGAATACAGAAAGATTTAGATTGTACTGTTCTGATTGTTCACCATTCAGGAAAGAATGAAGAGAATGGTATGAGAGGTAGTTCTAGTTTAAAAGCTTCTATGGATAGCGTATTGCATGTAACCCAAAGTAATGATGGTTTATGTAATTGGGTTCTAGAGAAATCTAAAGATAGTGAATGTGGTGTTGGATACAGTTATAGATTAGATGAGATTGAGTATAAGGGTGAGTCTACTTGTGTCATTAGAGTAGTTGGTAATCATGAACCTACTGTAAAGAAAATTAAATTAGGCACTAATCAGAGAAGAGTCTTTGATTTACTTAAAGAAAGAATCCTACCTAACCTCTCTCAAGATGAAGATATGGAAACAGTCATTAAAGATGTAGCTACTCAATGGACTGAACAACCATCAAATAAAAGAACCAATTTAATCAGAAGTAATATATCTATGTTGGTTAAATATGGATTAGTTGGAACAGGATTAAGAGAGCAGTTGCAAGACAGGATATGGATTACAGAAAAAGGAATGAATCAATAGAGTCCCATAGTCTACACCCTAAAGGGTGGTGTGTAGACTGGACTTTGGTAATCTAAAAACATAGCTTTTGGACTGTTATGGACTCTTGGACTGGTAAACGGTTAATTGGTATTAATGACATCAAGAGGTGCTTATATGCGGTGTAAATATTGTGATAAAGAAACTGTTTTTAATACTTCTGTATGCCATCAACATGGTGGTCATAGGATTAGATATGGTACTGAAGCACCCAATTATAAGCATGGCGGTAGAACTAAAGAAGCTATGGAAAGTAGAGAAAGGTTAAGAGCATTGAATGATATAGGAATCTTATGTGGCTTTATGCACAAGAAGATGAGAGGTAGGAAACCCGTTAAACCATTGCTATACGATTTAGAAAGATTTAAACAATTATTTAAGGGGTTACACAATGCAAGATAAAAAGAAGTTAGCAGTTTTTGACACGCCAAACAAAGATTTAATAAGAGTTACATCAGATCACACTAATGACATAGATGGTTCGGTTAAAACCATAGAGGTAGATTTAAAGAAGTTGAAAGTAATACTAGATAGGAATGATGAAGAAGCATATAAGCGTGTAGCTACTACCCTATTATTTGAAGTATTAACTGTGGGTGATGATAAAAGATTTAATGACTTAACTAGAGAGGGAGCATATGAAAAAGAAAAGTAACATTGGTAATAACTATTCCAATAAAGAGAACAGATTGCCTACTGAAAGATTGAGAATGGAACTCACACAGAATCCAGAGAAGATAAAGAAGATAGTTATAGCATTAATAGATAAAGCTATTGATGGCGATTTGTCAGCTATAAAGGAAGTCTTTGATAGAGTTGATGGCAAGGTAGTTAATCAGGTTAATGCAGAGATAAGTGATAACAGACCCATCTATGTAGTAACAGGAATAGATAATGATGATAACGGTAGAGAAGATAATGCAGTACTAGTTGATACAGGTTTTAGAGATAACGATTAATATATAAATCAATGACTTACAACAGTATACCTTGACCTACCCCTGCCCCACTTTATTACTAGAAATATTTTTTAGTTAACCCTATTGCAATGTACCATATAGGGGTATATAGTATAATATATA
>Ga0114999_10005715_pt1 | contig 14564 bp, 15 predicted proteins | sample ArcticOcean_MG_C_3_FD_89820 | JGI IMG/M metagenome (GOLD analysis project Ga0114999, IMG submission 89820) | Marine microbial communities from western Arctic Ocean - ArcticOcean_MG_CB8_126 | ecosystem: Environmental > Aquatic > Marine > Oceanic | place: Arctic Ocean: Canada Basin | collected...
GACGACGCACTTTCTTCAGGTCCCCGTTCCACTCCCACACCTCACTCCGGCACCCTACTCCCGCACTTCTCCCTGGCTAGCGCTCGCCGCCTGTGGCACGGCGTTCCTGGGCGCTGTGCTATCATTCGGTGACCGGCTCAAGCCGGGTCCTCGCCCGCTTTCATCACCGCGAAAAGCTGGACCGAGACTGCGCTTACCCAAATTGCACTCCCAAGCCAGCGTTCCGCCACCCCAGCCTGTGAAAACTCCTCCGGGCATCACTGGCAGCCACCTTTCCAGGTCCTTTGGTGCCGCCGACGGGCGCGACCTTCTCGCACTGGACGACGTATCACTCACAGTCGAGCTAGGTGAATTTGTCGCCATCATAGGTCCGAGCGGCTGCGGCAAAACCACCCTGCTAAAAATGCTCGGCGGCCTGCTTGCGCCCGATCACGGCTCGGTACTTATTGGCGGCTCCAGCACAGAAATGGCCCGGCGGCACAAGTCCATAGGCTACGTCTTCCAGGAACCCGCGCTCCTGCCCTGGCGCACAGTGCGCGAAAACATTCGACTCCCCCTGGAAGTAAACATCCGACCCAACGAGTCGGCATCGGGAGTCGAAAAGGCCATGAGCGCAGTGGGCCTGGAAGATTTCGCCGCTTACTATCCCCACCAACTCTCGGGAGGCATGAAACAAAGGGTTGCGCTCGCCAGGGCGTTCGCGTTCGGCTCAACCCTGCTGCTCATGGACGAGCCATTTGGCTCCCTGGACGAAATCACCCGTGAAGCCATGCGATACGAACTGTTGGCCCTGTGGGAGTCAACGGGCAAAACAGTCGTCTTCGTGACCCACAGCGTGCCTGAAGCCATTGTGCTGGCCGACAGAGTAGTGGTTATGTCCGAACGTCCCGGCCGGGTGGTCGCCGAAATCCCCATCGACCTGCCAAGGCCCCGTGACGAGGAGCTAGAGCGCTCGCCCCGGTTCCTCGAACTGACATCGCAAGTGCGCCGGGCCCTGTCTGCCGGTGCAAGCCCCGCGAAAAGGGAAGCCGGAGCAAGTCCCGTCACAAGGGAACTGGGCCCGTGATCCGCGAAACTATGAAGACCCTAAAAGGCCTCCCCGCCTACGTACTGCCCCCTGGCGTAGCGCTGCTTATAGCAGGAATAGTGTGGGAGGCATGGGTGCGCATCGGCGACGTCGCCGAGTACATCGTCCCGGCACCCACCGCCATCGCCTCCGACCTGTTCGGCGACATCGGCCAGTTCGCGCTGCACGGCGCGGTAACTCTCGGTGAAGCTGCGGCGGGTTTTGCGCTGGGCGCTACTGTGGCAATTGTCGGCGCGGTCGTCATGTCCCAGTCCCGCACACTCGAACGCAGCCTTCTGCCACTGGCCGTACTGGTGAAAGTCACCCCCATAGTGGCCGTCGCGCCGCTGTTCGTCATCTGGTTCGGGTTCGGGTCTTTCCCGAAAATACTGGTGGCATCGCTCATCACGTTCTTCCCGGTGCTGGTGAACGCGCTGGCAGGCCTGCGCTCGGCCAGCCCCGAGGCCCTGGATCTATTTAGATCGATGGACGCCTCCAACACCGAAATTCTGTGGAAACTGCGGGCACCGGGCTCCCTGCCATACCTGTTCGCGGCCTTCCGCATCTCCGTGCCGCTATCGGTAATAGGCGCGGTGGTAGGGGAGTGGTTCACCGGCGACCGCGGGCTGGGCAGCGTAATCATCGTGGCCCACAACAACCTCGACATGCCCCGGCTGTTCGCGGCGGTCGTCGTGCTCGCCGTCATCGGCATATCGCTCACCGCCCTTACCTGGTACGCGGAAAAGCGCGCCCTCTTCTGGCACGAGAGCGAACGAGGGTTCTAGCGAGAGAGTCGGACTTCGGCTCCCCGGATAGTGCGGTCGCAGGTGTCGCAGAAGTAGCGGACCACGGCCGCGTCACCACACTCGGCATGAACCAGGTACGGCTCGTCCGACAGGTGCCGCGCACCCCAGGCAGCCAGCGCCCCGGCAACGACGCCCAGCTCGTGGCCCTTGGGGGTCAGCCTGTACTCAGCCCTCAGCGGGTGCTCGCTGTAGACGTGGCGGCCGACAATGCCGTATCGCTCCAGCCGCTGTAGCCGGTCGGAAAGAATGTTTGCGGCAATGCCGTTGACCGATCTTTTAAGTTCGGAAAAGCGCGTAATGCCCTTCAGCAGGTCGCGCAAGACGGCAAGCGTCCAGCGATCTCCCACGAGATCGAGCGCTAAGGAAACCGGGTCGTCGCGCTTCGCTGTGCCTGTCACGAACTCTCCCTATTAAATCTGCGATGGGCATTTGACTACACCCACGATAGTATTAATATACAAGTTAGTAGCAAAACGCTACCGACTATTAGGCCGAACTCAAGCGACTGTGAGACACCATGAAAAGCCCTCTTAATAAGATATCCAGGACGAAATGGCTGCTCCCATTAGCGCTGCTCACACTGGTCGGCCTACTGGGCACCGGCTGTTCCAGCGATGCGTCCAATGACTCATCGTCAGAGACAATCGAAAAACGACAGATCGTGTTCATGGCGGGCTTCAAGCCCCAGGCCAACCTGCCATTCGTCGCCGTCTACGTGGCACAGGAAAACGGCTACTTCGCCGAACAGGGTCTCGAAGTAGACATCCGGCACGCATCCACCGGCGAACACCTGAAACTGCTGCTGTCGGGCGACGTGCACTTCACCACCGCCGCCGCTACGTCAGTTCTAAAGCGTCGGTCCGACCCCGGCGCGCCCATCGTCGCGTTCGCCCTCTTCGGCCAGCAAGGCGAGCAGGCCTACATGGCCCTGGCCGACAGCGGCATTAATAGCCTGTCCGATTGGGAAGGGAAAACGTTCGGCTACAAAACGTCAGTCCCGCCGGACTACCTGGCAATGGTCGAGTCGGAAGGCATCGACAGGTCCCAGGTGCAGGAAGTCCGCGTCGGCTTCGATCCGCGCGTGCTCACCGAGGGCCAGGTAGACGTGCTCGCAGTCTTCAAGTCCAACGAGCCCGACACGGTCCGAAGGTTGGGGTTCGATGTAACGCTGTGGGACCCGGCTGACTACGGAGTCCCTACAATGGGACTGACGTACATCACGCTGTCAGAAACCGCAGACACCGACCCCGATCTGGTAAAACGATTTCTAAAGGCAACCATGAAGGGCCTTAGCTACGCGCTGGAAAACCCGGAAGAAACCGTGGACATAGTCTTAAAGTTCGCACCGGACGAAAACCGAGAACACCAGGCATTCATGCTACAAACCGAACTCACCGACGCCGTCAGTGAAGTGACTGCAAATGCGGGACTGGGCGCGATGACCGACGCTCAGTGGAAAGCCCTCTACGACCACCTCATCCGCTACGAAGCGTTGCCCGAACCATTCGACTACAAAACGGCGTTCACCGGGCAGTTCCTGGAAGACGTTTACGACGGCGCCTCGCTGAACTGGCCCTAGCGCGTGCCCGCCAAACCCAGACAGGGCGCCAGTGCGCCAGCGGCCAAGCCTGTGCGGCGAACATTCCGCTCCAACGGGCTGCGGCTCAACTACATCGACTGGGGCGTGCGCCGGTCGTCCCCCAACGCCCAGCACATGGTACTCATCCACGACCTGGGGGACTCGCCAAGGACCTGGGACTTATTGGTGCCGAGAGTACGCGACGACTACCACGTCTTCGCCCCGGAACTACGAGGCCACGGCGACAGCGACCGTCCGTCCGGCGCGGAGTATGCATTTGAGCACCTGTACGCAGATCTCCTAACATTCGCAATAGAGGCCGACCTGCACGACGCCGTCGTGGTCGGCCACGGCGCGGGTGCCCGTCTGGCCGGGCGACTGGCCGCCGAGAGGCCCGCAGCCGTCTCTTCTCTGGTGCTTTACGAGCTGGAGTCGTCCAGCGGCCATACCGAGACGGGCTGGTCTTCGTTCGACGAAGTGGTCGGCTACCTCAAGCGTCAGAGGCCGGGCGCAGCCGAGGCGGCCCTCGACCGGCAGGGTCGCAGCCTGACCGGCGGCGGCATGGACGGGGGCCGTTCGTTCAAGCACGACACCGTCGCCCACGGCATCTACATGGCCGCGTCCGACGCGCTGTGGAACCAATGGGCCCGAATCGCCTGTCCGACGTTGGTGTTGCGCGGCAGGCAAAGCCAGGACCTGACCCACGCCAACGCAGTGCAAATCACCGAGCAAATCGACCGGCACAGACTGGCCGAAATCGAAGACACCGACCACTGGCTGCACCATGAGTCACCGGCAGCGTTCGAAAGCACCTTGCGCTGGTTTTTAGGCGAGCCTCCCGAATAAGCATGGTCTCCGGCCGGGGTTCCAAAAGCGTCGGTTAGCGGCCCTTGAACTGGGGCGGGCGCTTTTCCATGAACGCCCTGGCGCCTTCACTATGGTCGTCAGTTCGGCGGGCGATAGCCTGAGCGGGTCCGGCGAGACGCATACTCTCGGCCAGGTCTACGTCCAGTGAGCGTTGCACCAGCCGCTTTATCAGCGACATCGAGTATGTGGATCCTCCGGCCAGTCGCCGGGCCAGGTCAGTCGCGTCGCCGACAAGGTCGTCATGCAACGTCACGCGGGAAACCAGCCCCATGCGAAAGGCCTCGTCGGCCGTGATGGCGTCGCCCGTGTACTGCAGCATCAGCGTATTCCCAAGGCCGATAAGGCGAGGCAGCTGCCAGCAAGAACCGTCCGCCGGGATAAGACCCATCTTCACGAAGCCCTCACTGAAAGTCGCCTCCTCGGAAGCCAGGCGAATGTCGCAGCCCAGTGCCAAGCCCATGCCCAGCCCGACTGCGGGGCCGTTTACCGCCGCGATGGACGGTTTGCGCAGACGGTGCAGTTGCAGTGGCAGGTGGCGCACGGCGTCCATCTCTTCACTGCTGTCTTGCGTGTCGCCGGACCAGGCGTCGTCCAGTTCGGCCCAGGGGTCATGGTCCAGCACATCGCCATCGGGGCGGGCGAGGTTCGCATCGGCCATTCGCCGCACGTTCGCCCCCGAACAAAAGGCCGGGTCGCGGCCAGTAAGAAGGAGGACCCGCAAGTCGGGGTCGGCGTCGAATCGTTCAAGTTCGCTCGACAGTTCGGCCGCCATCTCGGCGCCCATCGCGTTGCGGGTGGGCGGGTCGTTCAGGGTCAGCGTGAGGACGCCGTTGGACTTCTTAACGTCCATATGCCCTGAGTGCCCTGAGGGTTTTGGCCGGTCCATCGAATCGGCCTCTAAGCGCCTTCCACGCGCTTGGACATGCAGTCAAAGAAGCGACCCAGCAGGGACTTGGCCGCCGCACCCATGAGGCGTTGACCTACCCTGGCAATAACCCCGCTTACCTGGGCTTCGCCGTCCACTTCTACCAGTGTTGCGCCGTCGTCGTCACTGAGCTGGACTGTACCGTCGCCTTTAATGGTGCCAGCAGAACCCTTGCCCGAGACGGCCATGCGGAACGAACTGGGGCTAACGACCTCGGAGATCGTCACAGTCGCCCGGTACTTCCCCCGGATGGCTCCTATACCGACCTTCATTTCCACAGCGTAGGCGCCTTCGCCCGTCTCCTCGAAGCTCTCGCAGCCCGGTATGCAGCCCCGGAGCGCATCCGGCGAAAGCATGGTGCTGAACGTGGTTTGTCGATCGGCAGGGACGGTGTGGGTGGACTGGACTCTCATAGCGAAAATTAATCTAACACAGCCGCCCGCCTATTCCACTGGTATTAGCGACTCGGCCACGTCGATAAGCTCCGGCACCGTAATCCACAGCGTCGTCAGTTCGGCTCGTACTGCCACCCATACCGGCCCTGCTGGCGTGTCCGGGTGCAAAAACATTACGGTCAACGATCGCTCGTAGTCCCACACCGCGAGGTACGGCTGCAATATGCGCATCGAATCAGGGTCCCAGCCGCCCCCTATCAGGTAGGCCTCCATCGAACCGAGGGTGATCGGCTCCATCACGTCGTCAGGTACCTGGAAACCGGCCGCTTCGAAAAAGGAATCGCCATCAGGAGTGAACCGCATCGGGTAGGTGATATGAAGCTCCAACGCCCCGGACGACGCTGTCCCGTCTCCAAGCGGAACGTACACCTGCCAGGCGGTAATGTCGGCGGGGAATACGAGAACTTCAGCAATGTTCAATGCAAAACCCCGAGGTAGTGTCTGGGGCACGAGCGCATAGCCCAGCCGGTCGATCACAGTGTTTACCGATGGCTCGGTAAACATCACCTCGCTCCCAACTTCGCCCCCACCCGGGCCAATTTCAGGGTCGGTGAACCGGTCGCCCTTAACCGCGAAAGGAGCCGGTGCGCCGCTGCCCGTATTTCCCGAGTCCGCACCCTTATTTTCCAAGGTCACACTGGGTTTCAGGTCGGCCGCAACGGGACTCACCGGGGTCAGCGACTGAACCGGCACGCCAGTGCCACCGCAGGCACTGGCGACCACCGTCAGCGCTATAAACAAGGACAGGACCGCCATTGTTCGCGGCGTGACCAGCAGCGTTCGCGACAACCGCGCAGGCCTGCACGCGGGGATGCATGCAGGCCTGCGTTCATCAAGGTACTGCAGCCATTGACTCGGCAATGTCGATCAGGCCGCCGACCCCTATCCAGCCATTACGTTGAGTATTGGCCGAGAGCATTGCCCACTGTCGCGGGCCTGGGTCTGCTTCGTATTCGAAGTAGAGCGTCAGCCGACCGTTGTACTCCCCTTTGGCCGTGTAAGACGCGAGCAGTTGCACCGTTCGCTCGTCCCACTCGCCCTTCATCAGGTAGGCTAATTCACCGCCTACGACGACGCGCACGACGGCATCTTCGGGGGGGGGGGCGAGAACGTCCCGGCGCTCGGGGTCTGTTCGTCGAAGTCGGGGATGAAGTCCGCCGGGTAGAACAGCGAAAGCCGCTGCCCGCCGTTTGTGTAAAACACCGTTGCCAGCGGCTTGCTGGGGAGTTTGACCAGTTCGGCCGTTGCCAGCGTGAAGTCGAGTGGCAATAGGGCAGGAACCAGGGCGTACCCGAGGCCATCCCTAATCGAAGACATGTCCCCGTTTTCCGGGTCCGGTGCAGGCCCTGCGCCGGGCCCGTCGTCGTTGGACACGGTGCCAGGAACCGAGTGCAGGTCAACGCCCGTCGCCGGTGTAACCGCCGTGACTGCATCGACAGCGTTGGCGTTGTTGGGCAACGCGATCACCGGGGCCGTCCTACCGGAGTCCGAACACCCGGTCGAAACCATTAAGAGGGCCGCCACCGCGACCACCAGAACCACCACGACATACCTCTCTGGGCGACAGCTTAACCAGTCCCCGGCATCCCTGCTATAATCGCCGGGCTTTTTGGGCCGGCGGCGCCGGTGAGCGCCCGCTTAAGGCCAGCCGGGGAGGGCATCTATGGACACCACCATTACCGTTACGGTCAACGGCGAGCAGCATACGAACGAGGTTGAGCCCCGTTTACTGCTTTCTACGTACCTCAGGGAAGTTCTCAATCTGACCGGCACGCATATTGGATGCGATACCAGTCAATGCGGCGCTTGCACGGTCATGCTCAACGGGGAAACGGCCAAGTCATGCACCGTCTTCGCAGTACAGGCGAACGGGGCTGAAATAACCACCATTGAGGGGCTCGAGCAAGACGGCAAGCTTCACCCTGTACAGGTCGGCTTCTTCGAAGAGCACGGCCTGCAGTGCGGTTTCTGCACACCCGGCATGATGATGTCCTCCATCTCGCTGCTGGAGCGAAACCCCGACCCCAGTGAAGGTGAGATACGGCATGCCATCGCTGGTAACCTTTGCCGTTGCACCGGGTACCACAACATCGTCAAAGCGGTGCAGTTCGCGGCGAAAAACACCGACTCCTAATCGCTTCCATACGGCCCCATTCAACTAGATAGCCACTGGCAGTCGGGGAGAGAACAATGACCACCTCCACATTCGAGTACCACACCCCAACATCCGTTGCAGATGCCCTTGCGCTGCTGTCCAGCCACGGCGACGGAGCCAAACTGCTCGCGGGCGGGCACAGCCTGATACCCATCATGAAACTGCGCCTGGCCGAGCCCGAGGTGCTGATCGACCTGGCCAAAATAGCCAGCCTGTCCGGTATTGCCGAGGCCGACGGCGGACTGGCCATAGGTCCGATGACGACGTACTACGAACTGATGACTTCGGACCTAGTTAGTGCGAAAGCGCCGGTACTGGGAGAGGCCGCCGGTCTGGTGGCCGACGTGCAAGTGCGAAATAGGGGCACCATCGGCGGCAGCGTCGCCCACGCCGACCCCGCCGGCGACCTGCCCGGCGTCCTGTTGGCACTCGGTGCCCGGTTCGAGGCAACGTCGCCTACCGGAACTCGCACCATCGAGGCGGACGACATGTTCGTCGATTTGCTGACGACCGCCTTGGAGCCGAACGAAATCCTCACCGGCATCTTCGTACCGACCACCCCGGCTGCGGCATACGAGAAAATCGCCAACAAGGCGTCGCGGTACGCCATCGTCGGTGTCTGCGCGGTGCTGACCGTCGAGGGTGGCAAGTGCATAGCGGCGCGGGTCGGCGTAAACGGCACCGGGCCGACCGCCGTCCGGGCGGCCGGTAGCGAGACCGCATTGGTGGGAAGCTCCCTGGACGCCGACTCCATCAAGGCCGCAGCTTCTGTAGCGGCAGACGGCATCGACGCCTTGTCCGACGTGCACGCATCCGACGAGTACCGCATCCACCTGACCATGGTCTCCGCCCAGCGGGCCATCACCAAAGCGGCGGAGCGCGCCGGTTAAACGAGCAAGCCAAAGCCCTCTTTTAGCAGGGCCGCACGAAACAACCTAGCTTTTGGACGCCACCCGCCGGGTGGCGTCTTCATTTGGGGGCCAAATTGAGCGAACAGTCCGCCGGGTACGCCGTCAGGTTCGAATCGGAAATCGTAATCCCCATGCGGGACGGGACGGTCACATACGCCGATATCGTCCGACCCGACGCGCCCGGTCAATTTGCTGCACTGTTAACCCGCACGCCATACGACCGTACGACAAGCGCGAACATCAGCGCTCCAATCCACGCTTTGCAGGCCGCGCGAAAAGGCTGGGCAGTCGTCATTCAAGACGTGCGCGGGCGCTTCGCGTCTGAAGGCGAGTTCCAGCCGTTTCATCAAGAAATCGCCGACGGCTACGACTCGGTCGAGTGGGTCGGTGCCCAGGAGTGGTGCAGCGGCAAAGTGGGCATGTACGGCATCTCATACGGCGGTGCCACCCAGTGGTTGGCGGCGCTGGCCCAGCCGCCGTCCCTGGCCGCGCTGGCACCGGGCTACACAGCGATGGACTACCACGAGGGCTGGGCCTGGCAGGGCGGTGCGTTCGAACTGGGCTTCAACCTGTCCTGGGCCACGGGCGGACTCACCCACGGCATGTGGGCGACTCTCGCCCAAAAGCACGGCTTGTCGGCCGAAGACGAAGACAATTACCTGGCCATAAAAGACAACCAGGACGCCGCGTTCACCCGAATGCCTCTCACGAACCAGCCGCATCTTGAGGGGCTGGCCGACTACTACGGCGAGTGGCTCGCTCATCCCGAATACGACGAGTACTGGAAAAAGGTCTGCATCGAAGACCGGCTCTCAGAAATAGACCTGCCGACCCTCAACTACGGCGGTTGGTACGACGTATTCATGAGCGGCACCATCCTCGGCTACGAGGGCATGCGCCGGGAAGCGCCCTCGCGCGCCGTACGGGACGCACAGCGGCTGCTAATCGGCCCCTGGGTGCATGTCCGCAACTGCCCCGGAAACGTTGGAGGTTACGACTTCGGCACGCGCGCTGGTGCATACCACCTGGGGTTGGAAAGCCGTCTGCTCGGGTTTTTCGATCAGCACCTTCGTGGCGGTCCCGTACCCGACGACAAACCAGTAGAAGTCTTTGCCATGGGGGAAAACCGGTGGCGAACCTACGACCAGTGGCCGCCGCCGGGTGCTGTGGAAAAGAAGCTATACATGCATAGCGAGGGCAAAGCGGCGACGTGTCTCGATTGCGGCACCCTCAGTTTCGACGCTCCCGGTGCCGAGCCAGCCGACGCATACGTCTACAACCCGGCCGACCCCACGCCGACCGTCGGGGGCGGCCTATGCTGCGACCCGGTGTGGATGAAATGGGGCCCGTACGACCAGCGCGAAGTGGAAAAGCGCCCGGATGTGCTCGTGTTCTCGTCCCTCCCCTTGGAAGCCGATTTAGAGATTACCGGCTGGGTGCGGGCCAGACTGTTCGCATCGACCACTGCCGTGGATACTGACTTCACCGCGAAGCTCGTCGACGTCGCCCCGGTCGGAGACGCCCGCAACCTGACCGACGGCATCCTCCGGGCCCGTTATCGCGCAGGCCGGGGTCCGGCCCAGCCCGTGACACCGGGCGAGGTCATCGAGTACGACATCGACATGTGGGCGACCAGCAACGTGTTCAAGGCAGGGCACCGCATACGTCTTGAGATATCTAGTTCTAACTTCCCACGGTTCGACCGCAACCCCAACACCGGCGGAGACATGGCCACGGAGACCGAAATGATCCCGGCGCTACAGACCATCTACCACGACACCAACCGCCCATCACACCTGACTATCTCGGTGATTGAATGACTGCATCCCAAAACGGCCACACCGGCCTGGCTGAGTATCTAAAAGCCGCGCTGCTAGCTACGGACACTGCCACCGGCGCACTTATGGGCAGGTTCAGGTCGTCTGAGTCCAGCATCGCCGGTATGGACATCGCGTCCTGGGAGAAAGCCCCTGGCGAACTGGTCACCGAAGCCGACATGGAGGCGGACGAATTCATCAAGGCCGCGCTGAGTGGTCCGCTGACACCGGGCGATATCTACTCCGAAGAAGGCACTTTAGAACGCGGCGGAGGCGACCGTTTCTGGCTGGTCGATCCGCTGTGCGGCACTCGCGTCTACGCCGCTGGCCTGGGGCTCTTTGGGGTCAGCGTGGCGCTAGTAGGGCCCGGAAACGGCGACAAAGCGAGCAACGCCCTCGAACTCGGCGTTATCGCTGTGCCGGCGCTAAAAGAACGCATGGCGGCCGTGACGGGCAGGGGAGTGACGCGCAACGGCAGGCCTTGGACCTGCGAAGGCCACAAGGGCAAACTCGCCGACGTACTGGTGGGGGTGTCAGCCGGGCGCTTCACCGAAGACGTCGGCAACGGCCTGGGCTGGGTGGCCAAATCCGCGGGACTGCTGGGTCTGGGGTCGGCCCCATACAGCCTGTTCCAGCTTGCCGTCGGCCGCTTGGGAGCCCAGGTCTTCTACAACGCTGGCGTCGAGCACATAGCCGCCGGTGCCGCAGTGTGCGCCGAACTCGGTGTCACCATCACCGACGCCCAGGGACAGGCGCTGGACTGGAAGCCAGGCGCAGTCTTCCCCACGGTAGTCTGCGCCTGGCCCTCAGTCCACGCCGAAGTGTTAGCGGCCATCGCCGTTAGCACCTCTTAGTCATCGCCGTAGGCCTCCACTTCCATCTCCAGCTTGCGGCGCTCGTCGTCTGAGACGTCGCCTATCGCGGCCTTACCTGCCCGGACTAGTGCTTCGATCTCGGGCACTATCTCCGGGTTGGCCAGCGTCATCGTGTCGCCGGGGTCCATGAAGTTGGAGATGGCCGCTACCACCCGGCGCATTATCTTGCCGGAGCGCGTCTTGGGCAGGTCGGAAGTCACCCACACATGGGTCGGACGGGCGATGGGGCCGATTAGCTCGGTTATCGCCTTCTTCACAGCAGCCTCAACCAGGGACTCGTCGGTGCCGGGGAAGACCGAGACATATACCTCAGGTGCCCGGCCCTTGAGCTCGTCGTACGCGGGCACTGCGGCGGCCTCGCTCACAACATCGACCGTTAGAGCCGCCGACTCCAGTTCCTTCGTGCCCAGCCGGTGGCCCGCCACGTTGATGACGTCGTCCACACGCCCGAGTATGCGGATGTAGCCGTCCTCAGACATGGTCGCCCCGTCGCCGGTGACGTACGGCCAATCGCGCCAGTCCTTGCTGTCGAGCTTGGCGAACTTTGCGTAGTAAGTCTCAACGAACCGGTCCGGGTCCCCATAGATGGTCTGCATCATCCCCGGCCAGGGGTTGGCGATGCATATATTGCCAGCGCTGCCCGGCGCGACCGGCTCACCGTCGTCGTTCAGCACAATCGCCTGTATGCCGAGCGCGCCCGGTCCACAGCTGCCGGGCTTCATGCCCTGGAGGGCTGGCAGGGTGGTGCCGATGAAGCCGCCGGTTTCGGTCTGCCACCAGGTGTCCACGATCACCGCCTCGCCCTTGCCGATCTTTTCGTAGTACCAGCGCCACACCTCGGGCTCAATCGGCTCGCCCACCGTCGTCATGTGTTTGAAGTGGAAGTCGTACTTCGCGGGCTCGTCCGGCCCAACTTTGCGCAGCATGCGTATCGCCGTTGGGGCTGTGTGGAAAATGTTCACACCCAGCTGCTCTGCGATGCGCCAGGGCCTGCCCGCGTCGGGGAAGTTGGGCGCGCCTTCGAAAACCACACTCGTGGCACCGAGCGAAAGCGGTCCGTAAACAATGTACGAGTGGCCTGTTATCCAGCCAATGTCGGCCATGCACCAGTACACGTCCTCGGGGTGAATGTCCTGGTAGTACTTGCTGGTACCGGCCGCGTACGACAGGTAGCCACCGGTGGAGTGCTGGCAGCCCTTGGGCTTTGCCGTGGTACCGGACGTGTACATGATGAAAAGCGGTGCCTCAGAGGGCAGCGACACCGGGTCTACCCGGTCGCCCTTGTGCTCGGCCAGCAGGTCATCCACAAAGTAATCGCGCCCATCGACCATAGGGGTTTCGGAGCTGAACTTGCCGGGGTACCGCTTCCACACTAGGACTTTGTCTATCGGGTGTCCCTCTTTGGCTGCGTGCTCGACCGCGATGTCGGCCTTGCCCTTGTGGTCGATCAGCTTGCCGCCACGCCAGTACGCGTCTGAAGTTATTAGCAGCTTGGACTCTGAGTCCACGATACGGTCTCCGCAGGCCACGCCGGAAAAGCCGCCGAACACCTGCGAATGCACCACGCCTAGCCGCGCGCACGCCAGCATCGTCACCGGTAGCTCCGGCACCATGGGCATGTGCAGCGTCACCCGGTCGCCTGCCTCCAGGCCTGCTTCTTGCAGCACGACCGCAAACTCGTTAACCCGCACCCACAGCTCCTGGTAGGTGATGGCCTGGTGCTCTTCCTCTTCCGGCTCTGGCACGAAGATGAGCGCGGCCTTGTTGCGGTGCTTCTCTAAGTGGCGATCCACGCAGTTATACGAAGCGTTGAGCTTGCCGCCCACCCACCAGTTGTAGAACGGCGGGTTCGAGGTGTCGACGGTGGTGTGCCAGTACTGGTCCCAGTCGAGCAGTTCGGCGTACTCTCGGAAGCTGTCCGGCCAGTTCTCGGCGCTAAAGCGTTCGAAAGCGGCCGGGTCGGCCATATTCGCCTGGGCGATGAAGCCGGGCGGAGGCGGAATAAGCTCCTCCTCTTGCCAGTGGACTGCTATCTCTGATTCCTTAACCTTGTCTGTGGCCACCTTCGACCCCCCTTAATAACCGTTATTTGTTCGCTGTTATCTGTTAGGCGAATTTGGCTCGCCATTATAATTGCCCGACCGGAGGCTCGCTTGAACTACAACACAATAAAGCTGAATCTCGACGAAGGCATCGCGACCGTGACCTTGAACAGGCCGGACGTGCTCAACGCCCTGAGCGAAGAACTGTACTCAGAACTCGACGCCGCTGTCACGAGCTTGGACGAAGACGACGCCGTACGGGTAATCATCTTCACCGGCAGCGGGGAGCGGGCTTTCTCAGCCGGTGCGGACATCCACGAAATGGCAAAAGGCCCAAAAAACGACTCTGGCCTTCCCCCGAAAACCCTCGACCAGGAACGACGGGCCTGGCGGCTCGCTGCCATGAGCAAGCCCACCATCGGTGCCATCAACGGCCTCGCCTACGGGGGCGGCGCGGCCATGGCCTCCAGCTTCGACATTCGCGTGGGCTGCGAGCACAGCAGCTTTCGTTTTCTCGCTGCCTCATACGGGCGCGTCAATGCTACGTGGTCATTGCCCATGCAGGTGGGCTGGCCAGCGGCCAAAGAGCTTTTGTTCACGGCTCGTGCGGTGGAAGCCAAGGAGGCGTTTCGCATGGGCCTGCTCAACCACCTCGTCCCTTGTGACCGCCTTATGGATTCGGCTAATGAGATCGCCAGGCAAATCGCCGCAAACGACCCCCGCATGGTCACCGGCATCAAGGCGCTGCTCATGAACGGCGTCGGAGCCGGGTGGCAGGAGATGTACGAGACCGAATTGCATGCCCGCGAAGGGGTGTTAAAGCCAACGCCCGTCATGGAAGGCTTCAAAGACTTCCTGTCCCGGAAAGGCAAACCCTAATGCCTGGTCCCTTAGCGGGCTTGCGCGTGCTCGATCTGGGCCGCTACCAGGCCGGGCCTCGCTGCGCCCTCATGTTCGCTCGCATGGGCGCTGAGGTCATCAAAGTAGAGGCGCTGACCGGCGACGAGAGCCGAAAGAACTCGCCCAGGGTTCGGGGCCAGAGCGCCTACTGGGTGCAGTACAACTC
>Ga0114999_10005716_pt1 | contig 14564 bp, 14 predicted proteins | sample ArcticOcean_MG_C_3_FD_89820 | JGI IMG/M metagenome (GOLD analysis project Ga0114999, IMG submission 89820) | Marine microbial communities from western Arctic Ocean - ArcticOcean_MG_CB8_126 | ecosystem: Environmental > Aquatic > Marine > Oceanic | place: Arctic Ocean: Canada Basin | collected...
AGGCGCACACACTTCTTTCAGTCCATCCGGACTCATTACAATTCCAAACTGCGGAGAGTTGTAAAACATTACTGCAAGATTTGTGTGGTCTGCTAATATTTTCGTGAACTCGACCACTTGCTGTTCCGTCTTAGTAGCGAAATATGGTGCTGCCAGTATGAGAATATCTATTCCCACCTCTTCGGCATATTTAGCCAACTTGATCATGTCTTTATAGGAAGTATGTGTCACATGTGCTGCAGTAAGCCATTCCCCGTTCGCCTCGTCAGCAACAAGTTCCATCACCTTCATTCTTTCCTCAATCTCAAGACTCCAAAACTCTCCCATACCCCAAGTGCAGCCTCCTCCTTGAGTACCAAGTGAACGAACGTGCTTGATATTCCCCCTTAGCCCTTGCTCATCAAGGTTATCCTCAGAATCGAACGGAGTCATCAGCGTCGTCCATTGCCCTTTTAGATTTTCCCACGCCCATTCCTGAGCCTCTTCACGTTTATATTTTGCCATGCTGCCCTCCGTCATTTTCCCGGAGACATATCTCCGGTCTTCATTCTTCACAGACACGCCTAAATCAGTCTAGAGCCTGCATTTCCCTCCGTCAACCATCGGTTCAATGATTCACCAATGCTGTAATTTGTAGGCTCAGTCATTCCATAGTGGACACATAACAACTCCTGCAGGTAATTTCGGGTGGAAATAAGTGGACTTCCTGGGCAATCGCCCTTCAGAAACCACTGCTTTCTCGAATACCTCTACCCCTAAAGACCCCATGATGAACCCTAAGGAACAATCTCCGGCAGTGACACGCGTAACAGCACTCGCCACGTCATGGTCGTAATCAACTATCTGTGCCAAGGATTGATGGTTATCTCCCACAGCATCGCCTATACAGTCTTCGACTAATCTAATCGGTAATCTCGCCCCTCCACCCTTCGTCTCAGTTGTCATCTTTCGCACCCTTAGTAATACCGTGTCGCCCGACTCGTGTAGCAAGGCAACATCCCAATTCGCGCTTTCTGGGGAAGCTAACAGTAACTCCATCCCTTGCGAACACAACTCCGAATCTTGAGGCAATTTTATGTTCTTGTATTCTTCAAACTCCTCCTGAACGCGGGCGATGATCCTGCCCTTAGTGTCTTCATCTATTCCCGTTATAACCCTATGATACCCATAGATATCCAGCCCAGGATCATCAAGTGCGATCAATCCCATCATGACGTATTGGGCTCCTAATTCGTCTGATATTTGAGAATATTCTAATGCAGTTTCATAACGGTGATGCCCATCAGCTATGATTACCGGAGTCTCTTGAAACGCAGTAGTGATAGCTGCAACATCTCCAAGATCATTGATTTCCGCAAGAGTAAACGCGCCTTCATCCGGTATTGTGCCCGAAGCAAGCGTGTTTTCAGTCACTCGCAGACTCTCTAATATTATGCTTATCGCTTTGCCTGAATCTCGATAAACTGCCATTATCGGACTAAAGTGAGTTTCGCACTGGGTAAGCAAGTCCAACCTGTCTTTTTTCGCCTTCGGAACTGTGTGCTCATGTGGCAACACGCTACCCTCGGAAAAGTCGACCAACCGAACCCTTGCTATTAATACCTTGCGCTTTCGGTTAGCCCCATGTACGTCAGTATAATTTTGGACCAGAAGGAAAAAGCTAGCATGGCTAGTTGACTTCAAAACTCCTTGAGCAATCCACGATTGGAGTTCCCGCGCAGCCCCCTCATATTTGTCTACACTAGGGCTCGTTTCCCGTGAATACTCCAGGCGCACAATATTGAAAGCATGCCTGTCATACAAATCTTCTCTCATTTCATCACTGATCACATCGTATGGCGGGGATATCGTCAATGATATATCGGGGACTATGCCTGAGTCGTACATCAGTGCCTGGAATGGCAAAACTTCTACCATAGAATCAGTCCTCTTTAAAGAATTTACGCATCAATTATACTCGTCGCTGGAGGTAATATGCTAGCCCACTCTTCATAGCGCAGAGAAGGCTATTAACGCTATAATTGATCTAAGGACGCGAGTCGAGCCCCTTACACAGAGAACTCTAAAATATTACAAACGCCACGCGGCTATGGATTGTGACATGCTCGAAAATAGAGCTGATCTCTTCATCAAGATTCAGGGATTGAGATCATCGCTGAATCACCATAACTACCAATACTACGTACTAGATGACCCAGAAGTTTCCGACGCGGAATACGACAGGCTTTTTCGAAAACTCGCCTCCCTTGAATCCATGCACCCTGAGTACACATCCGCCTCTTCTCCAACCAGAAGGGTAGGGGCCCCAGTTTCTTCAAATGCTCTTCCCCTTCGGCACAGAGTCCCTTTGTTGAGTTTGGGCAATGCTTTTGACCACGCCGGCTTGCTAGAGTGGTTCGATAGAGTGTCCACGGAAATCGACCCATCTGGCTTCCAAATGGTTTGCGAACTCAAGATTGACGGCCTTGCCGTATCCCTTACATATGAAAATCGAACCCTAACAAGAGCGGCAACACGTGGTGACGGCTACGAAGGCGAAGATGTCACGCATACTGTGCGCACCATCCGCAACATCCCGATAACCTTACCCCCCAGCGCTCCAGACTACCTAGATGTGCGCGGAGAAGTATTCATACCCTGCTCATCCCTAGATACCCTCAATGAAATTCGTCGTGCATCTGGCCTAGCGGAATTTAACAACACGCGCAATACCGCTGCTGGCACCCTGCGGCAACTTGACCCCCAACAAGCCTCTGACAGAAACTTAAGAATGATGATATACGCCCTGGGATCAATGGATGCCCAGATGCCGCCAACTCACTGGGAACAACTTCAAGAATTATCAAACTTCGGCTTCCCCACGAATCCTCACAATGCTCGATTTTCTTCGCTTGCGGAGGTTCAAGAGTACTGCGCCCTATGGGCAACTAGCAAAGGTTCGCTCGACTATGATGTTGATGGGGTAGTCATAAAAATTGACGAACACATTCACCAAATAGAACTCGGCGCTTCAAGTAGGGAGCCTCGCTGGGCAATCGCTTACAAATTTCCCGCGGAACAGGTTACAACCCGATTGATTAATATTGGGATCAATGTCAGCCGAACAGGGTCACTCAACCCCTTCGCAATTCTCGAGCCCGTGCGTGTATCAGGAGCAACAATTGCCTTCGCGTCCCTGCACAACGAAGACGACATCCGTAGGAAAGATATTCGAATAGGAGACCTCGTCATTCTCGAGCGCTCAGGAGCTGTGATACCAAAAGTTATTGCCCCGGTTATAGCGGCACGCACTGGACAAGAAATCATCTTCTCCATGCCGGAGTATTGCCCGTCGTGTGGCAATACCACGGAACGGGAAGGTCTTCATGTGATCCGATGCCCAAATTATTTCTGCAAGCCAAGTGTCATTAATCGATTACTTCACTACGCCAAATCTGTGGGGATAGAGGGACTAGGCGAAAGCCTCGTCGAAAAATTAGTAACCGCAGGAAAGCTTCGCCGCATCGAAGATCTGTATTCTTTAAACCAGGACTCACTAACTAGCTTGTCAGGCATGGGAGACACATCTTCAGATAAAATCCTTCTGGAGATAGCCTCTAGTAAAGGTGCTTCTTTAGAAAAGGTGCTCGTAGGGCTCGGGGTCCCACATGTAGGCGTCGAGATCGCAACCCTTTTATCGGCTCACTTCCCTTCTCTTAGTAAACTTCGCGCTGCACATCCAAGTCAATACGAAACCATACCAGGCATTGGTCCCGTTATATCAGAAAGCATTCAAACTTTTCTAGGAGACATGGAAACAAGCATCACCCTGTCTGTCTTAGCCCAGTTAGGGATATTCGATAACCACTCCACTGAGTCCTCACGTCTCGACACATTCTCGGCAATAGCCGGGAACCGTTTTGTAATTACTGGAAGATTAGGCTCGATTTCACGACTAGCACTAGGCTCGCTAATACGCGCAAACGGAGCCTTTGTCACCTCTACTGTAACAAAAGCCACTTCTTTTCTGATAGTTGGCACAGACCCGGGAAGTAAACTGCAACGAGCCCGTGATCTTTCTATCCCTCTTCTAGACGAAAATGAAGCTCTATGCCTGCTAGGGCATCAGTAGTGCGCGAAGATCCCCAAGGCTAATGAAGCATGCCACAAGCCCTCAATAATTTATGAAAGGTTATTAATTAAACCATGCTGTTAGTAGTAGGCCTTGGTAATCCTCCGAAAAAATACTCACTCTCGCGGCATAATATAGGATACCGTTGTGTTGAGGCGTTGGCTGCAGAGACTAATGTGCGGATATCCGAGCGTGCCCCGAATTCCTTGATCGGTTCCGGGACGATAGGTGGTGAAACCATTATCCTTGCCAAGCCAACCACATACATGAACGAATCAGGGGTAGCGGTACAGTCGCTTCTTCGCAATTTACGACTCAACCCTGAGAAATTAGTCGTAATCTACGACGACATGGACCTGCCGGTTGGCAAGATACGCATACGCCCCGGTGGCGGCGGTGGGGGGCACAATGGGATTCGCTCTATAATCGGCCACTTAGGCACATCACATTTCGCTAGAATTCGATTCGGTATAGGCAGGCCACAAGGGGTGCTAGACCCGATAGGGCATGTCCTAGGGGCCTTCACCAAAACCGAGAACATGATTGTCGCGACCGCAATAAGCAATGCAAGTGCTGCAATAAAGACTATCGCAGAAGAAGGCATCCAGATCGCCATGACACGCCATAACACTAACCTTGCCGTCCCCGGGTAGATCAGTACATGCTATTGCCTTCAGCCATTTAAGGCGAGTCAATGTGACGCGCCAGCTCAACCATTGCTTGCTTACTGCCGAACACTGTCGCCAGTCTTCCAGTAACACGAATTCTGTTTTTCCCAATCAAGCCTTTTGTATGCAATGCCCACAGAGACCAATTTAGCGTAGCCGTTTTCAATTGAGGGAAACTGCTCAGTAGTGTATCGTCTCCGTATCTAAAGATTTCATCCGCTCTTCTGTTCAACTCTTCCAGGATCATAGACTGGGCAGGGGTCAGATCTTGTCTGTGATCCCCCTCTCTGACTCTGATTTGGGCAATTTTCACAACGTTAATACCTTTCACAATATATCAAATTTACTTTAATGGTATTTGCGATACCACAATAGAATACACTGCCATACGAGGTTCTACAATGTTATTCAATGGATTTTACTATCTCAGGCACTATAAAGACATTGGGGCTTCTGATATACTAGTCGCTACAAAGCATCTACATTAGCCCGTTTGCTCATGTTCACTGGGCCTCAACCAATCCGCTTTGAAAGGTTTTAGTTATGAGTATCACCAAGCAAGAAGTCCTGTATCTAGCCAGTCTCGTCAAAATGTCACTGTCTCAGGACGAGTTAGACAAATTGGGTACTGATTTATCACAAATACTGAAGCAGTTCCAAGTGCTAGAACAACTCGAAATACCTGAAGGAGCTCAAGCTAGCCATCCACACAGCAATCGCTCAATTCTGCGTGCAGATCAATCCGCAGAAGCATACGACTCAGGGTTAATGCTCCAAAATGCCCCTCATGTCCAAGAAAATCTCATCAGGGTCAAAGCTATCCTTGACTAACACAAACGACAAACTCCATTGGCTAACTATCCACGAAACCGCCAGCCTTTTGCGCAACGGGGACATTACCTGCTCGGAATTGGCTGACCATATGATAAGTCGGATCCACACTGTGGACCCGATAATTCGAGCGTTTACCACTATTAACGATACGCCTAATTCCTCGGAATCTTCTGCTCCTGCTCAAGCCGAAGTTGCCGATTTGGCAATCCAGGCAGGAGCCACACATTCCCTAATTGGTATCCCTGGTCAAATCAAAGACAACATATGCACCCTTGGGATTCGGACAACCTGCGGATCCAGGATGTTGGAGGATTTTTATCCGCCCTATAATGCAACGGTCATTAACAAGCTACTCCATCACCATTCAGTCATTCTAGGCAAGGGGAATATGGATGAATTCGCAATGGGATCATCGACTGAGAATTCAGCTTTTTACCCAACTCGCAATCCTTGGGGGCTGACTAAAGTTCCCGGGGGAAGTAGCGGTGGACCAGCTGCAGCCGTGGCAGCAGGGGAGTGCATGTATGCACTAGGATCTGATACCGGTGGAAGCATTAGGCAACCGGCAGCCTTATGCGGAGTGGTCGGGCTAAAACCAACGTACGGATTAGTTAGCCGCTATGGCCTCATAGCGTTCGCGAGTTCTCTGGATCAAATCGGCCCGATAACCCGAGACGTAACCGATACCGCCATCGTCTTGAATGCCATTGCAGGAGAAGACCCCTACGACTCTACCTCGATCTCGCCACCCTCCACTGATTATCGCTCGGCTCTCATACCAGACGTCACAGGCTTACGCGTGGGCGTACCAAGCAAACTAATTGACCAAATCACCGAGCCTGGGGTAAGGGCTGCTATCGAATCCTCTATAAAGCTATTCGAAGATAATGGGGCCTTAGTCGATCGAGATGTGAAGTTAGATTACTACGACTATGCTCTCGCAGTGTACTACATCTTAGCCCCTGCAGAAGCATCTGCAAATCTTGCTCGTTACGACGGGGTTAAATATGGCCTTTCTGCCGACGCAGACACTATGTGGCAAGCACTAGAAGCCACTAAAGGGCTAGGCTTCGGACCAGAAGTAAAACGACGCATAATCTTAGGAACTTATGCTCTTTCATCCGGATACTACGATGCTTACTACCGCAAAGCTCAACAAGCAAGAGCGCTGATCATTCAAGAATTTTCCAGCCTATTCTCTCGGTACGATGTATTGTTAGCGCCCGTTACCCCCTCAACCGCGTTTGAACTAGGGGCAAAAGTTGACGATCCTGTGGAAATGTACCTGAATGATGTTTTTACCATACCCAGCAATATTGCAGGGATTCCATCGATCTCTATTCCTGCAGGTTTCAGCAATAACATGCCCGTAGGCCTCCAAATACTTGGACCTTGGATGGGTGAATCTGCCATCTTGCGAGCAGCATATTTTCATGAACAAGCGACCGGATGGAGCACTTATCACCCTACCCTCTCTCAGGAATGAACCCACAAGTAGCAGGGAATTTCGGAAAAATGCCCTGCCCCCCTTTGCCGAATGCAAGCTAGGTGCTTGCCGAGATCTTATGACGACCATCAAGCCTGCCCGAGCAATGGAACCTCTCAACAGAAGCCCCCCCCCCCTGAGCTAAATCAAGAGATACCGCCCAATCTCAACTTGCGATTAGGAGTATTTCGATTAAATTCAAGGAAACGCAGTATACTCACCGCATCTCACTTGGCCTCCCTAAACTCCACCCGATAAAGGAATTCCCTGAAATGAAAGCCATGGTAATAACATCCCCAGGTGGCCCCGAGGTTTTGCAAGTACGCACAGTTGAGGACCCCGCCTATGGGCCAAATGACGTGCTGGTCAGGGTACACGCGACTGCTCTAAACCGAGCTGATCTCTTGCAAAGAAGAGGGCGCTATCCGGCACCAGAGGGAATTCCACAAGATATTCCCGGGCTGGAAATGGCTGGTACCATCGTTGAGGTTGGAGGGAACGTCGAGCTATGGGCACCTGGTGACCCTGTGTTTGCGCTGATGCCTGGTGGCGCCTATGCAGAATTCGTGTCTCTTCCAGCTTCAATGCTCCTCCTTATGCCTCCTAACTTGGACTTTCACCAAGCAGCATCTCTTCCCGAAGTTTTCATAACGGCATACGACGCCCTTTTCAACCGCCTTGCTTTGACGCCCGGCGAATCAGTATTAATTCACGCTGTTGGTAGTGGGGTCGGAACTGCAGCGGTCCAACTTGCACATGCTATAGGAGTAGTCACACTCGGGACAGCCAGTTCTGCCGACAAACTACAACGGGCTTCTGCCATTGGCTTAGACAAAGGCATCAATTATCTAGAAGAAGATTTCTACCTAGCAGTCGATGAATTCACCCAAGGCAAAGGAGTTGCATGCATCCTCGATGTGATTGGCGCCAATTATTTTGAACAAAACATTAAGTCACTTGCAGAAACTGGGCGAATGATCGTAGTGGGAACTATGACTGGATCAAAGATTGATCTCGACCTAGGACTGCTCATGAGGAAACGATTGCAAATTGGCGGCACAGTACTGCGCGCGCGCACTCTTGAAGAAAAAATCTTCCTAACACAACAAATAGCCGATGATGTCGTGCCCCTCCTTGAGGCTGGAGTGATAACCCCCGCCGTGGATTCCGTTTGGCCTATAACCGAAGCAGGGCAGGCACACGCGCACATGGAGTCTAATCGGAATTTTGGTAAGATCGTTCTCGCCGTGGACTTCTAAGAGGCCACCCGCTAATAAGCGCTTAGAGACCTGTAGGCAGGTCAACTATCATCTCCCCCGAAACAACATCCACACTCACCACAACATCGGAAATCGCGGGGACTAGTACTTCTTCTTCACCCTTGACGACATAAACATCGTTAGAGCCAGTAGTCAATATCTCTGTGAGGGTTCCTAGGTGGCGGCCATCATTGGTAGTGACCTTAATCCCTAAAAGTTGGAAATGGTAGTATTGATCCTCGGGTAAGCCTTCTACTGCATCTTCTCTAATACAAATATTTTCATTATTGAGGCGTTGTGCCAAGTCAAGGGTATCGACTCCAGAAAATTTAACAATTAGCTGACGCCGATAAGCCCGTGCCCCTTCAATTTGACGAGGTGTTTCTTTGATGATTACCGTATTCCCCGCTACGAACCTTCGGGGATTATCCGTAAAACTGCGTATCTTTATCTCCCCGTGAACGCCCACAGGGCCACTGCAAATCCCAACCACAACCAGATCTATTTGCCGATCCTGTTGCATCTGGCTACTATGCTGTCAAATAAGCGAATTGCCACAAACTATATCCTTGGGGGAATGAATAGCCTCAACGAAGGGTCGCACCAAGTGTCTCAGACAATCTCTAGAACGGCCCGTGTCTCCGCTTTAACTGAAGCTACACGAAGCAGCACTCTCATAGCTTCAGCAACCCTGCCTTGCCTGCCTATAACTTTTCCCTTGTCTTGTTCGGCGACTTCCAGTCGAAAGACTGTCCTGTCGTCTTCCACCACCTCAGTAACCACCACGCTATCAGGCTCACTCGTTATTGCCCTGGCCATGTACTCAACCAGTTCTTTCATGACGAGACCGTCTCACCCTGCTGTAATCCCTGACGTACCAGTATTCGACTAACTGCATCCGACGGCTGAGCGCCTTGCCCAATCCAGTACAGAGCTCTCTCCCCATTTATAACCACTTCAGGTGGATTGGTTAACGGGTCGTAATGCCCTATCTCTTCCACGGGTCTCCCATCTCTAGGGGATCTAGAATCAGCCACCACTATACGGTAGGCTGGCTGTTTCTTTCTACCTATTCTTTTCAGTCTTATTCTAAGCAAACTAATAAACCTCAACTTTGCTAAGTTCAGTCGCAATTTTAGTCGGTGCACCGGTTGCTTGTCAATCTCAAGACTATTATCATCCACAATACCCTAGTGTTCTGGGCTGAACATGATAGCCAAAAGGCTATGCTAGTCCTAGTATTTCACACAAAGACGAAATGGAGATGCCATGAATGGAGATACCCTGAATGAAAAGATATCAGCAGTTCTCAGCCATCTTTTGGAGATGTTGGCTTGTCACAGTTGCGGAACTAGGCTCCGGTTTGGAGATTTCGAGTGCCCCCATTGTGGAATAGATATAGATCCAGTTTTAACGGATTGGGCCACAGGCCTTATTGAATCTCTTGAGCCAAAATAATTTTACCGTTACACTTAACGCACCCGCCACCACGTCAGTTCCCCGCAGGATCACCAACCAGCTCTTCACATAGCAATGCCGCTTGAATCAGCTCAGGGATTCGCACAAACTCCCTAACCGTATGGGCTCCATTTGTTGCCATACCAACTACTACTGCGCGAATGCCATTTAACGCAAAAATGTTGCCATCCGTGCCACCACCTGATGATACGAAATCGTAATCCAGTCCCATTCTGCTGAGTGCTGCAATCACATCCACAGCCACAGGCTCAGAAGGGCTTATCTGGTAGCCTTCAAATTCAATAAAATCGTTCATCTCTATTTTAGCTCCCGGGTAGGACTCTGTTACACGCTGTATTTGTTGTTTGAGAATATCCTGATACTTGGTCAGTTTCTCTCTGTTATGGCTACGGATTTCCCCCTCCAAATGGACAATCTCAGGCACAGCGTTTCGTGCCGAGCCCCCCTGTATAATACCAATATTCATCGTCGTTTCATCGTCTATTCGTCCAAGGGGCAGTCCAAGCACCAAATCTGCTGCTATTGTTGCAGCAGACAAGCCTTTTTCTGGCTCAACACCAGCATGTGCACCCCTGCCTACAACTCGAATATCGAAGCGCAGATACGTAGGGCTGGCATCGGTCAGCACGTTGGGGGCTCCCTCTCCATCAAAAACAACAGCTCTTTTGCCCAGAATCATCCCATAATTCAAATTCTTTGCCCCAACCAGTCCTACTTCTTCTTCTCTCGTGAATACTAATTGCACAGGCTTATGAGCCCTTCCAGACCCCACGGCACTCCGAACACCTTCCAGTATTGCAGCGACTCCTGCCTTGCAATCACCGCCAAGCACGGTGTCTCCCTGAGATACAATTTCTTCACCATTTACGACTGGAACAATACCCCTCCCTGGTTCCACTGTGTCCATGTGAGCAGATAAAATCAGTATTTCCTCCGCTGCTGTAGTTTCATGAATCCCCTTACTGGCGATCAGGTTTCCATGACTATCCTCTTTCACCTCAAACCCTATTCCCTCAACGGTTTCGGTTAGATACGCCATAACTTCGTGTTCTTCCCCTGAAGGGCTATCTATCGCAACAAGGGCACAAAATGTTTCTACCAATCTGTCAGCATTTATCACGTTAACTCATTTACTCCTACAGTATACTTAGATCTATATGTTGGCCTGAAAAGCAACTCCTGAGAAGCAACTCCAAAGCTTCCGGCCTGCGATCGTTTTCAGGGTAACATAGCTTAACCTTTAATTAGAGGCCTTAGATACATGTCTTTTATTGACTTCCACCTATGGCACTGGTGTATCGTTTTCGTGATCAGCGCCGCAGCGGTATTTGGTACAAGTAAATGGCTCGTTTCTGCAACAGGCACCATAGGAGATTACACCGGGCTGAGCAAGGGTTTCCTTGGAGCTGTCATGCTTGCTACTGCTACGTCGCTCCCAGAAATTTTCACAGGGATAAGTGCTGTAACGCTTACCGACTCACCTGACCTTGCCACAGGAACCGTGTTTGGCAGTAATCTCTTCAATCTGCTGATAATAGGTGTGATGGAACTTACAATCCTAGGCCCGTCTCTCCTATCGTCACTATCTAAGCCTACAAAGATGTCAATGATACTTTCCGGTTTACTGATTCTAGCCGCCATCGTCCTGCTCGCCTCTTTACAGTCAGGGGATGGATACCCACCCCTCCTCAAAGACCTTGCGACCAGCATTCTCATTATCATGTATGCCTCTTTTCTCTGGTTACTGCACCGCGCAGAGGAGCCCGAACTTTCACCTCTGCCGGAGGGCTCTGCACAAGCACGAACATCACTGGCAAGGGCTATCGGCATCTATGGCTTCTCGACACTCTTGATCGTCTTTGCGAGCATAGGGCTTTCCCTGGCTGGTGAAAATATCGGTATCCTCACTGGGTTAAGCGCCGGCTTCATAGGGAGTTTGCTTATAGCCCTTTCCACATCATTGCCAGAAGTAGCAACCTCATTTGCAGCACTTCGTATTGGCTCGCCTGATATGGCAGTGTCTAACATGACAGGAAGCAATTTATTCAACACCGGGATCGTCCTCTTCACCTCTGACGTGGCCTTTCAATCGACACAGAACAAGCATCTTTTGCCATCTGTTTCAAACAGCCACTTAATTACAGCAGCTGCCGCTCTAGTCATGACTGCAATCGTGACCACCGAGGCCTATACCAGACCCGGTAGCAGAAAAAGACACGGCACCTTTACAGTGAGCGCGGTGGCTCTCATCATCGTGTTTTTAGTCACACAATATTGGCTGTTCGCTCATTCTGGTGTTTGATTTGCGTTCGAACAGTTGGTTTAGTGCCTGAAAGATGCTATACTAGGCATGTGAAGTCATCCAAGGTAGGCATCATAGATTGTGTAAGTGCCGGCTTTTTAGCCGTGTACCGCAAACCGGCACTATTGATTGTGCCTGTATTGCTTGATCTGCTACTGTGGTTCATGCCAACTATCTCCCCTCAACCTATAGTAAGCTCCCTGATAGACTCACTAAGTTCAACAGAAATCAGAATTGAAACAGCCACAATAGACCAAGAAACCCAACCGAGCACGCCATTAGCGCCTACAGAATCATTTACCACCAAGGACCTTGAGGCACTAGGCACCGCCAACTTAGCTGGGATTTTGGGAATGCACGTTCAGTCATACCTTGCATTCCCGTCTCCGGGAAGATCTGGCCAAACGACAATCGGAGTGACAAGCTGGCAGGGAACAGTCCTGTCACTGTTATTCTTCATACTTGGGAGTGTAGTTATCGGAACCATTTACCTAGATATGCTCGCACAACAGGTAAAAACTGGTGCCCCTTGGCCTGTTCGCGAAGGCCTACTATTTAGATTGGTCCTTCGCTTATTGGGTTATTTGGCAGTGGTGGCCGCCATATACGGCACTATTGCTGCGACCTGCATGATTCTGATAGCAGTTGCCTACCCGCTGCTCCCTGTCATAGTTCTACTCGGACTAACTATCGCCTTTATTTCCCTCGTTTATCTGTTTGTCGGCGAAGCCGCCCTTTTCATGGAGGATGTTGAGCCCATACAGGCCGTGAAAAAGAGCTTTGTCTTCGCTCGGGAGCACATGGTTTCACTGATCGGCCTTGTGCTGCTTACTACCGTTGTCAGTTTAGGGCTACAACTAGCCCTTAGTAGAATTGCAACCCACCCGCTTGGGCTTCCTGCCGCTATCCTGCTAAATGCATGTGTGATGACGGCCCTTACATTCGCCGTGATGAATTACTACTGGTACCACACTAAAGGAGAAGTTTCCGGGCCACAACCCTAAATTACTTCAGGGCGCACGGTCCCTGACCGGTTCCATATTTTTATTTGGTAGGTGTATAAATGACAAACCCTCTAGACGCACAGCACTACACAGCTGATGACATTCAGGTCCTAGAAGGCAGAGAGGCCGTTCGGCTACGCCCTGGCATGTACATCGGAAGTACAGATCAGCGGGGATTGCATCATCTAATTTACGAAATTGTCGATAATGCGGTTGACGAAGCGATGGCCGGGTATTGTACAAGAATCAGCATTACTCTCGAGAGCGACTATTCAGTAACAGTCACGGATAACGGCAGGGGAATTCCCGTTGACCTCCACACGGCTACGGGCAAATCCGCCCTTGAAACAGTAATGACAACGCTCCATGCTGGCGGAAAATTTGGAGGCGGTGGATACAAGGTTTCTGGAGGACTTCATGGTGTCGGCGCATCTGTCGTCAATTCATTGTCAAAATCTATGGAGGTCTGCGTAGATAGAGATGGAAAGTCGTATCGCCAACTCTTCTCACAAGGGTCAGCAACCAGCGAACTAGAACCCACAGGAATGTCTGAACTACGTGGCACGACAATCAAGTTCATGCCTGATTCAGCAATTTTCGCTGAGTTGGATTACGACTTTGACATGCTTACGCAGCGCTTTCGGGAAATGGCATTTTTGAACCAAGGATTAGAAATCCACTTTCTGAGTTATCTTCACACAAAAGAAGTCCCCGGCTATCAAGAGCGCACATTCCTCTTCTCCGGGGGTGTCAGTAGCTTCCTAAGCACCCTGAATAAGAAACGAGGGGTTCTCAACGAGGTTCCCATATACATCCGAAAGGACATAAATGACACTGCAATCGAAGTAGCAATCCAATACAACACCGGGTACGCAGAGACGACATATTCATTTGCAAATTGTATCAACACACCCGACGGAGGATCACATATCACTGGCTTTCGCTCTGCGCTTACGCGAGTGCTCAACGATTATTCTCGGAAGAACAAACTAATCAAAGACGAACATCCGAATTTCTCCGGCGAGGATGTTCGCGAAGGACTCAGCGCCGTCATCTCTGTAAAACTGGCAGATCCACAATTTGAAGGACAGACAAAAACCCGCCTTGGGAACCCTGAAATGAAGGGATACGTCGATTCTGCGGTTGGTTCAGAGCTCACAATATTCCTTGAAGACCATCCAACTGAGGCAAGGCGAATCATTGAAAAATGCCTAACTACTGCAAAGGCCCGCGAAGCTGCACGCAGAGCAAGGGATTTAGTGATCCGTAAAACTGCGATGGACGGCGGATCTCTCCCAGGAAAGTTGGCAGATTGTGCGGAGCGCAACCCTGAGAACAGCGAGATTTACCTTGTTGAGGGAAATTCTGCAGGGGGCTCAGCCAAGGGTGGAAGAGACCGACATTTCCAGGCAATACTCCCG
>Ga0114999_10005717_pt1 | contig 14564 bp, 16 predicted proteins | sample ArcticOcean_MG_C_3_FD_89820 | JGI IMG/M metagenome (GOLD analysis project Ga0114999, IMG submission 89820) | Marine microbial communities from western Arctic Ocean - ArcticOcean_MG_CB8_126 | ecosystem: Environmental > Aquatic > Marine > Oceanic | place: Arctic Ocean: Canada Basin | collected...
CGGCGCGCTCAAGATTCACAGCGAAGAAGATTTCGCCGGCATGCGCCGCGCCGGCCGCGTCGCGGCCGAGACGCTCGATTTCATTGCGCCCTATGTAAAACCGGACGTGACGACCGGCGAGCTCGATGCGCTGTGCCACGACTTCATGACAGAACATGATTCGATCCCGGCGCCACTCAACTATCGCGGATTTCCCAAATCGATCTGCACGTCGGTGAATCACGTGGTCTGCCACGGTATCCCCGGCGATAAGACGCTGAAAAATGGCGATATTCTGAATATCGACATCACCGTGATCATCGACGGCTGGCACGGCGATACCAATCGCATGTTCCCGGTCGGCAAGGTCGGCGTGAAAGGCGGGCGTTTGATCGACGTCACCTACGAATCGATGATGCGCGGCATCGCCACCGTGCGCAACGGGTCAACGCTGGGCGACATCGGTCATGCCATTCAAAGCTATGCCGAGGGGCAACGCTGCTCGGTGGTGCGGGATTTCTGCGGCCATGGGTTAGGGCGCGTGTTCCACGATGCGCCCAACGTGTTGCATTACGGCGAACGCGGCACCGGGCCCGAACTCAAGGCCGGGATGTTTTTCACCATCGAGCCGATGGTCAATCTCGGCAGCTGGCAGGTGAAAATCCTCTCCGACGGGTGGACCGCGGTAACCAAGGACCGCTCGCTCTCGGCTCAGTTCGAGCATTCGATCGCGGTAACCGAGGATGGCCACGAAATCTTCACGACGTCGCCGGCCGGACTCGACTGCCCGCCTTACGACTAAAGTCGTCTCGCACCTCTGCGAGATCGCTCCAACCGAGCAATGCAACGCACTGATCGGCTTCCCCCTCACCCCACCCCTCTCCCCAAAGGGGCGAGGGAGCTGAACGCGCGCACCGCAAAAACCCTCGCCCCAGCGGGGAGAGGGTTGGGTGAGGGGGTATGTGCGTGGACACGCGCGGCGCCTGGCACCGCCCCTAGCGAAAGCGATGGCTAGGTCTTGGCAAACGACTCGGATAAGTCCTCGAAGCCGCACTACCACGGTCATCGCGCGCGTTTGCGGGAGCGGTTTCTCAAGGCTGGGGCGGCCGCCCTACCCGACTATGAGCTGCTGGAGCTGCTGCTGTTCCAGGCGCAGCCGCGTGGTGATACCAAGCCGCTCGCCAAGCGCCTGTTGGCCGCGTTCGATGACAGCTTCGCCGATGTGGTCAGCGCGCCGCCGGACAAGTTGAGGGAGATAGAGGGCGTCAGCGACGCCGTTGTCGCAGCGCTGAAAACCGGTGAGGCCGTGGTGCTGCGCCTAATGCAGATGCGGGTGCTTGATCGCGACGTGCTGTCGTCGTGGTACGACCTGATCGCCTATTGCCAGGCCAAGATCGCGCACGAGAGTCGTGAGCACTTCCATATCCTGTTCCTCGATACCCGCAATAGATTGATCGCCGACGAACGCCAACAGACCGGCACGATCAATCATGCGCCGGTTTATCCGCGCGAGGTCATCAAGCGGACCCTCGAGCTCTCGGCGGCGGCGGTGATCCTGGTGCACAACCATCCCTCGGGCGATCCAACGCCATCGGCGGCCGACATCGAGATGACGCGCAAGATTGCCGAGGCCGGCCGCACCCTCGGTGTCGTGGTACACGATCACCTGGTCGTCGCCCGCGGCGGCTATACAAGTTTTCGCGCCGACGGCTTGCTGTGACGGTGATCGCCAAACGCGCTTTGGGGCGCACCGGGATTGAGATATCGGAACTGGCGATCGGTGGCGGCGTGGTCGGCGGCATCCTGCCGCATGGCGAGCCGGAGGCTCAACAACGGCTGCTCTCCCTGGCGCTCGATAGCGGCATCAACTGGATCGATACCGCGGCAGCCTACGGGCAGGGTAAATCGGAGACCGCGCTGGGAGCCTTGCTGACCACCATCCCCAGTGCGCAGCACCCGCACGTCGCCACCAAGTTCCGGCTCGACCCCGCCAACCTCGATGATATTTCCGGGCAGATCGAGGCCTCTGTGACTGCCAGCCTGAAGCGGCTGCGGCTGTCGTCGGTCACGCTGCTGCAACTGCACAACCCGCTCGGCGGCCGGCAACGCGCGGCGGGCGGACAAACCCTCGCCCTCAACGACATTGAAAAATCTGGCGGCGTGCTGGACGCGATGGAAGCGCTCAAAGCCCAGGGCCTCACCCGACATATAGGCGTCACCGCGTTGGGGGGGCCCGATTCGTGCCGGCGCCTGATCGAAAGCGGCCGCATCGACACCGCCCAGATTTATTACAATCTGTTAAACCCGAGCGCCGGCCGGGCGATCGGCGACACCTGGTCGACCACCGACTTTGCCGGGCTGATCGACGCGTGTGACGCGCACGGCGTGGGTGTGCTGGCGATACGCGCGTTCGCCGCCGGTGTGCTGGCAACCCGCGAACGGCACGGGCGTGAATCCCCGTTGGTCCCCGGCGCCGAAATCGCCGTGGAGGAAGCGCGCGCCGAGCGGGTATTCGAGGTGCTCGGCAGCGCCCACGGCTCGCGCGCGCAAGCGGCGCTGCGGTTCGCGTTGGGCAACGCCCGGATCGCCAGTGTGATCCTCGGCCTGGCCGAGGTCGGCCAACTCGACGAAGCGATCGCGGCCTCGGCTATGGGTGGGTTATCCGCCGCCGCTTTGACCGGTTTGGATCGCCTCTACGAGGCCGATTTTGGATAGTATTGCGGCCATGGATTCGACCAACTCAACGTCAGCCTGCATGGACCGCGGCGATCGCAGCTATCCCAAACGCCCTTTTATCGGCGTCGGCGCCGTCGTCTTCAAAGGCGATGAGGTGTTGTTGATCAAGCGGGCGCGACCGCCACGCCAGGGTATCTGGAGCATCCCGGGCGGCCTGCAAGAGGTCGGCGAAACCTTCTTTGCCACCGCGGCGCGCGAGATCTTTGAGGAAACCGGGTTGACCGTCGAGGTGATCGAGCTGGTCGACGTCGTCGATTCGATCACCCAAGACGACGTGGATCGCACGCAATATCACTACACCCTGGTGGACGTCCGCGCCGAATGGCGGGCCGGCGAGGCGGTCGCCGCGGACGACGCCGAAGCGGTGACGTGGGCCGCGCTGGATGCGCTGGAGCCGTTTGAGCTGTGGTCAGAAACGGATCGGGTGATTCGTCTCGCCGCGGCGCAGCGCGGACGCTCGTAGTTAGTAGCGTTAGTGGGCTTGGCCGCCCCCTCACCCAACCCTCTCTCCGAGGGGCGAGGGCTTTTGCGGCGCGTACAACCAAACGCCCTCGCCCCACTGGGGAGAGGGCGGGGGTGAGGGGTTATTGCGAGTTCTAGCCGGCCACGCGCTCGTTGGCGAAGAAGGCCAGCAGCCACAGGGTCGCCAGCGCGACCGCCCAGGTTTTGTTGCGGATGACGCCGTCGCTGCGCGCGGCCGGCATAATCACGCTGATCAGGCCGGCGAGGAAGTAGTAGGACATCGCGTAGCTGAGGGTTGAGAGCAGCACCAGGGGATCGTCCGGACGGCTCGCTTTGAGCGTTGGGTAGTAGCGAACGAAGGCAAGAAATGTCGATGCGAACAGGAGAACCAGGGGCGCGTAGGGGCCGTAGTGGCGCGTCGCCGTAAACTGGTCACGGTGGGTGGTGAGGTCGCGCAGGACCGTGCGGATAACCAGGAAAAGACCATAGGAGGTGCCGGCAACTCCGGCGATGATCCAGCCATTGGCGTCCATTCGCTTTCCCCCGCTTGATCGTAGAGGCCGCTAAGGGTAACCCACGCCGTCGGTGCCGGAGAAGTGCTTTCACTTAAGTGCCCGTGATATGATCGGCGCCGGTCCGATCGAACCCCAATAGAAAGTACTAAAGACGCATGATCCCCCGCTACACCCGACCTGAAATGGCCGCCATCTGGGCGCCGGAAACCAGATTCACGATCTGGCTTGAAATCGAAACGCTGGCTTGTGAGGCGCAGGAGAAGTTGGGAATTATCCCGCCGGGAGTCGCTGCCGCCTTGCGGGAACGCGGCCGCTTTGAGGTGGCGCGGATCGACGAGATCGAACGCGAGGTCAAGCACGACGTTATCGCTTTTCTCACCAACCTGGCCGAGCATGTCGGCGACGAAGCGCGCTTTGTTCATCAAGGCATGACGTCGTCGGACGTGCTCGATACCTGCTTCAGCGTGCAGCTGGTGCGGGCGACCAATCTGCTGGCCGACGATCTCGAGCGGGTTAAACGCGCGCTGCACGCCCAAGCGCTCGCCCATAAGGACACGCCCTGTATCGGCCGTAGCCATGGGATCCACGCCGAGCCCACGACCTTCGGGCTCAAAATGGCGCAAGCCTATGCCGAATTCGATCGCGCGGGCGCACGTCTAGAGGCGGCACGCGAGGAAATCGCGGTATGCGCCATCTCCGGGGCGGTCGGGACCTTTGCCAATATCGATCCCGCGGTCGAAGCCCATGTCGCGCAGGCGCTAGGGCTGGCGGTGGAGCCGATTTCGACGCAGATCGTGCCGCGCGACCGCCATGCCGCTTATTTCGCGGTGTTGGCGGTGGTGGCGAGCTCGGTGGAGCGGTTGGCAACCGAAATCCGCCATCTGCAACGCACCGAGGTGCGCGAAGCTGAGGAAGCCTTCACGGCCGGGCAGAAGGGCTCGTCGTCGATGCCGCATAAGCGCGATCCGGTGCTGTCGGAGTATCTCACGGGGCTGGCCCGCCTGGTCCGCGCAACCGTGATCCCGGCATTAGAAAATGTGGCCCTATGGCACGAGCGCGACATCTCTCATTCCTCGGTCGAGCGGGTGATTGCGCCCGATGCGACGCAGGCGCTGGATTTCGCGCTCAGCCGGCTGGCCGGCATGATGGAAAACCTTATCGTTTACCCCGAGCGCATGCGGCACAACCTCGATGCCCTGGGCGGACTCATTCACTCGCAGCGGGTGCTGCTGGCGCTAACCCAGGCCGACATGAGCCGCGAGGCCGCCTACGCGGCGGTGCAACGCAACGCCATGCGCGTGTGGGAGGAAAATGCCGGCTTCCTTGACCTGCTCAAGGCGGACAGCGAAATCGCCGAGGTTCTAAAGCCTACGGAAATCGAGGCGCTGTTTGATCTCGACCATCACTTGCGATATGTCGACGACATATTTGCGCGCGTTTTTGGTGCGCAAGCACCAGCGGTCAAGGCCGCTGCGGCTGGCTAGGCGCCACAACGAGATATCAGCCTTTGGCGGCCTGTTTTTGGAGTTGTTCGGCGGCGACGTCGTGGAGGCGGGCCATCTCGCTGCGCACCTGCTGTTCCGAAACTTTGACGTCCTTGGCCTGGAGATCGGCCCATACCTTGCGAAAGACGTCCTCCTGGCCGGGTTCAGTGAAATCGACCTGGACCAGGTCGCGGGCGTAGGCATCCGCCGCATCGCCGGTGATGCCGAGGTGCTCGGCGACCCATAATCCGAGCAGCTTTACCCGGCGCGCATTGACTTTGAAGCCGAGCTCCGCGTCGTGGGCAAACTTGGCTTCTTCGGCTTTTTCACGATCATTAAACGAGGTCATTGGGCGATCCCTTGAGGTCTATTTAGGGCCGTTACCGCAGGCGGCAATGCATGCGAGGCTTATCGGCAACGGGATAGCCGCTTCGCGGCGCTTGCGCAAGCCTGCCAAACCATCCGGCGCTGTCCCAATCCGGTCGGTCGATGCGCGCCGCAAGCGTTGATTCAGGCTCCTCACTTCAGCTATGTTGTTGGGCGTCCTCGCGCGCCGCTTTATCACCCCCCCGCGCGCGCCCCTTTACATCGTGGATCGATACAATGGCCCGTCGCAGACAGCTATATGAGGGTAAAGCCAAGGTGCTTTTTGAGGGACCTGAGCCCGGCACACTGGTCGCCTATTTCAAGGACGACGCCACCGCCTTCAACAATAAGAAAAAGGGCACGATCGACGGCAAGGGGGTGATCAATAACCGGATTTCCGAGCATTTGATGACCCGCCTCCACGAAATCGGCGTGCCCACGCATTTTGTGCGGCGCTTGAACATGCGCGAACAGCTGGTCAAGGAAGTAGAGATCATTCCGGTCGAAGTGGTGGTGCGCAACATCGTTGCCGGGTCGCTGGCCAAGCGGCTGGGTATCGAAGAGGGCACCGCCTTGCCGCGCTCGATCATCGAGTACTACTACAAGAATGACGAACTCGGCGATCCCATGATCTCCGAGGAGCACATCACCGCGTTCAGCTGGGCGCATCCCCAGGAGCTCGATGAAATCGTCCAGCTTTCGCTGCGAATCAACGATTTTCTCACCGGCCTTTTCTACGGCATCGGCATTCGCCTGGTCGATTTCAAACTCGAATATGGACGGCTTTACGAGAACGACCAGATGCGCGTCGTTTTAGCCGACGAAATTAGCCCCGATAGCTGCCGCTTGTGGGATCTCGAAACCAACGAGAAGCTCGATAAGGATCGCTTTCGCCGCGACCTCGGAGGTATCCCCGAGGCCTATCACGAGGTCGCCAAGCGGCTTGGTATCCTGCGCGATACCGAAGTATCCGATATCAAGAGCAAGGGTCCCAAACTCGTTCAATAGGCCGGCGGGAGAGCGGCAAAGGTTGATGCGGTTCTGAGCGGTATTAAGGGACGCAGTGGACTGGGCGGTCGAAGCACACGCGGTCGAAGCACACTATGAAAGCCCGCATCCATATAACTCTGAAGCCCGGGGTCCACGATCCGCAGGGACGGGCCATCGGCAATGCGTTGGCGGCGCTCGGTTTCGCCGGCGTCAATGACGTGCGCCAGGGGAAATATCTTGAAATCGAGATTGGCGAGACCGATCGCAAGACGGCATCGGCGATGGCCGAGGAGATGTGTACCAAGCTGCTGGCCAACCCGGTGATCGAGAACTACACGGTCGAGCTTGAGGATTAGCAGGCGATGAAGGCCGGAATCATCGTCTTTCCCGGCTCCAATTGCGACCGCGACATCCAGGTCGCGCTCGGCCAAAGCCTCGATAGCCTACCCGACATGATCTGGCACCGCGAAGCGACGCTGCCTGATCTCGACTTGATTGTCGTTCCCGGCGGCTTCTCGTATGGCGACTATCTGCGGTCCGGTGCGATGGCCGCGCATTCGCCGGCGATGCGCGAGGTGGTAGCCCGGGCCAAGGCCGGCGTGCCGGTGCTGGCAATCTGCAACGGCTTCCAGATCCTTACCGAATGCGGCTTGTTGCCGGGCATCCTGATGCCCAACACCGATTTGAAATTCGTCTGCCGCGATGTGTTTCTGCGTGTCGAGAACCCCTCGACCCCGTTCACCCATCACTATGAAGATGGCGAGGTCATCCGAGTGCCGGTCGCCCACCACGACGGCAATTATTTCGTCGACCCCGACACCTATCAGGACCTCATCGCGCATGACCAGATCGCGTTCCGCTACTGCGACGATGGCGGCGAAGTCAACGAAGGCGCCAATCCTAATGGATCGCTCGACAATATCGCCGGCGTCGTCAATCGCGACCGTACCGTGTTGGGGATGATGCCCCATCCCGAACGGCTCGCCGACGAACAACTGGGCGGCACCGACGGCCGCGCTCTGTTCGACGGGTTGGTCGCCGCCCTTTCATGACCCAAAACATCGACCAGGATGTCAAACAAGACGTCAAACACGACATCGTCCTCGACCCGGTCGTCGAGATCACGGGCGATTTGGTCGCCGAGCACGGGCTTTCCGAGGCCGAATATCGCCAAGTTCTGGAAATATTGGGACGTGCGCCCAGTCTCACCGAACTCGGCATCTTCTCGGTGATGTGGAGCGAGCACTGCTCCTATAAATCATCGAAAAAATGGTTGCGCACCCTGCCGACCGAAGCCCCCTGGGTGATCTGCGGGCCGGGCGAGAATGCCGGGGTCATCGATATCGGCGAGGGTCTGGCGGTGGTGTTCAAGATGGAAAGCCACAATCACCCGTCGTTCATCGAGCCCTACCAGGGCGCGGCAACGGGGGTCGGCGGCATTTTGCGTGATGTCTTCACCATGGGCGCACGCCCGATCGCCAACCTCAACGCGCTGCGTTTCGGCGACCCCGATCACCCGCGCACGCGCCATCTGGTCGCCGGCGTCGTTGGCGGAATCGGCGGCTATGGCAATTGCGTCGGGGTCCCGACGGTGGGCGGCGAATGTACGTTCGATGCGAGCTACAACGGCAATATCCTGGTCAACGCGATGACGGTCGGGCTCGCCGATGCTGCGCGCATCTTCTACGCGAGCGCGATCGGGATCGGCAATCCAGTGGTCTACGTCGGCTCCAAGACCGGGCGCGACGGCATTCATGGCGCGACTATGGCCTCGGCTGAATTCGATGACCAATCGGACGAGAAGCGCCCGACCGTACAGGTCGGCGATCCATTCACCGAAAAACTTCTGCTCGAGGCGTGCCTGGAACTGATGGCGACCGATGTGATCGTCGCGATCCAGGATATGGGCGCGGCCGGGCTCACCTCGTCGGCGTTCGAAATGGCATCGAAAGGCAGTGTCGGGCTTGAACTCGATCTGGGACACGTGCCAACCCGAGAATCTGCGATGACGCCCTACGAGATCATGCTGTCAGAGAGCCAGGAGCGGATGCTGATGGTGCTCAAGGACGGCAGCGAAGACGTCGCGCAGCGCGTTTTCGAGAAATGGGAGCTTGAATTCGCCGTGATCGGACGGCTTACCGAGGGCGGCCACATGGTGCTCAAGCTCGACGGCGACACCGTCGCCGACCTGCCGATCGCGCCGCTCGCCGATGCCGCACCGGAATATGACCGCCCCTGGACGCTCCCGGCAACCAACCCAACCCAAGTGGCCATGCCGGCCGGCGAACCGGCAGAGGGCGTCAAAATAGATCTCGCCGATGCTTTACACAGGGTGCTCAGCTCGCCTGACCTGGCGGGCAAACGGTGGCTGTGGGAGCAATATGACCACATGGTGATGGCCGATACGGTCCGCCGGCCCGGCGGCGATGCGGCCGTGATCCGGGTACACGGATCAAACCGCGGGCTCGCGCTTTCGACCGATTGCACGCCGCGCTATTGCGCAGCCGACCCTCTACTCGGTGGGCGCCAAGCGGTCGCCGAATGTTGGCGCAACATCACGGCTGTCGGCGCGCGGCCGCTGGCGGTAACCGATTGTCTCAATTTTGGCAGCCCTGAGCGCGACGATGTAATGGGCCAATTCGTGGGCGCCATTCAGGGCATGGGCGAGGCCTGTCGGGCGCTCGATTTCCCGGTCGTTTCCGGCAATGTCTCGTTCTACAACGAGACCAACGGCGTCGCGATCAAACCAACCCCGCAAATCGGCGGCGTCGGGCTCATCGACGACCTCGATCTGCTGGTTGATATGGGCTTTTGCTCGGCAGGTGAGGCGATTCTCGTGGTGGGCAAAACCAACGGGCATCTGGGCCAATCGATTTTTGCGCGCGTGATCGAGGAGAACGAAAGCGGCGCCGCACCGCCGGTCGATCTCGAGGTCGAGCGTCGCAACGGCGACTTCGTGCGCGATGCGATCGGCCAGGGCCGCATAACCGCGTGTCACGACGTCGCCGATGGCGGTCTGTTGGTGGCGATCGGCGAGATGGCACTGGCGAGCACGCTGGGCGCCCGCCTGCATTACCCGGCCGGCGGGGCCGATGCAGCCGGGTTCTGGTTTGGCGAAGATCAGGCGCGCTACGTGGTGACGGTGGCCGACCGCGACGTCGATGCTTTCGTCGCAGAGGCGGTACGCCGGGGAGTCCGGGTTTTCACGCTGGGCATGGTGGCAGGAAAGGATTTGACAGTTGGCACCGACACCATCATATCGTTAGGCGAGTTGCGCATCGCGCATGAGCGCTGGATGCCGCACTACATGGCAGGCGGCGCTCAAAAGGGAATTGAGCCGGGAATTGAACCGGGGAATTGAGGAGACAAGCGACATGCCGATGGACGCATCGGAAATCGAGCGGCTGATCAAGGAAGGAATTCCCGACGCTGCCGTGACGATCGAAGATTTACGCGGCGATGGCGATCACTATGCTGCGCACGTGGTTTCCAATACGTTTGCCGGCAAGACGCGCGTGCAACAACACCAGATGGTGTATACCGCGCTCAAAGGCAACATGGGAGATGCGCTGCACGCCCTCGCCTTACAAACTTCGGTGCCCGACCAATAACGGTGGGACGGAGTTCGAGGGCGGAAACGCCCTCGTGCGGACCGCCAAGCGGTAGGAACTATTGAGTGAAACGATCTACGGACAGGGAATGAAACGATGAGCGACAATTCGGTATTTGAACGCATTCGCCAAGACGTCGGGGACGCGCCCGTGGTTCTCTATATGAAGGGGAGCCCGGTGTTTCCGCAGTGCGGATTTTCATCGACCTGCGTCGAGATCCTCACCCGACTGGGCGTTAAGTTCAAAAGCCATGACGTGCTGATGGACCCCGGCCTGCGCGATGGCATCAAGGAATTCAGCCAGTGGCCGACGATCCCGCAGCTCTACGTCAAAGGCGAATTTGTCGGCGGTTGCGACATCATGCGCGAGATGTATGAGACCGGCGAACTCGACCAGTATATGACCGAGCAAGGCATCGACCGCGAGGTCGCGACCGCTTAAGCCGGGCTCACATTTGATTAGCGGCCTAGCCGGCCCGCTCCCCCGGCCCAACCACCCCTAGGGTATCCTTCGAGAGTCTCCAATACTGTGGTGGTTGGGCCGGGGGAGCGGGCCAGCTAGGCGCCATATCTCAAAACGACACCTAAAAACGAAAAAGGGCCGCGAAAACGCGGCCCTTTTTCTACTGTGAGAATCGACCTAGCGCGAGTAGTACTCGATGACCAGGTTGGGCTCCATCTGAACGGGATAGGGGACGTCGGTCAGCTTGGGAATGCGCACGAAGGTGCCCTTCATCTTGGCATGGTCGACGTCGATGTATTCCGGGATATCGCGCTCGGCCGAATCCACCGCTTCCAAAACCAGGCCCATCTGCTTGGATTTATCCTGGACCTCGATGAGGTCGCCCTCGCGGACGCGAAAACTGGGAATGTTAACGCGCTGACCGTTGACCGAGACGTGGCCATGGTTGACGAACTGACGGGCCGCAAAAACCGTGGGCACAAATTTCATGCGGTAGACCACAGCATCGAGACGCTGCTCGAGCAGGCCGATAAGGTTTTCGCTGGTGTCGCCGCGCCGACGCACCGCTTCGTGGTAGGTCCGACGAAACTGCTTCTCGGTGATATTACCGTAGTAACCGCGCAGACGCTGCTTAGCATGAAGCTGGATGCCATAGTCGCTCGGCTTGCGGCGGCGCTGGCCATGTTCGCCGGGACGGTAGTCGCGAACATTAACCGGGCTCTTGGGCCGGCCCCATAGATTCTCGCCAAGCCGGCGATTGATCTTGTATTTTGAGCGAAGTCTTTTGGTCATTTATTGATCATCATTCAAATAGTTAAGCGGAGCCGCCGGCTCCGCTTACAGACGGCGTCAATATACGCAGGCGCGAGGTGTTGTCAACGAAGCACCGTCATTGATCCGGGCGCCGGTGGCGCGCCAAAGCGGTAACTATGCCGCGCAGAATCCGCACTTCCTGTTCCATCAGACCGGCGCGCTGAAACATGTTGCGTACGTTGCGCACCATGGCCGGGCGTTTCTCCGGTGGGCGCAGGAATCCGCTGGCATCGAGTTCGCTCTCGAGATGCTCGAAAAACCGCAATAATTCCTCGCGTGGCGCGGGATAGGTGTGCCCCTCGTCGAGAGCCTCTGCGGGCATCTCGCTGGTCCGTTGGAACCACTCGTAGCCAATCAAAAGCACGGCCTGGGCGATGTTGAGGGAGGCATAAGCGGGATTGAGCGGCACCGAGATCAACGCATCGGCCAGGGTGACGTCGTCATTGGTGAGACCGGTGCGCTCGGGTCCGAACAAGATGCCGACCTTTGAACCCGCTGCGATTTCTACGTGCATGACTTCTGCCACCCGCTCCGGTGTCATCACGGTTTTGAGCATGTCGCGGCGGCGCGCCGAGGTAGCGTAGACGCGGTTGAGGTCGGCGATCGCGGCCGCAGTTGTCTCGAACAGGACAGCACCCTCGATCACGACATCGGCGCCCGAGGCCGCCGATAGCGCCTTGTCGCTCGGCCAGCCATCGCGCGGGTTGACCAGGCGCAACGACGTTAGACCGAAGTTCAGCATGGCCCGTGCGGCAGTGCCGATATTCTCGCCGAGTTGCGGCTCGACCAGGATGATGGTCGGTCCGCCGAGGACAGGGGTTTGCGTGCGATCGGTGCCGGCCATGGGTGTCTTGGTTAGGTCCGGCTCTCGCTGGAAACGGAGTCATGTTTGGCTCTCGAATCTGCGCAGCGCTGTCGTTCACAGGTCGACGGCGGCGCCCCCTCACCCCAATCCTCTCCCACAAGGGGAGAGGGCGCTAACCGCGCGTACGACAATAGCCCTCTCCCCTTGTGGGAGAGGGTTGGGTGAGGGGTCTGCCTTATTTTTCGCATCTGCATTCTAGGGGCGCCGCCAGGTGGTGCCGCCGGGGCCATCTTCGAGCACGATCCCGCGGTCGACGAGATCGTCGCGTATCCGATCGGCGGCAGCGAAATCCTTAGCCGCGCGGGCGGCTTCACGCTCTGCGATCAGGGTCTCGATCTCGTCAGCGTCGGCCCCATCAGTGCCGCCGCGAAACCAGGCCTCGGGATCCTGGTGCAGGATCCCAAGCAAATCCCCGCCGCCGAGCAAAGCCGCTTTCAAACGGGCCTTGTCGGCCGGGTCCTGGGCTTTGTTGGCCTCACCGGCGATGTGATGCAAGGCAGCGATCGCCTGCGGGGTGTTGAGATCGTCTTCCAATGCCGCGACCAAATCACCCGCGGGTTCGCGTGTTGATATTTCAACGTCGGCCAGGCTGCGCAGCACGCCGTAGAGGCGATTGAGCGTGTCACGGGCTTGACCAAGGCCGGCCCCGGTCCAATCCAGCGGTTGGCGATAGTGGGTCATCAGCATGGTGAGACGAATCGCCTCGCCCGGCGCTTGCGTCAGCAGGTCTCTCACCGTGGTGAAGTTGCCGAGCGATTTCGACATCTTCTCACCCTCGACGATAACGTAGCCGTTGTGCATCCGATAGCGGGCAAGCGGCGCGCCATCATGTGCACAGCGGCTCTGGGCAATTTCATTTTCATGGTGGGGGAAGATCAAATCCTGACCGCCGCCATGAATATCGAAGGTGGTGCCGAGATGGGCCGCGCCCATTGCCGAGCATTCGATGTGCCAGCCGGGACGGCCGCGGCCCCAGGGACTGTCCCACCCCGGCAACTCTGCTGAGGATGGCTTCCACAAAACGAAATCGGCAGGATCTTTTTTGTAGGGCGCGACGTCAACCCGCGCGCCGGCCACCAATTCGTCGCGATTGTGGCGCGAGAGCTGGCCGTAATCAGGCATCTCAAGCACATTGAACAAGACGTGGCCGTCGGCCTCGTAAGCGTAACCGCGCTCGATCAAGGTTTCGATCATGGCGATCATTTGCGGAATGTGCTGGGTCGCGCGCGGCTCGATGTCGGGCGGCAAAGCAGCCACTGCTGCCATGTCGTCATGATAGGCCGCGGTGGTACGCGCGGTGATGCTCTCGATCGACTCACCGGTCTGCTGGAACGCGGCATTGATCTTGTCATCGACGTCGGTGATGTTGCGGGCGTAAGTCACAGACCGGTAAAGCCGGCGCAATAGCCGTACCAGAACATCGAACACGATGACCGGCCGGGCGTTGCCGATATGCGCGAGGTCGTAGACGGTCGGACCGCACACATAGATCCGCACATGCTGGGGATCGAGCGGCTCGAAGCGCTGCTTCTCGCGCGCCAGTGTGTTGTAGACCTGCAGCATTAAGCGATCTTTCCGGCCAGACGCGCCTCAACTCGGGCGCGCCCGATCATGGGCATGAGAATACTCATCTCAGGACCATCCTCAACGCCGGTGAGGGCGAGGCGGAGCTGACGATCCAGGGCGACGCTGCCAAGCTTGGTCGCCACCCCCGCCATGCATTTCCTCGATTGCCAGGTGGTCTCATCCCAATCGCCGGGCGGCAGCGCGCCGGACGCCTTGGTTGCCGCCGCGGAGTCTTCGATGACCGGTTTGCAGGGGCCGCGAACCACCCACCACCAGGGTTCGGCATCACTCAATTTATCGAGGTCGGAGCGGACGCCCAGCCAGAACGGTTCGGAGACCTCCTCCAAACCCATGTCGGCAAGCCGTTTGCGCACCGACTTGAACGGCAGGGCACGAACCACTTTAGGATTCAAGGCATCGAAATCGCCGGGCTCGATATCGGCTACGGCACGGCTCAGTTCGCCGAGGATCAGGCGATTGGCCAATTACTCGAGCGCCAGCCGTGCAGCGACACCGTTTGGCGTGCCCAGCGTAACCAGCAGGCTTGCGATGGTGAGCGGTTCGTTATCTCGCACCTTGAGAGCGCGCACCGAGAACAAGCTACGCGAATTGGTTTCGCCCTGTTTTCTACGAGGCGTTGACGGATGGGCGAATACCGGCGGCGAAGCGTTCAATGCGGCGTAGATCGGGATCTGCGCCGCGGTCGTGGCAATAA
>Ga0114999_10005719_pt1 | contig 14558 bp, 9 predicted proteins | sample ArcticOcean_MG_C_3_FD_89820 | JGI IMG/M metagenome (GOLD analysis project Ga0114999, IMG submission 89820) | Marine microbial communities from western Arctic Ocean - ArcticOcean_MG_CB8_126 | ecosystem: Environmental > Aquatic > Marine > Oceanic | place: Arctic Ocean: Canada Basin | collected...
CTTCCTTCTGCTCGGCATCCCGATGATGTGGGTGGAGTGGTCGATCGGTCGCTACGGCGGCCGCTACAACCACTCGTCGACCCCCGGCATGATGCACCGGATCTGGAGCAACCCGGCGGCAAAATACATCGGCGTGCTCGGGCTGTTCATGCCCCTGGTCGTGATGACGTACTACACGTATATCGAGTCATGGTCACTCGGTTACACGTTCTTCACGGCGTTTGGATCGTACTGGGGCGCGCCCGAGTTCGAGCCCATGGTGAACTTCCTGCGGAGCTACCACGGCTACACGGGCCTGGATCTCACAGCACCCGGTGTCGGCGATGTAGGCATCTCGTACTTCACGTCGGTCCTGCCGGCCTACGGGTTCTTCGCCATCACGCTGGCGGTCAACGTATGGATCCTGTCGAAGGGAGTCTCCGGCGGTATCGAGGCGATCGCCAAGATCGCCATGCCGGCGTTGTTCATCTTCGCGATCGTGCTGGTCGTCCGAGTACTCACCCTGGGAACCCCGGACCCGGCGTTCCCCGCCAATAGCGTCGCCACTGGTATGGGATTCGTCTGGAATCCGGTGCCCGAGGCGTTATCTGACCCGAGCGTGTGGATGGCAGCTGCCGGCCAAGTGTTCTTCACGCTGAGTCTTGGGCTGGGTTCGATTCACTGCTACGCCAGCTATTTGCGCGAAACCGATGACGTGGCCCTGACCGGCCTGACCACGGCAGCAACCAACGAATTCGCCGAGGTCGTGCTTGGTGGCACGCTCGCGATTCCGGCCGCGGTGGCGTTCTTCGGCCTCGAACGCACTCAGGAGATCGCCTCCGCTGGGTTCGACCTGCCGTTCGCACTGATGCCAACGCTGTTCCAGCAGATCCCCGCGGGGCAGATGTTTGGCAGCCTTTGGTTCGCACTTCTCTTCTTTGCCGGTGTTACCTCGTCTCTAGCGATGGGACAACCGATCATGGCGTTTCTCCAGGAGGAGTTCGGCATGACCCGCAAGAAGGCGGCGGTCGTGCTCGGCGGCATCATCTTCGCGCTCTGCCAGCCGGTGATCCTCTTCAACCAACAGGGCTTCCTGGGTGAGTTTGACTTCTGGGCCGGTACGTTTGGTCTCGTGGTGTTCGCCACCATCGAGATCATCCTTTTCGCCTGGGTATTCGGGATGGACAACGCCTGGGAGGCGTTGACATCGGGGTCGGACATGAAAGTGCCGATCGTGTTCCGCTACATCATCCAGTACGTCACGCCGATCATGCTGCTGGTCATTCTGGGGAGCTGGGTCATCAATATCCTGCCTCCGGTACTGCGCTACGAAGGGGTGAATCCGGACTACATCCCCTACGTTCGTGCGGCGCGACTGACCATGGTGGCCCTCTTCGCCGGCCTCTGTGTCGCCGTCGGGTTCGCCTGGCGCAACCGCTCGCTCGAGAGCTAGGAGCAATACGACATGAGCATGAACGCGTTGGGCTGGGCGTTCCTGATAACGGCATGGACCTTCGTCACCGCACTCACTATTTGGTGCTTCTGGAAGGTTGCCAAGGCGGGCGCGAGCTACGACGACAAGTAGCGCCGCGGCGGCTCGCCAGCATCGAGACGCCCGGATAGAAAAAGGGCCGGTAGCGCGCTACTACCGGCCCTTTCTTTGTTCTCTTGATTCGATTCTTTGTTCTCTTGATTCGATCTCTAGTGCCGAGCGCCGCGGCGCGGTCAGTCGGTTACGGCAACCTCTTCGGGAACTTCCTCGCCTTCCACACGCTTGACCTCGCCAGGCGCCAGGATCCCGTACACCTCCCGCAGTCGACGCTCAATGTCGGCAGCGACTTCGACGTGCTCGGCGAGAAACTTCTTCGAGTTCTCGCGCCCCTGACCGAGTCGGGTATCTCCATAGGAGAACCACGCTCCCGCCTTGTCGACGATGTTGTTGAGCACACCCAGGTCGATCAGTTCGCCCTCGCGGGAGATCCCGTGACCGTAGACGATGTCGAACTCAGCGTTCTTGAAAGGCGCGGCGACCTTGTTCTTGACCACTTTCACGCGCGTGCGGTTGCCCACGATCACGTCGCCGTCCTTGATCGAACCGATGCGACGAATGTCCATCCGCATCGATGCATAGAATTTCAGCGCCCTGCCGCCAGAGGTGGTCTCCGGACTGCCGAACATCACGCCGATCTTCTCGCGGATCTGGTTGATGAAGACCAACGTCGTGTTGGACTTCGACACCACCGACGTGAGCTTCCGCAGCGCCTTGGACATCAGCCGCGCCTGTAGACCGGGCTGCTGATCGCCCATCTCGCCCTCGATCTCCGCGCGCGGCACGAGGGCCGCGACGGAGTCGATCACAACGATGTCGAGCGCTCCCGAGCGGACCAGCGTCTCGCAGATCTCCAGCGCCTGTTCCCCTGAGTCCGGCTGCGAGACGAGGAGATCCTCGATGTTCACGCCGAGTGTCCGGGCATACTCCGGATCGATGGCATGCTCCGCATCGATGAATGCGGCGAGGCCGCCCGCCCGTTGATCATTCGCCACGATGTGAGTGGCGAGCGTCGTCTTGCCCGATGACTCCGGGCCGTAGATTTCGATTACCCGCCCACGTGGCACGCCACCGACACCCACGGCGATATCCAGACCGATGGAACCGGTCGGGATCGTGGGCATATCCAGGTGCGTGGTGTCTCCGAGCCGCATGATCGAGCCCTTGCCATGCTGGCGCTCGATCGCGGTAATCGCAGTCGCTGCAGCATTCCGCCGCTCTTTCGTGTCTCTGTTTTCCATAGTCACTACTCCCTTACCCCTGCCCCTTTAGATGGGTCCGGAATCGCCAATTTAGGACGACGACAGGTACAGGCTGAAAACCTGCAGCCCGAGCGCCCGTTCGTCCATCGACTTTGCGTCGAGTTCTTTCGGCATAAACACCGGCGTTATTTCGAGCGTCAACTCCACCCAGTCGTCGTCGCCCATCGCCAGAGCCGGAATCTCGACTCTCTCATTAAACTCTGCGGCGCTACCAACATCGATTCGCGCGATCTCGGTTTCGCCGATTCGCAGGACCAGTACCTGCGCCCCGACCTCATCGAAGGGGCCGTGCGCCCTCAGGTGCAGCACGCTGTCCTGCCGCGGATTCGTGAAGGCCGCGCGAGCGAGCCCCTCACTCCAGCGCCAGGTCCGCTCCCCTGGCGCATCGTTCTCCGACACGTGCCAACCCTCGACATAGGCAGGAATGCCCGACATGTCGTCCAGCCGGACTTCCAACCCGTGTGCCGCAACGGCGTTGGTCCAGGTACCCGCTTCGCCGCGCAACAGAACGCGCGTCTCGCCCGAGTACAGACCGACCTCGAAGTCGATGTTCTCCACTTCGATGCCCTTCGGCACATAGAGCCAACGGTCGTAGGTTTGCACCTGGCCGGCGGCCCACTGACTCGTGGGCTCGGTCGGATAGTGGTCATCCTGAAACAGGACGTTGCCCTGCGAATCCTTGGCGTGCACGAAGACGCGGTAGTCGTCCATCGGCGCCTCAAACTCGCTCGCCGCGGCCCACGTGTAGGTGACATGCAGCGGCTCGTCGAGCGGCACGCTGTCGGGCATATCGACAGTAACGGAGACGTCCAGACTAGGGGCGTCGCTGCCGCCGCAACCGGCGGCTACCAAAGTCGTCGAGAGGATGAATATGCCAGCCGCAAAACGGCGGCACGGAACGATCGAACGAGACATTCTTTTCCTCCACCGGCCGACGCCCAGAAACGCCGACCGTGGCTTTTACACTCCCACAAAGACCTCTGCGATCCCCCCGAACGGTTAGATTCGGCCCCATGAGTCGCAGCGGGCCAGTCTACCGTCCGGTAGGCAGGCATGCTACCGTGCGGCCGTTCGCGAATCATGTCCGCCCTCAGTGCTTTGATGGACGGAATCGGCTTCCTCGGGGAGAACAACATGTCGATCTCTTATGAAGCCCTCGGAATGGTTGAAACCCGGGGTCTGGTTGGCGCCATCGAGGCAGCCGACGCTATGGTCAAGGCCGCCAAGGTCCTGCTGATAGGGAAGCAACAGGTCGGCGCCGGACTGGTAACGGTAATGGTCCGAGGCGATGTGGGTGCCGTGAAGGCGGCGACAGACGCCGGCGCTGCTGCTGCGCGGCGAGTCGGCGAACTCGTCTCCGTACATGTCATCCCGCGCCCGCACGAAGAAGTAGAGAAGATCCTGCCGGATCTTGAGATCGAGTAGTCCCGCCGCCGCGACGGATCGCGGTGGGCGGATCAGATCCGGCACGGACTACTGACGGGAGGCCCCGGTGAGCGCATCCGACTTCGATCGCGACCTGCGTGCGATCCATGAGGCCCGCACGCTCGCCCGCGAGGCCCGGAGCGCGCAGGAACGCCTCGAGTCGTTTTCGCAGGATCAGGTTGACGCGATTGTCGAGGCCATGGCCGCGGCCGGGCTCAGAGAGAGCGCGCGCCTGGCCCGAATGGCCGTCGAAGAGACCGGCTATGGCCTGGCGCTCGACAAGATCGCCAAGAACAACTTCGTGCTCGAGAATGTCGTCGCAGCAATGCGCGGCATGCGGACCGTGGGCGTCGTTCGCGAACTGCCAGAGCAGAATGTTGTAGAAATCGCCGAGCCCGTCGGGGTCGTTGCCGGCATTATCCCGACGACCAACCCCACCTCTACCGCGATGTTCAAATCGCTTATCGCGCTCAAAGCGCGTTGCGGTATCGTGCTGTCGCCGCACCCGAACGCCAAGGCGTGCATCAAGGCCGCTGCCGACGTGATGCACGAAGCGGCCGTCGGCGCAGGGGCACCGCGGGGCATCATCGGGTGTTCGACGGTGATCAGTATGGAAGGCACTCAGGAGCTGATGTGCGGCAAGGGCACGGACGTGATCCTGGCGACCGGCGGCATGGCAATGGTCAAGTCCGCCTACTCGGCCGGCAAGCCGGCATACGGCGTGGGGCCGGGCAACGTGCCGGCGTACATCGAGGCGAGTGCTGACGTCGAACGGGCCGTGCGCGACATCATCTCCGGGACGACCTTCGACAACGGGACCCTCTGCTCATCTGAGCAGGCGATCGTATGTGACCGCGCGATCATTTCGCGCGTGACGGCTGCGATCAAGGCCGAAGGCGGCCGCATCCTCGACCCCGCCGAATGCGTGCTTTTTGCTGACGCGCCGACCACCGAGAAACTGCTGGTGAACCCTGCGCTGGTGGGCCAGAGCGCGGTCCGGGTGGCTGCCGCCGCCGGCATTGAAGTGCCCGACGACACGACCGTTCTGGTTTGCCCCGAGACGGGCGTGGGCCGCGACCATCCCCTTTCACACGAAAAACTCTCCCCTGTCCTCGCGCTCTACGAAGTCGAGGACTGGCGCGAAGGCTGCGAGCGCTGCAAGCAACTCCTGCAGTTCGGGGGTCTCGGCCACACGATGGTCATTCATTCTGAGGACGACGACGTGATCCTCGAGTTCGGCCTCTACAAGCCCGCCCACCGAGTTCTTGTGAACACCGTGGCGTCCGTCGGCGCGGTCGGTCTGACGACGAATCTCTACCCGTCGATGACCCTGGGTTGTGGATCCTGGGGCAACAACGTTACCTCAGACAACATCGGGCCGCAGCACCTTCTGAACATCAAGCGCCTCGCACGCGGCGTCCACCCCTTTGAGTCGGCGGCAGTCGCGCGATGGCATGGCAGGGCCGCCGCCGAGAGCGACGTCCACGCGCAGCCGACTGCGAAAGGGACCCCAGACGGCCACGTGATCCACGACGTCGAGGGCCGCGTCGAGGACTTCCTCCGCTCCAGGGGTATAATCCTGACGGCTGCGAATACCGGGGTAGGTGACGCGCACCAGTTGAACTGTGGGTGCGATGTCTGCGACTCTCCGGCACCACGAGATCACACGGCACGGTACGCGCCGGGGGCGGACGCCACCCGCGCCGTTGGGAAAACGGAATCGAAGCGGGAGGCGGAGGACCTCATAGTCCCCAAACCCGTTGACTTCGTCGCGGAGCTTGATGTTCGTCAAGCGATCGACCGCGGCGACACCATCCAAATCGGTCCACGGACCATCATTACTCCCCTGGCGAATGATCTTGGACAAGAGCACGACATCTTCAAGCGTCGGTAACACCCCCAGCCGCCGCTGGGTTTCTTTCGCCGTGGCGGCACTAACCGCGATGGTCGCTGCCTGTTCCGGCGGCGCCAGCGAGCCGCCGCAGACCGCGCCGCAAACCGTGCTCCCCGCAACGGTTGCGACGGTCCCCGAACTCGCCGACCAGGCCGATGAGCACTATTGGAAAGCCGTCGCTGCACAGCAGGCCGGTGACGAGGCTGTGGCACAGCAGAACTTCGATCATGCCGTCGAGGTGTTCCTTCACGCGGATATCCCGCCGGGCGACGAAGCAGCCTTTCGTACCGCGTTCAACGACCTGGTAACCCGCGTCCATACGCAGCAACTGGACGACTTCCAGGTATCGGTCGAAACCGAGGCTACGGAGCTGCCGCAAGAGGAAATTCCAGTGTTGTCGGACGCGGAGATCGATCTCCTACGCACGCGCATGGCCGGCACCCTGCCGGAACTTCCCAAGTTCACGATTCCTGTTCCGGCCGACAACCCCCGAGTTCTCGAGGCGGCCGAGTACCTGAGCACCAATCGCCAAGAGGTGATCGCGGAGGGCCTGGCCCGTGGCCAGCGCTACCTGCCGCTCATCCGCGAGACCTTCACCGAGGCGGGCGTTCCGCTCGAGCTGGCCTACATCCCGCTCATCGAGAGCCTATTCAAGTCCACTGTGCGGTCGCACGCGAGCGCCGTGGGGCTATGGCAACTGATGGCTCCCACCGCGCGGCTCTACGGCCTACGGGTCGACTGGTATGTGGACGAGCGCCGCGACCCCGTGAAATCCACGAAGGCGATCGCACGATTCATCCTCGACTACTACCGAGAGTTCGACGACTGGCACCTCGCGATTGCTGCCTACAACGGCGGCAAGGGCCGCGTCGGCAGGGCGTTGCAGCGCACCGGAACCGACAATTTCTGGAGCCTGGCGACGACCACGGCCCTACCCCGCGAGACGCGAGAATTCGTTCCGAAGATCCTCGCGGCAATCCTGATCGGCACGGACCCCGAGGCCTACGGTGTGCGTTTCGTCGCCGAACCCGCGTTTCGCTACGACGACGTGAGCATCGACTCCATGACCGACCTACAGGTGATCGCCGAGGCCGCCGGCACGACGCTCGAGACGATTCAGGACCTCAACCCGCAGTTTCTCCGTCGCACTACGCCAAATGACGGCAACTATTCGATGCGCGTCCCCGAGGGCACCGGCGATCGATTCCGCGTCGCCTTCGCCGCCATCCCGGAGTCCGAGCGGGTTCGAGTGGTTGAACACCGGATCCAGAACGGCGAGACGCTGGGGCGTATCGCCGAGATGTACAGCACGTCGATCGCTGCGATTACCGATCTCAACGGCATCAGTAATCGTCACAGCATTCGTGCCGGGCACACGCTGTTGATCCCTTCGGGCCAGCTGTCCGCGCCACGCACTGCCGTCGCATCAGCGCCGCGCTCTTCGACAAACGCAGGGCGAACGGCCGGCGAGAAGTCGACGCACACCGTGCGCCGCGGCGAGAGCCTGTCACGCATCGCCGGCAACTACGGCACGACCGTTTCCGCCATCAAGCGTTGGAACAACATGGCGTCGGACCGGATCTACGTCGGTGATCGACTCGACGTCTACTACGGCACCACCGCGCCGGCGCCCGCTGCCGTAGCGCGTGTTGCAGCAGCACCCGCCACGACGAGCGCCAGCGACGTAGCGCCGACCCGTATAGCGTCGAGCTCGACGGAGGCCACCGAGTACACGATCCGGCGCGGCGACACGTTGATCGGTATCGCACGGATGCACGGCGTTCAGGTAGCCGATCTCCGCGCCTGGAACAACCTCGGATCGGACCGCATCTACCCCGGGCGCACGCTGATTATCCAGATGACTGCCGGGCAAGCGATCGACAGCTACACGATCCGGCGCGGCGATAGCCTCTTCGCGATCGCGCAACGCTTCGGCGTGACGGTCGACGAACTCTGCGCATGGAACGACATCTCGCCCCGAACAACGCTCTACCCGGGCAACCGGCTGACGATCCGGACGAACACCGGCGGCTAGCGCCGCCGCTCAACTCCGGGCCGGAAACATGCGCCCGCCGTCCATCTCCTAAGGCGGAACGGCGCAACACCGACGGGCCCAAGCTCGGACCCGCAGCGGTCGCCGAGCGAGGCGACAGTGAACGAGGGGCACCTGGCACGCGTGTACTCCGCCACGGTCAGCGGCGTCGCCGCGCGACTCGTAACCGTCGAGGTTCACCGCGGCAACGGTCTGCCGACGCAATCGATCGCCGGTCTTCCCGGGAGCGCGGTCCGCGAAAGCCTCGATCGCGTCCACGCTGCGTGCGCCCATCACGGGCTCGCGCTACCTCCACGCCGCACCACGACCAACCGTGACCCTGGCCGATGTGCCAGCGACGAAACCGGCCTTCAACGGTTTGCACCCCGACCGTACGGGCAGAGTCTGGGTAGCGCGCCAGGGGGCAGGGCAGATCGATCGTGAGTGCGTAGCACCGGGCGCAGGCGAAGCGCCTCTCGTTCTCACGAGGATCGAGGACGCTCCTGCCGCCAAGCTCCTTGGCGGCGGCAAAGGAGGCGCAAGCGAAGCTGCGTCGGCGAGTGCTGGGCGGACACCCGATTCTTCGACCTGTTCGACCTGACGACCGGCGACTTCCTCGCGTCGGTACCGGCGCCGGAAATCGGTTTTCTCGCGCCGCTGTTCGCCAACGATGAGATCGTGCTCGCGGCGGTCGCGGATGACCTCGGAACGGTCCGGCTGAAGCAGTACGCTATCCACCGCTAGTTGAGGCTCGGGCCCGAAGGGCCGGGCGTCGCGACCGTCACAGTCGGCATCACCCCTGCCGCGGCCGCGAGATGCCCACGAACACACATTTTCGTAGTCCTGCGGGGGAGGTCACGGCCTCGCCGCCGACAGGCCAAGTTTACCGACTATGGGTCGGCTGTTACGATGAAATCACTGCGCGGGCACTCTTGCCCGGTCTCGTCCTGAGCCCCGAAGACGCATCTCTCCCCTCCTCCTCCCGGTCGCCATGCTGAACCGTATCCTCACCAAGTTCATTGGCACGCACCAGGAGCGCGAGATCAAGCGCATCACGGAGAAGTACGTCGAGCCGATCAACGCCCTCGAGCCTGAGTACGAGGCGCTATCGGACGACGCGCTGCGGGCCAAGACGGCGGAATTTCGCGCCCGCCTGACGGCCGGCGAGACGCTCGAGGATGTGCTCGTCGAGGCCTTCGCCGCCGTACGTGAGGCGTCGCATCGCACGACGGGAATGCGCCACTACGACGTACAGCTGATTGGCGGCATCATCCTGCACCGCGGCGTGATCGCCGAGATGACCACAGGTGAGGGCAAGACCCTCGTCGCCACGCTCCCGGCATACCTGAACGCGCTGGAAGAGCGCGGCGTACATATCGTCACCGTGAACGACTACCTCGCCGGTCGTGACCGTGACTGGATGGCCCCGGTGTTCGAGTTCCTCGGCATGAGGGTCGGGACCATCCAGAGCGACATGGACGAAGGCGACCGTCAGGAAGCGTATCGCGCGGATATCACGTACGGCACCAACAACGAGTTCGGCTTCGATTTCCTGCGCGACAACATGAAGTTTCGCATCGAAGATCGCGTGCAGCGTGAGTACCGCTACGCGATCGTCGATGAGGTCGACTCGATCCTGATCGATGAGGCGCGTACGCCGCTCATCATCTCCGGTCCGGCCGAAGTGCAGACGGAGATGTACTACCGCGTCGATCGCGTGATTCCGAAGCTCAAGGCCGAAGTCGACTATGAGCTCGACGAGAAGCAGCGCAGCGTGGCGATCACCGAAGAGGGCACGCACCACGTCGAGAAGTTGCTGGGCATCGAAAACCTATACGACGCGAACAACATCACGCTGGTCCACCACGTTCAGCAGGGCCTGCGCGCGCACAAGCTGTACCGCAAAGACAAGGATTATCTGATCAAGGACGGCCAGGTCGTCATCGTCGACGAGTTCACTGGCCGGATGATGGCCGGACGTCGTTGGAGCGACGGGCTGCACCAGGCCGTGGAAGCCAAAGAAGGCGTGCAGATCGAACGCGAGAACCAGACGCTCGCGACCGTTACTTTCCAGAACTACTTCCGCATGTACGACAAGCTGTGCGGGATGACCGGCACGGCGCTGACCGAAGCCACCGAGTTCGGCAAGATCTACGCTCTCCACGTGGCGCAGATCCCGACGAACCGGCCGATGCAAAGAGACGAGGCCGCGGACGTCATTTTCCGGACGCTCGAAGAGAAGTGGAACGCGGTCGTCGACGAGATCCAGGAATTGAGCGAGGCGGGGCGGCCTGTGTTGGTTGGCACGGCGTCCATCGAGAGCTCAGAACATCTGGCGCGGCAGCTCAAGAAGCGGCGGGTCAAGCACGTTGTGCTGAACGCCAAGCAGCACGAGCGGGAGGCCGAGATCGTGGCGGAGGCGGGCCAGAGAGGCGCGGTGACCATCGCCACCAACATGGCCGGTCGTGGCACCGACATCGTGCTCGGCGACGGCGTCAAGGAACTTGGCGGCCTACACGTGCTCGGCACCGAACGACACGAAGCCCGGCGCATCGACAACCAGCTCCGTGGACGAACCGGCCGCCAGGGCGACCCCGGATCCTCGCAGTTCTTCCTCTCGCTGGAAGACGACCTGATGCGGGTGTTCGGCATGGATCGCCTTCAGGGATTGATGAAGCGACTCGGCATGGACGAGGGCGTCCCGATCGAAGACGGGCTGGTTACCCGGGCGATCGAACGAGCGCAGAAGCAGGTCGAGGGCCGCAACTTCGAGATTCGCAAGCATCTCCTCGAGTACGACGATGTCATGGAGAAGCAGCGGCAGAACATCTACACCAAGCGCCGAGACTTCATCGCCGACGAGGACTCGCCGCATAAGTACCTGAGCGCGTCGGCCGACGAGATCATCGAGTGGCTCGTGGATGAACATTGCCCCGTTGATCAGGATCCTCTCGATTGGCCGCTTGATCAACTCAAGGCGCATCTCGTGGACTTCTTCGGCCTCGCCGCCGAGGACCTGAACGTCGACTTCGCGAAGGACGGTCCGGCGGAGATTCTCGACGGACTGCGCACCGACGCACGCAACCGATACGCCAGCAAGCGCGAGCGTCTCGCCGAGTCGGCGAACGAGTTCGAAAAGTGGATTTGCCTGCAAATTCTCGACTCGAAATGGAAGGACCATCTCTACGCGCTCGACCGGCTCAAAGAGGGCATCGGCCTCCGCGGATACGGACAGCGAAACCCGCTCGTCGAGTACAAGCGCGAGTCGTTCGACATGTTCAACGAGATGACCGACCGCACTCAGGCCGACGCCGTACGCTACGCCTTCCGCATGGAACCGATGACTCGCGAGCAGCAGGAGGCCCAGCTGGCCCAACGTCGCCGCGAAGGCGCGCAGGCCGAGGCAACCGCCAAGGCATCTGCTCGCGGCGGGGCTCCACCCAAGGTAAAAACGGTCGTCTCCACTGAGAAGAGCGTAGGTAGAAACGACCCGTGCCCGTGCGGAAGCGGCAAGAAGTACAAGAAGTGCCACGGATTCGCCTAGCAGCCCGTGGTAGAAATCTGATGAGCCTCGCGACAGGGTCTTGCAAGGTGGAGGCAAGGAGCGAGGAGGAGGCGATGATGGGGTTATCGTTGACGACGAGCGACGCAGCATACGACCGCAACCCCCTGTCGCCCAACGGGTTGCGACGTAACGATGCCCACCAGACTTCTACCACGGGCTACTAAGTGTGCTTGGCGCCGGCCACCAACCCGTCTAGCATCCATGGAACCTCAACGAGCGAAACGGCATTGCGGAGTGCTGGATGAAAGATCTGGAGATCCCCCTAGCTCTCACGTTTGACGACGTGCAATTGATCCCGGCGCGTTCGGGATTCATGCCGTCCGACGCGGATACCAGCAGTCAGCTGACCCGCGATATCAGGCTCAGCGTGCCCCTGCTGTCGGCTGCGATGGACACCGTCACCGAGGCCGCGATGGCGATTGCCCTCGCCCAGCACGGTGGCATCGGCGTGGTCCACCGCAACCTCACGCCGACCGAGCAGGCGGACGAGATCGACAAGGTGAAACGATCCGAGTCCGGCATGATCGTGGACCCGATCACGATCGGCCCGAAGCGTCGCATCCGCGACGCGCTCGAGCTCATGGCCAAGTATCGGATCTCGGGCGTCCCTGTGACCGACGACGGCGGCGTCGTCGTGGGCATCCTGACGAATCGTGATGTTCGGTTCGAGCGCAATCACGACCGTCTGATCGAAGAACTGATGACGACCCATGAGAAGGGGCTCGTCACGGTGCGACCCGGTACGACGCTCGACGAAGCGGTCGAGGTGCTACACACGCACCGCATCGAGAAGCTGCTGGTCACCGATGACGACGGCCTGCTCAAGGGCCTGATCACCGTCAAGGACATCCAGAAGAAGATCGACTATCCGAATGCCGCCAAGGACGCGAGCGGTCGCCTGCTGGTGGGTGCCGGACTTGGTGTGGGCGCCGACGCGATCGCGCGCGCCGAGGTGCTCGTTGCCGCGGGCGTCGACCTCCTGGTCATCGATACTGCCCACGGACACACCGACACGGTGATGCAGACTCTCAAACAGGTCAAAGAACTCCACCAGGACACGCCGTGCATTGTCGGCAACGTGGCCACCGGGGAGGCCACCCGCGACCTGATCGACGCCGGTGCAGATGCCGTCAAGGTCGGCATGGGGCCGTCTGCCATCTGCACGACCCGCGTCGTCGCTGGAGCTGGAATCCCACAGATCACTGCGATTCACGACTGTGCGCGCGCCGCCAAGGGAAGCGGCGTACCGATCATTGCCGACGGCGGCATCAAGTACTCCGGTGACATCGCCAAGGCCATTGCCGCCGGCGCTGACGTGATCATGGTCGGCTCCATGCTCGCCGGCACCGAAGAGGCGCCCGGCGAGATTGAGCTGTACCAGGGCCGGGCGTTCAAGGCGTACCGCGGCATGGGCTCAGTGGGCGCGATGCGCGACGGCTCGCGTGACAGGTACTTCCAACCGGACGTTCAGGACGCCAAGCTGGTGCCTGAGGGAATCGAGGGCCGCGTACCGTTCAAGGGCGCGGTGACGAACACGATTCACCAGCTCATGGGCGGTTTGCGCGCGGGCATGGGCTACTGCGGCTGCCGCGACATCGCCGCCATGCAGGAGAACGCGCGATTCATCCGCGTCACGACCGCCGGGCTGCAGGAAGCGCACGTGCACGATGTCCAGATCACGAAAGAGGCGCCGAACTACCGCGCGAAGTAGATCGCCAGCGATCGGTTCTGCGATCAGGCCATTGCCTCGGCAGGCAGTACATCGTCGACACTGACCGTCCGCGCATCCGCAGCTTCCGGGTGATAGTCGATCTCCACGAGAATCGACGAGCCTAGGTCCCAGCCGGCTTCCTCGAGTCGTTCCGCCCATTCGATGGCGACGATGTGGCGTCGCCCGTACAGATCCTCGAGGCCCAGATCGGGCAAGTCGGCCGTGGTCAGCCGGTAGAGATCCACGTGATACATCGTCACGGCACCGGAATACTCGTTGATCAGCGCGTACGACGGGCTCGACACCGCTGCGGGATCGAGCCCCAGTCCCGCGGCCATGCCGCGGACGAAGTGTGTCTTCCCCGCTCCCAGCGGCCCAAAGAGCAGGACGACCTCGCCGCCACGCAAACGCTGCCCCAAGGCGCGGCCAACCTTTTCGGTGTCGTCCTCCGTCTGGCAGACATACTCACGACGGCTCACGGAATCTCCTCGAGTGCTGTGAAGGCCTCAGGGAGCGCGTCGGCGAGGTCACCTGCCATCAGCGATAACTCGCCGACCTTGGCGGCTACCGCATCGCCCGCCGAGCCGTGCACGAAAGCACCCACCCAAGCTGCCCGAAATGGCTCCATCCCCTGCCCGACCAGCGCGGCGACGACGCCTGCGAGCACATCTCCCGTTCCGCCCGTGGCCATACCCGGATTCCCTGTTGAGTTGACCACTGTCACCTTACCCGGCGCGGCGATCAACGTTCGATACCCCTTGAGTATCACGATCGCTCCCGACCGGTCGGCCAGCGTCCGCGAGGCAGCGGGCCTATCTTCCTGAATCGCACTGCTGGCGCAGTTCAGCATTCTGGCCGCCTCGCCTGGGTGGGGCGTCAGGATCCGGATCCCGGGCGCTGCCGCCACCAGATCAAGCTCGGAGCCGATGGCATTGAGTCCATCGGCGTCGACGACAACTGGGGCGGGCACTTCCGCCACGATGTCACGCGCGAGTTTCGCAGCCGAGTCAGAGGTGCCGATGCCTGGTCCCACCACAACCACCTCGGAGGCCGCGACGAGTTCTGCAAGATCCTCGAGTCTGACGTTGAGCCCTCCACTCGGGCCAGCTGACTGAGGGTGCACCAGCGCCTCCGTCACCGC
>Ga0114999_10005722_pt1 | contig 14554 bp, 13 predicted proteins | sample ArcticOcean_MG_C_3_FD_89820 | JGI IMG/M metagenome (GOLD analysis project Ga0114999, IMG submission 89820) | Marine microbial communities from western Arctic Ocean - ArcticOcean_MG_CB8_126 | ecosystem: Environmental > Aquatic > Marine > Oceanic | place: Arctic Ocean: Canada Basin | collected...
CACAAGCGGTCAGTAGGGAATAAATAAGCAAACCCCAGAGGAGCAGAGGGAAAAGCTATTCTGGATTGCTAAATATAATAGAATACGCGAATAGAATTGCTTGATTGAACAGGGAATACCAGATACTCTTATCTCCTACGGGATGGGCAGGCCCCTGATTTATGGAGAAGAGATGGCGAAGCTAGGTCCGTATTCATACCCCGACATTCGTTTTGGGGACGCTGTCGAGATCGCTGGTCGTATCGCCACTAAGTTCAAGGGAACGGTGAGCGTGAAGGGCCTGGCCTGGGAGTTGGGCATGGCTGAAGGGAGCGGTACGCTGTTCGCCAAGGTGGCGGCCCTGCGCGACTTCGGCCTTGTGGAGGGCCGTGGTGAGTTGCGGGTGTCACCTTTAGCTCAGCGCGTTCTGCACCCGGCAACGCCCGAGGAAGGCCATGGTGCGCGCGCCGAGGCTTTCCAGCGTGTGGATCTGCTCCGGCAGCTCTATGCGCGATTTGAAGGGGAGATCCCGGACGACATGGGCCTGCTCGTCGGCATTGAGGAAATAACAGGCTCGCCCCGGGATGAGATTGTCCGTCGGGCACCCCTCATCCAGAAGCATCTCACCGATGCGGTCAGAGTGATGGGGCGTTCTTTAAAAATAGCAAATAAAGCAGAATATTCTTCTGGAAATAAGATAAAAAACACAACACAGCCGCTAGGAGCAACCCTTGCCGGCGGCGATGACAGTGAGCAAGCCGGCGGTTTGAGCCTGGCGGCGGCCGGGCGAAGGCTGTCTGTGCCGCTGACGCCGGCCTACGTCGACGTGGCCATCAACCTGCTTACGACCATTCGGCGCGAACTAGTTGCCGGCGGCGTTACGGAAGTCGAGGCCGCAGCGGATATGACTTCAGATGTAGTGACCACCGTCGCCCAGGTGCCAGCGCCAGAGAAGGCGTAGCGCCGGCCGATACGCTTGGTGAGGCTCCCGTGGCTGGGTTGAGGCGGTAGGCCGCCAGCGAACTTACGTTTCCATCATGAACTCCCGTGGCGCGGGAGAGGGGCCCGACTTAGTCGGGCCCCTTTCATGTGCGTGAGTAGGCTTGCCTGAACTCCTGTATGAACCCCCTTGGGGGCAGCCCCCTGAGGGAAATGTAAGAACAGTCCCACCAGCGGCAGAACAGAGGAGGCTCGCAGCCTGGCCAGCTTGTACCGCACGAGATACCCCTGGATCAGGACTAGCTGGCCGGCGAGCACTGCTTCAAGGACCGCAAGGGGCAGGGCTACGGCTACGGGAAGCTGCCTCTCGGAGGTGGAGCTTGGCGGGAGGTGGCCGCCCAGAGCCCCCTCCCGGTATCCCTGGGGGCATGGCCGGCGCCACTGCGGGCTGAACACCGAGAGCCGCCTACATAGCGCGCGGGTTACCCTAGCGAGGCGCCGCTTGGGTGGTTGTTCCCACCCACCCAGCCCTGGGCCGCGCAGCCCCGAGGGCAAGGACGTTAGCCACGCAGGATCAGTTCATTGGAGGGTAAGTTGGGGTCGAGCGCTTTCGCGGCCTGCTGCGCGCCTACGACGGGCAGGTTCCCCGGCTCCAGCAGCCCGATCTGCACCAGCACAGTCGCCTGGTCCCAGTAGATGTGCTCGTGTGCGAGCTTGTCCCCCTCGAACTGCACCACGACGATGAACGGGACCTCGACGCGCTTGCCGGTAGGCGCTACCCCGGGCAGCATCCAGTCCATGGCCACCGAGTGCGTGAACTTGAAAACGAACTCGTCGATGAGCCGGTCTTCGCCCACGGTGCGTGAAATGGGGACCAGCTCGACGTCCGGTGGCATCTGCGGGATGAAGTGCGTCGAGTAGAAGCGGCCGAGCGCTGGCTTCCCGGTCCCGCCAGTGAGGACCGGGATGTGGTTCACGTACGCTCCCTCGACCATCGTGTCGAGCGTGTGAGGCGTGTCCTTGCTGTCGAACTCATGGCGCAAGTGCTCTTCCCACAGCGCGACGAGGTCTGGCTTCTTGGTCGTCATGCTCTGCTCCTAGGCGGCGTGTTCATATCTCGCCTGATGTTACATGCGTGGCTAGGTGCTGGAGTCGGCGATGGCCTCCGCCTCGATCTCGACCAGCATCGCGGGCTGCGCTAGCCCGGTCACGCCGTACAGCGCTGTCACCTGCATTCATCAGTCTTGGCTCCGGTCTCTTGCTCTTATGACCTAGCCATTGCCCAGCGTCTCGATGAGCTTGGCGGCGGACGCTGGCGAAAAGCCGTCGACGCTGGCGATATCGGCGGCCGTCGCGGCGCGTATGCCCGCGACGGTGCCAAAGCGCTTTAGCAGCTCACGCTTCTTCTTCGGGCCGACGCCCGGCACATCATCCAGCGCGGACGCTGTCGCCGACTTGGAGCGGCGCTGACGGTGGTAGGTGATGGCGAAGCGGTGAGCCTCGTCGCGCACCCGCTGTACCAGGTAGAGCCCCTGGGAGTTGCGAGGCAGCATCACCGGCTCCGGCATATGCGGCAGGAATATTTCCTCGCGCTGCTTGGCCAGGCTCACGAGCGGAATGTCAGTGATGCCCAGCTCCAGGAAGACCTCCTGGACCGCCCCCAAGTGTCCCTTGCCGCCGTCGATGATAACGAGTGACGGTACGATCCCCCAGGACTCCTGCCTGAGGGCCGATTGCCTCTCATCACCCGCCGCCCCCGATTCCAGCTCGCTGGCGGAGGCCTCTGAAGCTGCGACCGCGCCGGTCTTGGCGCGCCGCCGCCGCCGGTACTTGACTCGTGACGTGCCCAGCGAGCTGGAGTCGGGGGCGACATCGCTCTTCAACAGGCTCAGGGCGAGCTGCCCCTCGCCCGACTCGGTGGCGTCGCGTTGCTGGGCGGCAGCAACTGAGTCCAGGGCACTACTCTGGGCGAGGCCCTGCTGCATGAGATCACCTAGGCGCCTGAATCGCCTGCGCAGCATCTCCTGCATGGACGCGTAGTCGTCGATACCGTCTACGCCCTTGATTTGGAAGCGACGGTACTGCGATGTCTTGGGGCGCCCCTCTTCGAAGACGACCATGGAGCCGACGGTGTTCGTGCCCTGGATGTTGGAGATGTCGTAGCACTCGATGCGGTTCGGCAGCGCAGGCAGACTCAACGCCTCCTGCAGCTCACCAAGGGCCTGGAGTACCTTGTCCGACTCGCTGAGCCACTTGATGCGGCGCTGGGCGAGGCTCTGCTGCGCGTTCGCCGCGACCATCTCCACTAGCCGGCGCCGTTCGCCGCGCTGCGGGACCTGGATGCGCACGCGGCCGCCTCGCTTCTGGCCCAGCCACTCCTCGAGCAGCTCGGCGTACTCCATCGCGTGCTCAACCAGCAGGGCAGGGGGGACCGCGGGCGCCGCGTCGTAGTACTGCTGGACGAAGCGCTCTAGCACCTCGGACGCTTCCTCGGCCTCCGCACCCTCCATCAGAAAATGGTCGCGCCCGATGACCTTGCCGCGGCGCACCTGGAACAACTCGATACATACCTCACCCTGGTCGATGGCAAGCGCGATGACGTCGTGGTCCTCCGTGTGACCAGAGACTACCTTCTGGTTCTCGGACACCGACTCGATGGCGCGGACCTGATCGCGCAGGATCGCTGCCTGCTCGAAGCGCGTGTCCTCGGACGCCGCGGCCATCTTGGTCTTGAGCGTCCTGAGCACATCGTCGGAGTCCCCCTCAAGGAACTGGACGACCTCGTCGATGACCTCGTGGTACTCACCGGCGTCCACGGCGCCGATGCAGGGTCCAACGCAGCGATGAATGTGGTACTCCAGACAGGGGCGCTCGTCCGTGCCGGTGATCGGCTTGGTGCAAGAGCGGTACGGGAACAGCTTCTTCAGCAAGTCCATAGTGCGCCGGACCGACGAGGCACTGGCGAAGGGCCCGAAGTAACGTGCACCGTCGGCCTGGACCCGGCGAGTGAAGTAGAGTTGCGGAAAGTCTTCGCGCGGGTCGATTTTGATGTAAGGGTAAGACTTGTCGTCCTTGAGCCTGGAATTGTAAACGGGCTTGTGCTGCTTGATGAGCAGATTCTCAAGTAGCAGAGCCTCGGACTCGGTTTCGGCGACGATGTACTCAAAGTCGGCGATGTGGGAGACCATCACCTGAATCTTCGGCTCCTTGCCGTGGGGCGTCTGGAAGTAAGAGCGGACGCGATTGCGAAGACTGGTCGCCTTGCCAACGTAGATGATTTGGCCCTTGGCGTCCTTCATGAGGTAGACGCCGGGCGTGGAGGGCAGCGCCTTCAGGCGCTCGTCAAAGCCCTTGCGAATGGCCTTTTGGGAGGGAGCGGTGGTCACGCCATCGATCTTACGCTCGCTGCCGGTGCCCCACGTCGTCGCCGCTAGGCGCCGATGTCGGTCGCGAGCTTGATGGCGGCAAGTGCGCCGCCGACGAGGGCGGCGACGATGCCGATACGCAGAATCTCGCTGCGAAGCCTAGGCCCCACGGCGACGTCCATCGCCTGGGTCGCGCGACGCCGCTGTGTGACCGCCACAGTAGAGCGTGCCCCACGTTGGGTCCGGGCGGCGCGTGCTACGGGCGCGACGGCTTCTGGCTTCTGCTGCTCGGCCTCGGTGCCAGCCGGGCTCTCGTCTGAATCCAGCGCGTCGACTAGGTCAACAAGGTCGGCCTCGGCCTCGGCCGACGTGGCGCTGGTGGCGACGACAGCGGGCCCGGCGTAGCGGGCTTTGCGTTTCGCACGGGCGCGCGCCCGTTCTTGTCCTGCTACGAGGCGCGAGGGGTTCTTCTTGGGCATCGATATCTCCCTGATTAACCGGCGTGTCCGATGATCTCTTGGGCGGCGACCACGAGGTCCGACGCCTGATCGATGCTCATGCGATCGGTGTTGACCATGAAGTTGTAGCCGCGCGGGTCCTGTGGGTTCGTGCCGAAGAAGCGCTGATAGAAGGCGGTCCGGCCCTTGTCGTTCTCGTCGATGTAGTGCTCCCCCTCCTCGGTGGTCTCCAGCCGCTCGCGTTCCATGACGCGCTGGACGCGGGTTGGACGCTCGGCGATGGCTCCCACGTGGAGCGCGCCGGGCCAGTCCCGTAGCACCATGTTGGCGCCGCGGCCGATGATGAGCGCCCGGCCGCTCTGGGCCAACTCGCGGGTGACGGCCGTCAGGACTTCAAGCAGGTGCTGGTCACTCCCCCCCTCACCGATTTTGACCTCGGGAATGTCGCGGTACTCCCGCACCAGCAGCATGTCCATGCCTCCGCCGAAGTAAGGGTCGGCGCCCGAGCCCGCCAGCGCGGAGCGCTCCAGCACGGTGCGGGCGAAACTGGAGACGCGGTCGCCAAAGCCCACCGGCCGCTCGGCTTGCTCCGCCACCTCGGCCACTGTCGCACCCAGCTTCCGCGCGGCCTCGGCCAAGAGTAGGCGGTCGACGTAGTCCAGATTGAGCCGGCGTGCGACCTCGGCGCCGACTTCGTTCGCGCCACTACCGAAGAGCCCGCTGATAGTGATGACAGGCATGGCTAACTTCTCACTTTGACTGTCGTTGTACCCGGGGACAAGTGGACCACTGGCCGGGGCGTCGCGATGGCGGCGGGCGTGGGTTTCATATTCCTAGGCTCTTGGGTGCGCGCTGTCGAAGGCCCGCACCACTTGGTCGTCTGTCAAATGTGTATAGGCCTGCGTCGTCGAAATACTAGCATGGCCTAAAAGCTCCTGAACATGGCGAAGCGAAGCGCCCCCGCGCAGCAGGTGCGTGGCGAAGGAGTGGCGCAGGACGTGTGGGCTGACCTGTTGCGTGAGCCCCGCGAGCAGCGCGTACCGGCGCAGGCCGAGCCAGTAGCCCTGGCGCGTCATCGCCCTCCCACGAGCGTTCAGGAACAGCGCGCCGGTGGTCGTGCGCGAGCGGCTCCTCGCGAGCAGGTCGGGCCTGGCGTGCCTGATGTAGCGCAAGACCCGCTCGGCGATGGCTGGATAGAGAGGGACCATGCGCTCCTTGGAGCCTTTGCCCAGCACCCGGACCTCCGCGTCGTCGAAGCGTATGCTGCCAAGCGAGAGTCCGCTTGGCCCGACCACTTCGGAGACCCGCAACCCAGCGGCGTAGGTCAGCTCCAGCATCGCACGGTCCCGGGCTGCGAGTGCGCCTGGGCCGTCCGCTGCCCGCAAGAGCGAGATGACATCCTCGACGCTCAGCACCTCCGGCAGCGTGCGCCGTGCCCGGCGCGAGCGCAGACGCTCGGCGGGATTGGCCGGCAGGTATTCCTCTTCAACAAGGAACCGGAAGAACGACCGCACCGACGCGATCTTCCGTGCCGTACTGGCATCGGAGTAGCCGCGGCCCGCCAGGCCAAGTGTGTACCTTTCCAACGTGCTGCCGTCCACCGTCGTCCAGTCGGCGCGCGAGCCTGGGCCGTCGAGCAACTCGACGAACTGCGCTAGGTCCGTGCGGTAGGCAGCCACCGTGTGGGGCGAGACGCCGCGCTCGGCCTGGAGATGGCGAAGGTATTCGTCGACCTGGCGATCGCGGGCCGACTCCGTCTGGGTCATCAGCTTCGCTCCAGTTTGAGGTCGTAGGCAACGGAGCCACCCCCCGAGTCGCGGCGATGCAATTCGACCAGGATCAGCGAGCCGTCGACGAAGATGAGGTGGCCCGCCTCGAAGCCCAGCTCCTCGTCGACGCGCAGCGTGAGCTGCTTCCAGGCCTGGTCCGCTAGCGCGGTTGGCGAGTGCCCTAGCCCGGCCGAGCCTGGGCTATCTGGCGCGACGATGCCGCTCACCGTGCCGGCATGGCGCAGGCCATCGGGTCCGGCGATGTGGACGGCGTCTTCGTAGTCGATGATGAACATCGGTTTTGGGCGATCCTGGCACGCAGCGGAGCAAGACTTCGGCCCTGGGCCACGGTTATTCTAGGACTGTCTCCCGTGGGAGAGACCCGGTTATGTCAACCAATTTCGGCCTGCACGGCCCATGACCATAGACGTCGACCCGAACGCACTTGGCGCGTCGTTGCTCCCGTGGACGACGCTATTTGCACTGGCTGGCGTCGCGGTGGGTGTGGCACTGTTCGTGCGTCGCGGGCCAGCACTTGGTGTGTCGCGACGGGCAGCGTACCGGTTGGCGCTGTGGGCGGTGCTCTGGGGGTTGGCGGGGGCGCGGGCCGGGCATGTGGTCGACCATGCAGGCTTCTTCGCCGATGCGCCCTTCGAGGTGATCTACTTATGGAACGGCGGCCTGTCGCTGTGGGGCGCGCTCATCGGCGGCGTGGCGGGATTGGCCTGGCACTCTAGGCGTTGGGCCGCATCCCTGGGGCGCCTGTTGGATCTGGCGGTAGCACCGGCGTTCGCGGGCATGGCATTGGGGCGCGCCGGCGACCTGCTCGCCGGCGCGCGCCCCGCGACACCGACGTCGTTGCCGTGGGGCACCGAGTACGCCCATATAGATGCCGAAGCGCACGTCGCCAGCGGAGCGGCGGTCCACCCCGTCGCGGCCTACGAGTTGCTGGTGGACGCCGCGGTGCTCGGACTGATCCTGCATTTTAGGGGACGATCGCTGCCCGGTGGCGTGCGTTCCGCTCTGGCCATCAGCACTTACGCGGCGTTTCGCTTCGTGATTGCGTTTGCCCGCACCGACCCAGTGTGGGGCGGACTCCAACAAGCGCAGTGGCTGGGGCTCGCGGTCGTGGTGACGGCCGTCTGGTGGCTCCGTCGCAAAGGCGTGCGCCTGCGGTACTTCGCCTCGCGCTAGACCGCAGCTCCGCCGCTGGGGGCGTAGTCCTGGATGGTGAGGCGCAGCCGGGGATTGCCGTTCCAGTAATCGATACCCACGGCGTAGACCATGTCGATGGTACGGGTTCCCGGCACCCACGTCTGCTTGAACGCCACTGCGTCCCACTCTACCCCGCCCGCGCGCAACCGCAGCTTGAGGTGCTTGCCCTCGGCACCCATAGTCTTGGCGTCGTCCACCTCGGTGCCCCTCGACAGAAACAAGGGTTCCGGGTTCCCCATCCCGAAAGGCTCCATGCGGCGGATGGTCTGGAAGGTCTCGCCCATGACCTCGTTGGGCGCCACGTCTGCATCCACGAGCCCGTCGGTGCTCAGCGCGTGGCTATCGAGCCACTCCGCTGCGACAGCTTCGAGCCTCGCCTGGAGCTCGGGGAGCTGGTCGAGGCGGCACGAAAACCCAGCCGCCTGCGCGTGCCCTCCATAGCGATTCAGCAGGTCGTCCGAGGTCTGCAACGCGTGGGCCCAGTGGAACCCGGCGGCGCTGCGGCAGCTGGCCATGACCAAGTCGCCTTCGATGGCGAAGACGGCTGCCGGAAGGCCGTAGCGCTCCACCAGCCTGCCTGCTGCGAGCCCGATGACGCCGGGATTGAATGTCGTGTCGCCGACCATGACCAGTGGGCCGAGCTTGCCCATCGCCTCGACGCGCTCCATGCAGGCGTTCACGGTCTCCTCGGTCAACTCGCGCCGCTGGCGATTGTAGCCGTCCAACTCACTCGCGAGCGCATCGGCCTGCGCTGCGCTTGTCGTCATCAACAGGTCATACGCCGTCATGGCATGGTCCATGCGGCCTGCGGCGTTCAACCGCGGCCCGATGCCGAAGCCGATGCTCTCGGCGTTGGCGAACGCGGTGTCGATGCGGGCCACGCGCATGAGCGCGCGCAGGCCCACGTTTCGTGTCCTGCGCAACTCCTTGAGCCCGCGGTCGACGATGTAGCGGTTCTCGTCCTGAAGCGGAGCCATGTCAGTGATGGTGCCGATGGCCGCCAGCTCGAACAGCCCATCGCCCCAGTCCCCGCCATCCGACTCGAGGAGCGCCTGCGAGAGCTTGAGGGCCATGCCGACGCCGGTGAGTTGATCGAAGGCGTAGTCGCTGTGGTCGGCCTTCGGGTTGACGATGGCGACGGCCGCCGGTGGCGCTGCGCCCGGCGTGTGATGGTCGGTGACAATGACATCGATGCCGAGACCCTTGGCGTGCACGATGGCGTCGACGTCAGTCACGCCGCAGTCGACGGTGACGATGAGCCTGACGCCCTGGAGTGCGAGCCGGTCGATGGCCGTCACGTTGAGCCCGTGGCCTTCCGTGACACGATGCGGGATATAGGGCACCGCCGACAGGCCGTATCGCTGGAACCCGCGAACCAAGACCGCCGTGCCCGTCACCCCGTCGGCGTCGAAGTCGCCATAGACGGCCACGGTCTCCTGCCGATCCCGCGCTTGCTGGATCCGCTCCAGCGCCAAATCCACGTCCGTCAGGACGGACGGCGGCATGTAGAGCGAGTCGGCGACGTCGAGGTATTCACGCGCTGCGTCTGCGGACGCGATGCCTCGCAGGCGTAGTAGATGGCCTGCCAGCGGCGTTACGCCGAGGTCCTCGCCATGGGTGAGCGCGGCTACACGCCAGCGGCGCTGGCGGCCGGCGAACACGAGCGTGTCGGCTTGGGTCACGAGACGATGGTAAAGGCGTGCGGGTGCGGGCGCCAAGAGGCAAACGGGGCGTTCGCGAACGAGGGCCGTGTGATGAGGAAGGCCTTTCGCCAAACGGTATGACGGCGCGCCCGCGCGTGACGGCCTGCCGTTGGCGGTGCGGCAGGATGAGTTTTCCGGGTTCCTCGGCTCGAGCGGCACCGGCAAGTCCACGACCCGACCGGCTACTTGCCGGGCGAGTCCGTGCTCTATCCCGGATCCACGGCACGGTCCATCTTTGAATTTATTGCTCGGTTGAGGCCGGGTCTCGAACTGGACGCCTATGTCGACGGAGCTCATCCGGCGGCTCGGCGTGGACGTGGCGCTGATGTCCAAGCCCGACCTAGTCATTCTGGACGAGCCGACGTCGGGACTGGGCTCGCTGGTTCAGCGCGCAACCCCAGAGATGCTCGATGATGTGCGGGCAAAAGGGAGGACGGCCTTCTGTTCGTCCCGCAACCTGTCGGAGATGGAGCGCGTCTGTGACGGGTCGGCATCACCCGCAAGGGCAAACGGGCACCCGATCCCGCCGCGGGCTGAGTGCCCGCCTACTCGACGGCTTTGAATACCAGCGATGCATTGTGTCCACCGAAGCCGAGATTGTTGCTCATGGCGGCGCGGACCGTACCGTAGGTGCCCTCGTTCGGTGTGTAATCAAGGTCGCAGTCGGGGTCGGCATCGAGGAGGTTAATGGTGGGCGGGACCCCACCATTAACGATGGCCTGTACCGCTATCGCGGCCTCAACGCCGCCCGCCGCCCCCAGCAGGTGGCCGGTCATCGACTTGGTCGACGAGATCTTGAGCCGGTATGCGTGGTCACCGAAGGCCCGCTTCATCGCCAGCGTCTCGAACTTGTCGTTCATGGGTGTGCTGGTGCCATGCGCGTTGACGTAGTCGATGTCGGAGCCGGAAAGCCTGGCTGTGGCCAGTGCCTTCTGCATGGCCCGAGCGGCGCCGTCGCCCTCGGGGTCTGGCGCGGTGACGTGGTATGCGTCAGACGTTGCGCCATAGCCCGCGAGCTCAACCAAGGGCGCCGCCCCGCGTCGCGCGATTGACGATGCGCTCTCGATGACCAGGATTCCGGCGCCCTCGCCCATGACGAAGCCGTCGCGTCCTGCGTCAAAGGGACGACTGGCGCTCTGGGGGGTGTCGTTGCGCTTTGAGAGCGCCATGCAGGCGTTGAACCCAGCGACGGCGATGGGACAAATGGGCGCTTCGGCACCGCCGGCTATGGCGATGTCGATGTCGCCGCGGCGGATCATCTCGAAAGCCTGGCCGATGGCGTCCGCCCCCGATGCGCAGGCGGTCACTGTGCAAAGGTTCGGGCCTTTGGCCCCGAAAATGATGGAGACCTGCCCCGAGGCCATGTCCGCCAGCATCATGGGCACCAGAAAAGGGTTCACTCGGCTAGGGCCCTTCTCGGCCAGCACAGCCCATTGCTCGGAGAGCGTGATAATGCCGCCTATGCCGCTGCCGATGATGGCGCCGACGCGGGTGGGGTCGACGGAGCCGCCCTGGATGTCGAGTCCGGCCTGTTCAAGGGCCTGCGACGTGGCGGCGACCGCCAGCTGGGCGAACCGATCGAGTCGACGGGCTTGCTTGCGGCCCATGTAAGCCTCTGGATCGAACCCCGCTACCTCACCGGCGAAGGTCGTTTCGTATCCCTCCGTGTCGAACGCGGTGATGGAGTCGATGCCCGAGGTGCCGGCCATTAGCGCGTCCCAGGAGGACTTCGTGTCGAGGCCGACTGGGGTGATCATGCCCACCCCACTGACAAAAACTTTCTCGGGCACGTTGGACTCCTTTGGACAGTGCAGAGGTCGCGGCCATGATAGGCCAGGGTTTGCCGGGTGTTCAACGCGAGGACACGCTGCGAGCGCTGTTACCCGATCAGCTCCTCAGCCGGCCCGCAGTCCAGCGCCAGGGATAGGTTGCGGGCGGTGTGGATGAACCCGATGTGGCTGAACGCTTGCGGGTAATTGCCGAGAGCGTCGTGGGTCGCAGGGTCAACCATCTCGGCGAACAACCCCAGCTGGTTCGCCGTGTCACGCACTTGATCGAACAGGTCCCGCGCCTCGCTCACCTCGTCGATGGCGAGGAGCGCGCCGATGAGCCAGAAGGACAAAATGTAAAAGGCCCCCTCGCCGGATGTCAGCCCGTCGTCGGTCTCCTCGGTGATGTATCGGCGGACGAAGGGTCCGTTGGCGAGCTCCTGCTGGACGCGGCGAATAGTGGAGACGACGCGCGGGTCCTTGGCCTCCAAGAAACCGACGAAGGGGATCATGAGGGCGCTGGCGTCGATGGCGTCAGAGCCGTACCGCTGGACGAAGGACTGCTTTTCCTCCGACCACCCCTGCTCCAACACCTCGGCTTTGATGCGCTCGGCCTCCTGCCGCCAGAGCGTGACTGGGCCGTCGAAGCCATGGGCCTCGACGAGCGACGATGCGCGGTCAAGGGCAACCCAGCACATGATCTTGGAGTAGACGAAGTGCTCTTCCTGGCCGCGCACCTCCCAGATGCTGCGGTCGCGGGTGTGCCATGTTTGCGCCGCCAGGTCGGCGACCTGCCGGACCATCTGCCACATGTCCGGCGTGAGGTCGCCGTGGTACTTGTGGTAAGTGGCCAGACTTAGGGCGATCTCCCCGAAGACGTCCAGCTGGCGATGAAAGGCAGCCTCGTTCCCGATGCGGACCGGCGGACTGCTCCGGTAGCCCTCCAGGTGGTCCAGCGTCACCTCTTCGAGAGTGCTGTCCTCGGCGATGCCGTAGAGGACCTGCATGTGCTCGATGCCCAGCGTGCACTGGCTGACAAGCCATTCGACGAATGCTTCGCCCACGTGGGGGTCACCCAGGCGGAACAGCACGCTGGCAGTCCACGAGGCATCGCGCAGCCAGCAGTAGCGGTAGTCCCAGTTGCGCTCGCCGCCGACGAACTCGGGCAGCGACGTGGTCGGGGCGGCGACAATTGCCCCGGTCGGCGCGTAGGTGAGCAAATGCAAAACCAGGAAAGATCGCGTCACCCAGTCGGCCCAGGCACCAGCGTATTCGAGCTTGGCAACGGTGGCCTCCCACACGCGGATGGTCCGCTCGAGTTGTGCATCGGCATCCATGGCTCCGATGCTAGGGGTCCGGTCGCGGCCGTAGGCGGCACAGAACGCGACGCGTACATCGGGCTCGATAACGAAACGGGTGTACCCCTGGGTGCCGCCGTCGGGGGCAGGGACAATCGCCAGAGGAACCGCAGCGACGAGCGCCATCGCATGCCCGTCGCTGCGGGCGACGATCCCCGCGCGATCGACCGAGAGGACTGTGCTCCCCCTAGCGTAGTCGAACCGCGGCTGGAACACCGCCTCCATCTCCACCCGGCCGCTCACGCCGTGGATGACGCGGTGAATCTCATGAGGCGCACCATCGTCGGACGGTCGCGCTGTGGGCATGAAGTCCAAGACCTGGACAGCGCCGGAGCCCGTCTCGAAGGTCGTTTCGAGGACATTGGTATTCGGCAAGTACCGGTGCGAGGAGCTGTGTTGGCCCACGGGCGCAATGGAGAAGCGCCCGCCTTTGCTGTCGTCGAGGATCGCGGCGAATACGCTGGGCGAGTCGAATCGCGGAAAGCATGCCCAGTCGATCGACCCGCCGCGGCTGATGAGCGCACACGAATTCATGTCACCGACGATGCCGTAATCGTGGATGCGTTGGTACGCCACGTTTGTCCTGGGCCCTGCCGAAGGGCCGAAAGGAATTGGGAGCAAGCACAACCCTGCGAACCTCAGGGTAGCGCGAGAGGCGGGCCGCCGCCAGCGCAAAGGCAAGGGTGCACCCCGGTTCGCAGCGCACCGGCACCAGACCAGGGCTTGCCGCGCGCGGGCAGGGCTAGTTCAGTTGGACGGGGCGGAGGTAGGGGCGTCCGTTGCGGCGCTCTAGGTAACCAGCGCGCTCGCCGATGCCATGGCTGAAGACTAACAGCCAACCCTCGCTCAGCGCCTCGCTGAGGATCTGCCGTTTCGCCTCGAGGGTCTCCTCGGGCCGGCGGTCGCTGGCCGAGATGCAGCCGAGCTGCAAGTGGAACGGAGTGGGCACGAGGTCACCGAGGAAGGCGACCCGCTCGCCGCCATGGCTCACGATCACGATCTGGTGACCGTTTGTCGGTCCGTCGGTCTGGCGAACGGAAATACCAGGAGCGATCGTGCTCTCCGCGTCCAGCAGTTCCAGCTGTCCCTTCTCGAAGAGCGGAAGGTAGTCGTCGGGGACGTAGCCTTCGGCATCGCGCTCATTGGGGCTCATGGCCTCCTCGAGAGCGCTGCGTTGCACGAAGTAGCGAGCCTTCGGGAACGTGGGGGCGAGCCCCCCACTGCGCTCGACCTTGGTGCAGTTTCCGGTGTGTTCGAAGTGCAGGCTGGTCAGCACCACTCCGTGGATGTCCGGAGGTAGGCAGCCGAGTTTGCGAAGGGACGGGAGAAGCTGGCTGGTGGTTACGCCGTAGACGTCCCGCAGGTCAGGCGACATCTTCGGACCGGCCCCCGTGTCGATCAGGTAGTTGTGGTCGCCCACGCTGACGAGCATGCAGTTCAGCCCGATCTTGACGCGATTCCGCCGGTCCGCCGGCGCCCAATCCTGCCATAACCCCTTCGGCACTTGGCCAAAAACCACCCCGCCATCCATTTTCATCGTCCCGTCGGACACTAAGTGTAGAGCGGTCCTCCCAGCCACGTCAGATCACCTTGCTCCGAGTAATAGATCCACCCCAGAACCGAAAGGAGAGCCCTCCTAAGAAGAAAGGCAAAGAAACCCTGACCCTAACCTGAACGCAGGTGTACCACTCGACCATAGGCGGCGTTTCGAGCGGCTGTCAAATAGAACCAATGGGCTGCTAGCGAGAGGGTAGTAGCGGCTTTTCGAGGCCACGATGAGACGCGTAGCGGCGAGTACCGCGGGCGATGCCTCGCAATGGAAGGCCTGAGCCATAATGAAAATTCAAAGGATCGACCACACCGCCTTGCGCTAGCCGGACATCGAGTGCTCAGCGCGCGCGCGATGGATCCCTATTGCCGGTTAACTGGGCCTGGGAGAAGCACGAGCCGAGCAGGAACGAGCTGGCGAGACCTTCTTTCCGCCCGAGCACAGGCTGAC
>Ga0114999_10005723_pt1 | contig 14553 bp, 12 predicted proteins | sample ArcticOcean_MG_C_3_FD_89820 | JGI IMG/M metagenome (GOLD analysis project Ga0114999, IMG submission 89820) | Marine microbial communities from western Arctic Ocean - ArcticOcean_MG_CB8_126 | ecosystem: Environmental > Aquatic > Marine > Oceanic | place: Arctic Ocean: Canada Basin | collected...
GTAGCCCCTTCTTTTTTCAAAATTCTTTTCATATTAATCTCATAAGTAGCAAGCTTAACTTTTTGTAGTACCTCACCTGTAAATTTAACTTCATTTACTCCTAGTGCTCTGCCTTTACCTGCTTCTCCTAGCCAGCCTAAAAAAAAACCAACAAGTTGCCACATGGCATCTAGACCTAGACAACCTGGCATAACAGGGTCATCTTTAAAATGGCAGTTAAAAAACCACAGATTACTTTTAATATCTAACTCAGCTTTTAAGCAACCTTTTTTATAAAGACCATCGTCAGCTTTTATTTCAGTAATACGATCAAACATTAACATTGGAGGCAAAGGTAATTTTGCATTTCCTTCACCAAAAAGTTTACCGTTTCCACAGTTAATTAAATCGTTGTAATTATAGCTATTTTTTTGCATTTCTTAAGATAATCAATTTTACTTGATTTATATAGTAATAATATAAAAAAATAGTTTAGAATGATTATAAAGTATATTAATAACACATAAAAAAGCAAAATTCTTATGAGCATACAAAGTAAAACAAATGGTTCAGGAAAATGCCCTGTTATGCATGGAGCTTTAACTAAATCCGAACAGTCTCCCACAGCTTGGTGGCCTAACACATTAAATTTAGATATTTTACATCAGCACGATACTAAAACTAATCCAATGGATTCTGGATTTAACTACAGAAAAGAAGTTAAAAAATTAGATTTTAAAAAATTAAAAAAAGATTTACTTGCTTTGATAACAGACAGCCAAGATTGGTGGCCTGCTGACTTAGGCCATTACGGTGGACTATTTATAAGAATGGCATGGCACTCTGCAGGAACTTATAGAATTGCAGATGGCAGAGGTGGTGCTGGTACAGGAAATCATAGGTTCTCTCCTTTAAATTCTTGGCCTGATAATGCTAACTTAGATAAAGCTCGAAGATTACTTTGGCCGATTAAGAAAAAATATGGAAATAAAATTAGCTGGGCAGATTTAATGATTTTAGCCGGTAACATGGCATACGAGTCTATGGGACTTAAAATGTATGGCTTCTCATTTGGTCGTGAAGATATATGGCATCCAGAAAAAGATGTTTATTGGGGTTCAGAAAAAGAATGGTTAACTGACAAGCGCTACAGAGATAAAGAAAATCGACAGTCTTTAGAAAATCCTTTAGCTGCAGTAGTTATGGGATTAATTTATGTTAATCCGCAAGGTGTAGACGGAAATCCCGATCCATTAAGAACAGCAAAAGATATTAGAGAAACATTTGCTCGAATGTCAATGAATGATGAAGAAACAGTTGCGCTTACAGCAGGTGGTCACACAGTTGGAAGAGCTCACGGAAATGGTGATGCTGCTAATTTAGGTTCAGAGCCAGAAGCTGCTGGAATAGATGAACAAGGTTTGGGATGGAATAAAAAAGGTGGTGGGGGATTAGGCCGTGAACAAGTTACAAGTGGTATTGATGGTGCTTGGACTGCTCATCCTGACAAATGGGATAATGGGTATTATCATCTTTTATTTAATTATGATTGGGAACTTAAAAAAAGTCCTGCTGGTGCACACCAATGGGAACCTATTAATATTAAAGAAGAAGATAAGCCAGTTGATCTAGAAGATTCATCAATCCGTCACAATCCAATTATGACTGATGCGGATATGGCTATGGTCAAAGATCCGATTTATAAAAAAATCTCAGAGCATTTTTACAAAGATCCAAAATACTTTGCACAAACATTTGCTAAAGCTTGGTACAAACTTACGCATAGAGATTTAGGACCAAAAAAAAATTACATTGGACCAGACGTGCCAAAAGAAGAATTAATTTGGCAAGATCCCGTTCCAGCTACCAAAAAGAAGTACAATATTGAGAAAGTTAAAAAACTTATTATAGCAAGTGGAATCAGTAGTGATCAATTGATCAGTACAGCTTGGGACAGTGCTAGAACATTTAGAAGAACTGATGTTAGGGGCGGAGCAAATGGTGCGAGAATTCGTTTAGTTCCTCAAAAAGATTGGGAAGGAAACGAACCAGTCAGGCTTGCAAAAGTTTTAAAAGTTCTAGAAAGTATAGCCAAGAAAACAGGTGCTAGTGTTGCGGACACCATTGTCTTAGCTGGTAATGTTGGACTTGAAAAATCTATTAAAAAAGCTGGCTCTAAAGTTAAAGTTCCATTTACACCAGGCAGAGGTGATGCATCACAAGAGCAAACTGATGTAGAGACTTTCAAAGTGCTTGAGCCGACATATGATGCCTTTAGAAACTGGGTCAAACAAGATTATGTTGTAATGCCTGAAGACTTAATGTTGGATAAAGCATCTCTTATGGGTTTAAGTGCAAAAGAAATGACTGTCCTTATTGGTGGTATGAGAGTGTTGGGGACTAACTACGGTGGAACAAAGCACGGCGTCTTTACTGACAAGGTAGGTGCTTTAACTAATGATTTCTTTGTACGCTTAACAGATATGAAATATAAGTGGAAACCTACTGGTAAGAACTCTTATGAGATTATTGACCGCAAGACAGACAAGGTAAAATTTACAGCAACGAGAGTTGATTTAGTATTTGGGTCTAACTCTGTACTTCGATCCTACTCTGAAGTTTATGCACAGGATGACAATAAAGAAAAATTTGTTAAAGACTTTGTTGCTGTGTGGACACAAGTGATGAATAATGATCTTTTTGATTTAAAAAAAAAATAAAATTATAGTTTTAAATTATTTATAATTACTATATAAATTTAAATTGTTTTAAATACACATGAAAAGTATAGCTTTTGAAAATTTCTACAAAGTACCAGATCTTAATTTTGATATAACTAAATTAAGAAAAGATTTAGAAAGTGTTTTAAAGAAAAAAAATTTTGACTCACCGGGTGTTTCAAATTTTGGTGCCATTGCATTAAATCAAATACCAAACGATGAAGATTCAATAAAAGGCAATAATATTAGAGGTGTCTATTGGACGAAGCCAGATGAAACAGGCAAAGAAGTAGTAAGAGACATAAGTATTGATGAGTCAAAATATACCCAATTAGTTTCTGATTTTGAGAATACTTATTTTTCAGAAGTTTATGAAACTTTAAAAAATAAATTTAAACTTGGTAGAGTTAGAATCTTATTAAAAGAACCAAGAACAACTCTTAGCTGGCATAGAGACCCAGAACCAAGACTACATATTCCAATTATTACTAACCCAGGATGTATGATGGTTATAGAGAATGTAGCCAAGCATTTGCCTGCAGATGGATCAGTTACAATTACTAATAATACAAAATATCACAATTTCTTTAATGGTGGAGAGCAAAACCGTATTCACCTAGTAGCTTGCATATTAGAAAATCAATTTAATTAGAGATTTCCCCACAAACTTTTTTTTTTTACCCAACCAGTATATTTATCAGTTTTAATTTTACACCATTTATCTTTACATTTTGAAATCAAACAAAGGCGTCCCTTCTCAAGAAGCACTAAAGGCGTTGAATAGATAGTTGAATTTTTAAACATTATAACTTGTTTGTCTAAAGTTAGTGCTGCTTTTTTTTTTGATAATTGTGAAATGTGAATCCAACCTGTATTATCTTCATGATCTCTAATTTTTCTAAAATTATCTAAAGTATCTTGAACTAAAACAGGAAGATATTTTTTTTTATAAAAAATTTTTATAGGGTAATCAAAAGAAGGACCCTGTCTTAAATTAGTAGCATTATTCCGCAAAGTTAAAAAATATTCCTCACCTAATAAAAAATTTATATTTGTAAAAAATAATATACAGATAAAAATTATTGTTTTAATCATTATTTTTAGAACAATCTAAAATACAATTAGAGTTTTTAGTAAGTTTAATTTTTCTAAAATCTAAGTTTAACGTGTTAAAAACTATCATTTTTCCCATTAGTTCATTTTTTTTATTTAGAATAGATTTTACCACTTCATTGGCCTGAAGTGTTCCAGCAATACCAGCAACTGTTGGTAAAATTCCTTCAGCATCACATTTGTTTTCTATCTCAGGTGTTACAGGCATAAAGCATCTGTAGCAAGGAACACTCTTTGAAAAATTAAAATGAAAGATATGAGCTTCAAATTTACTTATTGCTGCAGAAATCAATATTTTTTTATTTTTTAGACAATAGTCGTTAAGTAGATATCTTGTAGAAAAATTATCAGAACAATCACAAATAATATCGTATTTATTCAAAATATGTTTAATAGTTTTTTCAATAATTTTTTGTTTGTAAATATTTATTTTAATTTTGTTATTTATTTTTTTTAAAATTTTTTTTGCTTGAATGACTTTAAATTTTCCTACGTCTTTAGTGTTAAACAGTATTTGCCTATTTAAATTAGATAAATCGACTTTATCATGATCTACTATACCAATATTGCCAATCCCAACATTAGCTAAATATAAAACTAAAGGGCAACCTAATCCTCCTACACCTACTATTAAAACTTTGGCAGAAAAAATTTTTTTTTGTCCTGCAACACCAACTTTTTTTAAAATTATTTGTTTTGAATATCTTAATAGATCCTTATTACTAATCTTCATAGTTAGTACTCTTTAGTTCCAGTAGAACCAAACATCCCAGAACTATGATCAGTTTAAATAATTCATTAACTTTTTCTAATTGGACTTGAGGAGCGGGACACACAAAGATTTGGGAAATCATTTCACCATTTACTACAATAAATTTATCTGTACCAAGATTAATTGAGACTAGTTTAATTTTATCTCTATAATTTGCATCAATTGTACCCGGTGAATTTAGAACAGTAATACTTTTTTTAGCGGCCAAGCTTGATTTTGGCCTAATTTGAACCTGATATCCTTTAGGAATACCTAGTGAAAAAATAGTTGGCATCAAAGCTTTTTCCCCAGAGTTAATTATTATATTTTCTTTAATATGAGCAGCTATATCCATACCTGAAGAGCTAGGTGTTTCATATTTTGGAAATAATATTTGGTTTGATATTTCTTTAATTTGTATTTTTGTCATTAGTTAAAAAATTGTCTATTATTTTTTTTGCAATTTTTGAAGCAATATAACTTTTTTTATTTCTAGGTAAATTTTCAATTTTTCCATTCTTTTCTATGATTAAAACTTTATTATAGTCTACATTAAAACCTGTTTTTTTTTTTGAAACATCGTTTGCAATAATTATATCACAATATTTTAGGTTCAGTTTATTTATAGAATTTTGAATTAAATTTTCTGTTTCTGCTGAAAAACCCACAAGTATTTTTGGTCTTAATTTATTATGTTTTCCAAGATACTCTAAGATATCTTTATTATTTTCTAAATTTAAAATATTAAAATTTTTCTTATCTTTCTTTATTTTTTGTTTACTTGCATTCTTAGGTTTAAAATCGCTTACAGCCGCAGCACAAACCGCTATATCAACAGGCAAAAGTTTTTGTACCGCACTCATCATTTCTTCACCATTAATTATTTTTTTTACATTAAGATCTTTAGAAAAATTTAATGAAGAAGGTCCTGCTACTAAAGTAGTCTTTACACCTAATTTTGATAAAGCTAGTGCTATTTCATATCCTTGCTTGCCGCTAGATTCATTTGAGATATACCTAACAGGATCAATATACTCTCGGGTTGGGCCTGTAGTAACTAATGCGCTAATTTTTTTTTTTTTTACTAAATTTTTATTATTAAAATAATCATGTAAGTATAAAAAAATTTGGCGTGGACTTGACATTTTACCTTCACCATATTCACCACAAGCCATTTCACCATTCACCGGTCCAATAAATTTGTAACCAAAGTCCAATAAATTTCTTAAATTTTTTTGAGTTGCCTTATGTAACCACATTCTGACATTCATAGCCGGAACAAGTAAAACATCTTTATTAGAAGCTAACACAACTATGGTTGCAAGGTCTTCAGCTTTACCAGCACTTAATTTTGTCATCATATTTGCAGTTGTAGGCAAAATTAAAACTAAATCAGCCCAACGAGACAAAGATATATGATCTATTTTTTTTTCATTATTCATATCAAATATATCATCAAAAACTTTATTATTTGATAATGAAGTTATAGATAAAGGTGTAACAAACTTCTTGCCACTTTTTGTAAGTATAGTTTTTACTTCTACATTATTTTTGACTAGTAATCTGATAAGATCTAAAGCTTTATAAGCAGAGATTCCTCCACCAATTATTAAAAGTATTTTTTTGTTTTGTAGCGACATAGCGATAATTAAAATACTAATAAAACAGCGATTACAATACCTAAAAAAACAATGATAATATTATTTCTTAAGCCTTTTAACTTCATCTCCTCGATTTCCAAACTTTTGCTATTTTTTAATCCTAAATTTAATTTTCCTTCTGCTAATAGCTGAAGGGCATAATTTGCTTTATCCATAAAATTTGGAAAATCAGGTATTCTCTTTAAAATTTCAGCCGAAGTATTTATTGCCGTATCAAGAGTTGTTTTTGGACTTTTTATACTCTTAATCCAATCCTCTAATACAGGCCTAGAAATTTCCCAGATATTTGTTTCAGGATAAAGTTTTCGCGCAACTCCTTCTACAACGACCATAGTTTTTTGAAGTAATAAAAGGGGTGTTTGTGTTGGCATATTAAATTTTTCTGTAATTTCAAAAAGCTGCGCTAATAAATTGCCACCTGAAATATCTTTAATAGATTGACCAAAGATTGGTTCACCAACAGATCTTAAAGCTTGGGCAAACTCTTCCTTAGAAGCGTTTTGAGGGACTAATCCTGCTTGAAAATGAACTTCAGCTACTTTGACATAATCTCTTTGAATAAATCCATAGAGAATTTCTGCTAAATATTTTTTGTTGTTTTTATCTAGTCTTCCCATAATTCCAAAATCTACCGGAATAATATTTCCTTTTTTGTCTACAAATAAATTTCCTTGGTGCATATCTCCGTGAAAAAAACCATCTCTAACAGCTTGTTTTAGAAAATGTTGAATTAAATTTTCCGCTAGTTTTTTTAAGTTTATACCAGATTTTTCTAAGAGTTTTTGCTCTCTTATAGAAATACCGTCGACTTTATCTAAGGTAAGTACTTTTTTGGAAGTATAGTTCCAATAAATTTTAGGAACATTAAATCCTTGATCATTTTTAGTATTTTCATAGAGTTCATTGGCAGCTGCTGCTTCAAATCTTAAATCCATTTCAATGTTAGTGATTTCTCTTAGCAGGTGAACAACTTCTACTAATTTAAGTCTTTTAGTTTTTGTAAATATGTTTTCTATAATGTAAGCAAATAACATTAAAGCATCTAGTTCTTCGTTAAAATGTTTTTCGATATCGGGTCGTAAAATTTTTATTGCAACTTCCTTAATTTCATTACCAATATCTATTTTTGCTATATGGACTTGCGCAATAGATGCGGCTGCTATAGGTTCACTTAAATTAATTATATTTTTATATAAGTTTTCACTAATTTCTTTTTTAAGAATTTTTTTAGATTCATGGAGTTCAAAAGGTGGTAACTTATCTTGAAGTTTAACTAAATCATCAACCAGGCCTTCTCCTATAATATCGGGTCTAGTAGACAAAAACTGTCCTAATTTTATAAATGTGGTTCCCATGCCTTCAAGAGCATCACATAATTTTTCACCAGGTGTTCTGTTATTTTGGTGTAGTTTTTTTTTTGATCCAATTGCCAATAAATCAAAGAATAGTTTTACAATAAAAGGTATGTTGTAAATTTCATTAACTGTTTCAACAGCTCCTGATGATGCTAGCTTTCTAGCTATGCTAAATAATTGATAAATAGTCTTGAACATATTTAGATTTTCCAGCCAGAGTGTATAGCAGAAATACCATTAGATAAATTTCTATATTTAATATTTGAAAAATTATTTTTCTTTAGTAAATCCATAAGTTCATTCTGATTATAAAATTTGTCTATACTACTTATTAAATACTCATAGGGCTCTGCGCTACCCACGATAATCTTGCCGAATAATGGGATTAATTTAGAATATTTTTGATATAATAAATTTAAGATTTGATTTTCTATCTTAGAGAATTCAAGACATAAAAAACGACCTCCTGGTTTTAGAACCCGATATGCTTCCTTCAAACAATGGTTTATATTTGTAACATTTCTTATACCGTAACTTATTGTGTAAAAATCAAAAAAGCTCTCTTTAAAGGGTAATTTCTCCGCAGAACTTAAATACCATTTTATATTTCTAAAAGACTTTAATTTTTTCTTACCTGTTTCGAGCATCTTCTTATTGGGCTCCACACAGCAAATGATATTTTGGTTGTAATTTTTTTCAGAAATGATTTTAGCTAAATCTCCAGTACCTGAAGCTACGTCAATTATTTTATTGTTTGGTTGTGGATTCATCCAATCAATTAGATTCTTTTTCCAAAATCTATGAATACCAAACGACATTACGTTATTCATTAAATCATAATTTTTGTAAACTTTATCAAATACAGAGTTGACTAGTTTAGTTTTATCTTGATTATGCATATTCACAAACAAACTATATGCCAGAATTACCTGAAGTTGAAGTCGTTAAAAAGTCACTAAAGAATAAGCTTAAAAACTTAACAATAAAAAGAGTTTTTATTAATAATAATAAACTTAGATATAAAATAGACAACAAACAGTTTTATAAAATGAAAGGTCGAAAAATTATCGATGTTAAAAGAAGATCTAAGTACTTATTAATAAATTTAAATAAGAATTCAACAATTTTAGTGCATCTTGGGATGACAGGAAAATTTTTTATTATTGATAATAACAATAAAAAATACAAAACAAGTTTTTATTATTCATTAAAACAAAATGACACAAAACATGATCATCTAACTATTTTTTTGAATAAAGGATTTAAGTTAGTTTATAATGATGTAAGAAAATTTGGTTTCATAAAATTGTTTTCAAGTAAAAATGTTTATAAGTGCGGACATCTCAAATATTTAGGACCAGAGCCTTTATCTAAAAAATACAATATAAATTACTTCAATAAATATATTTTACATAAAAAAACAAAGATCAAAGATTTATTACTTAATCAAAAATTTGTTGCGGGTTTAGGCAATATATATTGCAATGAAATATTATTTTTGTGTAAAATAAGCCCTAATAGAGTTATAAAAAAAATCAATAAAAAGGAAGTATCTAATTTAGTAAAATTTACCAAAAAAATATTAAAAAAATCAATATCGCAAGGAGGATCGTCAATAAAAGATTTTGTTAACATCGAAGGACAAAATGGAATTTTTCAACAAACATTTAATGTTTATAATCGAGAAAAAAATAGATGTAATAGCACAAAATGTTTAGCTATTATAAAGAAAATATATATTTCTAATCGTTCATCTTTTTTTTGCCCTAAGTGTCAAAAATAATTCAAGTTGACCCTTATATTTTAAAGGGATATACATCTTCGAATTATGCCAAATACAGACTCAGCAATCAGAAGAATAAGAAGAGTAGTAAAACAGACTGCTATTAATCGTCTTAGAAAGAGCAAATATAGAGCCGCTGTAAAAAAGATGGAAGATTTGATAAAAAATGGACAAAAAGACAAAATAAAAAGCTTCTTTCCTAATTTTCAGTCTATTTTGATGAAAGTAACTAAGACAGGCGTAATCAATAAGAAAACTGTGTCAAGGAAAATTTCAAAAATTTCAAAAAAAATTTAAAATTAACCTATTAATTGCAAACACTTTCTAGTTGTTTAATTTTAAAACCTAAATTTTAATTATTTTTACCATATTTAGACTTTTTTTAAAAAGCATTCTACTAATAGAACTTTAAATTCTAAGTTGTAAAGGTAAAAATAATTTTATTTGAAATATAATTGAAAATTATTTTTTATATTTTTTTTGAATACAACCTAAGACGATTTATTTTTAAATATAATAAAAATAGTTCTTGAAATAACTTTCTATTAAAATAAAAAAGTATTTTTAAAAATATATTATATGGAAAAAAAATCTATAAAAATTAAAGAAATCTACATAACTGAAGAAGAAAAAACTATAGTATGGGAAAATGTTCAAGACTCATTTGAAAATTTTTTTGGCTCAGAAGTTTATTCAAGTTGGCTAAAAAATATTTCCTTATTAAAAGAATATAACGACTATCTTGTTTTGGGAGTACCAACTAGATTCTTTAGAGATTGGATAGTTTCTAGATATTTAGATAAAATATTATCTCAACTAAAAACATTTAAAAATAGCATTTCTAGAGTCGAGTTTAAAATTACCGATGAGCACAAGATTAAGTCTAACGATGCTTTTAAAGTAGATGATTTTAATAAAATTACAGAAATTAAAGACTCAATACTTAATTATAATAGACTTAATCCTAATTTAAATTTTGATAATTTTGTCGCTGGACCAAGCAATGAGATTGCTCTTTCTTCTTCGAAAAAAGTCTGTGAACAAATATCAAGATATAATCCACTGTACATATATGGAGGCGTCGGTTTAGGAAAAACACATCTATTAAATGCTATAGGTCTAGAACTTGTAAAAAAAACTAATGTTATGTTTATTTCTGCGGAAAGATTTATGTATCACTTTATTAAATCAATTAAAAAAAACGACATGGTGACTTTTAAAGATTTTTTTAGAAAATCATCGATATTTATTATTGATGACATTCAGTTTATTAGAGGAAAAGAAGGTTTGCAGGAGGAATTTTTTCATACGTTTAATAGTTTAATAGATAAAAGTTCACAAATAATCATTTCAGCAGATCGTGCCCCAATGAAGCTAGACAGAGTTCAAGAAAGAATTAAATCACGACTTGCAGGCGGTCTAGTAGTTGATATAGATATGCCTAATCTAGATTTAAAAATTAAAATTATTAAGAAACGCATAGAAGATATTCAGAATCAATTCAAAGAAAACACCAATATAAGTGAAGAGGTTATAAATTTTATAGCTACTGAAAGTAAGACAAATATTAGAGAATTAATTGGAGTACTAAATAGAGTAGTTACATTTAGTCGAATACATAGAAAAATACTTACTATTAACGATTGCAAAAACATACTTAAAGATGTGTTTAATCAAGCAAAAATTATTACAGTAGACAAAATACAGAATACAGTTTCAAACTTTTTTAATATTCCTTTAGCTGAAATGTTGTCTCAAAGAAGATCTAGACCATTAGCTAGACCTAGACAAATCGCAATGTATTTAGCCAAAAAAAAAACAACTCGGTCATTGCCAGAAATAGGAAGGCGTTTTGCTAACAGAGATCATACAACCGTAATACATGCCGTTAAAACGATAACAAGACTTATAGAAAATGACGATGAAATGAAAAAAAATATTGATCAGCTTATAAGCTTATTATTAGAAGAGTAGAATCAATGCAATTTGTAATTAAAAGAGATGTTTTATTAAAGTCACTTACACTTGTTCAGGGCATTATAGAAAAAAAAAACACACTACCAATTTTATCAAACGTATTGTTAGATGCTAAAAATGGTAAATTAAATATAATAGCAACAGACCTAGATTTAGTTTTTTATGATGAAATTAATGAAATTAAAATTAATAAAGAAGGAGCTACAACTATATCAGCGACAATTTTATACGATATCTTTAGAAAGATATCAGGTAATACAGAAATAAAATTTGACTTAAGAAGTGAGAATAAATTAAACTTAATTAGCGATAATTTAGATTTTAATTTATTATGTTTGCCAACTGATAATTTTCCAAATTTTGCAGATGATTTTGAAAACAAAGAAATTTCATTTAATAAATCTAAATTTCTCTCGCTTTTAAATAAAACAAAAGTATCAATTTCAAATGATGATACTAGACATTATTTAAATGGTATATATTTACATCTTACTAAATCTCAAAATAGAACTTATTTAACAGGGGTAGCTACTGACAGCCACAGATTATCTTCTAGTAGTATCGAGATTGAATCTAGCAAAACTTTTAATTCACTTATTTTACCAAAAAAAACTGTTTTTCAATTGTGTAATTTATTATCTGATACAAATGAAAAAGTTTTTATACAGACAAGTGATAGCAAAATTCAGTTTAAAATTGGAAAGGTAAAGTTAATTTCTAAAGTGATAGATGGTAAATTTCCTGATTATAAAAAAGTAGTTCCAACAAGTAATGACAAAATATTAACAGTTGCTTCTGCAGATTTTGTTCAAGCTATTGAGAGAGTTATTACGGTTTCTCTTGACAGAAAAGAAGGTGTAAAGCTAATATTAGGCAAGGATAATATTAAATTTTCAGTTAATAGTGCGAATTCTGGAGAAGGAAATGAAATTATTAAATCCAACTTTACTGCCGAAGGAATGACAGTTAGTTTTAATTCAAAATATTTGACTGATATTGCTTCTGAAGTTGAAGATAAAAATTTAAAAATAAATTTAAAAGATTCTATATCCCCAGTTTTAATTGAAGATATGTCAGATAAAAATAGTTATTATGTTGTAATGCCTATGAAAATCTAAATAACCACTTTCACCTTATTTTTTTAATATTTGCTCCAGAATCGTTGTAGTTAAAGGATAATTTAACATTTAAGTTTTAACTTATTTCATATCAAACTAAAAAAATGATATAAGTTTTCATCTTTAATCATTTATAAATGTCACAAAACTTAGAAAAAAAAACTTCACAATCATATAGCGCTGATTCTATTAAAGTTTTAAAAGGTTTAGATGCAGTTAGAAAAAGACCAGGTATGTATATTGGTGATACAGATGATGGTTCCGGTCTTCATCATATGGTTTTTGAAGTTGTTGATAATGCTATAGACGAAGCATTAGCTGGCCATTGTAAAAATATTTCAATAAACATGAATAAAGACAACACTATCACAGTGGAAGATGATGGTCGAGGTATTCCTGTTGACATGCACAAAGGAGAAAAGATGTCAGCGGCAGAAGTAATTATGACGCAACTTCATGCTGGTGCTAAATTTGATCACGATTCCTACAAAGTCTCAGGAGGTTTACATGGTGTTGGTGTTTCCGTAGTTAATGCACTTTCCGAAAAATTAGAACTTAATATTTTTAGAGAAGGTAAAGAATATTCAATAATTTTTAAAGACGGTAATTCATTAAAGTCTTTAAAAGAAATAGGAAAGACAAAAAAAACTGGAACAAAAATAACTTTTTTGCCATCAAAAAAAATTTTTACAGCAACAAAATTTAGCTCAACAATTTTACAAAAAAGAATGCGTGAACTTGCTTTTCTAAATAAAGGTATAAGTATAATTTTAACGGACAATACCGGTTCACAATCCAAAGAATATGTAAATAAATATGAGGGTGGTATTTTAGAGTTTGTTCAATATATAAATCAAAAAAAACCCCAATTGGTCAATAAGAATGAAGTTGCAGTATTTAAAAAACCAATATTTATAATTGCAGAAAAAGAGAAAGTAGTAGTTGAGTGTGCTTTTGAATGGAATGCAGGTTATTCAGACGATGTTTTGGCATTTACTAATAACATTCATCAAACAGACGGAGGCACCCATTTACTTGGATTTAGAAGCGCTTTAACGAGGGTAATTAATAAATATGCTAATGATAAAAATTTAACTAAAAAAAATAAAGTTACTATCTCAGGAGACGATATTAAAGAAGGGTTAGTTGCAGTATTATCTATAAAAATGCCAGATCCAAAATTTTCTTCACAAACAAAAGATAAACTAGTTTCGTCCGAAATAAGATTGATCGTTGAAAGTATTGTTAATGAAAAAGTTTCTACTTGGTTTGATCAAAATTTTTCTGTAGCCAAAAACATTCTAGAAAAAATTGTACAAGCTGCTGTAGCAAGAGACGTAGCAAGGAAAGCAAGAGATAACGTAAGAAGAAAAGGTACATTTGAACTTTCTGGTTTGCCAGGTAAACTTGCAGACTGTCAAATTTCGAAAAGAGAAGGAACAGAACTTTATCTAGTAGAAGGGGATTCTGCAGGAGGTTCAGCTAAACAAGGAAGATCTCGTGAATATCAAGCTGTTTTGCCTTTAAGGGGAAAAATATTAAACACTTATGTAGCAAATAAAATGAAACATAATGGCGGTGACAATGCCTATCCTACTAAAGTCCTAGCAAAAATGATGTCATCTAATGAAGTTGTGACCTTAATTAACGCACTCGGAACTGGATCTAAAGATTTTAATATAGAAAATCTAAGATACGACAAAATTATAATCATGACAGATGCCGATGTAGATGGTTCACATATTAGAACATTACTGCTTACTTTTTTTAATAATTATCCATTTAATCAACTAATTGAAAGTGGTCATTTATATCTAGCACAACCACCGTTATTTAAAGTAACGAAAGGAACAAAGAGCGTTTATATAAAAGATGAGAACGGTTTAGAGGAATATATTTTAAAGATATCTGAAAAAATTGATAAAAAAATAAAAAAAAATTCTTCCGAATTCTATAAATTTATGGAGGAACAAAGACAAAAATTATCCATTCAAAGATTTAAAGGATTAGGAGAAATGAACCCAGAAGAACTTTGGCAGACTACATTGAACCCAGAAAATAGAACTTTATTAAAAGTCCAGTATTCAAAAGGAACA
>Ga0114999_10005726_pt1 | contig 14553 bp, 5 predicted proteins | sample ArcticOcean_MG_C_3_FD_89820 | JGI IMG/M metagenome (GOLD analysis project Ga0114999, IMG submission 89820) | Marine microbial communities from western Arctic Ocean - ArcticOcean_MG_CB8_126 | ecosystem: Environmental > Aquatic > Marine > Oceanic | place: Arctic Ocean: Canada Basin | collected...
ACCAATTGCCGCACCCGCTGCCCCACCATATCGTAAATTGCCAGGCGCACTGCTGTTTCTTGCGGCAACGTGTACTCTAGCGTCGTCTGCGGATTAAACGGGTTGGGATAATTGGGCCGCAACTCAAACGAACGCGGCAAACCGATCAACTCCTCGGCCAGTGCCATCAGTTTGGCCACCTCGCCGCGACGCTCGCCAAACAAATCGGCGAAAGCGAAGAAATCGGGAAATCCGATGGCGCTGTCGTCGACCAAATTAAAACGCACCGGCGCCGGCGGCACTGACTGGCCGAATAAATCGACAAAGAGAAAGAAATCCGTAAAACCGATCACTCCGTCCTGGTCAAAATCCCCCGCTAAAAAACCCGGCACCGCCGCAGTATCAACTGTGGCTACTAACCCCGGCGCGTCGGCAATGGTGCCGCCGCCGGGCAAATCCAACACAAAGGAGGACAGTACCAAAGTACTCTGGTCGACAAACGCCTCCTGCACCGCAATAGACAATTGCACCAATACTCCATCGCCACTAACACTGGGCGTAGCTTCCACCGCCGTCCCGCTGACCTCTATGCCCGCCTCCTGTACTACAACCTCTAGCTGCGCATCCGCCAGAAAACTGCCCGCCGTCGCACTGCCTTCCACGTAGGCCAATTTCTCGCTGTCGAGATCTAGCTGAGCCGTCCAAGCGGCTACCTCCGGTGCCCCTTCCATGTACAGTTCTAACTCGTATAAACGACCGCTGCGGGCACCGCCTGCCTGGCGCTGCCCCTGGTCCCCGGCAGCTAAAATAAAATCGATGGAAATACCACCCGCAAAGGGCTGGCCGCCCAAACCAGAGAGCGGCACTTGCAGCACAGTATCCGCCGCTGTCAGGCTGAGAAAAGTATTTACCTGCCCCTCCAGCGTCGGCATAAAAGTCACGCTCACAGTATCCTGGCCGCCGCTTTCTATCGCTAAACTATCCTTGTCGGCGACAAACTGCGAATCTCCGCTGGCGATGGAAGTAACGATCAGCGGCACCGTACCCACCGTAGAAACAATAAACGATAATTGCTGCACACCGCTCACCGGCACGGCGCCAAAATCCAGCGCCTCTACGTCGATGGCCGGATTGGTCCACAAACTGCTACCCGCCAGCGGCACGGCTAAATTGCCAAAATTGCTCGTGCCACTCAAGGTACCCTGGGTGCTATCGAAAACGCCAAAAACGGGCGTGAAATTAACCACGATACCAACGCTGTCGCGGGCACCTATAGTGAAAGGCACCGCAGGCTCGACGACAACGAATTCGGCGACGTCAATGCCCAGCGACGCGATCTCCAGTGGAAATTCGAGGGGATTGATATATACAAGTGTATCCTGCACTACCGTACCCACTCTTACAGGGCCAAAGTCCAACGCCAGCGAATCGGGCACCAGCGCCGGCGGCGACGCCTCATTGACTGTAACCGTCAAAGTAATAAAATCTGTGGCGCCCGCCTCATCCGCAACATCAATGCGCAAGGGATAAGTGCCGGCCTGCTCGTAGGTAGGCACCCAACGCAAGGTGTCATTGGCGATAAACATACCCGCCGGCGTGGTCTGGATGGTATAGACAAGCTCGCTGCTGTCGGGATCTTTTATGTCAAACGGCACAACCAGCGCCTGGCCTTCGTCGACTTGTGGATCGCCCGGATCGGTCAGACTGGGCGGATCATTAGCCAAGCGCACAGAAATATTGAAGGTGAAATACACCAACCCACCGGCCGTATCTTCGACGCGGAAAGAGATGCTGTCCGCAGCTGCCTCGTCGCCGTTGTGACTATAGGTAATAGTGCCCTGGTCGACATCAGACTGGGTAAACACATTGCTGCTCAATTGCCCGTGCTGCGGCGGCACAATGGCGCGCACCGTGACACTCTGCGCCAAGTCCTCCGCATCGAGCACGCGCAAATTGCCATTAAAAATGGTCACCGTCGCCCCTTCGTTGACAAAGAGCGTCACATTGGACGCAACCGTCGGGGCTGCATTGGACGAGGTAATGTCGATCAGCAAGGTCTCTTCATCCGACTGCACTATAGCATCATCTACACGGTAATTAAAGAAACTGTAGGGCTGGCCGCTGCTGGTAGCCGCAGACAAGAACAAGACGCGCCGCAGACTGTCGCTCACCGCCGTGGGCACGGTGGTAATCTCGGCGCCCTGCGTTGTGCCGTCGCTGGTCTGGAAGAGCTGTCCGGCCACCGGCAGGGAAGAGATGATGGCGGTGAGGCTGTCCTGATCCGCATCGGTGCCGCTCAGCGCAATAGGCAAGAGCACACCGCCACTACCACTCACTGTATCCCTCTTGGCCACGGGCGCAGTGTTGACCAGAAATTTATGCACTCGATTGTTGCCACTATCGAGCACAAAGACATTGTTTAATTTGTCGGTGGCGACACTGGCCGGCTGGTTGAATTGACTCTGGCTGCTGCCCGCAGTACCCCACTTGAGTTGCAGGGTGCCCAAGAAATCAAAGAGCTGGATGCGATGATTGTGCTCATCGGCCACATAGAATCGCCGGGTGTCATCTATAGCAATGCCGTGCGGCAACTCGAAGCGCAGATCCTCGCTGCCCTGGGCACCCCACTTGAGCTGAAAAACGGCGGCGGTGTTAAACTTTTGGATCCGGTAATTGTTGCGATCGACCACGTAAACAAAACTCGAATCGTCTATCACCACATCGGTGGGCGTATTGAACTGGCCAAAGTTGACGCCGCTGCTGCCCCAGCGCTGGACGAAACCGCCGCCGAGATTGAATTTCTGAATCCGATTGTTGCCGCTGTCGGCCACATAGACAAAACCCAGCGGATCTGCCCCAATGCCATTAGGGGCGTTGAACTGACCACTGCCCGTGCCCTCTGTGCCCCACTTGAGCACGTGGGTGCCGCTGGGATCGAATTTCTGAATCCGGTCGTTGTCGAGCTCCACTACATATATATTGCCGGCCGTATCCACCGCCACATCCACGGGTGCGTTGAGCTGGCCGTTTTCCGTGCCTGCACTACCCCACTTGAGCAGAAAATTGCCGTTATTGTCGAATTTCTGAATCCGATTGTTGCCGGTATCAGCTACGTAGACATTGCCCGAATCATCCACGGCAATGCCCCGCGGGGCGCTAAACTGACCATCTCCACTGCCCAGCGCCCCCCATTCGGCAACAAAGAAGACCTGGGCGTGCAAATCGGCAATAAGCAGTGTAACCAAAGCCATCGACACGGCAATATATTTGAAAATAAATCTATGGATATACAGACGGTACATAGACTTATGCAAAATAAACCTTCTTCGCATGTGCCCGTCTCCTTAACCTTTTTTTAGCCTGAAAATAGAGAGACGTGAGAAAAATATAGAGAGTTATTAAATATAATAAAAAACCGCAACAACTACACCCTACACATTGCGCGCAAAGTGTTTTCCTGGCCGCTGGGCTACCAGACCGGCTAGTTCGAGTTTGAGCAGCGCTCCAAGCAAGACGCCGGGCGCCAAACCAGCTGCTGTGGACAGGGCATCCACATGCTGCTCGCCCCCATCCAAGAGGGCGAGAACCTGACGCTCGCGCGCTGCTAACTCTAGTTCTGGTGCAGGGGGCGCAGGCGGCCCAGCCGCTGGCGCAACATAGGCATCCAACTCCTCCAGAATATCTTCGACGCCTCTCCACTAATTTGGCGCCGTCGCGCAGCAAAGCATGGCAGCCGGCGCTCTGCCCCCGGCGCACGTCTCCGGGCACGGCAAAAACTTCGCGGTCTTGTTCGGCGGCGTAGTTGGTGGTGAGCAAGGCGCCACTGCGCGCCGGCGCTTCGACTACCACGACCCCCAAACTCAAACCGCTGATAATGCGGTTGCGCCGAGGAAAAGACCCTGGCTCCGGTGAACTGCCCATGGGAAATTCGGAAACCACTGCGCCATTTTGCTGCAGCGCGCGGTACAGCTTGGCATGCTCCGCCGGATAGACGACATCTGCCCCGCACCCCAGCACGGCTACACTTTGCCCTCCCGCATTCAGCGCCCCCTGGTGCGCCGCCCCGTCGATGCCGCGGGCCAAACCGCTCACCACGCAAACGCCGGCCCGGGCCAAATCGCCAGCCAAACGCCGCGCCATGCCGACCCCATAGGACGTGGCTTGACGCGTGCCCACCAAGGCGACGCAAGGCATGGCGGACGGGATCTCGCCCAGGACAAAAAGCACCGGCGGCAATTGGTGTATCTGGCGCAGGTGGTAGGGATAACGTTCATCTTCCGGCGTCAAGAGATGGCCGCCGAGGCGCTCCAGATGCGCCAATTGTTTCTCGGCCCAGGACCAATCAATGCCCTCACTGCGCGCTTTGCGCGCAGTGGCCGCCCCCAATACTTCCTCCCATCTGTCGCTACAATCCAGGACCCTTGGTGCAGAACCAAAGTATTCGACCAAATCCATGCAGCGCTTGCCGCCAATACCGGGCAATTTGCTCAATGCGAGCCAGGCCAATCGTGTATTAGACATGGCCGCCGGCACCCTGTCCAAATTTTTTCCGCAGTTTGACGGCAACGCAATCGGGCACGAACTGTTCGATCGCCCCACCCATTTGCGCTACCTGACGCACCAAACTAGAGCTAAGGTACATATAATCGGAGCGCGTCATTAGGAAGAGGGTATCAAAGTCGGGAGACAAATCGCGGTTGGTCAGGGCCATGGAAAATTCGTTCTCAAAATCTGTCACCCCGCGCAGCCCCCTTATGGCAACGCGGATATTGTGACGCTGGGCGTAGTCGGTAACCAACCCCTCGGTGCTATCCACCTGCACCTCGGGCCACTGGCTGGTGGTCTGGCGAATCAATGCCATATTTTCCTCGGTGGGAAAGAGCGGTGCTTTATTGGGATTGACTGCCAACAGTACGGTGATCTCGCTGAAGATGCCCATATCGCGGGCGCGTTCGATAATGTAGAGGTGCCCGCGGGTGATGGGGTCAAAACTTCCGGGATATAGCGCAGCTTGCATGGTCTTTGCCTCGCTCACGGTGCCTGCATTAGCATTTCCACCACCACATAGAACGAGGCTTGCTTCCAGCGTTCTTCCTGCAGGTAGCGCGGCATCACGATCAACTCACTCACCGCTATGGTCTGACCCGCCTGCTCTAAAACGGTGGCAAAGGACAGTATTTCCATATAAGAGCCCTTGGCCCGCAGCTTCTGTCGCTGCCGCACCAATGTTTCCGACAGCGAAATGTGGATGGGCTCTTCCATTTCTAAGGAGTCCAAACCGCTCTCGCGCGCCCAGGCCTCCAGCCGAGCCGCCAAACGAGTTGCCTCGGAGGCCGGCACAGCGCGCAAGCGACGGGTTTGGATATCTTTAAGCTGCCCCTTAAAAGAGAACTTAAACGAACGCTCCGCCCCCCTACCGGCCCACCACTGGCTCAAATTGACGTCGTCGGACGACTCCTTTAAGGCGTCGCGCAATTGCGTCAGCACATCGACCGATGTCGGACGCGCCCCCTCTATAGTGTATTCGCCGCTGTCGTCGCCAATCAACGAACCAAAGTGGACCCCCTTGGGCAGCTGTTTAACTAATTGTAGGATGCGCAGGCAAGCACCGCTCCACTGGACTGGGGGCGACCGTACCATTCTCTGCTCCTGCCGCGCGGTCTCTGCGGCCGGCTTCTCCTCTATCTCTTGGCGTGTGATCTCTGTAACTGGCGGTTCTGATGGTTCATCCTGGTGCACTGCGCCTACTACCGGCACCACTTCGGCAGCGGCCTCAACGGAGGAACCGTTTTCTGCCCCTCTGTCCTGCGACATTGCGGCAAGCAGATTTTTCCACACCCCGTAGAGCGGATAGCGCTGATCTGCCCAGTAGAGCGCGCCAATGCAAACGATGGCCAGGACGGCAAAAACGGCCATTCGGGCAAATATATTAGATGAGCCGGCGCGCCGTTCCTGTAAGAGGTCCAGGTGGATGATCGCGCCATTGTCAACCAGTCCCCCTAACGCCAAACCCACAGCTACCCCGTATTCGGGGCTGCTCTGCAATAAAGTGGAATCGACCTGCTCTAGCGGCTCCACATCGATTCCACTAAAAGGATCGACCAACTCGCCTACCAGCCCCAGACGGTTGGGCAATTCGTAGCTCCAGGTCGACTCGGCAGCGGCCGTGCCGCTAATCCACAAGTGTTGGGGTAATTCCTGGGTCCCCTCCAACAACCCCTTGATACAACTCTCCAGATTGACTAATTGTTCGTCCCGGCCAAAATTCCAGCTGCGCATTGAGACAGCCACTGGCGCGCCGCCCCGCACCAAAACGACGCAGGCTTCAAATTGCGCCACGTCCAGCAGTACCGTATCCTCATCGTTCAGAATGTCGGTGTAGCGGGCCAGATTGTACAGGGCGATGGGAACTAGGTCGAAGCCTATATCTTCGATTTCGGCCTGGGTGAAGAGATCGCGATAGAGTTCGAGCAGGGGACGGCGGGCCGTCGCCACCAGACCGGTGTTGCGGAAAACCTGGCAATCAATAGCGTGCGCCTCGAGATCGTCGGCCAAAAACTGTTCGGCCTCCCACAATAAGTGCTCGCGCTGCGCCTCTGCCTTGCCCGGGACGACGGGCAAGCATTTGAGTTGGAAAGCCTGCCGGTCCAGCGCTACATTAGCGTGGGTAAATTCGATATCGTGGTTGGTGCCAAGGCGCTCGAAGACGGCGGCCAGTTCCCAGCGCACCTCGTCGCGGGCCAGATGCCCGGGAGTAAAAACGCCGGGCAGATCCGCCTGCACCAGACGCGTGGCAGCCACAGCCTGGCCCATGCGTTGCAGCTCGGCAATATACACCGTGCTGTCAACGATGTGAATTCCAGTAGAAGTTTTGCTTTTTGCGCTGAACACTGCCCTACACTTCCCTCGCGCTTATTCCAACACGGTCAACGGCCGCAGTTTCTCGACGGTGCGCAAGCCAATACCGCGCACCTTCTGCAGATCTTCCAATTTTTGAAAAGGGCCGTGCTGGCGCCGATATTCCACGATGCGCGCAGCCGTCTTGGGCCCGATAGTGGGCAGACGCTGCAATTGGCCGGCATCCGCCGCGTTAAGGGCGACGGGGCCGCTCGCGTCCGCTTCCTCCAGCCGCGCCGCAGGAACCGGGACGGCGCGGGGCACGACCGCAAATTCCTCCAAAGCGGCAGGGCGGTAGTGGTCCACCACCGCCGCCGCGGTACCCACCAGCAAGGCGCCGCACAAAAACAATAAAGCCGCCTGCTCGCGTCGATTGAACATGGAAGATACCTCCATCCTGCGCCCGTGGCAAATCAGCGAAAGCTCATCGTCCCCAGCACCCGCACCTCGACTACATTGCGCGTCTTTTCGGTGATATTGTTGCGGTTCTTCTCTATGCGGAAGCGGCCCTGTCCGGTAAATAGACTGCTGAATTTATAGTCCCCCTTAATCTCAAAATCCCACTTGCTAGTATCGGCCACGGGCTCGCGTTCGGCATCGACCGTGGCGCTCTCGCGCAGTTCCGACTCCGTACTTAACTTAAAATTAAAGTTGACGATACTTTTGAGTTTGCCAAAAATGGGCAAAGATCGCGGCCTCATACTATACCTGGTGGTAATCTGGGTCTTCCTTTTCTTAAACGTGCTGCTACCGCGCAGTGGGCGCTCCACCTCGCCAACTTGGCTACTGTCACCGGAAGCCACCGTTTCAAAATCGAAACTGGTGCTATTGTTCATCTCGCGGGTTACATTGAGCACCGGGCCAATAATCGCTTTGCCGCTCCAGGAGACGCGCAAAGCGCTCCCCTTTTCGCGATTAATCAGGTTATTTATTTTAAGCGCCTCGCTGCGCCGCAACACTTCACCGCCGCGCGTTTTGGTCGTCTCGTAGTTCACCGTGGCATTCGAACTTTGCAACACTCTCTTGATCAGGGGCATGCGGTGGGCCTGGTTCCAGCTAATACTCATTCCGGGAAAGGTAGTCTTCTCCTCCACGCGGATGCGGTTCTGATTACTACCGGTGCGGCGAGTGACAATTTCCCCGTACTTGGTTTTGATGCCAAAACCAAGGGGCAACTTTAGGCCGCTGTCGCCGCTCCAATCGGCGCGGCGGCTCCACTGATCTTGCTGCGTCAGGCCAACGACGGCACGCCCCACCTTGAGGCTATCGTCCAGTCCCAATTGGTAAGCCAAGGACGGACGCCGGGTAAGATTGAAGTTGCGCGTCGTCGTATCTTGCTGCCATTTGGCGTTGACATTGTCGACGCGCGAGCTGGTCCAATGGAAGAGCCGCCACACGAAAAACGTGCCTTCTTCCTGGCCTCCCTTCTTGGGGCCGGACGGCTTGCCGATATCGCGCAATAGGGCGGGCAATTTAAGACCGAAACGCGCCGATACATTGTTTTTTGTATTGATATCGCGAGTCGGAATCGGGGCGCCGGTAGTGCTATCTACCACCACCTGAGTGAGACGTTGGGTCGGATTGTTATCCTCTGTATACTGGGCCTGGAACTCGTAATTCTGGTCCAACCACTTGATGAAACGCAGGCTGTACTTCACCCGCCCCTTCTGGTCGCGCCCCACTTCGCGTCCAAAACTTAGATCTCTAGGGGCGTATTTCTTGCGCAGATCGCGGTCGAGTCCCAGGCTTAAGTCGCCCTGCAAACCGGCCAGAGGCGCCACATTGCCCGAGTAGGATTCCTTCAGAGTAAAGGTTTCTTGAAAGGTTGTATCGGCGTCCGAGATCCTCAAACTCTTCTTTTCTTGCTGATTGGCGTTCATCGAATAGGCAAGACTAGAAGGCAAGTAGCGCAAGCGCGTTTCGCGCATTCCCTTGGGCATAAACCCCGGCAACCATTTTAGGATGGGCAGATCTTTCTTGGGTACGGGCATCTTATAGGAATAGGAAAGGGTGCGAATATCCTGGTTGTCTAGTGGTGTAGTGGGGGTGGATCTGCGGTTGAGTGTGTACGAGGTCCGCAGGCTCATCTGATCCAGGGTCCAGCGCCAGAACCAATTGCGCCCGCCCCGCTTGCTAAAAGAAAATTCGAAGAATTGTTTGGTGAACAGCGAGCGCGCGGCGTCCTTTTCCTTCTTGGTCAATTTCACATCCGCATTGGGACCGAAACGGGGTAAATTGAGGGTGCGCTCGGTACTAACTTTAAGCGGCATATTAAGCCCCCAGCGCCCCGGAAAAAACTGGTGCACATTGGTATTGGTACCCAATTTAGTCTGCAGATCCGAACTATTCCTGTCGGTCGTGGTGAGGGTGCGAAAATCCTCGGCCTCCCATTTCACTTCCGTCTGCACATTGGCAAAATCGGCCAGTTGGGTGTTGAGATTGGCAAAGGCGGCCAAACCGGCGGCGTTGCGCACATCTTCCAGACGCAATTCATCCATCCACACCTGACCGCTGTCAAGCTGGGTGTTACCCAAGTTGCGCAGCCCGATAGTCAACTGCTTAATCTGCTGCATCGAGGGACTGCCGCGGACGCTATAAATAGCCGATTCGCCGTCGCGCAGCCTAGAGCGCACGATGACGGTGTCGAGCCGATCCGAGCGCTGCCCAGTGGAGTCGGGTAATTGTTGCTGTAACACGCTTTTGAGCTGGGCCATCAATTCCAGGTCGATATCGACCTCGTTGCCGCTCCATCCCGCTCGCAGACCGTCCCAGCCCGGAAAGATATGGGTGGTAAACTCGTAGTAGTTGGTGCTGTCGCGACCAAAGCGCAGAAAGAGCTGCAGGGTACTGGAGTCCTGGCGCGCCAGGTAATCACCTAGGGAGTCGCCGTGGGCAAACATACGCAACCGGGTGTATTTAGTGTAGTTCTGCTCGCTGGTCAAAATGCGTGAGGCCGACATCTGGTGGCCGACGTCGAGATTGGTATAGGCCAGCACCAGCGACTGCTCGCTCTCGCGGCGGCGCGAAGCCGAACTGCGCTTCAACTTGATACCCGGCGGCGGTTTATACCCCTCATTCTCGCGCGTGCCCACCGTAGTCACATCGAGCCCCTCATCTTCGCTGGGAGGAAAAGCATCGCCCAAGGCCACCACCTCGTCTTCCTGCCATTGGTTGCCCACAACCTCCATCTGAGCGATCTCTATTACCGTCTCTTCACCGTCCGTTGCTATGGAATTGGTAATGCTCAGGCGGGCAAATTCAATACGCGTCGAATCGGGATTGCCGTGGCGCTCGATGTTTTCGTACAGCGGCAGGCGAAAAAGGCGCCAGCCGGCCGGGCTGCGGGTGCCGGCCACGTGGGGGTCGAGGGCCAAGTCGATAGTGTAGTGGTAATAGTCGTTGCGCTGATTGACAAAACCGTCGTTGTTCAAATCCTCGGTGTCGGGCCGCTGGTTGTTGGATTCGGGGCCATTGCCCTCAGTGCCATTGATGCGCGTGTAGTCGTCCCGGCGGCGGTCGCTAAAGGCCCAATCGTCGCTCTCGGGATCGTCAGTATTGCGGTTGGGATAAACGCCGGCAAAGAGCTGCTTCTTGCCATCTATGTCCAGCCCCACCGTGTCCACTTCAGCCAGGTCGCCGCTTTGCACCGCCAAACCCAGATAATAGTCCAACTCCTCTGTACTGGTGCGCCCGTCCAGGCCCAGGTCTTCGTCCTCGTCGACCACGCCGTTGCCCGAACTAAGCCCGCCGATCGGCTCATCTTCGGTATCGAGGAAACCGTCCCCGTCCAGATCTTCGCTGAGGTCGCCCAGATCGAGGTGCAAAAAACCCTCTTCGCCGCGCAGCCAGATCTCGAGGAACTTTGAGCGCGAAAAGTCGTTCACCGACGAAAAGGGGGTCATCACCCCATTCCACGCATCTATCGCCCCGGTCTCGGGTTCCAGCTCCAGCACCAGGATGTCGGTGCGATTATTATTGACGTCCAATTGGTCTTCTTCGTTGGGCCAAATCTCCAGACGCGATATTTTGTTGAAGGGGTTGTACCAAATCATGCGACTGCGATTTTCGGCGGCAAAATCCAAACCGAGCGGCTGGCTGGCCGGCGTCCAGCGGGTGCGAATAATTGAAAGTAGCGTCGGCTGTTCGCTGCCCTCAAAGTCGTCGATAAACCCCTTGCCCTTGGTATTGAGATTGGGCCGGCTCTGAGCAACTTCGGCCTTTAGGGTGATGTCTGAAGGCGCCGCCGTCTTGAGCAAGGGCATGGCGTCCACCACGCGCGTCAGCAACGGCGCGTCAAACTCGGTGCGCAAATCCATGTCCCATACCACCGTGCGCGCCGGCTCATTGCCGACGCGTATACGGCGTTCACTGGAGCGTTCATTATTGTAGAGCAGGGTACCGCCAATGCGCCCGTCGCCGTCCCAAAATTCGTAGTCAGAGCGCAATCCCAAAAGCGTTTTTTGCTGACCGCCGCCAAAGAGGTCTTCGGTCTCAAAAGTAATATCGATGTCGGCCCCTGGATCGGCCGCAGCACGCGACGCCTGCTCGCTGATAAAGGTGAGGTCGCCGCTAAAACCGACGTTAAAATCGCGGCCAAATTCCAAGGACTGGCCGTTGAGGCGCACCTCCACCGAAGTGGGATTGACCCCAAAGGGCAGCCGGATCTTGGCCTGACCCGAGCTGGTGACGGCGCGGATGATATAGGTACTGGCCTCGGCGTGGTCGCGCTGCTGGGCGCTGGTGTAAATAACCTCCACCGGGTCTTTGAGCTTCTGGAACTTGGGATTCTGCGGCGCAAACGGTGTCTGGTCGGGGAAGATCAACAGGCCCTGCAGCTCGTCGAGACCGGGATAGGTGGCATCGATGAGCCGATCCGGCGGGTCGGTCAGCGATTGGCCGTGTTCGTCCAAACCCATAATCTGTAGGTAGGAGGTGCCGTCCTGCGAGGTCAGCGGCTCCTGCCCGGCCACTTCCTTAAGTATCTGCACATCGATGCTACTGCGGTCAAATTTCTTGCCCTGGCCAAAACCGCTATTGGTGATGCGGTAAACATTCTTCCACTCCAGGTCCCAGGTCGGAAATTCCGGACGCGCGTCGCGCGCCTTGACCAGTTTAAGCCGCAAAGTATCACCCTGAGCGCTGCCCACCTGCATGCCACCGGCCGTGCGGTAACTGACAGCCAGAGCGTGGCGGTCCTGTATGGGCTGCCGCAAACTGATGTAACCGCCACCGTCGAGTAGAGCATAGTCGTTGTCCGGGTCTAGCTGGTGCCAGGTGCCGCGTTCGATCCAGCCGCTCTCATCGCGGATTTGGGTAGGGAAAACGGGTGTGCCCGGTGGTACATTTTGCGCCCGCGCCAACGAATCGGCCTCAAAAACTACAGCTATCCCCTCGCGCGACCGCTTTTCCTGGTCGTTGTTGGTATTAAAATCGTTGACAAATACCTGCAGGAAACTAAAGTCGACAAAATCCTCGGCAGCGATCTCGGGCCGCCGCGCCACCTGACGAAAATCCGTCAAATTGACGCGGTAAAACTCGTCGAGAAAGAAAATCTTATTGCGCATATACTGGTGGTCGCGCAAAGTCACCGTGTCGGCAACCGCCCCGCCCTGCAGTGAGCGGCGGTTGCCCTTGCTCTTCTCGTGGCTGGCGATAGCGGTAAAACTCATGGGCCCCACATTGCCCTTGGTGCGAAAACCAAAGAGCCCCTTGAGCTGCTGGCGAAAGCTGACAAAGCGCGTGCCAGGCAGTTCCAGGGTTGTATTGCCGGCCTGAATCTCCTGGATGATGGCGTCTTCGTCGTCGCTCTTAAAGTCGATTTTAATCTGGTTGGCCAACGCGTCCTGCAAACCGAGGCCGACGTTTTGGGTGTCCTGACTGATGCGAATATTGATGAGTTCGCCCACCTTGCCCTCGACGGTGAACCTGGATTCCTGGTCCATGCCCAGGGTGGGGAATTTGGATGGCCGACTGGAAATAGTGCGCACCTCCCCCGAGGTCCAATTGCTCTTGCCCGATATAGTGGTTTTGTGGGAACCGCTAATGCTGAGCGACGGCCCTTCGGTACCGATGATGCGGCGCAAGGTGCGCGAACTGGTGTGGAACGGCACATTCCAGTGCAAGCGCCGATTTCCTGTGCGCTGGCTCGCCACCGCCCTGGTACGAAAATCGCGACGCACCTTTTTATACCACTCTTCGCCTACTTTGTGTTCGTAGGCCGCTTTCAGGTGGGCCGACCGCCCCAGACGCACCGGCGGATCCAGCGACCGACCGGCGAGCTGGCGGATGTATTTGACACCGACCGAATCGACCTCGACCTCACTGCCGTACCAGGGCATTAATAGGGGTATGTACATGCTCGGCCGTCCTGCTTCCCTCAACGTGACATAGCGTTTATCCCCCTCAAAGAACTGGGCGAGAGGGCCGTAGAAAACGTCGGGATGCAGGCCTGGTTTGGTAGCGTCGGCCGCACTGCCCAAATGCAGACAGAGACAGGCACAAATACACCAGACCTGGCGGGAAAGCCTTATAGGACACCCAAAGCGGGTGCGGAAGAATTCAGCCATGTGAACGCGCACGAATAAAAATGAAACGTCGTAACGAACTAAGTGAACAATAATGAACGTTCGCTTTACGCGATAGGCTGTCTCCCGTCTCCTGTTGCGGATGGGTAATTAGAGGCTGCCGGCGCTGCCGCCGTGCAACCGGGGGTGCAGAAAACATAACCCGTGACCCCGACGAGATCAAGACGAATACATGCAAAAAGCGTTCCAACCTTGTCGACTCGACGGAGCGTATCGAAAAATGACCGGCATGTGTATATTTAAGCGCACACTACTGCCACCTTTACCTCACACATTGCTGCCTTGACTGATCTGTCTAAATACGTTCTCAGAGAACATCTCGGTCCCTTCTTTTTTGCCCTTGCCCTCATCCTCTTCATCCTGCTCACCGACGTTGTTCTGCAAATGATGGACCAGGTCTTGAGCAAGGGACTGCACTGGACAGTAGCGGCGCGCCTATTGCTCTACAATCTGGCCTGGATTGTCGCCCTGGCCGTGCCCATGGCTGTACTGGTCGCCGTAATCATGGCTTTTGGCCGACTCGCCGCCGACTGCGAAATAATGGCTGCCAAGGCCTGTGGCATCGGTTTTTTTCGCATCTTGCGTCCGGCACTAATAACGGCCATCTTCCTCGACGTGCTCATGATTCTGTTCAACGACCTCGTCTTGCCCGACTTCAACCACCGGGCGCGCAATATCTACTCCAATCTAAGACGCCAAAAGGCGGCGCTGGTTCTCAAAGAAAAAGAGGGGGTCTTCATTCACGACCTGGGCAAGGGCCAGTACAGCCTCCTGGTACAAGAAGTGGACGAGCAGCGCAATCGCCTACTCGACATCACTATCTACGACGCCAGTCAGCCCGGCCCGCCGCTAACACTGCACGCCCCGGCCGGCAGCTTGCGCGTCTTCAACAACGGCGAATACATCCAAATAACCCTGCTCGATGGCGAATTCCACCGCGTCGATGCCAGCCACCCGGAGCGCTTCACGCGCGGCACTTTTGCACGCCAGGTCATCCATGTCAAAGATCCGCGCCGCGCCCTGAGCGACTACCGCTCGTCCTGGCGTAGCGACCGCGAGATGAACGTGGCCGCCATGCGCGCCAAGGTGCGGG
>Ga0114999_10005728_pt1 | contig 14550 bp, 17 predicted proteins | sample ArcticOcean_MG_C_3_FD_89820 | JGI IMG/M metagenome (GOLD analysis project Ga0114999, IMG submission 89820) | Marine microbial communities from western Arctic Ocean - ArcticOcean_MG_CB8_126 | ecosystem: Environmental > Aquatic > Marine > Oceanic | place: Arctic Ocean: Canada Basin | collected...
GTCGCGCTGCCCCGTGGAATGGCCGAGGCCGCCGACGTGATCTTCCTGGTCTTCCTCATCGGTGGAGCCTTCACCGTGGTCGACGAGACCGGTGCACTCCGGCGTGGGGTCATGTCACTCGTGCGTGCGCTGGGTGGTCGGGACCTGCTGGTCATCCCTATCGTGTCGATCCTATTCGCCACTGGAGGCGTGGCGGAGAACATGCAGGAGGAGATCATCCCTCTGATGTCGGTCCTACTCATCCTGACCCGGACCGTGGGCTTCACACCGCTCGTCGCGGTCGCAATGAGCGCCGGCGCGGCTTTGGTGGGCTCGGCCTTCAGCCCCATCAACCCATTCCAGGTCCAGATCGCCCAGAATTTGGCCGGACTTCCACTGGGATCAGGGGGACTCTTCCGCAGCGTATTCTTGATCCTGGCGCTCGCGCTTTGGATCGGCATGACGATGCGCTACGCTGCACGAGAAAGGCAGGAACCAGAAGTCTTCGAGGACTCTGGCGACGCGGGAATCTCCGGTAAGGACTGGGTGATCTTCGGACTCATCGCCACGACGTTCGCCGTGCTCATCACCGGCCTTACCCGTTGGGACTGGGACTTCAACCGAATGTCGGCCGCCTTCTTCATCATGGGCGTCATCGTCGGTCTACTCGCCGGGATGGGTCTCTCCGGTACAGCGGACGCCTACGTGCGAGGATTCAGAAGCATGGCCTACGCCGCTCTGCTCATCGGGTTCGCGAGCGCGATCTCTGTTGTGCTCGAAGATGGCCAGATCATCGACACGATCGTAAACGCCATGTTCACGCCGCTGGAAGGCCTGCCGCTAATCGCCTCGAGTCTGGGAATGATCGTCGCTCAAACCGCGATTCACGTGCCGGTACCGAGCGTGAGCGGTCAAGCTGTGCTCACGATGCCAGTTCTCATTCCGCTCTCTGATCTACTCGGGCTCTCACGGCAGGTCGTCGTGCTCGCATATCAGTACGGTGCGGGCCTTTGCGACCTCATGACACCAACCAATGGAGCGCTGCTGGCGATACTCGCGGCCGCGGGAGTGCGCTACGAGGACTGGGTCAAGTTCGCGATGCCGCTCTACCTGGCACTCGTGGCACTCGGGGCAGTCTCCATCGCGATCGCTATCGCGATCGGGCTGGCTTGAAGCGAGGAGCCAACAGCACCGCAGGTACAAAGCTCCACAAGAACGTCTGGGTCGCCACCGGAACGAGCCTGCTCACGGACGTCTCGAGCGAGATGTTGGACAACGTCCTGCCGCTCTTCCTGATCAGTCATCGTCTCGCCAGGGATCGTAGCTCGGGAGGGTAACGTCGAACCCTGGCCCACCCTCAAGGCCTCCGCGAGCGTCACCCGGAAGGGCCGCCCGACCCGCAGCGCGCGCGGCTGCGGACTTCTCCAAGAGCGCCACCACGTGAGGAGGCAGCTTCAATGCCTCCGGAGGCTTGCTAGTCTTTTTCGGGCGGCTGTGGACGACCTTCCCCTCCTCGACATCCGAAACGGCAGCTGCATCGTGCACGTCGTCCAGATCCGAGCGGGCTGCCCCCGCACCTAGAAAGGCCACATCCCCCCCTTCGGCCCGCCCACTGTAGGAGCCCGTTCCGGAGCCTCCCGATGGCCGACGCCACCACACCGAATGCAAGGATCCACAACAAGGTCGTGGGGATCGAGGCCTGCCGCCCGGTATCGACGGTCGGAACAGAGACCTGCTCCTCCATCGCCTGTTCGAACACATCCGTCGCCACCACCCCGGGCAGCTGTTGTGGGATGCCGAGGCTGGTAAACGCCACTCCTGACACCAGGAATGGCGCTGCTACCAACAAAGTTCGCAGGCGTACGCATTCACGCCGAGAGCGGATCTTCATGATGCTATATAGTTTCGACCCATCCCAAAATCGCTTGAGTCCCGTGCCCGTCACGAACTCACTTACGACTACCCACCGCCGCCGAAGACCATGGAGCTTGAACCCATTCCCGTCGTCGCGGCGGTCATCCGCCGGGGCGACCGGTATCTGGTTGGGTGCCGGCCGGTTACCAAGCGACATGGGGGCTTGTGGGAGTTCCCCGGAGGCAAGGTCGATGTCGGAGAGTCGTTGCTAGAGGCCGCACGACGCGAACTCGCAGAAGAACTATCGATCTCCACCAACCACATCGGACGAACGCTCTTTTCTGCTCTCGACGACGATGCCCGCTTCGAGATCCACTTCGTGGAGGTCGAAATCGAGGGCGATCCAGTACCACATGAACACTCGGAGGTCGGGTGGTTCACCCAGCTGGAACTCGAGCGACTACCGCTTGCCCCCGCCGACGCCGAGTTCGTCAGGAAGCTCGGAGGGAGCAACCAGCTCTAGAGCGGCTCGCGGACCGTTGCGCGTAACGCTCTCAACAAATCAGCGGACCTCGCTTTCGGGATCTCGCTCTTCAGCCCGTCGACGGTAGCGGCTCCCCGGCCTATGACGTCTCCTTCGTAACGCAGGGCAACGGGGCCACGGAGGTCTGGCTCGAAGTCGATCGTCTCGCGGAGTGAAAGCTGGGTCATGCGTTCATGATCGATGTCGAAGACTCGCTCCCGCACTGACCCACCGAGCCAGCGCAGCAGGTCGTTCGTCGGGCGCGGGCGATCTCTCGAGTCGAAGTCGACCGCTCGGAAGCCGACCGAGATCGGCCGCCACTTGCCCTCCCTCCAAGGGCCATCGCGCCACGCTTCGAGCGGCCACTCGTCCAGCGAGTGCACCCAAAAGCGGCCACCGCGACGGATCCAAGAGAGGTCGGCGAGTTCGCCTCGGTCGACCCCGAACCGCTGCTCGAGGTCTTCGCATGCCGTCCGCACGTAGTACGACGCGTCCGAGCCATCTGCGGGATCAGAGCCGTCTGCGGGATCGGGGCCGTCTGCCCGATCGGGGCCGTCTGCCCGATCGGGGCCGTCCGCCGGGAAGCTCGCCGGGACCGTGGTCCATCCGTCATCTCCAGCTCCATCCGACTTCGCAGAGCCGTCGTCCAGTCGGCGCAGCACAGCGAGAAAGAGTCCACCTGAGTCGAAATGGTGTGGATAGATCCGGGCTGCGCCCTCCAGCCGGGGGTCGTAGCGGGCTCCAGCAAAGGAGGTGACGCCGGGCGCGTGCGGCACGGGTAGCGAAATGGGTTCGAGCTCGACGGGCTGGCGCTCAAGAATGTCGCTGACGACCGCTTCGTTTTCTTCAGGAGCGAATGTGCACGTCGCGTACAGGAGCGTGCCGCCGGGACGGACCAGTCGGATGGCCTTTTCGAGCAGCGACCTTTGAGCCGCACCCACGTATCGGCCAAAAGACGCTGACTTCCGGGACGCTTTGCCGCCACGCCTCCGGAGTGTGCCTTCGCCTGAGCATGGGGCATCGACGAGCACTCGGTCGAAGAGCGGGCCTTCCGGGAAGTCACGGCCATCACCCGCAACCACGAACACGTTGGGATGACCCAGCCGATACACGTTGCCGAGCAATCCGCGAATCCGACTCTCGCTGATCTCTGACGCCACGAGACATCCGCTGTCCTGCATCAGGTCGGCGGCATGGGTGGTCTTACCGCCCGGCGCGGAGCAGAGGTCGAGCACGCGCTCACCCGGCTGCGGGTTCAGCAACGGCGCGGCAACCCCGGTTGATGCCTGCTGCACGTAGAAGAGCCCGAGCCAATGCTCCAGCGTCAGAGAGATCGGTCCCGGTCCAGATTCGACTTCGAGGAAGTGGGGAAGCCCCTCTTTCGGTCGTAGCACGAAGCCTTGATGCACCATCCGGTCCCGCAATGCATCGACGCTGATCCGGCCGGTACGAACGCGCAGCACCGTCGGCTCTGGACGCTCAGCCGCAGCCTTGAAGTCGGACCAGTCGGAGATGATGTCGCGGTACCGCTCAAGATCTACGGACTTCGAAGGCTCCGGACGTCCGCGGCTCCGGCCGCGGCCCCGCCTAGAACGAGAGACCGTCCTCGTCCCCCTCTGCTTCCTCACGAACGAGTGTCAGGATCGCGGCCTGCGGCACGACCAGATAGCTCTCACCGTCGAAGGTGATCTCGACCGCCGCGCGCCGAAAAAAGACCGCATAGTCCCCCACCTGAGCCTGCACAGGAAGGTAACGCGGCTCCGGAGCCCCAATTTTCCAGGGCTCGTCGCTGAGCTCGGTGGGAGCCGACAGCGCGTTGCCTGGACCCGTCGTCACGACGGTGCCGCCCTGTACCGCCTGGTTGTCCACAGCCGTCGCGGGAAGGTATAGCCCGACCTTCGTCCGATCCTCACCCTCTTCGGGCTGAATGAGGACTCGATCGCCGACGACGATCAGCTTCTTCTTCCGTTCCGACATCATCCTCCTCAGACGGTGCAGCGACGAGGACCGCAGAGACGAGCGACCCCACATGGGAGCTGAAAGGTCGGGACCGGAGGGTGCCGGCTCAAGAGGCACCATCAGACTCAGGAGGTGAATCGATGCTTCCTAATCTTGGTACTGGCCTCGCGGGCGCGCGAAGCGACACCTCCCGCGGTCACCGCAAGCAAACGATCGACGGAGAACGACTCGACTGCGAACGACCCCATCGCCGCAGCCTGCTTGAGTGCCTCCTCCATCGACTGAGGTGACGGCCAGTCACGAGCGAGCGTGGCAACGAGACCGCCGGCGAACGCATCACCGGCACCCGTCGGATCCTTGACCTGCGCCGGTCGCGGCGCGGACACGGCAATCGCGCGATCGTGACCGAACGCGATCGCCCCCTGGTCGCCACGCTTCACCACGACCCACGAACAGCCTTCTTCCAGGATCGGTCGGACTCCAGCGGCTTGGTCACCACCGCCCAACAGTAGCGCTTCTTCTTCGTTCAATAGCAGGACGTCAGCGCTGCGCGCGAGCAGGCGGAACTCGTCGTGTCGATCCCGAATCCAATGCGTCATCGAATCGAGTACGACGAGTGGTGGCGTACCCGCGTTGGCAAGCACCGACGCCTGGATCGACGGATTGGTGCTCCCCAAGAAGAGGGCGGCGGACGCCTTCCGGTGCTGCGGGACTTCGGGGGCCTCGACGAGCGCAGTGTCGCGATTGGTCGCCAACGTCTCGCGGTTTCCGTCGCGACCATACCGGACGTGCCAGCGGAACGTCTCGCCGGCATGGCGCTGCAGTCCACCGACATCGATGCCGGCTTCGCTCAGACGCCTGACGAACGGCTCCGGGAAGTCGTCGCCCACGACGCCAACGATCGCCACGTCAGCCGAAACGCGAGCGGCCGCGGCGAAGTACGGTGCGGAGCCTCCAATAACATCACGGGCGACATCCCCGCCCGATTCGACGGTGTCGAGCGACACGGTGCCGACACCCAGGACGGACGGCCGCTTCTGGATCAAACGAGCATCCCCGCGAGCGCTGCGGTGAGTAGAGCTGCGAGTAGGCCAGCGAACATGGCCTTCATGCCGAGCCTAGCGAGGTCGTGCCGTCTTTCCGGCGCGATCTCTCCGATGCCCGCAACCGTCATGGCTACGGAGCCGAAGTTAGCGAAAGTAGCGAGCGCATAGATGGCAATGACGATTGACCGCTGATCGAGCGCAGCGCCCCCGTCGAGCGCCGCTTCGAGTTGCACGAAAGCAACGAACTCGTTCAGCACGAGATCGACCCCGATCAATTGTCCGACCAGCGCCGCGTCCGACCAGGGCACGCCGAGCATCCACGCTACCGGCGCGAGCAGAGACCCGAGCATGCCGTCGATGGTCAGGTTCTCGAAGCCGACCAGTCCTCCCGCCCATCCCACAACTCCATTGGCCAACGCAATCATCGCGATGAAGGCGATCAACATCGCAGCCACGACCAGAGCGAGTCGCATCCCCTCAGCAGCCCCTCGCGCTGCAGCGTCGATCACGTTCACGTCCGGCCTCTCGGCCTCGATGTCCAGGGTACCGGCAGTCGCTGGTTGACCGGTCTCGGGAACGAGCAGTTTGGCCATCACGAACGCGGCAGGCGCCGACATGATCGAGGCAGCGATCAAGTGTCCCGCGGCTTCCGGTTGATACGGGAGTATCATCCCTGCATAGGCTGCGAGCACGCCCCCGCTGATGGTTGCCATTCCGGCGGTCATGATCGCCAAGAGCTCCGACTCAGTCATTTTTGCGATGAACGGCTTGATGACGAGCGGAGACTCCATGAGTCCCACGAAGATGTTAGACGCGGCACAAAGCGTTTCGGCACCCGACGTACGCATCGTTCTTTGCATCACCCACGCGGCGCGCCGAACAATCACTTGCATGATTCCGAGATGGTACAGCACGGTCATGAGGCACGCGACGAAGATGATGTTCGGGAAGATGCGAAAGGCGAAGAATGCTCCGGTTCTTGCCACTGCGCCCGGCGTCGCAATGAAGTTCTGGTTCGCGTCGACGGTCCCTACTGGCACGTTGTCCGAGACGAGGTTTCCGAAGATGAACCGCCCCCCCTGCTCCGCATACGAGAGCACCGCGCGTACCAAACCATTCATTCCTTCGAAGAACGTCACGCCAAGCGTTGTTTGCAGCACCAAGACTGCAAATGCGAGCTGAAGCCCCAGCCCCCACCCAACGACCCGCCAAGAGATTCTGGCCCTGTCTGTGGAAAGGGACCAAGCAATCGCGATCAGGAGCGCGGCTCCGACCAACGCGCGCACACGCGCGGGCGCTGTCGCCGCGAAAGAAGCATCCTGAAAGAGAAGCGCGAGGTTGCTCACGCTCCGACCATGTCACGCGCCATCAAAAATCCAACTCGAGAATGAGTGCGTTCGCCCCTCGCAAGGACACCTGGGTATGGTTGACCTGCTCCGATCTTCATCAAGATACCCTCCTCGAAGTACTCCAAGGCCGTGTCTGTACTCTCGAACATACCTGCCTGGGGCACACCGTTCAGAATGAGATCTTCCGCAATCTCCGATCTCAGGCCACCTGACGTCACGTAACTGAACGCGAGCATCGTGCCGTGAGAAGGCAACCGATGGAAAGTTTCGCCGGACGGACCGCAGAGCCCGACTGCGGCGACCAGGTTTACGTACACGCCGAAGTCGTGGGGCGTCGTGGCTAGTGGGCGGCGGCAATCCTAGCGGGTTGCTACACACCCACATATGCACAAATTCAGCACGAAATCTTCACGCACCTGAGGAGCGTCGCATGCCTGAAGCAGTGATGCAGCCGTGGCCGTGGTACGTTGCCGGGCCGTTGATTGGACTGATGGTACCGTTCGTGTACTGGTACGGAGGCAAGAAGTGGGGGGTCTCCTCCACTCTGCAGCACTTGTGCGCGGCGACCGCTCCCGGGTCGATCGAGTACTTCCGTTACGACTGGTGGAAGAAGGGCGCATGACACTTGGCGATGGCTTCGGGCATGGTGCTGGGGGGCCTCATCGGCGGTCGGATCCTCGCGCGACCCGATGACGTCGTAGCCATTTCAGGCGCCACCCGTTCAGATCTGGCGAGCCTCGGCATCACCGACTTCACCGGAATGGTCCCTTCCGACGTGTTCGCGCTCCAACAGATACTCACAGTACCGGGGCTCGTGATCATCGTGCTTGGCGGATTCCTGGTCGGCTTTGGAGCTCGCTATGCGAACGGATGCACATCCGGTCACGCCATCTCGGGGCTCGCCAACTTGCAGGCCTCGTCGCTGGTTGCGGTGATCGGCTTCTTCGTCGGGGGCCTGATCTCGGCCCACGTGCTGCTCCCTCTGATACTGGGCTGACGAGATGACTACCGCCGAGATGGAACAGGTCGAGCCTAAAGAGGGCTCGGAATCGCTCGCAGTCTACTTCACACTCGGAGCGCTGATCGCAGTGGTGTTCATGAAGTCCGAAGTCGTATCGTGGTTTCGGATCCAGGAGATGTTCCGCTTCCAAGCGATCCACATGTACGGAGTCATTGGCTCGGCCGTTGCCGTGGGAGCTCTGTCGATCGCGCTCATGAAGCGCTTCGGTGTGCGCACCATCCGCGGAGGTGAAATCGACTTTCCAGCGCGCGCGGCCGCGCGGCCCCAGAAGCACCATATCGTGGGTGGCACGATCTTCGGGCTCGGATGGGGGCTCGTGGGCGCCTGCCCCGGTCCGCTGTTCGCGCTCATCGGCAGCGGTCTCCCGGTCATGGTCGTCGCACTACTCAGCGCGGTTGCCGGCGCGTGGGCCTATGGTCTCCTGAGGCCGAGCCTGCCGCACTAGACTCCAGCGCCCATACCAACGGAACAAGAAAAGAGCCCCGAGCGGTTGGACCGCCCGGGGCTCTGAGCTTCGGCGTCTAGGCCATTTGCTCTACCTCCCGCCGCCGCCCCGACTGCCCCTCTTACGCTTCAGCTCATCGATGAGCCGCTTCAGTTCTTCGTCGACTCGGCTCATCTCTTGCTCTGCTCGGTCCATCTCTTCCTCGGTTCGATCCATCTCCTCGTCGAGATGCACCCGACCACCGAACTCGAGCTTGAGGGCCTCGCCGAGGCCTTCGAGCTCCAGGTCCATTAGCGCCCCGAGGCCCGCGAGTTCAAGTGCTACGCCGTCAACCATCACACGGGTCGTGCCGATCTCGGTGAGCTCGGCAAGCTCCATGAGATGCAGACGGTCATCGAGCTCCAAGCGTTCTCTGAGCTCGAGACCTTCCCTGATGCGCAGCCGCGACCGCCCCAGACCCTCTCGCGCCTGATCCAGGTCGGCTCGCGTATGCTCGAGGTGCGCGTCGCCCTGACTCTGCGCAAGAAGATCCTCTCGCAAACTTCAGCCGAGCCCGTCCGTACATGCGGGGCCATGACGACCGCGGCGTGGCCACTGTTCAGTGCTACCACGACCCGGGGGGCCGCCTCGACCTCGGTAGTGATGCACTCGTGAGCGACCTGCACGGAATCTCTGCCCGCCAACGCCAGTGTTACTACGCCAGCCACCGCCGCACTTCCCAACACCGCCGCCAGCGCCGTGACGTCCGAGCTTATCCCTTTCATCTTGCCCCCCCGAGGTTCGTCTGAGTGCTACAAAGACTCTGACGTGATTACGCCCGAAAAGGTTGCGTCGATTCACGCCTTGCCCGAGCCTCACCTCTATGGACGTACAATTGATCCTGCTTGGGGCGGCGATCGCCGCTGCCTACCTAGCGCTCGCCGAGTGGCTCGGCGGAAGGCTCCGCGCCCCGCTGTATGGGGTGGGGCTCGTCCTCGTGGGCTTGATCTACGTCGGTTTTGCGGCGGCTGCCGGAGCCAGCGACTGGATTAGCACCGAGATCGGAGGTGCGCTGGTGTTTGCTGCGCTCGCCGTCGGCGGCGGGAGCCGCTATCCGCTTCTCTTGGCACTCGGATGGGCGCTCCACGTTGGGTGGGACGCGCTCCTGCACGTAGGCGCCGATACCGAGTGGGTGCCTCTGTGGTTCGTGCCCCTCTGCGTGGGATTCGATTTAGTCGTCGCCGGCGGCATCCTCGCGACTTCTTTGCCTGTTCGGGACCGAGGCTAACCGGTAGGCCCGCAAGGGGTCTGGACAACGCGTCGCATGGGTACATGGCGGAACCGGCACAGTCGGGGTACGGTACCTTTCCGGCATCATCGGCCACTTCCGACCCCTCGGCGAGCCTACTAGGACGCCGCCACCACCACAGGCTAACCACGTGAGAACTCTTTTCATCCTCCTGGGCACGTTTGCCGCCCCCATGAGCGTCGCAGCACAGGACGCGCCACCCTCAGACGTCGCAGCACAGGACGCGCCACCCATGGAGTTCGCGGATCTCGAGATCGAGCGTTCGCGAGCATGCGTAGGGGTGTTACGGCAGATGCAGGAATTGAACTCCTCGCTAGAGCCCCTAGGGCAGCGGTCCGAGCGCTTGCTCGGTCTGCTGGAGGCGATCGCGCTGGAAGATCGCAGCGTTGTGGAATCACTCGATCGGACCGATCCGACGGAGTCAGCACTTTACGATTGGTTCCTCTCAGACGGGCGCCTCGCGCAGAGTTTCGTCGATACTGGGAACCAGTCGCTCCAGCAGCAACGAACCATCAACCGTGAGCAGATCCGCGCAACGGTGCAGGCGGAGGGAGAAGCAGTGCAAGCCGAGGCGCAGGCGATCATCGACGCCACGGATGGCGTGGCGATCGAGGCCAACTCGTGCGACGGAGCGATCCTGATTCGACCCGTTGTGGTCGAAGCTTGTCAGACGGAGGAGAGTCCAGTGTGTGGACCGGCCAACGACACCATCGCAACGCCGGGATACGTATTCGTGGAGTCGCCCGAGCTCCTGTGGGACGTCGAGGAGTTGCGGCCCTGGAGCCAGCCAGGCCCCCTGGAGATCGCGCCAAACGGGTCACTTACGGGAGCGCGGACGATCGCGTTCGGCCGTCACGGGAACATCGTTCTCACAGTGGCTTTCTCTCCCCTCATCATGGAACGCAGTGCGATGTCGGAAGAGGAGATAGCTGACTTTCAGGCGGTCCTAGATTCCCTGGGTTTCGAGTTCAACCATCCCGACCTGATGTATGCGCCGTCACTGGCCGTCCGCGCGAACCTACCCGAGCCGCTCGCGGGGGAAGACAGCTACATCCTGCATTTCGGCGCAGCGGACAGTGTGGACGTGCTGTGGACAGGCCCCGCCGGTACGGGCCAGATGCTTGAAGTGCCGGTCGTGCTCACTCCGAGACATCTGGTACTCCTCCAGGCCGGTGAACCGGTCCGGCTCTCGGCGATCAAGAACGTGGCGGACGCGGACCCCGAAGCCCTCTACACGGTCGAACTGACGACCGTTAACCAGGTCCCGACGACACAGATGCTTCTAGGGTACATGGCCAACCAATTGGCGGCGGACCTCACTCGCTTGGCTCCGCCCCGAGGCCGCTGAGGGAATAACCGCTACCGGACCTCCGCTCCCCCTCGCCGATTGTCCACGACGAAGCGATCGCGCGCAGGCATCACGACCGCGGGCAAGGTAGTCGCATTCATCACGGCGTCGTCCGGCACGATGCCGTTCAAGTTCAGGACGTACGCGATGACTGCGTATGTCTGATCGCTCGTGAGGATGCCTGGTGTAAGTTGCGGCATGGCCCTTCTGATGTAGTCGTACATCGTGGTCGCGTACGGCCAGTAGTTGCCTACCGTCGAGGAAGCCGGCCACTGATCCCACTCCTCGGTGCCGACGAGGCGGTCGTTCGGACCTTCGACGCCTGTCGCACCGTGGCAGGTAACACAGTGGGTCAAGAAGACGATTCGGCCCTCGGCGACCGTGCCGCTTCCTAGTGGCAGACCCTCTCCGTCAGGCCTGACGGAAATATCCCACAACGCGACACGTGCCTCGGACGCGTCAGCTCCAAAACCAAAATGGTCTGGCGCGTTGCTCGGCAGAGACGCCATCACTCCGTCCGCCCCCGCGCCGCCAGCACTCCGCGCCTGATCCACTCCCGACGGGCCGCAGCCCACTAGGAGCGTCATACCCAGGGCAGTGACCGCCCGCCTCATATGAGGTCTCCCAGGCCAAACGTCACGTTGCCGTCTGCCGCAATCTTCCAGGCTCGTTGGTGATTCTGGTGATATCGAGTTCGCTCGCCTCGAGCCTCCCAGAGCTGCTGGACGGTCGGCTGCACATACCCTGTTTCATCGGTCGCCCGACTCAGGATGATCGTCTCGTCCCCATCCCACTCCCACAGATGTCGGAATCGAACCGTCGCCTTCGACAGAATCGGAGGCTGGAGCTCGGCGTCGGTCCAGTTACTCCCGCCATCCGTGCTAACCTCGACGCGGGTGATCTTGCCTCGGCCGGTCCACGCGAGGCCCTTGATCTCCCACCACCCCCGGTCCGGGAGTACGTAGGGATAGGACGGGAACGTGATGACCGACTTTGCGTCCATCACAAAACTGAACTGACGCGAGGTCCCGTCCTTGAGAGGATCGGTGTACTTGGAGGTCTCATCGCGGGTCATCGTCGGCCGGTCCGTCACCTCGATGCGACGCAGCCACTTCACCTGCGCATTGCCCTCCCAACCGGGGAGCGTCAGCCGGAGCGGGTACCCCTGCTCAGGACGGATCGCTTCGCCGTTCTGACCGTACGCCAGCATCGCGTCATCCATCGCCTTATCAAGCGGAACGCTTCGGGACATCATCGCGGAGTCGCTACCCTCCGCGAGGAGCCAACTCGCACCCGACTGCACACCCACCTCACGCAAGATCGTCGACAGCATCACGCCCGTCCATTCACTGTTGCTGAGCAAGCCATCGAGCTGCTGCACGGAAAGCTCCTCACGCATGCCATTCGGGTTGTAGGCACCGCCCCCGTTGCCGGAACACTCGACGAAGTGGATGCGCGACACCTCCGGATACCGTTTCAGGTCCGCCATCTTAAAGACCATGGGACGATCGACCATGCCGTGCACCAGCAGCTCGTGCTCTTCAACGAGGATGTCCGGGATGCCTGCGTGATGCCGCTCGAAGTGCAGGTCCGACGGGGTGATCGTCCCGCAGAACTCGGCCAACGGCGAGCGGGACGAGCTGGACAACTCCTCAGCGCGAAGCAACCTCTGGGGCTGCTCACCAGGGGCGCGTTGACCGACACCGGACACCAGGCGCCCGGGTACTTTCGTCGGGTCTGACGGAGCCACAGGTGCTTCCTGAGCCTCGATCTTGAACGCGTCTGCCTGCGTCTTCAGCAGGCCGGCGGCGATGACCCCGGACGTCGCGCCGAGCCAAGCTCGTCGGGAGATGGGGGAGTTGTCCTTCGATGACATCGCTGTCTCCTTCAGGGCAGTGACGGGAGTGGTGCGTCAACCTGGGCTGTGAGAGGAGAATCGGCCATAGGTGGGCGAGGCTCTGCTGGACGCCGACGCGAACGGCCCACACATTTGCGTTCGGTTCACTCGTATCGGAGTTGCTTGATCATGCGTCGATGTATGCCGCTGGCCGCCACAATCTGCCTTCTCCTCCCGGCGACCTCGGTCGCGCAGGATAATGGGCCCGAACTCCCCCTCGGCTTTGAAGAGCCGATGCCGATGCACCACGACGGCAAAGGACTCGGGCCCTTCTCGCGTGAGATCACCACGAACTCCGGTGAAGCACAGCTCTATTTCGATCAAGGCATACAGCTACTCTACGCCTTCGACCCGAATCTGGCAGCACGCTCCTTCCGTGAGGCTTGGCAGCGTGACCCGGACTGCGCCATGTGTTACTTCGGCGAGGCGTGGGCCTGGGGACCGTACCTAAACGGGCCGATGGTTGCTGCGGACGCTCCACGAGCGCACGCCGCAATCCAGAAAGCACTCGACGTCATGGACGGCCACTCCACCGACCTCGAGCGCGCCATGATCGAAGCAATGGCGGAGCGCTACGTGCCCGAGCACGACGGCGACGAGCGGCGTGAGCTCGACCTGAAGTGGGCCGACGTCATCAACGAATTGTACGAGGCCCATCCGAGCGACCTCGACATAGGGTTTCTCGCCGGGGAGTCACTCATGCTCATCAGGCCGCGCCGCGGGGCCTGGCCCCTCGACGACCCTTCCGTGCAGCGAGTGCATCGGGTGCTCGAGTCGGTCTTGGCTCAGGACATTACCCACCCCGGCTCGTGCCACCTGTACATCCACGCGACCGAGCCCACGACCGATCCGGGCATGGCTGAAGAGTGCGCGAACTACCTGGGCAGCTCGATCCCTGGCGCGAGCCATATCCAGCACATGCCGTCCCACACGTTCAATCGCATCGGACGCTGGGGTGACGCGGTGCGTGCGAACACCGACGCTTGGCACTCCGATCTCAAATCAGAATATGGTGAGGGCTTCGCGATTTACCCGTCGCACAACCTGCACATGCTGCTCTTCGCGGCCTCGAACGACGGGCAAGGCGCGGCCGCGATCCAGGCCAGCAGGGAGTACTCCGAGCTGATGGGCGGCGGCTCCTTCTACGAAGCTCTCTCTCTATTCCGCTTCGGCCGGTTCGACGAATTGTTGGCGCTCGACAACGCGCCCGACGGTGACGTCTTCCGTGGCCTCTACGACTTCAGCAAAGGATACGCGTACCTGCGGACGGGTGACGAAGGTACCGCCCGCTTCTACCTACACGAGGTGAAGACCGCTGCCGAAGAGAGCTCTGAGGGCTTCCGAGGCCATTCCGCCGCGGAGCTGCTCGGGATCGTCGGGGCGATCTTGGAGGGCGAACTCCTACGGGCCGATGGTGAACTCGAGCGTGCGATCGCTCTGCTCGAGCACGCCGTCGAACTCGAAGATAGACTCACATACGACGAGCCCGAGCCACTGGGTTTCTCGGTTCGTCACTGGCTAGGCGACGCACTATGGGAGGCTGAGCGGCATGCAGACGCCGTAGGTGTGTTCCGGGCAGAGTTGCTCGATCATCCGCACAACGGTTGGTCGTTGTTCGGGTTGGAGCGGTCGCTGCGGGCTCTCGGCATGGAGCAGGAGGCCGACGCCGTACATGAGGAGTTTCTCGAGGCGTGGGCGCGATCGGACACCTATATCCGGTCACCTATCTTCTGATGAGATGAGTTAGGGAGACTCTGCACAAGCCATCTGTGATCCGCGATATCAGAGTAGAGGTCGGATGAGCGAGCAACGAACGTTTGCAGGGTTGGCGTGGGAGCGGA
>Ga0114999_10005729_pt1 | contig 14549 bp, 24 predicted proteins | sample ArcticOcean_MG_C_3_FD_89820 | JGI IMG/M metagenome (GOLD analysis project Ga0114999, IMG submission 89820) | Marine microbial communities from western Arctic Ocean - ArcticOcean_MG_CB8_126 | ecosystem: Environmental > Aquatic > Marine > Oceanic | place: Arctic Ocean: Canada Basin | collected...
AGAAGAAGAAACTGTTGAAGCACCTGTAGCGGAAGCTGAGCCAGAGGCTGCGGCAGAAGAAGAAACTGTTGAAGCACCTGTAGCGGAAGCTGAGCCAGAGGCTGCGGCAGAAGAAGAAACTGTTGAAGCACCTGTAGCGGAAGCTGAGCCAGAGGCTCCGGCAGCTGAAGAAGTTGTTGAAGCACCTGTAGCGGAAGCTGAGTCAGAGGCTCCGGCAGCTGAAGAAGTTGTTGAAGCGTCCTCGGAAGACGAGTCTGAGGCCAAGAAGGAAGACGCATGATCCAGCACATGTCTCGATTGTCCGTAGCGGATAACTCTGGTGCCAAGCAGGTTATGTGTATCGGCATACCTGGCTCCAGTCGTCGCCGCTACGCAGGGCTTGGTGATATCATTACGTGTTCTGTTAAGGACGCGGTTCCTAATGCGCAAGAGGCCATTCGTGCCGGCAAAGTGGTACGGGCGGTTATTGTGCGGGTAGTGAAGAACACGCGGAGAGCTGACGGCACGCACATCAGGTTTGATGAGAATGCTGCGGTAATTTTGACAGAAGCACAGACCCCGGTGGGTACCCGTATCTTTGGCCCCGTGGCCAGGGAGTTGCGAGAAAAAGGTTTCATGCGGATTGTGTCACTTGCGCCAGAGGTTGTTTAGCAACCCAGCTCAATCGACAGTACATCGTTAAGTAAACGGAGAAGGACAAGCGGCAATGGCACAGAAGATCCATAAGGGAGACACAGTCGTGATCACCAAGGGGAAAGATCGCGGCAAGCAAGGTGAAGTCCAGCGGGTTTACCCTCAGGACAGCCGGGTCTATGTTGAAGGCGCTAACATGGTGAAGCGCCATCGCAAAGCCCAACCGGGAGTAAGCCAGGCAGGAATCATCACTATGGAAGCGCCTTTGTCTATATCCAACGTCAAACTGGTGTGTCCCCTCTGCGGCGTTGCCGCCAGAATGGGATTTACATTCTTGAACGACGGCAAGAAAGTGCGGCTATGCAAGAAGTGCAACCAACCGATCGAATAGAAGAGCCTGAGGAATCTGCTGAGTCCAGCGAAGAGGAGACCCAAGAAGCTCCTGCAACTGGGCAAAGCGGTAAACGTTCTAACGCTGAGGGCACAACTTCCGGGCAGGCGGCTAAGGGCCGTAGACCCGTGATAAGTAAAGAGCGTCCTCGGTTGTTACTACGTTACCGTGATGAGCTGAAGCCTCAGATGATCCAGGAGTTCTCCTACGGTAATGTGATGGAGGCTCCCCAGATTCAGAAGGTAGTTATTAACGTTGGTCTTGGCGAAGCCCTGACTAACGCGCGAGCTATGGAAGCCGCACTGAATGACATTGGCATGATTACCGGGCAACGTCCGGTGTCTACAAAGGCCCGTCGCTCTGTTGCATCGTTTAAGCTCCGGGAAGGGCAGCCTATTGGCGTCATGGCGACGTTACGTGGCGACCGGATGTACATCTTCCTGGACAAGTTGTTTAACACAGCGTTACCACGAATTCGTGACTTCCGAGGGGTGTCTCGGTCTGCATTTGATGGCCGGGGTAACTATTCCTTGGGAATCCGTGAGCAGATTGTGTTTCCGGAAATTGACTACAACAAGATTGATAAGTTGCGTGGGTTCCAGGTGAACATCATCACCAGCGCCAAGACGGATCAAGAGGCGATGCGGCTGTTGGAGTTGATGGGAATGCCTTTCACTCGGATTCAAGAGAGAGCAGCCGTCAACGCATAGCCTGAACGAGAAAACCATAGGAGCAAGTGGTGGCTAAGACCAGTATGATTGCCAAGTCAAAACGGCCGGCGAAGTTCTCCACAAGAGAACATAACCGGTGTCAGTTGTGTGGACGTCCCCGGGCGTATATCCGGCACTTTGGCCTATGCCGCATTTGTTTCCGGACCCTTGCCCTTCGTGGCGAGATTCCGGGAGTTCGTAAAGCAAGCTTGTAGGAGCAGTCGTGAGTGGAGTAACTGACCCAATTGCAGATTTGTTGACTCGAGTACGCAACGCCGGAATGGCGCGGCATGACTCGGTGCTTGTGCCTTTGTCCAAGATGAAACAGGCACTGGCAAACATTCTTAAGGACGAAGGGTTCGTCAAGGATGTGGACACGGTGAAGAACGGCCAATGGCGCATGATACGATTGCGGCTGTATCCCACCGTGAGGAACCAGGCATCTATTCGAGGATTGAAGCGGATTAGCCGTCCCGGTCTCCGGGTCTATGTGAACCGCGGCGATATTCCTCGGGTGTATGGTGGCCTTGGCGTGGTTATTCTTTCAACGTCTCAAGGCGTGATGAGCGGGCAAGACGCTCGAAATCGTGGCATTGGGGGGGAAGTCCTCTGCTACGTGTGGTAGAAGACTGTACAACATGGTAGAAAACGATAACGGACAAAAACGAATAGTGGCTCGGATTGGATCAATGCCTATCGAGGTGCTCAAGGGTGTTGAGGTCACTGTGGGGGCAGAGAACGCCGTTACAGTTAAGGGGCCAAAGGGAACACTTGAGCAAAGCTTTCACCCAGAGCTTGGGATTATCCAAGCGGACGACATCATTAAGATAGAACGTCCCTCTGATGAGGCGGGGATTCGAGCGCTGCAGGGTTTGACCAGAGCGGTGTTGAACAACATGGTGCTTGGAGTGACAGAAGGGTTCCAGAAGAGCCTGGATCTGGTTGGTACGGGTTACCGCGTACAGCAGACTGGCCAAAACATAACGCTCCTGGTGGGGTATAGCCACCCGGTGGACATTGAGGCACCGGCGGGAATAACCCTGACTGTTGAGACTCCTACTCACTTGCTGGTAGATGGATGCGATAAACAACAAGTTGGTCAGATTGCAGCAGTCATCAGAGCAGTGAGAAAACCGGACGCCTACAAAGGCAAGGGGATCCGGTATACCGGTGAGGTAGTAAGACTCAAGCCTGGTAAGAGCGCTGCGCGGTCCTAAGCGTGCAGCGGAGAGGATAATGTGCCAACAAAGGTAGTTGCTCTACGACCGTTACGATACAAGGGAAAAGCAAAATCAGCGCGGGCAAAGCGGGTAATCCGCCATATCCGCGTGCGGAGAAAAGTGTATGGTGCCCCAGAGCGCCCGCGTATGGCGGTGTTCCGGAGTAGTAATCACATTTTTGTTCAGATTATTGACGATCAAGCGCAACACACTGTTGCTGCTGCTTCGGACATGGATCCAGAGATTCGATTCGAGTGCGAGGGGAAGCGCAAGACAGAAGTTGCCAAACTGGTAGGAACACTGGCTGCAAGCCGCGGTAAGGCTGCAGGAGTGACCAAGGTGGTTTTTGATCGTGGTGGCTATGCATATCATGGAAGGGTGCAAGCCCTGGCCGAAGCAGCTCGCGAAGGGGGGCTAACGTTCTAATATGCCCAAATTGACACCGTATGACCTGGCCCCTAGAGTGGCACCGGAAAAAGCGCAGAACCTAACAGAGCGAGTGTTGCTTATCCGTCGTATCGCAAAAGTGACTGCGGGCGGTAAGAACATGCGCTTCAACGCCATGGTTGCTGTTGGCGATGGCAAGAGCATCGTTGGCATTGGCCTGGGCAAAGCTGCGGCTGTACCGGATGCGGTACGCAAAGGCGTGGCGATTGCTCGGCGGAACCTCATTGAGATTCCTTTACGCGGGAATACAATCCCGCACGATATCATGACAAAGTACCATGCATCAAAGGTGATGCTGAGGCCCGCAGTGGACGGCACTGGTGTGGTAGCAGGAGCGACAGTTCGTGCAGTGATTGACCTTGCAGGGATTAAGGACGTGCTGACCAAGGCAATTGGCAACACCAACCCTATTAACCTTTCTAAGGCAACAATGGACGCACTGGCGTCTCTACGTGACCCTCAAGTTGAAGTTGCACGCCGACGAGCACGTAGGACGGTACCGGCAGCGCCCGTAACACCGGCACCAGCAGTGGCCCCGGCACCGAAACCGGCAGTGTAACTGCCAAACCTCATTGGACGCATTTGCGTAAACGTTAATGGAATAGGATGACCCAGATGGCAAAACTACGGATTACTTGGAAAAAAAGCGACATTGGGTTTGAGCGTGACCAAAGGGCCACAATCAAGTCTTTAGGCTTGCGTAAGCTACACCAAACAGTGGAGCGTCCAGATACAGCCGTGGTTCGAGGAATGATTTTTAAGGTTCGCCACATGATTCAGGTAGAAGAGATACAGGACTAACAGGCAGGAGACTCAGTAGTGAAGCAACATGAACTCCGTGCCCCCAAAGGCTCCAGGCGCACTAGTAAGCGCGTGGGCAGGGGCAACGGCAGCAAAGGTAACTACTCCGGCAAGGGAATGAAGGGGCAGCAATCGCGCTCCGGTGGTACTGTGCGCCCTGGGTTTGAAGGCGGGCAGCTTCCAATGGTTTTGAAGCTGCCTACGAACCGAGGGTTCATTAACATCTTCCGGACGGACTATGCAGTGGTCAACTTAAGCTCCCTTGAGGAGCGATTTGAGAGTGGTGCGAACGTCACCCCCGAGGCCATGGTTCGAGCGGGGATTCTTCGTAACTTGAGGATGCCCGTGAAGGTTCTGGCAAACGGGGAGATTACCAAGCCTCTAACGGTTTCCGCCCATAGGTTCTCCACCCAAGCCAGGGCGCAGCTACAATCAGTGGGTGGCACGGTTCAGGACCTTATTGGACCTAAGACAAGGGAGCAGGCCGATGCAGGCAACGGCAGCTAGATCTGGATCTGGACGGCCACAACTCCTCCAGGCTCTAATCGACGCATTTAAGATACCCGACCTCAGGGCTAAGCTGCTCTTTACCCTTGCAATGCTGGTGGTCTTTCGGTTTGTGGCGCATGTGCCTGTACCGGGGATAGACCGGGGCGCTCTGGAGTCTGTGTTCAGCGGCGGTCAGTTTGGGGAGCTTTTGGGCTTCCTTGACCTGTTTAGTGGTGGTGCGTTGCGGAACCTTAGCGTTGCCGCCTTGGGCGTGTATCCCTACATCACATCTTCTATCATCATGCAGTTATTGGTGCCGGTCATCCCTCAGTTAAAGGCTCTTTCTAAGGAGGGGGATTACGGCCGCCAGAAGATTAACCAACTGACGCACTACATTACTGTCCCTATTGCGTTGGCTCAAGGCTATGGGCAGATTTTGCTGCTGCAGCGGGCAGGGGTCTTCACTACCGCTGATCTGACGGGCGGAGCCTTTCCGGCTATCATCCCCATGATCATCTCAATGGCAGCGGGTACCGTGTTCCTCGTCTGGTTGGGTGAACAAATCACCGAACGAGGCATTGGGAACGGCATCTCCATTATTATTTTCGCTGGAATCGTGGCCGGCCTACCGCAGATTGTGCAACAAGGATTCATCAGTCGTGTGGACCCAACGGGGTTAATCACGCTGGTTGTCATATCACTGGTCATCATTTACCTGATTGTTGTGTTCACGGAGGCGCAGCGGAAGATCCCGGTGCAATACGGACGGACTGTGTTCCGGGGAGGGACGGTTCGCAGAGCGCAGGGGACGTCCTTTATCCCGTTGAGAATTAACTCCGCGGGAATGATTCCGCTGATTTTTGCGTTTGCCATCATCATCTTGCCGGGAACCATAGCAAGCTATTTTGCTGACCCTACTGATACGGGTTTTATTTCTCGATTTGCACAGACTCTGGTAGGAATTTTTGACGGCACGAGCTTCATTTATTGGATGTTACTGTTTGTCTTGGTGGTGATTTTTGCCCTTTTCTACACAATGATTCAGTTCTCTCAGATGAACCTTGCAGAGAACCTTCAGAAGCAAGGTGGATTCATTCCTGGCATCAGGCCGGGAAGGCCAACGGAAGAGTATCTCCAACGCACGCTGATACGTGTCAGCTGGGGTGGGGCGCTGTTCCTGGGCTTTATTGCGATTATTCCTTACTTTGCTACGCTGCTGACAGATGTGCAGGCGCTGCGGTTAAGCAGTACTGCGTTGCTGATTTTGGTTGGCGTGGGCTTGGACACTATGAGGCAGCTAGAGGCTCAGCTTCTGATGCGCCGATATGAGGGGTTCATTAAGTAATGTCTTCCCATAGATATTACAGAGGTATTCAACCGTGCTATTAGTGCTCTTAGGCGCGCCAGGCGCAGGGAAGGGCACCCAGGCAGATGTATTGACGGAACGTATCGGGGTAGCTCACGTATCTTCAGGGGATTTACTGCGAGAGAACCGTGCTCAGAAGACTGAACTCGGAGCCAAGGCTCAGTTCTATATGGACAAGGGTGACTTGGTTCCTGATGACCTGGTTATTCAGATGGTTCTTGGTCGTCTTGCGGAAGAGACTGATGGCTCTGGGGTGGTTTTGGACGGCTTTCCGCGAACGGAACCCCAAGCAGTTGCGCTAGACGCAGCGCTGGGAGGCCAGGGGATTGACCTTGTGCTTTTCGTCAAGGTGCCGGAGGACGAGTTAGTTCGACGATTGGGCGGGAGATATAACTGTCGCTCTTGTCAGAGGCCGTTTCCTGAGGAAGCGGCAGGCAGCGGAAAATGTCCCATGTGCAGTGGCGAGTTGTATCAACGTGAGGACGATAAACCAGAGGCTGTAAGGAACAGGCTCAATGTATATGAGCAGCAGACTTCGCCGCTGGTTGAGTATTATCGAGGTCAAGGAAAATTGATGGAAATCAACGGACTGCAGAATGTGGAAGAGGTGACTTCCGATCTGCTGAAGACGTTGGAAGCGCTGGCGACATAGAGGCCGGTAGTGCAAAATGTCCGCCAAAGCGATAGAATGGATATTTGGAGCCAAGGGGAGGAAAGTTTCATTGGAGTCACCGGTACAAACAAAGGGCGCTTCAATTAAATCGCCTCGTGAATTAGAGGCGATGCGTCGTGCTGGGCAGGTAGTTGCTCACATGATAGCTGAGATGAAGAAGGCCCTTGAACCGGGAATGACCACCAAGGATCTTGATGCTGTGGCGGCCAAAGAATTAAAAAGGCAGGGAGCCAAACCAGCCTTTCTGGGATACATGGGTTTCCCTGCGACTATATGCACCTCAGTGAACGAGGAGATTGTTCATGGCATCCCAGGAGACCGGGTCCTGAAAGAAGGGGACTTGATTAAGCTGGATGTGGGGGCAGTTGTGGATGGGTTGTACGGAGACTCAGCGGTGACGCTGCCAGTTGGGCAGGTCTCCGATGAGGCAATGAAACTCATTGAGACGACTAAGGGTTCACTGGACGCGGCTATTGCGGTAGTCAAGACCGGGAACCGGCTAGGGGACATTGGCGCGGCGGTTCAGGAGTATGCCGAGTCTCGTGGTTACGGGGTTGTTCGAGAGTACGTGGGGCACGGCATCGGACGAAAGCTCCATGAGGAACCGCAGGTGCCGAACTACGGTGTAGCCGGGCGAGGCGGACTGCTGCACACTGGTATGGTGATAGCAATTGAACCAATGGTGAACATTGGTACATGGCGGACCCAGGCTCTGGAGGATGGTTGGACAGTGGTAACTGCTGACGGCAAGCTCTCTGCTCACTTTGAGCATACAATGGCTATAAGTGAGGATGGAGCCGAGGTTCTCACGTTGTTAAAAGACTAGTCGCCTCGCGAAGCGAGAGCCCATAAGAGGTTGGATGGCGAAGAAAGAGTCAATAGAGGTTGAGGGTACGGTTGAGGAATCGCTTCCGAACGCGGTTTTTCGTGTGAAGTTGGCCAATGACCATGTAGTGTTAGCGCATGCTTCTGGAAGGATACGTATGCACTACATTCGGATTCTTCCCGGGGACAGGGTTCTAGTGGAGCTCTCTCCTTACGATTTGACTCGAGGGCGAGTGACGTACCGGTTCCGGTAATCTGTAGAGGTTGACCAAGGAGTCTATTATGCAAGTCCAGCCGTCAGTCAAGAAACGGTGCGAACACTGCAAGATTATTAAGCGCAAGGGAATTGTGCGGGTTATCTGCATCATTCCTCGGCACAAGCAACGCCAGGGTTAGTTCTGGCGAATATTCAGGTTTTGGGATAAGCAGGAGGGTTTCATGGCACTGGTATCAGGCGTAAACATTCCGGATCACAAGCGCATTGAGATTGCTCTGTGTAGCGTGTTCGGTATTGGCGCAACCAGGGCGAAGCAGGTAGTAGCAGAGGCAAATCTTGAGGGTAACCCCCGGGTAAGAGACTTGGCGGAAGACCAGATTTCTCGGATTAGAGAGATCGTAGATCGCAGCTTCAAAGTTGAGGGTGACCTTCGCCGAGAGGTTCAGATGAACATCCGACGCAAGATTGAAATCCGCTGCTTCCAGGGGATTAGGCACGTCCGCGGCTTGCCTGTGAACGGCCAGCGATCCCGAACCAACGCTCGTACTCGTAAGGGACCAAAGAAGACAGTTGCTGGACGTAGGCGGACAACGAAATAGCAAGTAAGTGTGAGGGTGTAGGCCCTCTCATCACTCAATAATCTGACGGTTTGATAAAGGAGGCCCATGGCCAGAAGGGGAACCCGGCGTAGAGAACGCAAATCAGTGCCTGTTGGAAGGGCTTATATTAAAGCTACTTTCAACAATACTGTAGTCACGCTAACTGACACACAAGGTGCGGTGTTGGCGTGGGGAACTGCGGGAACAGCCGGATATAAAGGGTCTCGTAAAGGCACCGCTTTTGCAGCGGGCCGCGCAGCGGAGATTGCCGCCCGTAAGGGAATGGAGCACGGTCTCCGTAGGATTGAGATTTATTTGAAGGGCCCTGGGCCCGGCCGTGAGGCAGCAATCCGCTCCCTTCAGGGGGCTGGTCTAATGATATCTGGTATTCGGGATGTGACTCCCACCCCCCATAACGGGTGCCGTCCCCCGAAGAAGCGTCGAGTGTAGGAGAAGTATGGGACGGTATACAGGCCCGGTGTGCCGGCAGTGTCGGCAGGTAGGAGAGAAGCTCTTCCTGAAAGGGGAGCGCTGCTTTACGCCCAAATGCGCTATTGATAAACATAGAGCCGCCCCCGGGTCGCAGCGTCCCGCGCGTCGGCGTCCTTCTGACTATGCAATCCGACTGCATGAAAAGCAGAAGGTACGGTACGCATACGGTCTGCGGGAGTATCAGTTCCTTCGCAACGTGAAGCAGGCCCAGAAGCAGCCAGGGATTACTGGGCAGTATTTGATGCAGCTTCTTGAGCGACGGTTGGACAATGTGGTGTATCGGCTGAACTTCTCTGATTCCCGTGCGCAGGCTAGGCAAATGGTGATGCACGGGCATTGCACCGTGAACGGTCGGAAGGTAGATATCCCCTCCTTCGTTGTGAAGGCTGGCGATGAGATCAGCTGGAAGGAATCCAGCATGGCAAAGGACTTTGTCAAAGAGATTAAAGAGAGTATTCCCAAGCGAGCGATTCCTCGCTGGCTTGTGTTGGACGCAGAAGCCTTGAAGGGCAAAGTTGCGGCCTTACCAGAAGAGCAGGACATTGGTGCCACGGTAGATACTCGTTTGATTGTTGAGTTCTATTCCCGTTAAGGAATCATCACTAAAGCTTGAACCCGCACCGAGTGAGGAGCAGTTATTTTGGAGGCTTTTGTCACCATCGCGACCACTGAGGATATTCAGCCTGGGTCTTCTGTACCGAAGCCCGAGGTTAAGACCTTAGAGTTAGACGATACGTACGGAAAGTTTACGCTTGAGCCATTGGAGCGTGGTTTTGCCACGACGTTGGGCAACCCCCTGCGGCGTGTCTTACTTAGTTCCATTCCTGGCGCGGCTATCACCTGGGTTCGTATAGACGGCGTGTTGCATGAATATTCCACCCTTCCTCATCTGAAGGAAGAGATTATGGAGATAATCCAACGCGTTAAGACTATTCGCCTGAGAGCCCTTACTGACAGGCCAGGCCGGTTACGGTTAGAGGCCCGGGGGCCTGGTGAGATTTACGCCGGCGATATTATTGCTCCAGCAGACTTTGAGATAGTGAACCCGGAGTTGCACCTTGCGACGCTGGACTCTGCCGAAGGTACATTGAACATGGAGTTCAATGTGGAGCGTGGCACAGGGTATATACCGGCGCAGCAGTCTGGAGCCTATTCCATCGGCACTCTGCCAGTGGACGCAATCTACAGCCCTGTACGCAAGGTGAACTACTCTGTGGAGTACACCAGGGTTGGGCAGGTAACCGACTACGAGCGCCTGGTGATTGAGGTCTGGACGGATAGAACAATATCGCCTCTTGACGCTGTACACACGGCGGCCAAGGTGCTGATGGATCATAGCTCGTTGCTCATAGGCGCGGGTGAGGTGAGCAGCGATGTAGATGGTGCTGCTGCTTCAGGTATCCCAGCAAATATATATAACATTACGGTGGAAAAGCTGGAGCTTTCTTCTAGGACATTGAACTGCTTGAAGCGTGCGGGAATCAACAAGGTAGGCGAAGTGCTTGAACGCACTGCTGCTGAACTTTTGAAGATCCGTAACTTTGGTGATAAGTCACTAGATGAACTCCGAGCCCGGTTAGAAGAAAATGACCTTCCGGTACCAGATAGCTTCCTCTCGCGAGGTGTAGACGCAGATGAGTCTGAGAGCGTTGGAGACAACGATAATCAGGCAGACGATGCGGATAGTGCAGATGAAGAGCCTGTAACCGAGTTCCCTAAGGAGGATTAAGGCTCATGGCTAATTTGATAGGAACCAAAAAACTTGGCCGAAATAGCGGCCAACGAAAGGCCCTTGTTAAAGGGCTTACTCGTTCTTTGATTCTCCACGGACGGATTACGACGACCGAAGCTAAGGCTAAGGCGTTGCGACCGGTAGCTGAACGGTTCATCGCGTGGGGATGCCGGGCAGCCCGGGCAATGGATGAGGGCGATACTCCAGACAACCGAGCACGCGCTGTACACTGCCGCCGGATGGCGTTTGCGTTTGTACAGGACAACGCGGTCATCAAGAAGGTGTTTGAAGAGCTGGCGCCGCGATACAAGGAGCGGCCCGGTGGTTACACGCGAATCTTGAAGGTTGGATTTCGCAGGGGCGATGCCGCACCTACAGCCTTGATAGAACTGGTTTAACCAATCGGTTAGGGTGAGAAATTCCAGGGCGGTTCGCAGATTGGCCCTAGTAGTGGAGTACGATGGTACCCGCTACCGAGGTTTTCAGGCGCAGTCCAAGGGTATAACGGTTCAGGGAACCTTGGATGAGACACTACAAGGGCTTTTAGGGAAGTACGTTAAAACACAGGGTGCTGGACGAACCGACGCCGGTGCGCATGCGCATGGCCAGGTAGTGGCATTCAACACTGAAGCGGAATATACGGAAGACGTGTATCTCCGAGCGTTGAACGCTTCGCTACCGCTAGACATACGTGTGCGTGGAGCGGCTCAGGTCAGCCCGGAATTTGACCCCAGGCGGCATGCTCAGAGTCGGTTGTACCGATACCTGGTGTTGAACCAGCCGGTAGCATCGGCGCTCTGGGCACGATACGCACATCATGTGCCGGTTCCGTTGGATGTAGATGCGATGCAGCGGGCAGCCCAAGCGTTAGTGGGAACGCGCGATTATCGAATTTTCTGCGGGGCTTCTCGGTTCAACGGACGGGACACGGTAAGGACCATGTTTAGGGTCAGCGTCTGGCGCAGCGGCGCACTTGTGGGGGTGGACATGGAAGCAAACGCTTTCCTGCCTCAACAAGCCCGGCGCATAGCAGGGACTCTGACCCGAGTGGGAAGAGGGAAATTGGATGAGGCAGAGGTAGGGGCACTTTTGGACGGAACGTCCAGTGAGAGCTCAGGGCCTACGCTTTCAGCCCACGGCCTGTACTTGATGCAGGTGCTTTACAAAGATGGAATACTGGACATTAGCGGCCCTGCGGGGCAGGATTATTTACGGACAGACTCACTCTCGGTCTACGGATCGGAACGATAGGATGCCATCATGGTTGCTATAAAGCGAACAAGGACATACGTTGCCAAGCCAACAGAGTTGAATCCGCGGTGGCATCTGTTTGATGCTTCTGTATTGCCTTTGGGGCGTATGGCTGTCGAGATTGCAACAATTCTTCAGGGCAAGCACCGCCCCATCTACACCGCTACCATCAACACTGGTGACTTTGTGGTTGTGGTGAACTCTGCCACGGTAAAAACCACTGGCAAGAAGCGTGAGCAGAAAGAGTACAATTTCCATAGTGGATATAAGGGCGGACTTCGCACTGTGACTATGGACAAAATGTTGGATAGAACCCCCAACAAGGTCATTGAGATGGCTGTATGGGGAATGCTCCCTAAGACAAATCTGGGTCGTCATATGTTGAAGCGTATGAAGGTATATTCTGGCCCGGATCACCCGCACCAAGCCCAGATTGCTGGATATGCTCCAACTGAAGGGGCAACTGAAGATAACGCTTAGGTCTATGAAGAAGGGAACCCTATGACTACTCGGTCAGCATCACCACAGAGCGGACAACGCTACTATTACGGAACCGGCAAGCGTAAGAGCGCCATTGCCCAAGTGCGCCTATACCCTGATGGCGATGAGGTTGTGGTGAACGGTCGGTCCTTGGAACAGGCGTTGCCGTGGTTGACTTGGCAGACATCGGCCCTTGAACCGTTGTTGGTTACAGAGAGTCTGGGCAAATTTACGGTTGTTGCAAAACTTCATGGCGGAGGGTTAGCCTCCTGGGGGGATGCAATCCGCTATGGTATCTCTAAGGCATTGCTGGTCTATGACCCAGCGTTGCGTCCAATACTCCGCAGCCACGGGATGTTGACCAGAGACGCCCGGGTTAAAGAGAGCAAGAAGTACGGACTCAAGCGAGCCCGTCGCGCACCTCAGTACACAAAGCGATAAATTCGGAACCCTTTCCTTGTTGGTGGCGTCTCTCTTGTATGAGGGACGCAGGCGGCTCATGGTTGAGACCGCCACACCATGAAGGCGAGGGTTTTGTTTTGAATCACTTCCGCACGGTTACTCTATTCGTTGTTGCTGCATTATCGGTTCTGCTCCTAGCAGCATGCTCAAGTGGCACCAGCACGCCAGCGGCACAGCCGCCAGTCAGCCAGACGGCGTCTACTACTCCCTTTGACGTTTAACCCACAGCTACGCCGATACGTTTAACTCCTGCGAATGAAACGCCAATACCTACCACTGTGCCTAGACCTGATGCTGCGTTTGGGGAGCCTTTCTTGCTTCATGTAGGTGAAGGGTTGAGCGTGGGCTTAAATGACTTACGTGTGACCTTCCAAGGCGTCACTGAGGACTCTCGCTGTCCATCAGACGTTGTCTGTATTTGGGCGGGGCAGGTAGTGGTGGTAGTGGCTCTTGAGGTTGGGGGGAATGATCCGTATTCGGAAAGCCTTACAGTGGGAGTGGCAGACAAATCAATCGTAACCATTGGGGGGTATCTGGTGGAGGCTATCAGCGTTGAGCCTTACCCTGTTAGCCCGTGAACCATTCCCTCAACGGCATATGTTCTCAGGCTGATAGTTTCTTCATTATAGCTGCGAAAAGCTCGTTGACACCCCTATAGGGCGGACATACAATGAAATCGACGGAGCTGGAAGGGGGGATGACTCATGTTAGAGATGTCTATCGACAGCATCCGTGTGAGCTTGATGAACTATCAGCGGGTGGTGATTCTAAAAGAGAAGGACTCCGATCGCTATCTCCCGATTTGGATAGGCCCCTCAGAGGCCGATGCCATTGCGGTCAAGCTTCAGAATGTATCTGTGCCCAGGCCATTGACCCATGATTTACTTGGCAATGTTATAGATGCCATGGGTGGTGTGGTGAAGCACATTGTGGTGACAGACCTTCAAAACGATACGTTTTACGCCAAAATCATCCTGGAGTTTGGCGACCAGACCAACGGGAGCAGCAAAGAAGTGGATTCTCGGCCTAGTGACGCCATAGCGTTGGCCGTGCGCTCCAACGTTCCCATCTTTGTGGAGGAACCCGTGCTTGAGAAGGCCGGGGTTCAGCTTGACAAGGAAACTGGGAAAGTAGTAATTGAAGACGCTCAGGACACCAAAGGGGAGACCAAGCCTCCGGGTGCGGAGGAGCTCCGCGGGATGTCTGCCTTCACCGATTTTGTTGAGAGTTTGGACTTAGGTGACCTGGAGAAGGGAACTCTTTCCTAATCGTTCATGGCTCTACGCATAGCTGAAAAAGAAAAGACCCCAACCGGGGTCTTTTTTCTTTAGGCATCTCGAAGACAATATCGTTGACTCAAAAAAGCGGTAGTGATAAGATTCACCAGAACTCTTGGGAGTGGCTTATGCCAACATGGATAATTGCCCTGCGATTAGTAGGAATCGGGTGGTTTCTCGCCGCATCAGTAATCATAGGAATTGTGGCGGGTCTGTGGCTGGATAAGTGGCTAGGCACCAAGATAATTTTCACGCTACTGGGTGTTCTTTTGGGCACGACGGTAGCGTTTTACGGTCTTTACCAGATGGTGAAACCGCTGATGGATGATAAGGACGACGGATCAGGCAAGGAGTAGACACAGTGACCAGTACCAGTACCAGTACCAGTACCAGTACCAGCGGCGCCAAAGGGATATTTGTCTTAATTGGTATCGCCCTTTTGGCTTTGGTATTGGCAGGGTTTGTGACCGGTGCTATTGGCGCT